>ULUO01053300.1_pt1 | contig 182789 bp, 179 predicted proteins | sample 1958611 | NCBI WGS metagenome assembly ULUO01 (sample SAMEA4835762, study PRJEB28245) | human gut metagenome | biome: gut microbiome; material: fecal sample | place: Denmark | collected 2008
AATCGGCGAACGTGGTAGAGATCGACGAATATGGCTGAAATCGACAAACGTAAAATGAGAGATAACAAGCTGTTTTTATCTTTTGGGATTTAGCAAGCTTCCCTGAGAAAATTTTTTATCTTTTTCTTTGCAAAATGGCGAAAAGATAAAATATTTCTTGGATTTATCACTTTTTGGAAGTTTATTTCCATAAAGTGATAAAATTAAGCACTTTTAGAAATCAGTTTCAACTGAAGGTTGAGCAAGTGGCTCTATTTATATTTTGAATTTTATCATTATATGGACTTTATCAGTAAGTGGGAAAGATTCCATCGATTCATGGATTAAGATATGTGAAAGATAATGCATGAGTCGATGGGATTTTTATATTAATGAATGCCGGAAAATTTATTTAAACGGATACAAAAAGGATACAAGTTTGAAGTATACTGTGTTCAGAATCTTAGATATCGATGATTTACATAGAGTGGCACGGCGCTGTGAGGTATACAGAATGCAAAGCTGCTACAGGGAGGAAATATGAAGTACAACATATTGCTAGTTGAGGACGAGCAGAAGATAGCCGAGGGAATAATGGACTATATGAACGGCAGGGAAGCAGAATATGAGACCTGTTTCACCTGGGCTGATGATGGGGATAAGGCACTGGAGCTTGTGTATGAGAACGAATACGATCTGGTGCTGCTGGACGTCATGCTTCCGGGGGCAGATGGATTTGAGATATGCAGAACCATCAGGGCAAAGAGTTATGTGCCTGTCATTTTTCTGACTGCACGGGGCAGGGAGGAGGACAGACTGTATGGCTATGACATAGGCTGCGATGACTATGTGGTGAAGCCGTTTTCCATGGCGGAGCTTTCTGCAAAGATCATGTCATTCCTCAGAAGAAGTAAGGGGCTGTGGGAGAAGAAGAGCAGCATAGAGGCATATGATATCGTGATCTATCCGGACAGGCTTCAGGTATTTGCCGCCGGGAACGAGGTGAGGCTTGCACCGAAGGAATACGCCATGCTGAAGTACTTTATGGAGCACAGAGGAATGCTTATTACAAGGGATGACCTTCTGGTCAGGTTGTGGGGCTATGATTATGAGGGCAGCGACAGGGTAGTTGATAACCACATCAAGAAACTTCGCCAGGCACTTGGGGAGTCGGGAAAAAAGATCAAGACAGTATTTGCAAAGGGATACAGGATGGATTGATGGGAGCGATGCCGCAAGGATGAGGATTATGGATATTGGGGGATTAGATTATGAGTAAAAAGAGATCAGAAGTAAAAATGTACTGGAAGAAACAGAAGTTCGGCATGTTTTTCCTGAAGGTATTTGTGCCATTTATATTGGCAGTATCAGTGCTGGGAGCAATAGTGACTGAGATGCTTATCTCAATGTATAACAACAGTGTGGACAATGCAAAGGAGCATCTTGATAAAGTAGTCAATACAGCTGAGCAGGAGGCTGCGAAGAATTTTAGAAATGCGGCAGATGGCAAAGCGGAAAAAGCTGTGGATTATGAATTTCAGACAGCTGAGAACGCATTTGCCGGAACGATGGAATATTATTGTTCGATGGCCCGCCTCGCTGTGATAGGTGATTTGGATTCGGAAGACGGCGTGCTGGCAGTGTATCACAGGGATGCCGATGGAAGTACTTCAAAGGTTGCATCAACTGGAGAGCATGTATTTATGGGAATAGATGATGCAGATGGAAAAACTTACTACCTTTCATGTACACCTGAAGAGGACAGGGAGATGTTCAAGGAAATGTATAAAGTTCCCTCGTCCGGAGATATGCAGCCTCTGGAGATATATGTCAAGGGCAACAATTACTGGGTTGGGAAATATACTTATATCGACTGTGATGAAGATTTTCTGGTGAAAGAAGAAGACGGGACAACCGAATTTAAAGATGACTATACGGTATATACAGTGACTAATGACAATATTCCTGATGGTTATGTAAGACTTGATATGTCAAAGGGATTCAGGGTATCGTTAAATATTGTCGGGGGATCTTTATACTGTGCAGACATTGATGAATATGAGAATGTGGATGAGCTGATAGATGCTGCCTCAGAGGCAGATTCTGATGGCGTTCAGGGGTATGCCGAAAAAGAATACAAATGCGGCTTTGGACACCACACCACGGAGGTGTCTGATCTGGGCAATGGATATTATATCGTTTCAGACTTCCATACAAATATCTGGAAATCACTGGTTGGAGTGCTTATGATATGCACTTGGGCGGGTATAGTTGTTCTGTGCGTGATACTTTCACTTGCAATTGCCTATGCCATGTATAAGACATACTTGTCGGCTTACGACATGGAGCAGTATAGACGTACAACATCCAATGCCATGGCTCATGATTTGAAGAGTCCCCTTGCGGTTATCCAGCTCAATGCAGAGAATTTGCGGGATGGAACCAATCCGGAGAAGAACAGGCATTACACGGATAACATAATCAATGAAGTCCTCCAGATGAATACTCAGATAGCATCGATTCTAGATATGGCAAAGGCTGAGGATGTGAGCACTAAGCTCCATAAGACTGATGTGGATATCACTGCTATAGTAAATTCAGTGGCAGAGGAGTATGCTGAGAGGATAAAAGAGAAGAATGTATCCATTGAGGTAAATGGTGCCTGCACAGTACATGCAGACGAGACGCTTATGAATCAGGCTATAAAGAATATCATGGACAATGCTGTGAAGTATGTGACTGATGGCGGACACATCACGGTGGAGATCTATGACAAAGAGGTGTCATTTGTCAATTCCTGCGAACCGCTTGATAAGGACACACTGACAAATGTGTGGAAGCCATTTGTCAAGGGTGATAACAGTCGTCATGGACATAAGGGCACCGGACTTGGACTTTCAATCGTCAAGGTCATCATGGACAGACATGGATTTGGCTGTGAGATGAAGAATGTCGATGACGGGGTTGAAGTGAGATTGATATTCAGATGAGAAGGAGTGGGATTTATGCATTTGTCGGTATCACAGAAAAAGTTAAATGAAGAAATAGGTGATGAGTATCGCATGGAGCAGCTCATGGCTAAAATCCGGGATACAGAGAATTTGATCTCTGAGTCCGAGAAAAAGATAGCTGCCTGTGAGTTAAAATACTCGGCGTTGTTGAAAAATTTCAAGATCACTATGATCCTGATTTTGGTTGTCGTGGGAATATTTGTTTATATAGCGGCAAATGCGGCGCTTATAGCGTACAGGTTCGTTGCACAGACGTATTTGTTTGTCTTTGTTGGAGCTATGGTGGTTTCATTCATAGCATATGTGATAAGACGTGCCGCAAAAGAGATTCCTATGTACGTTTATTGCCGCCAGGAGGAGAAAGGAACTTCCCAGGATACCAGCAATTATGTTTATAGGATAAAGCAGGAGAAGAGATATCTGGCAGACTATAAGGCAGAGCTTGAGAAGGTTAAGCGGGAATTAGACAAAATTGTCGGCTGACAATAATTGGGCTGACTGCTCTAAACAGAGTAGTCAGCCCTTGCTTGTTTAAAATATAAATATGGAAATAGACATTTCTGGTGTAGAGGATATTATGTAGACACTGTAGGCAAAAATGAAAAAAATACAGGAATATATTCAAAATCAATTAAAAGAAGATTTGGAATATGACCAAATGACACTGAAGGAATATATTGACCCGTTCACGGGTGAGCCAGTAATACAAAACAAATAAAAAGATCCCAAGGGGCTCTGTAGAGAAATGATATTGCAGTTGGCGAACTATTCGACGAGTCTTTAGACTCAGTGCCGGTAACAAGCCCTTATAGGGCTAGAACAAACCACCGGCTAAGCCGGTGGTTATGATTTAACGTTTATTTTTTTATCTCTTAAGGATAGCATCCATATCCTGCTCTGGAGCAGTAATCGGATTCAACTGATAGTTCTCTACCAGATATTTCACCACGGTCTCAGACATGAACGCAGGCAGTGTCGGACCGATATACATGTTGCGCACGCCCAGCGACAGCAGGGTGAGGAGGATACAGATGGCTTTCTGCTCATACCATGACAGCACAAGGGTGAGCGGGAGGTCGTTTATGCTGCAATGAAATGCATCAGCAAGAGCCAAAGCAACCTTGATGGCACTGTAGGAATCGTTGCACTGTCCCATGTCGAGTATTCTTGGAATCCCGTCAATTTCGCCGAGGTCGAGATCGTTGAAACGGTATTTGCCGCAGGCGAGGGTGAGGACAAGGGTGTCCATCGGAGTCTGCTTTACGAATTCGGTGTAATAGTTGCGTCCCGGATGTGCGCCGTCGCAGCCGCCAACGAGGAAAATGTGTTTGATATGACCAGCCTTGATTGCATCTATGATCTTGCCAGCCTGTGACAGAACTGCGCTGTGGCCAAATCCGGTCGTCAGCATATGGCCGCCGTTTATGCCGCTCATGCTCCTGTCGTGTTCATAGCCGCCAAGCTTCTGTGCGTGCTTGATCAGAGGGGTAAAATCTTTCTTCCCTGCTCTTGTACCTGAGATGTGAACCATGCCGTCATAACCCACGACTGATGTGGTGTAGATCCTGTCCTTGTAGCTCGGCCTTGGCGGCATGAGACAGTTGGTGGTGAAGAGCACCGGCGCGGGTATGTTCTCAAATTCCGTCTGCTGGCTCTGCCATGCGGTTCCGAAGTTTCCCGCCAGATTATGGTATTTGTTAAGCTCCGGATAGCCGTGCGCAGGCAGCATCTCGCAGTGGGTGTATACGTTTATCCCAGTCTTTTCAGTCTGCTCAAGGAGCTGTGACAGGTCGTTCAGGTCGTGACCGGATACCACGATAAATGGCCCTTTTTTGATGTCAACATTTACTCTCGTAGGCACAGGATTGCCAAATGATTCAGTGTTGGCTTTGTCCAGCAGCTCCATGCATTTGAAATTGACCTGGCCAAATTCCATAATGAGATCTATCCATTCCGTAACGCTGTGCTCTTTGTTTATCTCGCAAAGTCCTTTGTAGAACCATTTCAAAACTTCATTATCTGTGTATCCAAGGTTCATGGCGTGGTGGGCGTATGCTGCCATACCCTTGAGACCAAACAGCAGGGTGGAGCGCAGCGATACAACATCGGTGTCACCATCCCAGAGATCAATCACGTGTATCTTTTCAGCCTCGGATTTGCTGATCTTGTTCTGTTCGTTTTTAACTCTTCCTATAAATTCTTTTATAGCGCTGTCGTCAAAGTTGACATTTGTCAGGGTGGTGAAAAGGCCGTCTATTATAAGTTTGTCGGCGATTTTGCTGTGCTTATTTTCTTTTTTTGAGAGTTCAGCAAGCTTTATGAGTTCGCATACGAGCTCATCCTGTAGATTTGATGTGGACGGCTGCTTGCCGCACACTCCGGTATTGATACATGCGGATCCCCCCGCTGTCTGCTGACACTGAAAACAAAACATATTTGACATGTACTGTATACCTCCTGAAATTATGAATCTATCTGAAAAAAATGGTGACTGCCTGGCAGTCTGTGGATTTTCTTCTAAATAGAGTATGGACAGTGAACAGGAGTTTTATACTCAAATTTGCTAAAGTATATCTGTGAAATAACATTTAGGGGGATAAAAAACTTTCGTTGCTCAGATAGAGGCGCCCTGAGAAAAAATGGGGGCGGAGGTGGGGACGGAGGTACCTGTCCCCTCCGTCCCCACCTTCATTTGATACTGCGGAGTCGTCGGTTATATTGAGCAGATAAGTGCCGTCTTGCACGCATTTGACTGAAATTTTACACGGAGCTGATAGTGGGCAGATGTGAAAAGGTTTTATAGTAAATCAAATAACAGTTGATCTGGACGGAGATAAAGGAGAAATCACGGATGAAAAAGGAACACGGGGATAGACTGGCTCGCGCGCTTGAATTTGCAAATGAATCAGCCAAGTATCATGTCAGAAACTATGCGGATGGGACGCTTATGCCCGGAGATGCATATGCCGATCTGCCGATAGATGAGAGAGACCGAATGTATCTTGGACCGGATGCCGGAGCGCCCAACATGTATTCCAGAATATACCGCAGCCAAAGAGAGAAAGAGATGCGGGAGCAGGGCATGACAAATGAGCAGATAAAGCTGAGATGGGAAGCACTTGATGCCATGTGGCGTCAGGAGATAGAGGAGAGGCTCTACGGGAAAGCCAGACAGAATGCTCGGTCAGAGGATGTTATATCAAGATACGAGAATGGAGGCTTGCCCGGTGATTTTCAGAGAAGGAGCGATCAGGCGGATGCGAAGAGAAGGACAAAATGGCTCGGGATACGAATAGTGCTCATAACCGTAGTAGTGGTGATCATGGCGTTCACTATACTTAATGAGGCCGGGCTGATAAACGGCATGGGTATAACAGAGCGGATATTTGACAGGGTAGAGCAGATATTTGGCGGTATGGACAACATATCATCAGGCGGTGCGGGAGCTGGTAGCGGAACAGATTCAGGAAATCCCGGCGGACTGGTGATCGTATACGGAGTAGTTATCTTCCTTATATTCAGATGGGTGAGTAAGAGCAAAAAGAAAAAAGAGAATATTTCAGATTCCAGTGTGATTTACACGGAGCTGATCCCACAGATTATCAGGAGACGTTATGGAGAGGGTAGCGTATACAGACATCAGGGCGGACTTCCCGATGAACAGATGAGAAGACTGAACTGCTTTGCTGGCAGACCATTTACACTGGATGGCAAGCCTTTGCTGGTTAACGGCCGCGACATGGTGGAGGGAACATACAAGGGTGTTCATTTCAGGTGCAGTTATGAATACATGGAGTACGAGTATTATTACGAGGACAGTGATGGCGATAAAGAGAAAAAAATAGACAAATTATTTGGGGGGCTGGTTGTTGAGATACCATATAGAAAGGTTTCATCAGCTTTGCTGGGAGTCATGGGAAACTCTGAACTGGCGATGAAGAATATATTGAAGTGTGGTTCGGAGAGTGGCGCAGTGGGAAGAATAGAAAAGACAGAAAACGAGAACTTTAATCTGCTGTTCACTATAAAATGCAATGATGAGGAGAATATATTTTATATGCTTACCCCGTATGTTATGGAGAGGCTGGCGGCACTTTATCCAAAGGAGAAGGCGGCTCTCCATGTGACATTCGATGGGGACAGATTGTATATGTGTATAAGCAAGAGTGATAAATACATGGTATTTGACGAAGAGAAAAATATAAAGAGTATGAATGATGTGGAAGCTTATCTGGACAAATACCTGCGTATGCTGCAGGAGACGCTGGATGCGGCTCTGTTACTATAGAAGAGAAATTGTGAAAATGAGCAAAAGTACACGGAGGAAAATGTATGTTTACAATATTATTTAGCAAAGGTGTGTTAGTATTTGGTGTGTTGGTGGTAATAGTTTTGATATTTTTAGCGTATGTGATAAAGACTGCAAATGCTCTGAAAGCAGCGGAAAATAAGGTAAGAGAGCTGGATTCGGATGTGGATATTGCTCTTGCAAAGAGATATGATCTGCTCACAAAACAGTATGCGATTGTAAAGTCATATATGTCGTATGAGAGCGAGAATCTGATAACATCGATAAAGCTCAGGAAAGGAATGACACCTGATGAAAAGACAGGAGTGGAGAAGCTTATGAAAAACGCTTCGGATCAGATAAATGCAGTAGTGGAGGCGTATCCGGAATTGACGGCGGGCAAGAATATAGAGGTCCTTCAGAACAGCTGCACAAATGCGGAGGAGCACATCCAGGCAGCAAGAAGACTGTACAATGCTGGTGTGACAAATTATAACAATCTGTGCAGTCAGTTCCCTTCATCGGTGGTTGCAGCCATAACGGGTAACAATATGGTGGAGTATTTCAAGACTGATTCGGATAAGAGATCAGATGTGATATTCTGACAGGAAATCAAGATATTTTTGCGCATAAAAAATCGGTGCGACGGGATTCGAACCCACGACCTCTTCGTCCCGAACGAAGCGCTCTACCAAGCTGAGCCACGCACCGATAGTGTTTATCAACACTGCCATAATAGTATAAGAAGATTCTGAAAAAAATGCAAGGAGTTTTCTAAATAAATTGCCAAGAAATTTTCACACTAGAAATTTTTACTCCCAGAAATTTTCAAACACAGAAATCTTCGCGGCAATCTATATTCAGAATATTCGAAAAGCTCTTTTATGAAACAGAAAATCTATCAGTAGCAGATAATTATCCATTGGGGGTGGTCATAGATCTATTTTGGGAGGTGGCCACAGATCTATTTTTGGGGTGGTCATAGATCCATTTTTTGGGGTGCACATAGATACAATTTATATAATATTTAGATTTTTTACAATGGGAATTTATATGTGTATGGCAGAGTAGTAATCAGAAAGTAGTTGATATGAGGATAAAGTGCAGGTGGTGATGTACAGAATGAATGCCGCCTGAAATAGAAGGAGACGATAGATCATGAAGATACTTATTACTACGGACTGGTATGAACCTGTTATAAATGGAGTTGTGATATCAGTTGTTAATCTGTCAAGGGAGCTTAAGGCCAGAGGCCACGAGGTAAAGATACTTACACTCTCGAGAAATCACCACACATATATAGATGGAGATGTGATATATGCGGCGTCAATAGGTGCCGGAAAGATTTACCCGGAGGCGAGGCTTAAGATGCCTGTTATCAAGGCGGTCATAGACAAACTCATAGAATGGAAACCAGATGTCATACATTCCCAATGCGAGTTCTCAACCTTCTTCATGGCGAAGAAGATAGCAGATGAGACAAATGCGCCGATAGTGCACACATACCACACGATATACGAGGATTACACTCATTACTTTTCGCCAAATGCAGCGTGGGGACGCAAAGTTGTGCAGAAACTTACCAGGATGTTATCATCGAGGGTGGAAGCCATGATAGCACCGAGCAGGAAGATAGAGGATGTGCTTGAAAAGTATGATGTGTTATGTCCTGTTGAGGTGATTCCATCTGGGATCGACACGGATAAATTCGGCAAATATATAGAGACAGACGGCAGGTATAGGATCAGACAGCAGTATGGACTCAGCAAAGAACAGACAGTACTTCTCTATGTTGGGAGACTGGCGAAAGAGAAGAATACCCTTGAGATACTCAGATGCCAGAAGAGAGTGAGCAGATATGGTACAATCCTCATGATAGTTGGAGACGGACCATACAGGTCAGAGATAGAGGAACAGGTAAGAGAGCTTGAAATCTCAGAGAGTGTGATATTTACAGGGATGATTGAGCCAGACAAGGTGGCTGAGTATTATCAGGCAGGTGATTTCTTCGTGAGTGCATCCACAAGCGAGACACAGGGGCTTACATATGTGGAGGCTTTGGCAGCCGGGATCCCTCTTCTGTGCAGAGAGGATCCGTGTCTTATCGATGTGGTGGATAACGGAAAGAATGGATGGGAATTCACGGATGAGGAAACATTTGAGAACGCATTGGTAAAGTGGCTTGATATGAGTGCGGCTTCAAGGCAGCAGCTCAGACGAAATGCGGTGCAGTCGGCAGATAAATTCTCCACAGCGATATTTGCAGACAGAGTTGAGAAGCTTTATATGAATGTGTGCGAGCTGCAAGCACTGGTGCTGAGGGTTTGTTAGAAATTTAATTTGTATGAATTCTCTAGTGGCTGTTGGGATAACCATGGAAAAGATACAAAATTATCTCCAAATAGATGAAAAAGCTCTAAAAAAGAAAAAATTTTAAAAAATTATCCGTAGGACACAGAATAATGTGTTTTATGGATAATTTTTTATCTTTTAAGTGAAAACATTGTATATGAGATAAAATGTAGGTAATAAGCAAAGATGGCGAGATGACCGGATGCATGAGTTACTATCTAGATGACAAAAAACTAAAAAATATGCTTTATTTAAAAAAACAGTTGACAATACCATGATACTAGTGTACTATTCAACTAGTACAGCGGTACAGCGGAGCTAGACAATATACAAGGAGGAGGTGTGTGATGGAATTTAAGACGAATATCCCCATATATCTTCAGGTCATAGAGGATATAAAGCAGAAGATCATAGCGGGCACACTGCCTTTGGGATCTAAGCTTCCGTCATCAAGAGAACTTGCCATAGAATACCAGATAAATCCGAATACTGCAGCGAGGATTTACAGCGAGATGGAGTCTATGGGGTTGTCCTATACCAGACGTGGAATAGGAACATTTGTGACGGAGGATGACAGGGTCATAGACGACCTGAAAAAGGAGAGAATAGAGGAAATCATACAGAGCTTTGATGAACAGCTCACCGGTATGGGATTTTCACACGATGAGATCCTTGAGCTGCTAAAAGAACACTTCGGGAAGTAAAAATGAAAAAAAAGAATGAAATAAGAAGGAATAAAAAAGAAGGGAAATGATACAATGTTAAAATGCGAACATCTTGTTAAGAAGTATATCACCACCACAGCGATATCCGACCTGTCGCTGGAGATAGAGCCGGGACACATATATGCGCTGCTCGGTCCAAATGGAAGTGGAAAGTCAACACTTATGAAGATCATAGCCGGCCTGGTCAAGCCGGACTCAGGAACTATCACAATAGATGGAGTGCCTATGACATACAGGTCAAAGAAGGACATAGCTTATATGCCGACGGAGGCATTCTTCTTCGGATATATGAACTGTAAAGACATCGGAAAGTATTACAAAGATTTCTTTGATGACTTTGATTATGACAAATACATGGGACTGCTTGCGGAAATGGAGCTGAATCCGGACCAGAAGGCAAAGAGTATGTCCTCAGGAATGCTGGCAAAACTCAAGATAGCGGTTACTCTGTCCAGAGACAGTAGGATCGTCATGCTGGATGAGCCACTAAACGGAATTGACATTATAGCGAGGGAAAAGATCATCAGCACGATTGTCCGGAATATATCGGATGATACAGCCGTGCTCATGTCCAGCCACCTTGTGGATGAGCTTGAGAGGATCGTGGATCACGCATTCTTTATCAAGAATGGCACCTGTGTGCTTCAGGGAGATGCAGAGGAACTGCGAGTGAGCAGGGGCAAGTCGATAGTTGATATGTATAAGGAAATATATGCTTAGGAGGAACCGCTATGAACGAAGTTCATACTAGGAATCGGTTCCGACGACCTGCCCCGCTCGTGTGAGCGAGAGGGGCGATACATATTGGATAGTTAAATTTGTTGATGAAGGAGAGATAGATATTATGTTAAAGATGATGAAATATGAATACAGACGTGGAGTATTTCCACTTCTGGTGGTTATAACGGCTCTTGCGGCAGCAGAATTGCTGTTCGTGATTGGAATATTTGCAGAAAAGAATTTGTTAGCTGGACTTGGTATCACCTTCCTTGTGATGGGAGGCTGGGCTTCGTTTATGTTCGTCTTGATATATGGTGTGATAATATACAGTCAGGATCTGAAGAACAAGACTGGGTATATGGTGTTTATGACGCCAATTTCAAATTACAAGATTATCGGTGCAAAGCTGCTTTCAATCCTGCTCACCGGTGCGACACTTGTGGCCTTTCTTGGACTGCTTATAGTTGTTGATTATAACCTGCTTAAGTCACATAACGGCGGTGTAGCTGGTGTTGAGTTTGTGCTGGATGATATTCTGGGAACAAGAGGATTGTCAATAGGAAGTGTCATTGCAAATGTTGCAGGGTTCATAGTAGTAGCACTTATTCAATTCTATACAATGATCACCATAGCGTACCTCGCAGTGTCACTGTCTTCCACAGTGCTCCAGAATAAGAAGATAAAGGGCGTTGTCAGCTTTATACTTTTTGTGGCTCTTTATGTGCTGGTGAGCTACATAGCATACAAGCTTCCGCACCTTGGGAAGAACGTGCAGGTGGAGACTATGCTTGACGCGATGTATAAGAATATACCACAGCTTATTCTCTATGTTGTATGCATGATCGGCAGTTATATAGGAAGTGCGACACTGCTTACTAAGAAGATCAGCTTATAGGCGATATGCTGTAATATGAATGCGCGCGTGAAACGACAGGAGATATGAGGATGAGGAATGGTGATGTGATGAAATATTTTAGATACCTGGTTACAGGAGTCTGCACAGGAGTCATAGTAGTGCTCCTTGTACCTGTGGCTGTGTGTGGGATCTGTGCATATGGTGTGTGGCGGCTGCTCAATATGGTAACAGGCGGAAATAAAGAGCCACGCAGGACGATGATAAAGCAGAATTTATAAATGTATATTTTTAATCAACAAGATAACCCGGAGTGAGAAAATGTCTCACTCCGGGTTATTGACGTTCGGGGAGGAATCCTGTAGTATTTTTGCTAGAGTTAGGTGGGACTAACAAAACATGGAAATGCTTTAAATCATTATTTAAAATGTGGGCTTGTATAGCATTTTCCTGTTATTCTCAAACACCTATTTGTCACAAGGAGGTTTTGTATGAGTGAAAATACATGGGAAATCATGAAGGGCATGGAGCTCGGTGACGTGGAACTTCAGATGGCACTTCAATGTGCGCCGGTGATAACGGGCGTCAAGGTGTCAAATCTGCTGAACATAAAGCTCAGCGGATATCGTCAGATGGTGGAGATACTGAAGGACAGCGATATATGTATGTACACACTTGGAGCAACCTGTGGCAGGGTAAATGTATTTATCTACAATGCGGCAAAGCTCAGGTCATTTATCCAGAGGGATGATGTGCAAAGACTTATGTCTGAGCTGGGATATGCGGACATGGAGCTTTTTGAGATTCTCGCTGAGTTCCGCGGAAAATATCAGCAGTACTTAAAGAGCAGAGGAAGATTCACCTCGAAACAACCGGTACAGGAAGGTATAGCTTGTGGCGATGGAGCTCTTGGCAAGGAGTGGTTTCCGCACGAGATGGGCTTGCTACTGGGATATCCACCGGAGGATGTGGAGGGTTTTATTCGGCAAAGTGGCAGAAATGCACTTTGTTCCGGCTACTGGAAGGTGTATGAGGATGCTGAATCAAAGCGGAGAACATTTCATATATTTGAATGTGCGGAAGAGAGACTTATCCAGTTTCTTTCAAATGGACTGCATATGAGAGACATCATGGGGATGTACACGGCGAGTAGAAACGCGGCGTAGGATTCAGCTGATACAGGCATAGTATCCATATAGTGAGTTTTTAATTACACATAGCACACTGAACGAAGTATATGGAAAGATGCAGATAAACACAGTTTACAAGGATGTATAGGGAAAGCCCCTTTTACATATAATTTTCATAAGGAGGGACCCACGCAAGTGGGAGGAATCCTTGTGAAGTACGCAGACGCCGCGCGGAGCGCACTTAAATGCGTCTGCTCCACATAATTTCATAAGGAGGATTATTATGAGCAAAATTAATATCGTATTCTGGACACAGGGCGGAAATACACAGATGATGGCGGAGGCTATCGCGGATGGCGTGAGAGATGCCGGAAAGGAAGCGGAGGTAGTATTTGTAAGCAGCATTACACCGGATGCACTCAAGGATGAACCAGTATTTGCACTTGGATGCCCGGCTATGGGAGCTGAGGTGCTTGAGGAGGCTGAGATGGAGCCATTTGTTGCTGAGGTTGAGGGATTTGCGGCAGGCAAGAAGATCGCACTCTTCGGTTCATACGGCTGGGGAGATGGCGAGTGGATGCGCGACTGGGAGGCGAGAATGCAGTCAGCAGGCGCAGAACTCGTAGGCGGAGCCGGACTTATGTGCCATGAGACACCTGACGCAGAAGGCCTTGAGGAGTGTAAGGAGCTCGGACGCCAGCTGGCAAATGCGTAGGTGACGGACGGCACGGACGATAAGAAATAACCATATATATGCAGTCACGTTCGGCTTCCATTGATTCGACCAGTTACATATGCATGCGGCTACGCAAACGATAATGGCGTTGTTCGCTTCGCCTTAGCAGGTAACTGATCGAACCAATGGAGCCTTCACTACCGACTGGCATATATATGGTTATTTTTATCTGCGTGTCTGTTTGCGGAATATATAGAAGTGGAGCAGACGCATTTAAGTGCGCTCCGCGCGGCGTCTGCGTACTTCACAAGGATTCCTCCCACTTGCGTGGGTCCCTCCTTATGAAATTAAAAAGAACCACTTGAGGAGATGGATTTTGCCTTGGATTTCTCGGGTGGTTCTTTTGATTGTGTAAGATTTGTCGCTTAGCGACCTGCATACTGGGCGTTATGGCTGCCGTGGCGCCTGATGTGATTGGTTATGTATGGTGCGATGGCGATGTGCTTGTCCATGACATTTCCAACTATGGCGATTCCCTTGCCCATGGTGAATGCAGCAAGAACTGTGCCGATTCCCAGACCGTAGATATGACCAAGGATAAAACCTGTCATGGCAGCTGTCGTTGCAAGGCAGATCACATCAAACGAAATCTTAACCTTGGAATATTTTGCCGATATAATCTCAGACAGCTCTCTTGGGAATAGGTCTGTCGGGATGATCGGAAGCCCACATCTGTTGGACAGTGCGATTCCGATGCATATCAAAATATAACTTATCACAAAGTAAAGGATTCTCCATGGGAGGGCAGTTGGCAAAGCTCCGATCCACATCTCATGGATATCCAGCATCTTGCCAAATACGAAACCAACTATGAAGCTGCACAGATACTGGGGGACAAATTTCCTTCTCATGATCATGAGGGTGAGAATAAGTACGCCCTGAAATATGTATGTCCAGGTTCCGAGAGTAAGTCTTGGAAGAACCAGAGAGAATGCGTATGGTACGCTGGATATTGCCGATATTCCCGCTGCAGAATAGAGCATGAGAACCACTCCGAAACTATTGATGATGACAGCTGTTATCATGGCGATTTCGCCCCAGATGTTGTGCAGATGTGCATTTCCTGATTGAGTATTCATTTTCTGTTTTTCCTCATTTCTTTCATTATATAATGTGTTTTATAACATATACTTTGATTTCCCCAGCATCAGGGGAGTTTTAATTGTCTAAGACTTCATATATATATCCCTGCGGTTTTTGATTGTAGCACCGACAACACTACATAACAAATAAATAGTTTTTATGGTTTGATAGATTTTGTCTATAAAAAATATTTGAATTGTTTTAAAATATGAATATGATCATATTTTTATAATGGAAAATATGGTATAGCCAAAATGAATTGCATAAAATACTGGTCAGTTGCACTGAGAAAAAACAGAAAAGATGTTATAAATTAAAAAGATACTAAAAATAATGAAAAAAGGGAGGTATACATGAATCTGTCATATATTAGATATTTTGTTGAACTGGCCCATGTTCAGCATTACACAAATGCGGCCAGAAATCTGAATATAACGCAGCCAAGTCTCAGTCACGCAATATCCCAGCTTGAGGAAGAACTTGGGGTAATGCTTTTTGAAAAGAATGGGCGCAATACAGAGCTCACTGCATTTGGCAGAGAATTTCTTGCGTGTGCAGAGCATTCGCTGGGCACGCTTGATGCGGGAGTGAAGTCCATACAAAAGGAGGCTGCCGGGGATGGTGTGATACGGCTTGGACTCATAAGACCTCTTGGAATGGAATTTGTACCGCGTCTGGCAGCAGAGTACCTGAAGAAATGTGGAAACAGAAATACGTCGTTTACATTTCACACAGGAACCACAGGGCAACTGCTTGATGATCTTGCGGCCAGAAAATATGACATGGTTTTCTGTTCAAGACCGCCTGAGACGATGGGATTTTCCGCCGTTCCTGTCGGTAGACAGGATCTTGTTGTCATAGCACCGTCAGGACATCCTTTGGCAGACAGAGATTCGGTGACACTTGAGGATACACTGGGATATCAACATGTATATTTTTCGAAGGGATCTGGAATGAGAAGTCTGGTGGATGAGATGTTTGAAGGACTTGGCAAAGCTCCTGAGATAGCATGCGAAACGGAGGAGGATGAGGTCATAGCCGGACTTGTGGCAGCAGGGTTTGGAATAGCGGTAGTCCCTTACATGGATATACTCAAAAGGCTTGATGTGAAGGTTCTTAGCATAAAACATCAGAATGTTGACAGGCTTTATTATGTTGTTCATGACAGCCGGACATATATGTCCCCAGTGGCGACAAAATTTCATAAATATGTGTTATCTAGTGATTGACAAATTAAGGTATGATATATAGAATTATTCTCATGTAAATTTATAAATTTGAGAAAATGTTGTACGAATCAAATTGTGCAATTACTACAATAAACCGCCAGGAAGTTTAAGGGGGCGCATAGTTAGTGGATAGGACTGCTGTATTTAATATAGCATTTGAAATGTGGGGAATATTAATCTGTCTGTTTGCATTTGCGGTTATATTCCTTCAGAAGAATAATAATAGAGATAAAAAGAATGTGAGCCTATGCATGGAGGCTGCATGTATCATCCTGCTGGTTGCAGACATGTTGTCATGGTATTATCAGGGAAAAACAGGGCAGACAGCCTATTACATGCTAAAGATAAGCAATTTTGGCGTGTTCTTTGTCAACTATTTATATATGACTTTGTTTACGTTTTATCTTCTTGTCATTCTCAACAGAGGAGAGATTAAGATGCCAGTGAGAGCAAGGGGCGTGTTAGTCCTGAGTGCTGCTGGGATAGTCCTGCTCATTATATCCCAGTTCAGTGACAAGCTGTTCTATTATATAGATGACAATAACTTCTATCACAGGAGCAGCGGTTATCTGGTTGCGCAGCTTATTGCTGCAGCAGGACTTGTCCTAAGCTTTTCGATACTTTTGCAGTATAAAAAAAGACTGGAAAAAAGAGTTTTCTGGTCAAGTGTTTTGTATTTTATCCTGCCATGTATATCCACGGTTGTTGTCATATTCTATTATGGGATTTCATTCCAGACAATATCTGTGGTGGCTTCTACACAGATCATGTTTGCAGTTGATATGGTCGAGATGGACAGATCACTTGCGAGATCCAGACAGGAGGTTGAGCGTACAAAGTACGAGGCTGAGCATGATCTTCTGACCGGCATATACAACAAGACAGCCGGAATGCAGAGGATAAGAGAGTATATAGATAACATGACTGACGAAGATAGTGCTTCTCTTGTATTTGTGGATATAGACGATTTCAAGAGTGTAAATGATACATATGGTCACGCAGTTGGTGATTACTGGATTGAGAAGGTGGCAAAGTTTCTCCGGAGTGACTGCTATGAAGAGGACGTTGTCTGCAGGTATGGTGGAGACGAGTATGTTGTGCTTCACAAGGGCTTATCGGATATGTCTGTTCTGGAGTCAAAGGTGATAAGATTTGCCAGAAAACTTCAGCGCAAGACAATGGAGAGAGGGCAGAATGTCCATTGCAGTGCTGGTATATGTCAGATCAATGGTTCAGGATTCAGCACAGAAGAGTGTATGAATGTCGCGGACGCTGCGCTGTATGAAGCGAAGAAGAAGGGCAAGAATGTCAGCGTGATCCACAGCATCAGCAGGGATGGTACGGACAGAGTGACCGTACTTGACAAGATAGAGTCTGATATAAAAAAGGCTCAATCCAGGGTAGAGGCAAGGATCGCATATATGTATACTGATATTATATATGTTAATTATGAGAACGATAAATACCGTGTTATAAAAGGCGATTCTGAGCTGAACAATGCTGTATCTTGTGCGAATAACTACGATGAAGTAATTGGATTGATAAGCAGCCAGTTTGAGTCGGACCGGTCAAGAAAAATAGTCAGAGATTTTCTCAGCCGCGAGCGAATGGAGAGTTACACAGGCGGCAATACGGGATATCAGACAGAGAACATTCGCAGAGGGGTTTTGTCAGTCAGTTGTGCAAACAACCATGGGGGTGTAAGTCTTATACATGTTATCCCGGTGGACGAGGATGGTGACAGAGGTTACTTTGTGGTCGTGCAGGATCTTGACATATATGCTGGTTGAAGTATAAAATCATACATAATAATTTTAACGAAAACAAGTTGGTGGATTTTTCCGGATCAAGTCATCTTTTCGCCCCACAACCGCAAGGTTGTGGGGCTTTATTTATGCCCTGCGGGGACGGAGGGGACAGGTACCTCCGTCCCCGCAGGGGGATGGTATAATCTGGATGAAAATATATTTGGAGGTTTTATGAACGAGAATTTTATGAAAGAAAAGCCGGTGTTCCCACTTTTGATGTCCATGGCACTGCCTATGGTTATATCGATGATGGTGAATGCTTTGTACAATATAGTTGACAGTTTCTTTGTGGCGAAGATAAGTGAGGATGCGATGACAGCACTTTCGTATGTATTTCCGCTGCAGAATTTTGTAAATGCTGTGGCGATCGGATTTGGTGTTGGAATAAACGCGGTGATAGCCATATATCTTGGAGCCAAGGATAATGAGCGGGCAGATCGGGCAGCTAGTTGGGGGATGTTTCTTGCTGTTATACAGGGTATAGTGATGACAGTCGTGTGTATTGCCATCATTCCATCGTTTCTCAGCGCCTTCAAGGCAAGTGGAGACGTCCTTGACCTTGGCTGTCGTTATGCAGACATAGTATTTGGATTTTCTATAATTATTTCGGTTGATCTTGCATTTGAGAAGGTGTTCCAGTCGGTTGGACGCATGATAGTTACAATGGTTGGACTGATGGGCGGCTGCATTGTGAATATAGTGCTTGATCCGCTGCTGATATTTGGTGTGGGACCATTTCCTGAAATGGGTATAGAAGGCGCTGCACTGGCAACTGGCCTGGGACAGATGTTTACACTGATCATTTATTTTATTGTGTACTTTGGAAGACCGATAAATGTGAAGTTCGGCATAAAGCATTTGCATGAGGGCGGTCTGATGGTGAAGAAACTCTATGCTATAGGTATACCTGCCATACTCAATATGGCACTGCCGTCTCTGCTCACAAGCGCACTCAACGCCATACTCAGCATGTATTCGGCAACTTATGTCATGATCCTGGGCGTGTACTACAAACTTCAGACCTTCCTGTATATGCCGGCAAATGGAATCATTCAGGGAATGCGTCCTATCATAGGATATAACTATGGTGCCGGAGAGCATGCAAGAGTGAAGAAGATATTCAACATAACGCTTGCATTAAATGTTGGAATCATGCTGGCTGGAACAGTTGTGTGCCTGCTTATCCCGGAAAGGCTTATAGGTATGTTCACAGAGAATGTGTCTACAATAAATGCGGGTGGAACAGCACTGCGCATCATATGCGCCGGATTTGTAGTGTCGGCTGTGTCGGTAACTGCATCTGGAGCACTTGAGGGATTGGGAAAGGGCACTCCGTCCCTGCTTATATCCCTGCTCAGATATGTGGTTGTCATAATCCCGGCTGCATGGATACTCTCAAAACTTTGTGGTTTCGGACCTGCTGGTGTGTGGAATGCGTTCTGGGTAGCAGAGCTTATAACGGCGGTGTGTGCGGAGTTTATATATAGAGGGGCTGTCAGATAATCCCTAGCTTCTTAAGCGCCGTTATAGTACATATGGAGGTATTCTTGTCGTAGCCAAGCTCCTCAAGTTTTGCTGGGTCGGAGATGTTCTCTTTCTGCGCAGTGAGCATAGCTTCCGTCAGCAGATCTTGCCCCTCGGAGCGTCCTTCAGCTAATCCTTCGGAACGCCCTTCATCCTTGCTTTCCTTAAGTTCCTTAGCCATAATTCTTTTCATCGCATCGTTCATCATAGAATGTGCCTCCTTCCATGTCTCAATTTTTTCTTCGTTTACATCGGATACAATGGCAAATATTGTCTCGGCAAACATGCTGTGTCTGCTGTCCTATCTCAAATAAGCTCAATTTTACCCCATAAATTCATAAATAACAATGTAATAAATAGTTCATCTGGCCAGACGATCGTTTGCGTTTGTAGTTCCCGCGGGAGATACGTTATGTTTGTATTTATTGAGAATACAGTAAAGGATAAGATATTTCAATAAACCGGATATGAGTTTAACAGAGAGTTCACAGAAATTGACAAGGTGTATAATTGAGCCTGTGTGTTTACGGTATTGCCCTGATAATATACGGTGTGTTAGAATGATCGTGGTTATCCTACAGAAACAGTAGGATAATTAAGGCTATTTTGTCTGCGTGGCAATAAGCCCAGGTTTGTACTGTGCTGATTTAGAGCTATTGTAAAAGTGAATTTGGAGACCGCCGCGCTAGCTTGAGAGAAAGGAAAAATCGTGGGAAATATATTCAGAAAAGCATTTGTCAAATCAATCCCTATCATGTGCAGCTATTTGTTCGTCAGCATGGCATATGGGATCATGATGGAGAATGCCGGATTCAAATGGTATTATTCACTGCTGGCCAGCCTGACGGTGTACACAGGAGCGTACCAGTTTGTGCTTGTGACGCTGCTTTCAAGCGGAGCCTCCATACTCACCATGGCGCTCACTGCATTTCTGATGAACAGCAGGCAGAGTTTCTATGCTCTGACATTTGTGGATGAATTCAACCGCATGGGAAAGCGGAAATTATATATGATACATACAATGACGGATGAGACTTATGCCGTGAACTGCACCCTGCCGGATACCGGTAAAGAGAAGCAGAGTATCATGTTCTGGGTGGCTTTTTTGTCGAGGTGTTACTGGATGGTTGGTGCGGTTGCCGGGGGGATCCTGGGTCAAATTATTCCGTTTGACATGACGGGGATTGATTTCTGCATGACGGCACTGTTTGTCATCATATTTATCGATCAGTGGGAGAAGGCGGAGAGCCATATTCCGGCGATTGCAGGAATTGTGATAGCGGCTTTATGCTTGTTGGTAGTTGGACAGCAGTATTTCCTTTTGCCATCACTGATCATAGCGTCAGCAGTGCTGGTGGTGTGGAATACAAGGAGAAAATAGATCTAATAGATCTAAGGAGAAAATGAGACAGCATTATTCGCAGCGTATTAACAGAAGTTTTATTTTTATCAGATCTGTCACATAAGCGGTCGGAACGATACGAATAACAATAGATGAGCAATTATAAAAAACAGGATATGATATATAGAAAGAACAGTATATAGAAAGAACAGTATATAGAAAGAACAGGAAACTACCATGAATAAAAAATACATATTAATTGGAATAGCGGTGTCGGCGGTTGTGACATTTGCACTGAGGGCACTTCCATTTGTCATATTTGGTGGAAAAAGACAGATGCCGGAGATGCTGGTGAAACTCGGTAAGGTGCTTCCGGCGACCATCATGGCGGTGCTCATAGTGTACTGTCTGAAGGGGGCGGTGACGGATCCGGTGGCAACTGGAATACCAAGTCTCGTTGGCGTTCTGGTGACAGGCGGGACATACAAATGGAGGCACAATACGCTTCTGAGTATCTTGCTGGGGACTGTGAGTTATATGGTGATGTTGCGTCTGGTATGAGAAAAAGAGAAATGGAAAAATTCCATTCCTCTGAACCATTGTTTTTAGCAGTAATCTCTGCAATCGGATTGCGGATAATTTGTACGCAGAATCCCACTATTGAATGAATGTGCATAATTTGTTAGAATAGCTGTGTGTTTATGTCAGCAAAGCTGACCTTTGGCTCGCATCAGGATTCGTGAGCGAATCTTGAATGACGTAAGCATATATCATAATATGAAGATATCATCGAAGCCGATTCTGCCTGGTCAGGTGATATTGGGAGATATTATTAGAAAGGATCTGAATAAGTAATGGATAGATCAGATAAACAGAGAATTGAGGGAATCGTGCAGAGGATATTGGATGATTTCGGCGATGACAGAGCCATCAACAAGACGGATCTGTGCAACGAGCCGGATAAGACAGCCATTATCGATGTGATCGACAAACTCATGAAGATTCTGTATCCGGGTTATTACAGCGACAAGCTGTATAAGATATACAGTCTGAAGAATAACATGTCTGTTATCATAGAGGATGTAATATTTCATCTGAAGAAACAGATCATGATAGTTCTCAGGTATTGCAAAAAGTTTCCTGAGCTCACAGATGCTGAGCTTGAGTATAAGGCGATGGATATAACATATGAATTCATGGATAAGATACCTCAGATAAGAGACTATCTTGAGACTGATATCCAGGCGGCATTTGACGGAGATCCTGCTGCGGGCAGCAAGGATGAGGTCATACTTTCATACCCTGGACTTTATGCGATATCTGTATACCGTATGGCACATGAGCTTTGTCTGCTGGAGGTGCCTATGATACCCAGGATCATGACTGAGCACGCCCACAGCGTGACCGGAATAGACATTCATCCGGGTGCCACCATAGGAAAATATTTCTTTATTGACCATGGTACGGGAATCGTTATCGGCGAGACGACTGTTATCGGCGAGCATGTGAAGATATATCAGGGCGTGACACTTGGAGGACTCTCTACACAGGGAGGTCAGAAGCTCAAGGGAGCCAAGAGGCATCCAACCATCGGTGACAACGTGACCATTTATTCAGGCGCGTCCATCCTTGGAGGCGAGACTATCATCGAGGACAACGTTGTTGTGGGTGGTAATACATTTATCACCAACTCAGTAGAGAAGGATACAAGGGTTACTGCCAAGAAGCAGGAGCTTCAGTATAAAAATAATTAGAGGACATACAAATGAGTGACATACGAAAGATAGCGGTTCTGACCAGCGGAGGAGATGCTCCGGGCATGAATTCAGCTGTGAGGGCTGTGGTTGTATCAGCCATCAACAGTGGAATAGAGATTGTCGGTGTGATGCGTGGTTACGAGGGACTTATCGACTGGGAGACACAGCCGCTTGGTCTGGCTGACGTCAGGAACATAAACAATCAGGGTGGAACGATACTTTTCACCAGCAGAAGCGAGAGATTCCTTCAGAAAGAATACCGCGAGAAGGCGGCAAAGAATCTGAGAGATCACGATATAGATGCACTTGTTGCCATCGGCGGGGATGGAACACTCCGCGGAGCCATAGCATTTCAGGATGAGGGTATCAATACTATCTGCATCCCTGGAACAATAGACAGAGATGTGGCATGTTCTGAGTATACGCTGGGATTTGACACAGCGGCGAATACAGCCATGGAGGCTATCGACAGGATAAGAGATTCGTCGGTTTCTCACGGACGATGCAGCGTCGTGGAGGTCATGGGACGAAAGAGAGGCTATATAGCGCTCTGGGCAGGCATGGCGACATCGGCTGATGCCATCATAATTCCTGAAAAATGGGATGGTGACTATGACAGTATCATAGATACGATAAAGGCAAAGCATGCTGACGGAAGAAACAGTTATCTTGTTGTAGTTGCTGAGGGCGTAACGGATGCACCGGAGCTTGCACAGATGATCCTGGATAAGACAGGCATAGAATCGAGGGTGTCGGTGCTTGGGTACATACAGAGAGGCGGTCAGCCTACAGCAAAGGACAGGATGTACGGCTCGCTTATGGGGGCGTATGCTGTGGATGTACTTAAAAAGGGCGGCACAAACCGCATGGTGGCTATCAAGAATGATATACTTATAGATTATGATATAAAAGAGGCAATAGATATACAGAACAATCAGCTTGATTCATTCCAGTATGAGCTGAGTAAGCTGCTGGCTGAGTAAGAGAGAAAAGGAGAAGGTTATGAAACAGGTAATATTAACAGGCGACCGTCCTACGGGCCGTCTTCATGTGGGACACTATGTAGGATCACTTAAGAGAAGAGTCGATCTTCAGAATTCGGGCAGGTATGATGAGATATACATCATGGTGGCTGACGCACAGGCGCTTACAGACAATGCAGAGCATCCAGAGAAGGTCAGACAGAACATTATGCAGGTTGCTCTTGATTATCTTGCCTGTGGCATAGATCCTGAGAAGTCTACAATATTTATCCAGTCAATGGTGCCTGAGCTTACAGAGCTTACATTTTACTATATGAATCTTGTCACAGTTGCAAGAGTTCAGAGAAATCCGACCGTAAAGGCAGAGATCAAGATGAGAAATTTTGAGGCAAGCATTCCAGTTGGATTCTTCTGTTATCCTATCAGCCAGGCTGCAGACATAACAGCGTTCAAGGCTACAGAGGTTCCTGTTGGAGAGGATCAGATGCCTATGATCGAGCAGTGTAAGGAAATCGTTCACAAGTTCAATTCAGTATACGGAGAGACTCTTGTAGATCCAAAGATTGTTCTCCCGGACAACGAGGCATGTCTCAGACTCCCAGGTACAGATGGCAAGGCAAAGATGAGCAAATCTCTTGGGAACTGTATATATCTGTCTGAGGACCCTGCGGAGATCAAGAAGAAGGTTATGTCCATGTACACAGATCCAAACCACATCCGTGTTGAAGATCCGGGACAGGTTGAGGGTAACTCAGTATTTACTTATCTTGATGCATTCAGCAAGCCTGAGTACTTCGAGGAGTTCCTTCCAGACTACAGTGGTATGGATGAGCTCAAGGAGCACTACACAAGAGGTGGTCTCGGTGATGTAAAGGTCAAGAAGTTCCTGAACAATGTTCTTCAGGCAGAGCTTGCGCCTATAAGGGAGCGCCGCCAGATGTGGGAGAAGAGACCACAGGATGTATACGACATCTTAAAGAGTGGCAGTGAGGTTGCCAGAGCAAAGGCAGCAGAGACCCTTGCTGATGTAAGACGCGCTATGAAGATAGATTACTTTGAGAACGACAACTTATTTAAGTAAGCAACATTATAACTTTAGAACAGCATAAACACGAAAAAAGGATAAAATTCTCCTAAAAAGTCCTGAAAAGTGATATTCAGGATAAATATAGAGAATTTTATCCTTTTTTGTTGCAAAAGCCTGTCATAGGGATAATTTTATCCTTAAGACAGGAAAATCCTTTAAAATAGGAGAAGTAATACAATAACACTGAAGATGTTCACATTGATAGTTCATCAGAGAATATGTAAAAATATATGTATAAAAATCCCATCTGTATGTATTTCTACAGTACAGATGGGCGTAAATGACAACAGACAAAAACTGTAATTACAAGCGTAGTTTATTATATAAATAAACCAGATTTCTCCTTGCTGTGCTCCAGCTTGTCGAGAAGCTTTGCACAAGGCTTAGCCAGCAGCAGACCTATGATCACCGATATGCCAACATATATCAGCAGTGTGGCAAGACATCTGCCGTAGGTGTGCTGATACATTCCGGCGACACATTCCCTGAGAGCATTCATACAATATGAGAATGGCATGAATTTGTACAGGTACTGGTAGACTGATGGAAGAACTTCCACAGGGAAAGTTCCACCTGCTCCGGCAACCTGTATAACCATGATGACAACTGCGATGGCCTCACCGATATTGCCAAATGCTACGGTTAGAGAGTAGATCAGGAACGTGAATACAAAACTCGTCATCATCGCAGCCAGCGTAAATGCTATCGGGTGCTTGCACTGTATTCCCACATAGAACAGATCACCAAATACTGTTATGATAGTCTGGACCTGACCGATGACGAAGAAGTTCAGATATCTGCCGAAGAACTTCTGGTAAGGCTTCACACCCTCGAGCTCTTTATTGTCCTTGACCTTAACGCGTATGAGTGCCACAAGTATGAGAGCACCCACCCACAGTGCAAGAACTGTGTAGAATGGGGCCATGGCAGATCCGTAGTTGGATATCTCATATACAGCAACTGTGTTCATCTGTACAGGAGATGAGATGAAATCCACTATAATCTGCGGGTTATCTTTGATTGCATTTATGAATTCCTGATATTTTTCACTTGATGTTATATCATGTATATCTGTGATGATCTTGTCTATACTGCTCTGAAGATCTTTCAGACATTTGATGGTGTTTTCGATATCGCTTGATCCAGACTTTAGTATATTCTGGTACTCTGTCAGGTTTTTGCTTATGTCGCTGAAGTTCCCCGGTACACCGGACAGGATGGTTTGTGCCTGTGAGAGGGATGCGCTGATATTGTTTAGGGAACCATCAAGTTTTGGTGCAAGCTCGTCATTTATTGACGATTTTACTTCGGAAATATAGTCCTGGCATTTGCTGATATCGGACAATATGGAGCTTTTAGCACTCGTTATGTCGGCATCTGTCAGGTTTGCGTCGTTGGTGAGCTGCTCAATATCACTTTTTAATTTTTCAAATTGATTTTTTGCCTCTGACACAGTCGGTGATTTGCTCTCCAACAGATCAGCAATGGTATCTAATACATTATTGCTAAGTAAAATGGTTATATCGGATTCATCAGTGATAGGAGCCAATGAATTCTCGCGGTTTATAGAGTTTACTGTATTTTTCAGAGCATCGAGTTTATCAGTAATAGTGTCCAGTCCTGTATTTAGCAGAGAGATTCCGGTTGAGGCTACATTGCTGCTGATCTTCGCACTGTCGCCGAGGTTCCCAAGGCTTTTAGCACCGCTTGAAGCCATACTGTCTATTCCAGGTAATAAAAGTTTTGTTGTATCTATGGCATCTGATGAAGATTCAGTGAGAAGCTTAAATGTGTTCATCATATAGATATAGTTGTCAAGTGTTGATGATACCTGGTTGAGTCTGCTCTCAAAACCGGCAATCATATCAGCTCCATCTATATTGTTTCCTGACAGATAATCTCCGGCATTTGCAAAAATCTCTGTGAGTGTGCTTATAAGTTTTGTGTTTATCTCGTTCTGTACTGTGGTCTTGACTTTACCGGTTATCTTGGTCGCAATAGCATTCTTTTTACTGTTTTCATAATACTCAATATCTGGATTTACAATGTTGCCGGACAGTATACTGAGCATGTTTTTTGTGAAATCCTTCGGTATGACGATTCCTGCGTAGCAGTCTCCGCTTGCAATAAGCTCAAGGGCTTCTGATTTACTGTCAGTAAATGTCCAGTCAATGGTGTTGTTGTTTTCCAGACTTTCTGTAACCATATCTCCGATGGTGAGCTGCATACCACTCATGTCTATGCCTTCATCTTCTGAGTAGACAGAAATCTTCATGAGAGATGTTGCTGACTCTCCATATGGATCCCAGTTCGACATAATATTAAACCATGCATATAGAGATGGGATAATGCACAGGCCCATGACTATGGATAGAGCCACGACATTGGTGGTGAGCCTTTTTAGGTCGGACATATATACACGCCATATGTTTTTCATGGTAATTCCTCCTTGACCGCATCTGTTTCAGAATTGTCAGATCCTTTGTCTCCTGCTTTAGTGCTGCTGTCTATTGAATCTGTATTACTGTCATTTTCATTGGTTTCAGATCCTGTACTGTTGCCATCCGGCTTTGTATTATCTGAAGATTCCATCTCGGCTGCGACTGCTTCGGCTGCCTCGGTTATCTTGTTCTGGACTGCGGTAACCTGATCTTGTATGCCGGTCTTCACATTTGTTATCATGTTACCCAGCTTTTTCTTTGGTGAAGATACTTTGGCGTAGATGCTGTCTATATCAATCAGACTATCTAAGTCTTTGTCAGAATCTTGCAGTAAGTTGACCATCTCCTGGATCTTATAGTCGGAGTATTCAACGTGTATCAGGTACGCTGCAATTATAAACAGACTAACTATCCACATAACCAGAAATATGATCTTTGAACTCCCGGTCAGAAAAAGAAGTATGAGGAAAAAGGCGGGGATAGTAAATATACACTTTATGCCGGTTTTTATCTTTTTGATGTTCTCTGCATGCGCAGTGTCTCTGAATTCCAGAACCTGTGACAGTATGCTGTCGTTTGCATGGCCTGTTTCACTGATGTCTGGTGCGGCTTCGGGAACAATATTAGTATTTGAGTGGTTGTCCATTGCTGTAAACCTCCAGTAAAATAATATATAGTAAATCAAACTACATCATATCGGTGTCTTCCATTCGCTTTTCGATGAAATGCATGATTCTGATAAAAGGCTTTCTTATTATGAGTCCTATGACAAGGGCGACAGCTATAAATATAGAAAGCTCTGACAGGTATATGAACAGATCCTCATGATACATTCCACCGATACATTCACGCATGGCGTTGATTGCATATGGGAATGGAAAGAATATATATGCCTGTCTAAAGAAGCCCGGCAGAGCCTCGATAGGGTATGTTCCGCCGCTTCCGGCAATCTGAAGTACCATGATGACGACTGCCAGTGCTTTCCCGATATCGCCAAAAGATATGGTGAGCGAATATATCAGTATTGAGAATGTCAGGCCGGTCATAGCTCCAACTGCCCAGAAGACAAATGGGTGCAGACATTGTATCTTTAGTATATATAGATCGCCAAGGACGATTACCAGTACCTGTATCTGTGACAGCAGGAAAAATATGAGATATCTTCCCCAAAATAGCTGATGCGGGCGTGCGTCTTTCAGGTATTCATCTTTCTTTACATGGACTTTCATGAGTGAGACAAGAATTGTCATGCCAACCCATATCGCCAGAACGGAATAGAAAGGTGCCATGGAAGATCCGTAGTTTGCAATCTTATAGTAGTAGTGCTCCTCAACCGTAACTGGTTTGGACAGAAATGTGGCCAGCGACTCGGAATCACCATTCAGAAATGAAATTATCATGTCCGTAACTTCGCTGTCTGAAGCTTTGTCTATCTGATCTATGGCTTCTGCGATTTTGCCGCGGATGTCTCCTATGAGATCAGACAGATCAGACAGGCTGGTGTTCATGGAGTCGATGGTTCCTTTATAATTGTCAAATACAGTGCTTGTCGCAGATATTGTATCTTTTAGGGTATTTAACAGATCCTGTGCATTTAACAGGGCATTTTTGATATTCAGCATGATGTTGTCCATGTCCGGAATGATCTGATTGGTAAATGTATCATCAACTGTTCCTATGGACTGTGCTATCTCAGTCAGCTTGTCGTTAAGTGCACTTTGGGCTATGTCAAGTGCTGATGTATCAAATCCGTCTATTGTATCCTGGGTGATGGTTTTGATCTTGTCTGTCTCTGCCTTCAATTTGTCAAGTCTTTCAAGGGCTGACGACATGGCGTCGGTTTTGCTTATGTCAAGACTTCGTATATAGCTGTCAACGGCATCCAGTTTTTTCTTAAGGTCGTCTGCACCGCTTTTGATATTTTCAAGGTCGCCTGAGATATCAGCAGTATCTGATTTTATCTGTGCCAGTTTTGCTGAGTTTTCAAGATCCGATATATCACCTGAAATATCATCAATGCTTGTCTGCAGAGTGTCTTTGATCTGGTAATATGCATTGCCAGTGGAGTCCAGATCAGATATGCTGGAATCAATGGCAGTATTGGCCTGGGAGATTAGTTTTCCACTTTTATCAGTCACATCCTTAAGTTTGTTATCTGATTTCAATTTTTTGTTTGCTTCTATTATGGATGTTATTGTTTTCTGATAGCCTGCGAGATTGGCGTCTACATTCTGAAGTGAGCCGACGAAGTCGCTTCCTGAGAGGTCTGCAGTAAGATCACCGTCTGAGTCATCTATAGCAGAGATGAGCTTCTGTGAGACAGCCTTTATATATGTTTCGTTTATGCTGGTTTTTAATGTTGATACAGCTGTGTCTGTGATCTTGGGAGCCACAGCGTTTTTCTTTTCATTTTCGTAATAGGTGAAGCTCGGGTTCACAAAGTTATCGGTGAGAGCGTTGAACATATTGTATGAAAAATCTGCTCCGATGACGATTGCGGCATAGTATTCTCCGGATTTTACACCGTCTATGGCTGTTGCTTCTGTATCGGGGAAGACCCAGCCTATGCTGGTCTGGCGCTTGAGTTTTTCTACTACGGACTGCCCCATGTTAGAAGTGCTGCCATTTTCATCAGTGTATCCGGTATCCAGATTTACCACTGCTATGTTTATGTTGCCCGTATTGGCATATGGATCCCAGTTGGCAAATATGTTGAACCATGCGTACAGCGCAGGCAGTATGCACAGACCAATAGCAAGGACGATTGTAAGTATGCTTTTTTTGATTCCGATAAGATCGTTTTTAAATATCTTTAAAATGGTTTTCATTTTTTTGATATACCTCTGTAAATTATTTGGAACAGGAGTAATTGAAGAGAACAGTTTCGCTGTATGAAAGAAGCTGTTCTCTGTCTTTCTGTATTTGTGGGTTTAAAGATCTCTAAAGTGGAAATGTTTTTTTCCGGTTGCATAGTCATCCACTATCTGACCGTGTCCGTACAGCTTGTATTTGTATGTGACAAGTCCCTCGAGTCCGACGGGACCCCTTGCGTGGATCTTGCTCGTGCTTATTCCGACTTCTGCGCCAAATCCGTATCTGAAACCGTCTGCAAATCTTGTTGAACAGTTCTGGTATACTCCTGCGGAGTCCACAAGCTGCATGAAGAGGGCAGCAGTGTCTGCGTTTTCAGTTACGATACAGTCTGTGTGGTGTGAACCAAAGTGGTTGATATGCGAGATGGCATCCTGGACATCATCTACGATCTTGACCGAGAGGATCATGTCAAGATATTCAGTGTTAAAGTCGTTGTCTCCCATGATCTCACATCTGGTCTGGCTGTCTGCTGAGCTATTTGAATCTGTGGTGTTTGCCTTGGTGCTTTCTTCATGATGATTTATGTTACATTCAGCCTGGTTGATGATGCGGGCAGCATCAGCGGTTCCGCGGAGTTTTACGCCGTGCTCCATGAGAGCTTTTGCTATGGCTGGGAGCATCTCATCTGCAACATCTTTGTGTATGAGAAGAGTCTCTGTTGCGTTGCAGGCAGCGGTGTACTGGGTCTTCGCGTCTATGATGATAGGGATAGCCTTCTCAATATCCGCATCCTTGTCTATGTAAGTGTGGCAGATTCCGTCTGCGTGTCCCATGACAGGAATCTTGGTGTTGTTCATGATGTACTGCACAAATGCATTTGAGCCCCTAGGTATGAGCAGGTCAACAGATTTGTTGCATGACAGAAGCTCATCAATCTCATTGTGCTGGCTTGCCTGGAGCATACAGCCCTCAGGTGCTCCGTTTGCAACTGCTGTGCTGTAGATCACATCGAAGAGAGCCTTGTTGGTGTTGGCAGTTTCCTTGCCACCCTTGAGGACTGCGCAGTTGCCGCTCTTTATGCACAGTGATGATATCTGAACAAGTGCGTCTGGTCTAGCTTCGAATATAATACCGATGACACCGATCGGACATGTCACCCTCTGGAGCACAAGTCCTTCGTCAAGCTCCCTCTTGAGCTGGATCTGTCCAACCGGATCAGGTAGTTTTATGAGCTCATCAATTCCATTTGTCACATCGGCAAGCTTGTGCTCGTCAAACTTGAGTCTCTTCTTGATTGAGGCTGCAATCCCGTTCTCCTCGGCAGTAGCCATATCCTTTGCATTTGCCGCAAATATCTCATCCTTATGTGCGATGAGCGCGTCCTTTACATGAGCCAGTATATTGTTTCTTGTATCCTCTGAAAGTGCAGCCATTTTGTAGCTGTCAGCCTTCATGATGCTTGTAGCTTCCTGCATGTTCATAATTTTGTTCTCCTTTATATAATGTTTTGTATTTATAATTTTGTTTGTGATATTTATTGCGCCTCTATGTGTGGCGTAGTTTGTGCTTTGTCTCATAAGAATATAATCCACTTCATATTACCACAAGTTTGAGGCGGTGACTACAGGGAAGGCGAGATGTAAGGTAAAGGGTTGTTATTTCGCAGCGTTAGTGACTGAGTGGCAAACGCTGATACATGATGTGGCGATAACAAGCTATTTATTCCGCAGTGTTAGTGACTGAGTGGCAAAACGTTGATACATGATAGGAAGATAACAGGTTGTTTTTCTGCGGCGGGAAATTGAATTTTGAAAGTGCATAAGTTTTTATCTTTTTATGCTAAATCAGAGCAAAAGCATACAATCCATGAATTGATTGTCGCTTTTATCATGAAACAAGCTGAAAAGAGATAATCTTATGCACTAATTTGGAAAAAATATAGGAAAAGCGAAAATTGAGAAACGTAAAATTAGGGGAACATAAAAATGAGGAAAAACCAAAATTGAGAAACGTAAAATTAGGGAAACACAAAAATAGAGAAACGAAAAAAATAGAGAATCTTGATGGTCTGTCAGTCTATACCCACCGGCAAACAAAAAGCCATCACATAATATGAACAATCCATATGGGAATAATAGAATCCGTTGCGTATGATTGTCATATTATGTAATGACCTTTTTATATGGTTATTGAGTTTTTATATATTGCTCCAAATTAGCAGCTTATCACAACAAAGCTCTGTGCCGGAAGAGTGATAACTCCGTCGGCGATACCTGGCTGTGTGCCGTTTATTGCTATAGAATATATAACCTTTGCGTCACCAGTCAGCTCAGCAAGCTTTCTTGACTGGGTGTCCGTATTCTTAGGGTTCACTGCAAGGAGCAGATTTCCTCTCTTGTATACAAGTGGCTTTCTGCTGATGATCTCAAGGTTGCTCTTGTCCAGCAGATCGGCCTGTGAATGTCTGAGGGAAGTGAGGGCTTTCACTGTATTGAGCAGTGAGTTCTGGTCTGCCTCTGAAGCCTCAACATTTGCGGCATCTTCTGCAGGATCAACCGGCAGATAGAGCTTGTCGGCAGGCGCTGATGAGAAGCCCATGTTGGTGCCGCTTGTCCACTGCATAGGAGTTCTTGAGCCGGTTCTGGTGAATCCGCCCTCCTTGCTTGCCATGCTTCTGAAGTTCATGGCGATCTCATCGCCGTAGTAGATGAATGGATTGCCGGGCATGGTCAGGAAGAATGCGTAGGTAAGCTTTAACTCATCCTCAGAGAGTCCATAGCTGATACGTGTAGTGTCGTGATTTCCTGTGATGAGGGCTATAGCACCCTTGTCCTTTATCTGCTCGTATCTTCCCATGTATTCATCGATAAAGTGGTCGCAGGTTCCCTTGCTGTCAGCCTTGAAGAAGCTGTTGTTCTCCGTGCTGTCGTCAAGATACTCAGGAAGAGATGCAAATGCATTCAGGTGAGCTTCGTAATCTCTTACCAGAGAGTTATATCCGTTGCCCATCCAGTCGAGATAGAAGTCCATATCGAAGCCGGCCTTGATTGACTGTTCAGCCTTTCCCCACTCAGATACAAATGCTGACTCAGGGTACTCGGCGTGTATATCGCCGAGAATGTCCTGCCATACGGCAACTGTTCCGCTCTTGTTCGCATCATCATGCTTTACAAGAGAATCTGCCATGTCGACACGGAAGCCATCGCAGCCCTTGTCAAGCCAGAAACGGCATACATCCTTCATAGCCTCTCTTGTTGCGATACATGCAGGATCGTACATGCTTTTATGCCATCTCTCAGTTGGGTTCAGAACACCATAGTTGAGAGCCGGCTGGCACTTGAAGAAGTTTACGATGTAGGCTGCATTTCTAGGTGTCTCGCCTGCGATGTAGTTGAGGCCTGCACCGCCGCAGAGCCATCCGTCAGTCCACATATATCTGTCTGTGTACTCATTTGCCTCAGCCTTTTTGCTCTCGGTAAACCATGCATGTTCCTCAGATGTGTGGCCTGGAACCAGGTCGAGGAGAATGTGCATGTCCCTCTTGTGAGCCTCAGCGAAGAGGTTCTCTATGTCCTCCATTGTTCCGTATCTCTCGGCAACCTTCTTGTAATCCCTTACATCGTATCCCGCATCAGAAAATGGTGAATCAAAGCAAGGATTCATCCAGATAGCGTTGCATCCAAGAGACTTGATATAGTCAAGCTTTGCAGTGATTCCGTTGAAATCACCGATACCGTCGCCGTTGGTATCGTAGAAACTCTGTGGGTATATCTCATAAAAAATTGCATCTTTAAGCCATGTAGCCATAATAAATGTCCTCCTTATAAAAATGCAGCATGCGCATATAAATGCACTTCGCGCGGCGCATGCGTTACTATTCGTTCTTCCATAATATGAGCAGCGCACTTGCAGCTATGCGCTGGTGGTTTATAAGGTGTATCACAAGTTTTCTGCGAAAACTTATGAAATAAGGTAAGGTACTGCAATCCCACACAGAAATCTGTCTCAAAATACGGAGAACGGTCTTAATAGTATTAAGAACATTCTATCCAATATAATAAATTATAATATGGAAAAATGTAATCCTTTATATGTAAATTAATAGATTTATTTTGCAGGAAAATATACTCGTTGAAAACGCACAGCAAACATAAAATTATTTGTATTTTATCTGGTTCAAATACGGGAAAAATTTTGATTTAAACTGTAAAAGTTTAAACACACAAATGCTGTAATATATGTTACAATCACAGAGTATGTGTCAGCAGAGATGGAAAAAATACATAATGTAATGGCTTGAAGTAGATGCTTGACACAGATAAAGGGTGTATCAGGTTTTGAAAATCTACACATAGTGTAAGTCCGATAATCCTTGTAATATAGAAGAGAAGGAGGCAGGTGTCATTTTTACAGACATCTGCAAAGAGAAGTGTATGAGTAAAGATAATAACAACGGCGACAGAGAAAAGTTTGCCTCCAGACTTGGGTTCATCCTTGTTTCGGCGGGATGTGCTATAGGTCTTGGAAATGTATGGAAGTTCCCGTATATATGCGGGCAGAATGGAGGAGCGATATTTATCGTGATATATCTGCTGTGTCTGCTGCTTCTGGGATATCCTATCCTTACCTGTGAGTTTGCGATAGGCAGAGGAAGTGGCAAGAGCGTTGGCTCGGCGCTCAAGGAGCTCGCACCGAAGGGCGGCAACTGGCACAAATTCAGCTGGTATGCCTATGCCGGCAACTATCTGCTTATGATGTTCTATACTATGGTAGCGGGCTGGATGGTATACTATGTGTACGTCATGGGCACAGGACAGCTTCATGGTGGATCAGTAGAAGCAATAGAAGACAAATTTACAGGGATGCTTGCATCACCGGGACTTATGGTTGCGATCACACTTGCGGTCATCGTGTGCTGCATAGGTATATGTTCACTTGGGCTTCAAAATGGAGTGGAGAGAGTGACAAAGGTAATGATGCTGGCACTCATTGTTCTGATGATAGTTATGGCTGTGAATTCGCTCATGCTCTCAGGCAACGAGGAGGGGCTTAAGTTCTATCTCGTCCCAAGCATTGAGCGTGCAAATGCAAGAGGCTGGGGCAATGTACTATTTGACGCCATGACCCAGGCGTTCTTTACACTCAGTGTAGGTATGGGATCCATGGAGATATTTGGAAGTTATATAGGCAAGGAGAGAAAATTGTCTGGCGAGGCGAAGAGTGTTATGTACCTTGATACATTTGTGGCACTCATGGCCGGAGTCATCATATTGCCAGCATGCTTTGCGTACGGGATCAGCCCGGACAAGGGACCATCACTTCTGTTCATGACTCTGCCAAATGTGTTCAACCACATGCCGGGCGGAAGAGTGTGGGGAATACTGTTCTTCATATTCATGTCATTTGCTGCACTGTCCACGGTTATCGCGGTTTTTGAGAATATCATATCGATAAGTATAGATATGTTTGGCTGGAAGAGAAAGAAGTCACTTATTATAAATCTGATCGGGATATCAGTGCTCTCCCTGCCGGCTGTGCTTGGATTCAATGTGCTCTCAGGAATCACTCCGATGGGAGCAGGTACAAATATCATGGATCTGGAAGATTTTCTCGTATCGGGAAATATCCTCCCACTCGGATCATTACTTTTTGTCCTGTTCTGTACAAGAAAGAATGGATGGGGCTTTGAAAATTTTGCCGCTGAGGCAGATGCCGGTATCGGCAAGCCGTTCCCACAGTATCTCAAAAAGTATATGTCATATGTATTGCCGCTTATAATCGTGGTTATTTATTTCAAGGGATACTATGATACATTTGCACCTAAGGGAACAAAGCTGCTGTGCATCTGGATGGGAGTTGCGGCATTGTTCGTGCTCTTTATAGGATATCTGGCGTTTGGCTGCGGACGGAGCAGAAGAGAGCAGACAAAAGAGTAATTGCGTTTTGGAAGTGTCTCAAAAAAAATTTATGGATTTAACGCAGATTCATTGTTTTACGAGACAAAATGTGATAATATATAAGTACCAACAGTAAGTCCTTCGATAGTGCGTTTATCTATGTAAGTGTTCTGTGTGAGCATCGCTCGGAGGCAATTGGTATTTTAATAATATTTCAAAAAAGGGATTGAAACCGCGATACAGATCGCAAGGTTCAATCCCTTTTTGATTATGTCAGCTCGTAAACACCCTTAAGTATTCCAAGTTCTCTCATAAGCTCAAGTTCCTCAGTGTAATGTCCGGTCTGCAGATGTGAATAGAACAGATTGGAGAATACATCCGCTATCTGCACAAATTTGTTGCAGGCCGAGTCGAAGTAGCTCACTGAGAAATTCCCTGCAACCTGTCCTGACAGTGAAAGTTCGGTGTTCAGGTAATTTTCAAGGAATGATTTGTTCTCCACCCGCTCGTTGCGTTCGTCAAGCTGCAGAAAGCAGTCCTCGTCAGGAAGATACCCGTTCTGTATGAAGTAGAGCAGGGCAGATTTGATGGAGAAGTTGAATGTTCTGGAGATGTTGTCGAAGAAGCGGTTCGGCAGATTTTCATTCTTCATCATGATATAGTACACGTCAAAGTGATGCTTCCTGGAGAAGTAATCCACAAATATGTGCTTCATGTCTCTGTCAAACTGTGCGCCTTTTAGTTCACGGAATTTGCCGTCCCGAAACATTCTCCCACCGTGCTTGGTGATCTTGCCGGTCATGTCATCGACCTTATCGCTGTCCAGGTCAAGAAGCATCTCATAGTTGGAAGAAATGAATCGCTTGTAAGCACGTTCAAGGGCGACGGGATCGAGGACATGGATCATAGATACCACGAAATACTGATCATTTGTGGCATATTTATTTATAGATCCTGATTCGTCTATGTAAATGTTCACGATTCCCGCCTCCTTATATAATCGAATTCTTCGCCATGTCTAAGTGTTAATCCACTGACACAAGCTCTATCTTGAAGTTAAGTTCTTTGCCGGCCATCTCATGATTTGCATCAAATGTGATGGATTCGTCATCTTTTTCAATGACCTTTACAAGGAACTGCTGTCCCATGGAATTGGCAAGGTATACCTGATTGCCGACCTCAAGATTCTCAGCGCCAGGCATATCGGCAAGAGGAGCCTTGATGATGGCCTCCGGGTCAGGCATTCCGTAAGCATCCTCAGGACGAAGATGTATATCGATGATATCGCCAACGTTCATGCCCTCAACTGCCTGATCAAATCCCGGAATCATCTGTCCTGCACCGCAAACGAACTCGATAGGCTCGCCCCTGTCATATGAAGAATCGAACTTTGTTCCGTCGTTGAATGTTCCTGTGTAGTGAACCTTACAGGTTCTTCCTGTGTTACTCATAAAAGATTGTCCTCCAAAAGTGTTATTAGACAATTCTATCATGAATCGACAGAAATGTATATATTAGGAAGACAGAGCGGAGAAAGTGGAAAGTCAAGGCAGAGAAATGGGTACAGGAAAGTCAGCGTAGAGAAAAAGGTTGTTGCATATAGAGAAAATATATAGATGATAGATATGCAGATAGAGCATATGGATCATGTGGAGATAGATGAAAGAAAAAATGTCTAATGAACAGACAAATAAAAGTTCATCAGACATTTTTTTACTGCAAAATAGAAAATTATGGTGTACCAACTTCAATAAGGTTGCCATCAAGATCGTAGAATCTGATGACTTTCTGTCCCCATGAATGAGTCATGAGGCGGTTGATGTATTCGATATGATACGGGGATTCATCAAGTTTTTTGGCAAATTCCTCTATGTCAGGTTCCTCAAAATATAATTCTGAAGCGTTGTTTTTGGGTATAATCAGTGTATCTATGAAGTCAGACCATATGGAGGCGTCCTGAAGTACCAATCCCCCTGTCATGATTACATTTCCTCCATTATCAAGGATAACTTCCAGCCCAAAAAGATCATTGTAGAATTTGATTGAGTCCTCGATATTGTTTACGACTATCAAAACATTTTTTAAAACCATAGTGTATCTCCCCTTTGTGTATGCTTTTGGATTTATGTTTCTGAATGAAATTATATAATGAATATTTGCAAAATACTAGCAAAAAACCGGTAAAGCTCATGCGGGATATTGAGGTTGGCGTTATGATGATATAAAATATACATAATTTGCAAGTACGATTTATTAGATATATGAATGGAGAAAAATATGTTAAAACTTGGATGTCATGTGGGTATGTCAGGGAAAGAAATGATGCTTGGCTCGGTAAGGGATGCGGTGAATTTTGGCGCAAATACTTTTATGCTTTACACGGGAGCTCCTCAGAATACACGCAGGAAGGATATATCTGAACTGAGAATCACTGAAGCCCATGAGCTGATGAGAAAGCAGGGTATAGACGAATTTGTGGTTCATGCACCGTATATAATAAACCTGGCAAATACTGTGAATCCTGCAACTTATGAGATTGCTGTGCAGTTTCTGGAACTTGAGATAAAACGTGCGGAGGCGATGGGCTCACAGACGATAGTCCTTCATCCCGGTTCTCACGTTGGGGAGGGCGCCGGCAAAGGAATCGCAAGTATCGTAAAAGGCCTTAATGAAGTCCTTACTGCCGATACTGCATGTCATATAGCGCTTGAGACAATGGCGGGAAAGGGCAGTGAGATAGGAAGAAATTTTGAGGAACTTGCCCGGATATATGATGGAGTTGATCATAATGAAAAACTTCGTGTCTGCTTTGATACCTGTCATACCAGTGATGCGGGATACGATATAATTCATGATTTTGATGGCGTCATGGAAAAGTTCGACAAACTCATTGGCAAGGATCAGATAGCAGTATTTCATATGAACGACAGTAAGAACGAACCGGGAGCGGCTAAAGACAGACACGAGAACTTTGGGTTTGGCAAGATCGGCTTTGAGCCACTCATGTACATCATGAACCATCCGGACTTCATGGAAGTCCCAAAGATCTTGGAATCCCCATACATCAAAGATCCGGAAAACAGCAAGAAAAGCTACGAGCCGTTCAAACGGGAGATAGCAATGATCCGAAATGGGGAATTCGATCCTGAGATGAGGGAGAAAGTGGTGGAGGATAACAGATAAAAAGGAGTTCTACTTAGTAGAACTCCCTGAATGTTTTCTTTCGGCATCTCTGCCTATCCGGGTTTTGGTAAACAAACAACCCTTATAAAGCTCAGCCATGCACTGTTTCCCGGAACATCACACGCATCATCACTCTACAGCCTGCTACGACTATTAAGTTTACGTCAGTCTGATAGGCAACTCCTGTCACCTGCATAACAGCGCTTTCGCCCCGTTTCTATTATTCATTATAAACTGAGCTGCAGGAAAAACAATAAACCTGCAGTTTACCCCTTGCATATCTTATGTTCAGTCAAAACACAGGTAATCAGCCATTCATCTGCTTCAAAAACTATAATAAAAGAGATGTATGTTGTGTATAGGCTATCGGTAGTGAAGACTGCCGAGCTTCAGGATTTTCCTGCCGAGCTTACGACCGCAGCGACCTTATAGCGGTCGTAAGCGAGTGCAAATGGAAAATTCTGAAGCGACAGCAGTCAAACGTGATAGCGCATACACAACATACATCTCTTTTTTCAAGAACTGAATACAGATGAAGGACTGATTACCGTCCGTCCCTTACTTCTCCGGATGCTCCGTCAGCCAATGCTCAATAACCTGCGCATCAGAGTGGCACTGCACAAAAGTTCCATTGATCCTCTGGGTGCTTTCGATACCCTTTCCGGTGGTGATGACCAGTTCGCCAGGCTGAGCCTCGTCAAGAGCTTTGGTTAAAGCTTCCTCTCTGTCAACTATAATGTAGCAAGGCTTGGTGATATACTGCTTGATCTCCTTGCAGATCTCTTCGCAGGACTCAAATCCAGGATCCTCCATGGTGAGGACAACCTTATCTGCATATTGCTCAGCAAGTCTTCCCATATCCTCGCGGCGTTTTTTATAACGTTCCCCGCCGCAGCCAAATACAACAGTTATGGACTTTGGTTTCATAGTCTTTTTGACCATCTCGTACAGTCTGTACATGCTGATGTAGTTGTGTGCGTAGTCTATCATAAATGTACGGTCTTTCCAATGGTAGACCTGAAGTCTTCCTGGGACATACACATCTCTTATGCTGCTTCTGATCTGTGCATTTGGGATGCCTATGAGCAGTGCTGAAATTATGGCTGCGACAATGTTTTCAACGTTGTAGTCGCCTATAAGATTTGTATTGTAAGCTCTGTTTTCACCGTCATAGATAAGTTCAAAATAACTGTTATGATCCGTGAGTTCTTCATTGTGGATCAGAGCAAATTCCGTATCTTTTTCAAAGAAATCATCCTTGCTGGACATAAGCTTTTCAACGGATTCCCTGCTTCCGTATACTACGACATGCTTGTCTCTGACAGCATCATATATGGTGTCGAAATATCTTGTGTCGCTGTACAGAACCACATTCTCACATTGCTTCAGAAATGAGACCTTGCAACCGAGATAATCTTCCATGGATGCATGCTCTGTAGGGCTGATGTGATCGTAGTCGATGTTTGTAAATACGCCGACCTTGTACTGTTCACCATATATACGGTTCATCTTCATAGCCTGTGATGAGACTTCCATGATACAGTGCGTGCAGCCGTCCTTCACAGCCATATCGAAATATGTCTGAAGTTCGATTGGCTCAGGTGTGGTGAGAGTTGTCTCAAACACTTTTGTTCCAACGTCAATCTCATGTGTGGAGAATGCCGAGCATTTGTTGTCCGTATACTTATCCAGAATATCTTTCATGACAAATGTAACTGTGGTCTTTCCCTTTGTTCCGGTGATTCCAACTTTGGTCATGGAGTCGCCAGGATTGCCGTAGAACCATCTTGCGGCGAGTGCCATAGCCTTTCTTATGTCATTTACAATGATAAATGGAATGGAAACGTCGTCATATTTCTGCTGTGACAGATATACGGCAGCTCCCTGGGAAATAGCTGATTTCAGGTATTCCTCCTTAAATGAAGCTCCTTTGCACACGAAAAATGTGCCCGGAACCACGTCCTTGGAATTGATAGTTATATGTGCAGGAGTGATGTCTTTGCATTCCTCCGAATATTCAGTTATGAGTCCCTGCTGATCAAGGATATCCAGCAAAGTTGTTAAATGTAAAATTTTGTTCATATCTTTTTCCCCTTGGAATATATATATTTTGATCGTGCACATCCAGTGCGCTTTTTATCCAAATGCTTAAATTATTATGCTTTCTATATACGATTATGTCAAATATAAATTAGAGATTATTATTTTTTTATTCTTAGTTATCTCCATCTGTATGCTGATATATCCCATTTGGCATAGTCAATCGTATTATAGCATGATTTGTCATAATATAGCACTTAATATTGCTGAATTACAAATTAAAGCATGTGGAGAGAATTTGAAAATGTGGGTAAGAAGCCTGTTTTTTTGATAAATTACAGACATTTGTTGATAACTTCTATCAAGTGTGTGGATTTGTGTTGACAAAGAGAATTTTGTGAAATAAATTGTAGACGCAATTTGAATCTTGAATATTATAAAAAAGGGGTCAGGCACCGAGAAAAGTAGGCTCTGGGAAAAAGGGGTCAGGCACCGAGAGCAGATAAGATATCAAAAAAGAGGCTGTTGATGATAGCATGATGTTGCGTCGATGGAAAGAGAGGTAGGAAATGTCGGAATTTGTTACGTTGTTTATACCATTTGTAGGAACGACACTGGGGGCGGCTATGGTGTTTTTGATGAAGGATAAAATTTCTCCATTTGTTGAAAAGGCACTTCTTGGATTTGCGGCTGGTGTCATGATAGCTGCATCCATATGGTCACTGCTCATACCTTCTATAGATATGGCAAAGGATCAGGGGAAGATAGCATGGATGCCGGCTCTTGTGGGGTTTGCACTTGGAATTGTGTTTTTGCTGGTTCTTGATACGGTGATTCCGCATCTTCATCTTGAGAGTGACAAACCAGAGGGCGTGAAATCTGGATTACAGAAGACGACCATGATGATATTTGCGGTTACACTTCATAATATTCCGGAGGGAATGGCAGTTGGAGTGGTGTATGCCGGCGCAGCAATGGGCAATATGGGAGTGTCTATCACCGGTGCGTTAGCTCTGTCTATAGGAATTGCAATACAGAATTTTCCGGAGGGTGCCATCGTGTCTATGCCTCTTGTCGGGGAGGGCATGAGCAAGAAAAGGGCATTTCTCTATGGAACACTGTCAGGTGCCGTTGAACCTGTAGGGGGCTTCTTTACTGCGCTCCTTGCGGCACAGGTGACACCGCTTCTCCCATATTTTCTTGCGTTTGCGGCCGGGGCGATGTTATATGTGGTTATAGAGGAGCTGATTCCAGAGTCTCAGGCGGGAGAGCACACAAATATAGGAACTATAGGTGCTGCGGTGGGATTTGCACTTATGATGGTTCTGGATGTGGCTCTTGGATAATAGATAAAATATTGGTTTTGCAAAGAAAAAATAAGACATCTGTTATCTGGCATAAATTTAATGTTTATATTATATGGTGAAAATGGTATAGACTAAGATAAAATTGTCAATGTTATACATAAAGATGCGATGTCTTAGATGGCTAAATGATAAAATATGAGCAAATACTCGTGTTGATTTTAGAATAAAGTTAGTTTAGACTAACATTGTAAATCATGTGAGCTCCTGTACCTTCTGTGAACTGCTGAATCAGGGGGATTCCGGGGCGATACAAGGAAAGAGGAGGTGCCATGTGCCCTGTGGGCACATATCGGAATGCACCGACGAACTGCCGCCGACCGTAAGGGAGGGGGCGATACAAGAAAGAGGAGGTGCCATGTGCCCTGTGGGCACATATCGGAATGCACCGACGAACTGCCGCCGACCATGAGGGAGGGGGCGATACAAGGAAAGGAGAAATATAAAAATGATGAATTATCTTGAGATCGAAAAGGTAATAGGAAGAGAAATCCTTGATTCAAGAGGAAATCCAACAGTTGAGGCAGAGGTGTATCTGGCAGATGGAACAGTAGGCCGTGGCGCTGCGCCAAGTGGCGCTTCCACAGGTGAGTTTGAGGCACTTGAGCTTCGTGACGGAGACAAGTCAAGATACCTCGGCAAGGGTGTCCAGAAGGCAGTAGAGAATATAAATACGACTATAAATGACGTACTTACAGGAATGGATGCGTCTGATATATATGCAGTAGATGCAGAAATGATCAAGGCAGATGGGACAAAGGACAAGTCAAACCTTGGCGCAAATGCGATTCTTGCAGTTTCAATCGCAGCAGCAAGAGCAGCTTCAATCTCTCTTGACATTCCTCTTTACAGATTCCTCGGCGGAATCTCAGGAAACAAGCTTCCTGTTCCAATGATGAACATCGTAAACGGTGGATGTCATGCTCTGTCATCAGGACTTGATGTTCAGGAATTCATGATCATGCCAGTTGGTGCTCCTTCATTTAAGGAGTGCCTGAGATGGTGTGCAGAGGTATTCCATGCACTTGCAGGGATTCTCAAGGATAGAGGCCTTGCCACATCAGTAGGTGATGAGGGTGGATTTGCTCCGGCACTTAAGTCTGACGAGGAGGCTATCGAGACAATACTTGAGGCTGTAAAGAAGGCTGGATATGAGCCGGGTAAGGACTTTATGATCGCTATGGACGCTGCTTCATCAGAGTGGAAGAGTGAGAAGGGCAAGGGCTGGTACAAGCTTCCAAAGGCTGGAACAGAGTATACAGCAGAGCAGCTCATCGAGCACTGGGCAAAGCTTGTTGAGAAGTATCCTATCATCTCAATCGAGGATGGTCTCGATGAGGAGGATTGGGAAGGATGGCAGAAGCTCACAGCAAGACTTGGCGACAAGGTCCAGCTTGTCGGTGATGATCTGTTCGTTACAAATACAGAGAGACTTGCAAAGGGTATCGAGATGGGATGCGCAAACTGTATCCTTATCAAGCTCAACCAGATCGGCTCAGTATCAGAGACACTTGAGGCTATCAAGATGGCTCATAAGGCTGGATACACAGCAATATCATCACACAGATCAGGTGAGACAGCAGATACAACTATTGCAGATCTCGCAGTGGCACTCAACACATGCCAGATCAAGACAGGTGCTCCTTCAAGATCAGAGAGAGTTGCAAAGTACAACCAGCTCCTCAGAATCGAAGAACAGCTTGGCGCCTGCGCAGTATATCCTGGAATCAAAGCTTTCAACGTGAAGCAGTAAGGCAGGTATACTTGATACAGTAATCATTTGTTTGATTATATAGATTGTATAAAGGATATAGAATGTTGTGCATGGATGCTGCAAGGGCGTAGCATGTTATGTATATAACATATATAGTATTAGCCATGCGAAGGCATCTCCACTGATGAGATCATCGGCGGGGGTGCTTTTTTAGTGTTTTTATAGTGATTCTTTATGGAGAAGGGCTTTTGTGTGGATTTGCGCTGACTGTGCCAACTAGCACTTGTCATTGAGGTGTGGATTTGCGTTGGCTGCACTGACTCGCACTTATTTGTGTTTCTTGTGATAAAAGTGCATAAAATTTTCACTTTTTTGAAAAATAACGTGCAAAAGATAAAATAAATGAATTTATTGCAGCTTTTATGGAAATAAATACTAAAAAGATAAAAAGATGTATCGAAAAAGTATTAACTTTTTCAAGAAGATAAAAACAGCGAGTTATAAATGCAATGTAACATGGCGGCAAACAGCCCGGATGGAAAATTAAATTTGTTAAAAAAATAATGCGTTTGACAAATGTAGATAATGATAAAAGCAAGTCCGATAAATATAAATTCGCTATAGAGCCACAAGGCGTGTGTAGATGCAATGCCAATATGTAGAAACAAAGGCCTGTAAAGAAATAATAGAAATAACAACATACTATTTGGGGGAATAGCAAAGATGAAAACGACATGGGTGGAAGTGCTATTATTGCCATTCGACAATATTGATCGAAGGAACAAGGAAACCGACAGCAAAGGATTATTAGTTTAAAAATTGCCTAAAATTCCCTCGATTTTATGTATGCATTTTAATGCTAAAAATATGGAATCACTTGACAGATAGTGTTAAACTATACATAGGCTTATCGGGAGGTAGGAATCATGGCTTCGAAAAGAGATTATTATGAAGTTCTCGGCGTTTCTAAGACAGCCACGGACGCTGAGATAAAAAGAGCATATAGAACCCTGGCGAAGAAATACCACCCGGATACGAATCCTGGCGATGCGACGGCTGCAGAGAAGTTTAAGGAGGCCTCTGAGGCCTATGCGGTATTGTCTGACGCCGAGAAGAGGAAGATGTATGATCAGTTTGGAATGGCTGCATTCGATGGCTCCGGCGGAGCTGCAGGTGGTGATCCATTCGGAGGCGGAGGCTTCCACTTTGAGGGTGGAGACTTCGGCGATATGTTTGGCGATATATTTGGCTCGTTCTTTGGTGGTGGCGGTGGACGCTCGCAACGAGGCGGCTTTGGTGGATTCAGTCAGGGAAGCTTCAATGCCAGAGGAAGAGATATGGAGGCAAGCGTCACCATAGATTTTGATGATGCTGTATACGGATGTGACAAGACTTTGTCGTTTAATGATGGACGAGGTGGCAGTTCACAGCTTACAGTTCATATACCGGCGGGCATAGAAAGCGGCGGCGTGCTCCGGCTTGCTGGCAAGGGTTATCCTGGAACCGGCAAAGGCCAGCCGGGAGATATGCTCCTTCAGGTAAATGTCAGAGACAAGGCAGGTTATGAGCGTAAAGGACTGGATATATATACCACGGCGCTTGTGCCATTTGATGTGGCAGTTCTCGGCGGCGAGATACTTGTTCATACCATGTTTGGTGATGTGAAGTGCAAGATAGCACCGGGTACACAGTCGGGAAGCAAGATAAGGCTTCGTGGCAAAGGTGTACAGGCCAGAGGCGGCAACACCCACGGCGATCACTATGTGACTGTGAGAATTGCAGTGCCAAGGAATATTTCGCCGGCGGCACAGGATGCACTTAAGAAGTTCACAGAGCTTGTGAATAAAGGCTGACAGAAAAACAGGGCGGTAGGCTTACTTAAGAGCTTACCGCCCTATTTTTGTACATTGCACAAAAACACATATGCAGCCTACTTAAACCAATTGAATTAATGGTACTTTAGAATATAATATAATAGTATCTGAGATAGGATTGTTTGCAATAACCTTTGAAAAGTGAAGAGATTACATTATAAAGTAAACAGAATAAAGTGAATAGAAATATTCATGATGAAGTGAATGAGAATAAATATTCAGAGGTAAAAATGTTATTAGATAAAGATATACGTGAACCATTATTTGAATTCCTTGAGGAGAGATATGGTAAGGTTCGGATTCTGGAGGAGAAGACTGTTGGCAACTCCCGTGCGGATGTCGTAATGGTCATTCCGGACAAGATAGTGGGGATCGAGATAAAAAGTGACGCAGACACATACACACGTCTGGAGAGACAGGTAGCTGACTATGATCTGTATTTTGACCAGAATATTGTAGTGGTCGGAAGTACACATGCAAGTCATGTGGCAGAGCATGTGCCAGACTACTGGGGGATCATATCTGTTGAAGAATATGATACAGGTATCGAGGCGGCTACAGGAAGTAAGCCGGCTACAGGCAGCAAGTCAGATACAGGCAGCAAGCCAGATGCAGAAGGCCTGGAGGATGGAGTGTCAGACAAGCTGACTCACAAGATCGACTTTTATGTGGTAAGGGAAATGCAGCCAAATCCGAAGGCTGATTTACTTCGCACGATCCGTGTACTTTGGAGACCGGAGATTTCCCAGATTCAGGAGAAATACAGTCTTCCAATGTATAAGGGGAAGAGCAAGGATTTTGTCAGGACGCTTATAGTGGACAGGCTTCCGGCGGAGATAGTGCATCATGAGATCAGTGAGATCCTGTTCGAGAGGGATTATGCAGCCATGATCGAGCAGATACAGGAGTTCAGAAAGACCCAGGCGGCAAAGCGTGGCAAGACTGTCAGGAGAAAGAAAAAAAGATACAGAAGAAAGAAGAGGGATGCATAGAGAATGCCAGCATAGCCGGGGGATGCCACATGAGATGGCGGACATGATGCGTGAAGATATCAGATTATGTGGATACGATAATATATATGACAGGCTGGGCAGGATGATACGGACATCAGAGATTGCGACAACTAAATTTCATAAAATATAAAGAGACAAGTAAGTCACGAAAAATTAAGACAAATAAAAACAATAAAATAATAAAATAAATAGAGGTGACAGCATGATAAAGAAGTACACATACGGAAAGCCATTTCAGACAGAATCAGTAGTGGTAGATATCGCAGCAGAAAAAGGACAACCAGATTACGGCGATATAGACTTAACAGCCGGACTTTCGTACACATTTGGTCTTGAGGACAGTGATATAGTGTATGGCCTTGGCGAGGCGAACAGAGGGATCAACAAGAGAGGCTACAAGTACATAAGCAACAATGCAGATAATCCGCATCATCACGAGGATGCATACTCACTGTATGCATCACACAACTTTATTATAGTTTCAGGAGCGCAGACATTTGGCCTGTATTTTGACTATCCATCCACTATCACATTTGATGTGGGATATACGAAGTACAATGAGATGCATATTTTCTGTGACAGTGCAGATCTGGATATCTATGTGATAACAGGTGACAGCCCATATGATATCACAAAGCAGTTCAGGAAGATGATCGGAAGGAGTTATATCCCGCCAAAGTTTGCATTTGGATTTGGACAGAGCCGCTGGGGATACAAGACACCGGAGGACTTTGAGACGGTGGCGAGAAAATATAGAGAGAACCACATCCCGATCGATATGGTCTACATGGATATAGATTACATGGATAGCTATAAGGATTTCACCATAAATGACGACTTTGGCGATTTTTCGGAGTATGTGGAGAATCTGAAAAAGGATAATATACGCCTGATCCCAATCATCGATGCCGGTGTAAAGATTGAGGAAGGTTACGATGTGTATGAGGAGGGCGTGGCAAATAACTACTTCTGCAAGAGAGCAGATGGAAGTGATTTTGTTGCGGCAGTATGGCCGGGATATACGCATTTCCCTGATGTGCTGAACCCTGAGGCGAGACGATGGTTTGGTGCAAAGTACAAGATCCTCACGGATGCAGGTATAGAGGGCTTCTGGAATGACATGAATGAGCCGGCGATCTTCTTCACCCCGGAGGGTGTGAGTGAGCTGAAGGAAGCCATGAAGAAATTCATTGATAAGGACGAGACTGTGGATGATGTCTGGGGCATCTCGGGTATGGCAGCAGGTGTTGCAAATAACAAGAAGGATTATGAATCCATGTACCACAATGTGGATGGGAAGATGGTGCGTCACGACAAGGTTCACAACCTCTTTGGATATAACATGACAAGAGCGGCAGGCGAGGCGCTTCGCGAGATCTCACCGGATGAGAGAAGACTTCTGTTCTCCAGATCGTCTTATATAGGAATGCACCGTTATGGTGGTGTCTGGATGGGTGATAACAAATCGTGGTGGTCACACATCCTGCTCAACATCAAGATGCTTCCGTCCATGAATATGTGCGGTTTCCTGTATACGGGTGCGGATCTCGGTGGATTTGGATGCGACACATCCAGAGACCTTCTTCTCAGATGGCTTGCACTCGGCGTGTTCACTCCGCTCATGCGTGACCATTCTTGTGAGGGTACAAGAGATCAGGAGTGCTATCAGTTTGAGCATATAGAGGATTTTAGGAATGTGATCGGTGTCCGTTATCGATTGCTTCCATATATATACAGCGAGTACATGAAGGCGGCCTTGACGGACGACATGATGTTCAAGCCACTGGCATTTGAATATTCAGATGATAGGATCGCGGCCCATGTTGAGGATCAGCTCATGCTTGGGAATGAGATCATGATCGCACCGGTTTACACGCAGAATGCCATCGGAAGATATGTGTATCTGCCGGAGGATATGATGCTTGTAAGGTTTACGGCAGACGGAGCAGTTGAGCAGACGGAGATGCCTGCAGGACATCACTTCGTGGAGGTTCCGGAAAATGAGGTCATCCTGTTTGTTAGAAGCGGCAAATGTATACCTGTCGTGGATGTGGCGGAGTGCGTTGCGGATATCGACAAAACTACAATGCAGCTGATCGGCTACAGGAACAGCAGCTATATGCTGTACGATGATGACGGTTATACAAGGGAGTATGATCTGGAGAAGAATAGTGCGCTCTTATTTAAATAAGACGCATGGCAAGGGATAAGCTGGCAGAGGCACGGTTAATATATAATATTACCTGATAGATATCAGAAAATATAACACCAGAGAATATAACATTAGAGAATATATAAGGAAGAGAAGACATGAAGAACGTAAAATTAATTGCATCCGACATGGATCATACATTGCTTATGGAGAATGGAAAACTCCCGGATGGTTTCTTTGATTACATTGACAGGCTGGATGAGAAGGGGATTCGTTTTGTTGTAGCCAGCGGAAGACCTATGTACACCCTGAGGGACATGTTCGGAGACAAGATGGATAAGATGGTGGTCATCGGTGATAACGGTGCGGCTATTTCCAACTGCGGCAAGATCATATACAAGAGCCTGATGGATGTGGAAGAGTACCAGAGTATGATACGCTTTGTGGAGGACGAGACGGATGGTGTTGCTGTACTGTGTGCTCTATCCGGAGCATATGTCCTGAAAAAAAACGAGAAGTATGCGAAGTTTTTCAAAGCATTTCTCAGTAATCTTGTGTTTGTTGATGATATGAGAAGCCTTGATGTCGAGGCCAATAAGTTTACGATATTTGCTCCGGATAAGGATGCTGCCGTGAAGTACAAAGAGATCTATACGCCACGTTTTGGAGATAACTTCTCAGTCACTGTGGGCGGAAGAGAATGGATCGACATCATGAATAAAGGTATCAATAAGGGAATGGCCATGAGAAAGATCGGAGAACTTCTTGGTATCGATACCAGTGAGATGATGGCATTCGGAGACAACTTCAACGATGCGGAGATGCTGAAGACAGTATACTACAGCTATATCGTGGCAAATGCGCAGCCTGGCATGGAGAAGTTTGCAAGATTCCGTGCCCCATCCAATGAGGAGCGTGGAGTGCTGCAGGTTATGGAGCAGGTGCTGGCAGCCAACTTGTAGGCGGAGTATAGGAACAGTCATAAATAATGGATAGAAATCAAAGGCTCAGTCTCTTATTAACAGGGGCTGGGTCTTTTAATATATTGATAATGTAAGCAGTGACCACTAAATCTTAATATTAAACGTAATAAGATTGTAAGATGTGGATGTTAGAATAAAACCATCAAGTAGATCAGACAAAGAAATGGCAGAAAATGAAAAAGAAATGAAAAGGAAGAGGTATCATGAATATATTATCAACCCACGATCTTACAAAGACATACGGAACAGGAGACAATGTCGTGCATGCGCTTACAGATGTGTCACTTGATATTGAAGAGGGAAAATTTGTATCTATCATAGGTAGTTCGGGAAGCGGAAAGTCAACACTTCTAAATCTCTTAGGGGGGCTCGACAGGCCAACATCAGGGGATGTTATACTGGACGGCAAAGCTATTTTTGAAATGGACGATGAGGCACTTACTATATTCAGAAGACGAAAGATGGGATTTGTTTTCCAGAATTACAATCTGGTGCCAATATTAAATGTGTATGAGAATATAGTGCTTCCAATCGAGCTGGATGGAACGAAGATAGACACTGCGTATGTAGATAAAATTATGGATGTGCTCGGCTTATCGGAAAAGAAATTTTCCATGCCGAACCAGCTGTCAGGAGGCCAGCAGCAGAGGGTTGCGATAGCCAGAGCGCTGGCAGCAAAACCTTCTATCATATTGGCTGATGAGCCGACAGGCAATCTGGACAGCAAGACCAGCATGGATGTCATTGCACTGTTAAAGCTGACTGGTAAAGAGTTTGCACAGACGATAGTGATGATCACTCATAATGAAGAGATAGCAACCATGGCAGACCAGATGATACGGATCGAAGATGGCAGGATCTTCTCAGCAGGAGTACCAGATGGGGCAAATGGGGGTGAGAAGGATGCTTAGAAACAATAACCAGGCGGCGGTGAGCAGGATATATCGTCGAATGTTAAAGCAGAATAAAGTGCGAAATGTAATTGTTATTCTGGCGATCGTTCTCACAACATTTATGTTCACGGCTGTATTTACATTGGGATTTTCCATAGCTAAAAATCTTAACCAGATGCAGCTCAGACTTCAGGGAACAAGATCTTCTATATATATGGAGCATCCATCTGAAGGTCAGATAAATGATATAAAGTCCTGTCCGTCACTTCTTGCGGCGGGAATACAGATTGATGCACAGACGGTAAGCACGGAATCAGGCAAGTACAGTTATCTGCTTCAGTATGATGATGACACGGAATTTAATGAGAATTTGAAACCTGCCATAACCGATATAAATGGCAGTTATCCGAAGGATGAGAATGAGATAATGCTCACAAAGCAGATACTTGACAATATGGGTATCACGTCGCCAAAGGTAGGTCAGAATGTTACGTTTGTGATGAATGGTGAGAGGAAAAATTTTGTGCTCTCAGGCTGGTACACAGGATTTGCCAAGAGCAGCGTATGCCTGGTGTCAAAGAAATATGTGGATTCCCAGGGAATAGATATGCAGAAAGATGGACGTGTCAGTATCTCCGCAAAGGAGGGCAAGGGTGATAAACTCCAAGATGAACTTGAGAAGAATGTTACTTTGAGGCAGGACCAGAAGTTTGACGTGAAATATGATGTTCAGTCTGAAAATGGTTCAAACCGTGTTTTTATAGCTATAAGTATAGGCATTATAGCTCTTATGATACTCCTTAGTGGATATCTTCTTATATATAATGTAATGTATATATCTGTTACAAAGGATATAAGATTCTATGGAATGCTGAAGACCATCGGAGCTACGATGTCCCAGATACAGAAGATAGTGAAAAAACAGGCCCTATATCTGGCTTGTGTAGGAATTCCGATAGGTGTACTCCTTGGAACGGCGGTGTCATTTGGCGTTGTTCCTCTTGCTATGAACATGCTGTCGGTAGACAGGGAAGCTGCACTTTCATCGGCGGTCAGTTTCAATCCGGGAATATATGTATTTTCCGTGGTATTTGCATTTGCAACTGTATTTATAAGTGCAAGGAAACCGTCAAAATATGCCGGGAAGATATCTGCAATCGATGCTATGAAATATGCTGGGAATATATCGGGAACAAGATATAAGTCCACCAGTGGAGGAAGGCCCTGGAAGATGGCATGGAGGAATGTGTTTCGTGAAAAAAAGAGAAGTATACTTGTGTTCGCATCAATATTCATGGGTTCAGTTACATTTCTGTGTGTGAATACATTTATATCATGCATGGATGCGGACAGTTATATAGAGCACTATATTCACAATGATTATGTGCTATATGGCGACGGAGAATCAGATAACTCTAAGCCTCAGGCGACCATGGCAGATATCGCGGATCAGATGCAAAGCATTCCGGGTATGGGTACTGTAGAGGTGGACAGAAGTGCAAATGTAAGACTGCCATTTGATGCTGAACTTTATGCACCGTTTATTGAGACCGAGGATGACCCGGAATCTCTTGCGACATTTTATGAGACAACGACCAACAGTGAGGCACAGTATGGGGCACCGCTGATATCGGTCAATTCAGATATGATAAAGCTCTACAACAAAACTGCCAGACAGAAGATTGATATAGATGCATTCGAAAAAGGAGAGGTATGTCTGATAGGTTATGTAGATTCCATATCAGCGTCGGAGCGGATGACGGATAAGACCCTGACACTTGTAAATGACCAGGCGGGCAGGAAGAGACAGATCACAGTCGGCGCAGCCATGATGAGGACAGAGCAGTCAGCAATCACCGCTGGGTATTATTGGACACTTGGTGGAGCTCCGGAGGCGATATTTGTGAGTGATGCGGTAATGGATGATCTGTTTCCGGATGCGGAGATCTCATGCATCATTGCGGATGCGGAGAAAGGAAAAGAAACAGAAGTGACACCATATGTACAGCGCATCGTAAAGGAAAATCCAGTCATAGCCGGGAGTGATATCAAGTCGGTGGAGAGCTCGGAATTCAAGAAGTCTATGCTGTCGCTTGAGGTGATAGGCGGTGGAATGTCGATCATATTGATACTTATCGGAGTGGTGAATTATATCAATGTCATGATCACCGGTGTATATACGAGAAAACTGGAACTGGCAGTGCTTGAGAGCGTTGGAATGACAAAGAGGCAGATACGTAATATGCTTATGTACGAGGGCATGTTTTATGGTATTATAACAACAGTAATTATTGTGACACTTGGAAGCCTTATGATGTATGGAGCTGGCCGGCTAAGTGTGAATATAGCCGATTATGCAGTATTTCATTATCCGTATGCACTTGTTGCCGGAGTAGCTGCTATGCTGTTTGCTATATGCATTGTGGTTCCGGCGATGGTGTTCAGACTTGTGACAAAAGATACGGTGACAAGCCGGCTGAGAGAAGCATCATAGATATTGGGCAGACCGGGAGTCGTGAAAATGATATGGAATCAGCATGTAATTGATAGGAGAAAGTATGAAACGTATTTTGGTCGTGGAGGATGATGTGATCATATGTGGAGGTGTGAAGCTATTCCTTGAAAAGAGGGGATACGAAGTTGAAACTGCGTACTCATGCAAGGAGGCGGATGGCTGTCTGGAACATGGCTTCGATCTGATATTGCTTGACAGAAACCTTCCCGATGGAAGGGGCCTTGACTATTGCAGAGAACTGAGAAAAAGTACAAAGGTCCCGATCATCTTCCTCACGGCAAGAGATACGGAGGCTGATATGATAGAGGGGTTTTTGGCCGGATGCGATGACTATATAGCGAAGCCGTTTTCCGTGGAACTTCTGTATCAGCGGATAGAGGCAGTCCTTCGAAGAAGTGAAAATGCATCGGATGGGATAAAGCGCGAACGTTTTCATTATGGGGATATGAGTGTTGACTTTGAACGGATGCAGGTGTACATATCGGATGAACCGATAAAGCTGTCCGTTACGGAATACAGGATACTGGAACTGCTGATAAAAAATAAGGGGCGCGTTCTCACAAGGGATATGATCATACAGAAGATTTGGGATGACAATGAAAATTATGTGGATGAGAACACGCTGAATGTGCATATCAGAAGACTGCGTCAGAAGATAGAAAAGGATGCCGGTAATCCGGAGTACGTGATCACGGTGTTTGGAATTGGATATACATTTGGCGAGACATAGGCAGGGATAGATAACAGAGATAATATGGATAAATATATTGAAAACTATGGTAAATATACGAAGAGAGTGAGGATGCTGTATGTATGCTCACTTCTTTTGTTTGTGTTTTTAGCAGTATTTGAGTATGTATGTTCAGGAAAAATACTTGCGGCCATAGGTGCACTGGCGTGTGGTGTAGTTATGTTTGTTGTCATAAAGTTGCTGCAGAAGGCAGATGATGACTTTATTTCGGAGGTCGTGGCAGCTATGTCGGATCTTCTGGACAATCTCTCTGAGCTGAAACGGCAGCAGGTATTTCCGGAAAATGAGGACTCGCTGGTATCAAGGCTGCAGAGCAAGGTTGACAAGATAATCGATGCGCTGAAGCTTCAGAATTCCAGAGAGAGGCTGGAGCATGAGAATATAAAGGGGCTGGTATCGGATCTTTCCCATCAACTGAAGACACCAATATCGAACCTGAGGATGTACACGGATTTTCTGAAAAATCCGGATATAAGTGATGATGAGCGTACTAGGTACTTGCAAGTCCTTGAGCTGGCGGTGGAGCGCTTGTCATTTCTCTCGGAGAGTATGATAAAGGTATCCAGACTGGAAAGCGGACTTATCAATCTCGATGTGAAAAGCCAGAGTATAAATGACACTGTGCTGCAGGCAGTGAAAGATGTATATGTGAGTGCGAAAAATGCTGATATAACTATCAGATATGATGAACAGGTGAAATGTGATATACAGCATGACAGAAGATGGACTGCGGAAGCGTGTTTCAACCTTTTGGATAATGCGATAAAATACGGAAAAACTGGAAGTGAGATAGTCCTGTCGGTCAGAAAACTAGGGCTCACGGTTGAAATCAGTGTGACAGATGAGAATGAACCAATAGGAGAGGATGAGCGTACACATATATTTGAGAGATTTTACCGTGGCAGAAATTCCGGTGACAAGGATGGTGTTGGAATAGGCCTTTATCTGTCAAGGGAGATCATAGAAAAGCAGGGCGGAATGTTAAGTGTTATTCCCCAAAAGGACGGTAACAAGTTCGTGATCGTGCTGCAGAGCCGATGAATGGAATAATGGAATGATTATATATAAAGGAGTAAATATGATTTACACATACCCGGATTATTATAAGAAATTCAGCTGCATAGCGGACAAATGCCCGGATACATGCTGCGGCAAATGGCAGATAGTGATAGATGATGATTCGTTGGAAAAATATGAGGATTATAATGGTGAGTACAGGGATGAGCTGCGCCGCAAGGTAAATTGGAAAGAAGGCGTTTTCAGACACGGCAGAAGTGGAAAGTGTGCATTTCTGCGGGATGATATGCTATGTGACATGTATATACATATGGGTAAGGAAAGCCTTTGTACCACCTGCAGGGAATATCCGAGACATACGGAGGAATTCGAGAATGTGCGCGAGGTTTCATTATCACTTTCATGTCCTGAAGTGGCACGTATACTGATGAACATCACTGACAAGGTCACATTTGTGACCGAGGAGGATGACGAGGACGAGGTGTTCGATGACTTTGATTATTTCCTGTACTCCAATCTGGAGGATATCCGGGAGGCGATACTGAATGTCATTCAGGACAGAAGTGTGGACATCCGGAGCAGAATAGAGCGGGTACTACAGATCGGTGCGTCGGCTCAGAGACACTATGACGAGGGCGACCTTGTCATGTGGGATGAGTGTGAGGAGCAGGATAAGCCGGAGATCCACGGAGAACATGAAGAGTATATGTTACTTCAAAAACAGGTTATGTTCCTTATAGAAGATCTTGAACTCCTGTATGATGACTGGGAGGATGTGCTTATTGAGTCGCAGGAGCTTTTGTTTGGTGGGGACGAGGAAACATTTACGGAGAATCGGAGACTGTTTGAAGCTTGGTGGAGAAGTAACTGCGAGGTTACAGGATGTCATCTTGGACAGAAATCGGATATTGCTGAGAGTGTTGTGACTGAGGACAATGTGATTGAGGGTGAGCTTCACATGACAATGGACATATTCCTTGAACAGATCATAGTCTACTTCATCTCGATATACCTTCTCGGCGCAGTGTACGATGACAATATATCCGGCAAGGTAAACGCATGCGTCGGACATGCGGTTGAACTCTATATGCTGCTAATGGCGAGATGGCTCAGAAATGGGGGAACTTTGTCGATGGATGACCTCATAGAACTTTCTTACAGATATTCCAGAGAGATAGAACATTCGGACGAGAATCTTGAACAGGTTGAGGTTCTTGACTGGTTTGATCTGTAGTTATATCTTCTCAAGATCCTTATACTGCTCCAGTGCAGGACTCTCGTCGCCGACATACCAGTAGTCGCAGCAATCCCCGCCAAGAGCCTCGATCTGTGTACGGATCAGGCGGGCGTGCATGACCTCCGCAAGGTAGTGGTCAGTCCTGCACAGATAAGGGAGCAGGTCCGCATAGCCGTGCTCCTTTGCATGCTTCGCTATAGGACATCCAATCAGATGGAAGCAGAACCCTTCAGTCCTTCCATCCGGGTTGATCTCAACCTTCCAACTATCCATCCATTCGCCTTTTGCCTGGTGTTCCTTCTGCATCCTGTTGAACTTCACATAGGTTTTTTCAAATAACTTATATGGCCAGTTGCTTTTGTTGCCATTCACTATTTTCCCAAGGAATTTCATCTTTTCAGCGGCATCCCGTTTGATGGTGAGAAGAACCTCGCCGTCAAGCTTGTGGCCGCTTGCCTCATAGAATGATACAATGGTAAACCAGTCATACATGTTGGTCGCCATCATGTTCTTGCCGAGATCCGGCATGTCCCTGCGCATAAATTCCCTGTAATATTCATCAGCCTTTTTGAATATACCATCCGCCTCGGACGAAAGATTCTCTTTGCAGTATTTTTTATAGAGCTTTGCATAGCTCGATACTGAATATGCCCGTTTCATCTTATTTACCTCCCATAACCTGATGGCAGCCCATCAGAATCCGCAGTGATGGGGCTGACAGATCCAACCAAACTATTTGGTTAGAGCATACTAACTGAGTAAATTTTATCATATATATGGTGGAAGCACAATTCTTGAATATTATCTATAGCAATAATATAATTTATAAAATGTGATATTAGATCCAAATAGAAATATTATAGAATAATTATCAGACATCTTATGATGATTAATGTTGTTTAGGGATTGATCGACAATGATATAAAGGGGTATGGAGAAGATAGAAAATATGGGAAATATAGAAAATATCCATATTGCTGTATGTGATGATGAAGAGCTGACTCACAGAGAAGTTGAGGAGAAATTAATAGAATATAGGGAATCCAGAAAATGTGTATATAAGCTGTCACATTATGATTCTGCACAGATGCTGCTTAATGAGACAGAAGAGATACATATATTATTATTGGATATAGACATGCCTGTTATGGATGGGATAGAGGCTGCCGCTGCGCTGAAAAAGAGCGGAAGACAATGCAATATTATAATGCTCACGAGTAAAAGGGAGCGTTTTAAAGATGCATTTAAGATAGGTGCGACGAGATTTGTGACAAAACCCATCGAGAAAGATGAGCTGTTTGAGGCGCTGGACAGCGCAGTGGCGTCACTCGCTGGGTATGGCACAGTCACAGTAAAATATAATGGGGAAGATTGCACCGTTCGCCAGAGAGATATCTATATGGTGGAGGCGAAAAGAGATTATGTAAAAATATATCTGAAAGATAAGGTCTGTGAGAGCAATCATTCATTAAAAGATTTGGCGGAAAATCTGGATGATAGATTGTTTATATATGTTCATCGAAGCTACCTTGTGAATATGTTATATGTCAGCGATATAAAGAATGGATATGTGGAATTATCCGGAGGGAAAAAGGTATCTGTAGCAAGGAGAAAAAGTAAAGAAGTACATCAAAAGATCATAGAGTTTGACGTGAACTGCAGATAAGGGGGAGAAGAAAATATGTTGTATGGCATATTATTTTTGCTGATCAATATAGAATATATATCATTTTACTATGTATTTTGGGGGAAACGGGCCAATATAAAGTATGACTGGAAAATGCTTGTGACTTTGTGCATCAGTGTGCTGTTATTAGTTTTGTCTATAAGAATAGGGAATCTGGACATTCTCTGCGTTCCTGCGATCATAAGTGGCGTGCTGATCAACTCACAAATATATCGTCTAAGAGTATCAGAGACCATAAAGCTGGCGCTTGTAAGTTTCCCATTGCTGTCAATACTTGAAAGCATTTTTGAATTCATATTGATGTATGGCGTTAAGCTGGATCCGGAATATGTAAACATCGTTTATACAGTGGTTGTAGTGGCAATTATATGGATCTATTACTGGACTATAGGAAGAAGAATTGACAAGGATGCGTTTCTTTTGCCCGGAAAAATGAGTCTTGTGGTGGCTGCTGCACTGTTTGCGATAGAGGCTATGATCTCATATTTTACATTTGTTTTGGTGGATGTTTTGCAAATAGATGGAGAAATGATAGGGCTGGGGATTGTTATAGCCGGTGGTGTAGTTATAGTTGTACTGATCCTCCTGATGATATATTACTTTAATGTTCAGAACAAATATCAGATTGAAAATTCAATCTTGGAAAGCTTCAATGAGCAGCAAAGAGAATATTTTGAACAGCTGCTGGAAAAGGAACAGAGAACGAGGCAGTTCCGCCATGATATTATTGCAGAATTGATCCAGATGAAGAATTATGAAGACAGGAAAGAATATAAGAAACTGGGCAGTTATCTGGACGAGATGCTGAGTGACATATCATCCATCAGTAAATATGATTATGATGTAGGCAACGAGATAGTCAATACGATACTGAACTATTATTTATTGCCGATCAAGGATAAATGTAAAATTGATGTGAAAGGATATATTTCTGATTCACTGGATATAGCGAGGAGAGATTTGTGTATTCTTGTGTCAAATCTTGTGAAAAATGCGGTGGAGGCGGTTGAGCAAGTGCCGGATAAAGAAAAATACATATTTTTTGAGATAAAGAGCGGAAATATCTTTCTACAGATCAATATGAGAAACACATGTACTGAACACACTGGTATTACAAAGGCTGGAAAAATATATACGACAAAAGGGGATAAGAAAAATCACGGATTGGGGATAAAAAACATAGAAAATACGCTTCGAAGATATGATGGATATGCTGAGTATAAGAAAGAAGATAATTGTTTTGTGTCACAAATTAGAGTAAAAAGTAACCGTTCGTCGAGTATTTAAACCGTTTGCAGAAAAATGCTGGAAATACTGAATTTGCAGGGGTACTCTACCAAACGAAGGACAAACAGAAAATGGAGTTTGCCTTTTAGGGAGGGTAGAGATGAGTGTGAGTTCTATATGGATTTTTGCGTGGAGATATTTCCACAAAAAGTAAAAGGTAAGTTTTTAAATTTTAAAGACATGTTTACAAAGTGAAAACAATAAAGACCTTGGGGAGGGTCTATAAAAAATACCACTATCTAATAATAGGAGATGTAGGTATAAATGAAAAGGATAATATGTATATTGATGGTTTGCATTATGATTTTGATAAAACCAACCGCAGCAATGGCAGAAACGAATGAAAAAACACAGCAACAAAATTTTTATAAACAGGAATATTTAATAAAACAGTATGTAAGAAATAGTGATGTTCGTTTGATAGAAACTATAGATATAGGTAAGTACAACATGGCAAGAAGTTCTACGCGGGTGAGTGATAAAACGTATAAAGTTTCTTATAAGAAAATTGCTGCTCTTTCAGGGGATGCATCATCAGGTTTAGGACTTGCTTTTTTGATTTTAGAGAAATGTGCTATAACTGTTTCAAATCCGTTAGTAGCAGCGGTAACTATATGTGGTGCAGTGTCATCAGTATTAGGACACACTGCATCTAACAAACATGGTATAACAATTAAAGTGAGGACGAAAAAATATTATAGGACACGTTTAGGTAGAAGACAGATTTATAAAACGACGCGATACATAGTAAAGGTAGGTAGGTATTGATATGAAGATAGTTCAGATATTAGAGACTATGGTTATAATAGCTTTATTGGTATTGGAGATACTGCATGATTTTAAACTTGTTCCATTTAATATGGGAATAAATGTGGTGTCACTTATTTGTGCAGGATCATTGCTTATTTTATGCATAATATTGGCGGCTAAAAAGAAATCAAGCTGGGGAAGCATATGTCTGGCGTGTATGTTTGTGATCAGATGGGTATGTGAGATGATATATTAAAAAGTAACTGAAGAAAACTATTAAAAGAGGAATACAAAGTCATCCGGATAAAGTCCGGATGACTTTTTGTGTCTGACAGGACATTTACGCAGAATTTACTTTCAGATGGTGTTGACATTTACAGAAATAAGTCTAGTATATGTTCGATATGAAGTATGATATTGGAGGATAGATATGGGCAGTTATGTAATATCAGACATCCACGGATGCTATGATGAGCTGATCCGGATGCTTGAGAAGATAAATTTAGAGGACAGTGACACTCTGATATGTGCCGGGGATTATGTGGATAAGGGACCAAAGAACGCTGAGGTGCTGGAATGGATAATGAATGTTCCGCCAAATGTCATTCTGCTACGAGGCAATCATGATGAGGACTTTGCACAGAATATAGAGGCGATGAGGATCATCAGCTACAAAATGGATCTTGACAGGGATAGCCTGCAGGACACGAAAACTTTGTACCGGTCGATGAAGAAGCTTGCGAAAAAAGATTCCAGCGTAAAGTTTGACCGCTGTGAGACGGTATATGAGCTGATAGAATCCGGATATACTTTCTCGCGGTTATGTGCAGTGGCGGACCTGATAAAGAATATGCCGTATCTGTATGAGACGGAAGTGTCTGGCAGAAAATGCATAGTAATTCATGCCGGATACATCAGGAGACTTGATACGCCGGAACTTAAGACCAGGTACAGCTCAAGGGAAGAGTTCTATATGAACGCCAGGGGTGATGGATTTACTGATGGCGGTATCATGCACGGCATGGTTGTGGCGGGGCATACTCCTACGACCAAAGAGGAAGAATTTGCATATAATGATGGACTGGTATTTCGTAAGTATGATGAGGAGAGAGATTTTTTGTTCTATGACATTGACTGTGGATGCTGGATGAGATATACAGGGAAAAAGAACGCAAGACTTGCATGTTTCAGGCTCGAGGATGAAAAGGCGTTTTATGTGTGGGGTTGTGAAGTCCTGAATTAGTGGACTTCACAAATTTTTCACAAAATTTATTAGCACTCGGTGTTGACGAGTGCTAACAGAAGTGGTATAACATAATCAGTCAAAGGAAAGAGCTTCTAAATAGAAATTAACGATAAGCCTTGAAGCGATCCTTTGAAAAGGAAACGAAATTATTAACATATATATACCTGATGCGATAGAGGCAGAGGGGATAGATATTGGAAGGAGAGATGACTTATGTTAATGCCTAGTATTATTGGAGATAGCTTTTTAGATGATTTCTTTGGTTATCCTGAGAGGACTTATGCAGCACCAAAGCAGACACAGATGAATGGATTTATGCAGGCTGATGTAGCCGAGAGTGAGGATGCATACACAGTTGAGATGAATCTCCCAGGAGTTAAGAAAGAGAATGTGAAGATAGAGCTCAAGGATGGATATCTGATCGTGAACGCTTCTACAAAGAGTGAGACCACAGAGGAAGATAAGAAGACAAAGTATATCCGCAAGGAGCGTTACAGTGGCTCAGGCAGCAGAACTTTCTATGTCGGCAAGGATTTGACTCAGGAAGATATCAAGGCCAAGTTTGAGGACGGAGTGCTTAAGCTCACAGTTCCAAAGATTGAGAAGAAGCCTGAAGAGCCAAAGTCAAAGTATATAACAATTGAATAATTTACGATAGATGATTACTTTCATTTGTATATAAAAGTCCGGCACAGGAACCTCCCTCCTGTGCCGGATTTTTTGTGGCGTCAATGTTGATTGACAACCTTAACTCACAGATTATAATGGGAATAAGCATAATTACAAATAAGACAAGGAGATGTATGACATGAGATACAAGGCAGCGATATTTGATATGGATGGAACAATACTCAATACTCTGGAGGACCTGACAGACAGTACAAACTATGCACTTGCTCATCATGGATTCCCTGAGAGAACTATAGATGAGGTTAGAAGATTTGTTGGGAATGGCATACGAAAGCTCATTGAGAGAGCTGTGCCGGCGGGAACTGATGTGGCAACGATAGATAAGGTGTTTGATACATTTGCTTCTTATTATAAGGAGCACAGTGCCATCAAGACCAGACCATATGACGGAATACATGATGCCATCGCAAAGCTCAGGGCAGCAGGTGTGAAGACTGCGGTTGTGTCCAACAAGGCGGATTTCGCAGTTCAGGATCTGTGTGTTGACTATTTCCCGGGAATGTTTGATTTCGCACTTGGTGAGAAGTCTGGCATAGCAAAGAAACCGGCACCTGACATGGTGGAGGAGTGCCTCAGAACGCTTGGTCTTGAGAAGAAGGACGTCGTATATATAGGTGACTCTGATGTGGATCTTGCCACAGCAAGAAATTCTGGAACGGATGTCATCATGGTTGGCTGGGGATTCAGAGACGAGGAGTTCATCATGAGCCTTGGTGCACCATTTGTCATACATGATACACAGAAGATCGTTGATATAGTATTGGGAGAGTAATGGATGCTTACATATTCATTTGACGACAGAGGGATGGATTTCCTCTATGAGCATTTGTACAAAGAAATAAAAAATGACATATTGATGGGGAATCTTAAAGCCCATGAGAAGCTGCCGTCAAAGAGGGCACTTGCAGCTCATCTGAATGTGAGTGTGGTAACTGTGGAGAATGCCTACAGCCAGCTTCTTGCGGAGGGGTATATTTACTCGAAGCCGAAGAGTGGGTTCTATGTGTGTGATGTGAAGGCCGAGGATGCGGATGTTGTGGGAGTGCGCAATGCCTACTATGACAGTGAATATAAGGGTGGTACAGAAGGTTCCGTAATGAAAGATAATGCAAGGCAGAACACGACCTCAGATGAATCGGGCGTTGCATACATGCGCGGAATACGATCGGAAGACCATGTTACAGAGCGTCCTCATGTGATCAGGGAACACGTGGAAGTTCCTGATCAGAACAGGTACTTTGCTGACTTTGTGAACAATTCTACCCTCAGTGAGAACTTTCCATTTTCGACATGGACGAAGCTCATGAGGGAGACGATGATGGATGACCGGGAAAAGCTTATGAAGAGATCACCATCTGGTGGTATATTTGAACTCAGAAAAGCCATTGCGGATTATCTCTATCAGTTCAGGGGGATGTCTGTAAGCCCGAACCAGATCATAGTAGGAGCAGGAACGGAATACCTGTACGGGCTTATCATACAGCTTCTCGGCAGGGACAGCGTATACGGTGTGGAGAATCCGGGATATCAGAAGATACAGCACATATACGATGCATATCAGGTAAAATGTTGTTACATAGACATGGACGAGAGTGGAGTCAGCATAGATTCACTTGAGAACTCCGGGGCTGATGTGGTGCATATATCGCCGTCACATCATTTCCCTACGGGCACTGTCACTCCGGCAAGCAGAAGATATGAGCTGCTGGGTTGGGCAGCAAAGCAGGAGGGCAGATATATCATCGAGGATGAATATGACAGTGAGTTCCGTCTGGTGGGCAATCCAATCCCGGCGCTTCAGAGTATAGATGCCTCGGATAAGGTCATATACATGAATACATTTTCGAAAAGTTTGTCATCAACCATACGAATAAGCTACATGGTATTGCCAATACCGCTTATGGTAAGGTATAATTATGTACTAAGCTTTTATGCGTGTACGGTGTCGAATTTTGATCAGTATACACTCACAAGGTTTATCCAGGAGGGGTATCTGGAAAAGCACATCAACAGGATGAGAAAGTTTTACAGGAACAGCAGGGACAGGATACTCAGTTGTATCAGGAACCACAGACTGTATCCGCAGGTAACGATAAAGGAAGAGAATGCCGGTCTCCATTTCCTTATGGAGGTTGACACGTCGTACACAGATAAAGAGATGGTGGACAGGGCTGCCGCGGCAGGCATCAACATATCCAGCCTTAGCCAGTACTGCCACGGAAAAGAACAGGAGGACAGCCACACACTGGTCATCAATTACTCGGGTATAGAAGAGGACATAATAGAGGAAGCCTGTGACAGACTTCTGGAGAGTGTAGTGAGCTTGACGACATAGTAAGCAGACGCCGCGCGAAGCGCCTTGAATGCGTTTGCAGGATTTTTCGTATTTTTCGTAAGGAGGACAACAGATGAAGATATCATTCGATTCCCTTGAGGAGCAGAATATTCAGAACTTTAAGGGCGGCGAAGGCGTATTCAAGCCACGCATGCATGTAGGCAATTACAACAAGATCATGAGGGCAACACTTCCAGCCGGAAGTTCTATAGGACTTCACACACATGACACCAACAGCGAAATCATATTTATCATCTCAGGAGTTGGAACCATGGAGTATGACGACACAATGGAGATACTCAATCCGGGCGACTGCCATTATTGTCCCCCGGGACACAGCCACAGCTTGAAGAACAACGGCGATGAGGATCTGGTGTTCTACGCTGTAGTGCCAGAGCACAATTAGAAGAGAATAATATAAGAAAATAAAAAAGAGGTTCTCCCAATCAATGTAACTGGAATACATCTGGAATTCCGGGTGCGCATCAGAATGTGGAGACCTCTTTTTTATATGTTATCAAGTGATTAACTTGATATATATGCGCTAATTCATGTCACATCTAGAAAAGTTACAGATAAATGTGGTGTTTCGCGTCAGGCTGTAGCAAAATGGGAGAAAGGTGTTAACTTTATAATACTATCACTGGATAGACTGTTTTAATGTAGTTTACATAAATTTTACGTGCCTGCATATTGAAAAATACGATACAAAATGATAGTATAATAGCAAATTTATGGTGATGAAATTTAAGCCAGTAGATACACAAGAAATGTGTCTGCTGGCTTTTCTTGCTTTTTACATAGATTTTACATTTCGTTTACTGCATGTGGATAGCGGCCCTTTCCTTATGTGGATATGCTTGTTTAAGATGAGATTTACATAAGGAGGAAATAAACACAGTGGACGAAAGAATTAAGATCGTGTTTGGATTGCTGGGAGGACTTGCCATGTTCCTATATGGAATGAACAGCATGAGCGATGCACTCCAGAAGGCAGCAGGAGAGAAGATGAAGAGGATATTGGGATTCCTTACCAAGAATCCTTTGATGGGAGCTTTGGCGGGAGCACTTGTAACCGCAGTTCTCCAGAGCAGTTCGGCGACCACGGTCATGGTTATCGGATTTGTAAGTGCAGGACTCATGAGTCTGCCACAGGCTATATCAGTAATATTTGGAGCAAATATAGGAACGACCATGACGGCACAGCTTATGGCGTTCAAGATCAGCAATTACATATACCCTATCATATTTATAGGTTTCATTATGAACTTTGTGTTCAAGAAGGAAAAGATTAGAAATGTTGGTATGGTCATATTCTCATTTGGACTTCTCTTTGAAGGTATCGAGGTCATGGGTGGTGTTATGAAACCACTTGCCAGCAGTGCGATATTTGTGGAGCTGATGGGCAAGGTGTCAGAGATACCGGTTCTCGGAGTTGTACTTGGTGCAGTTATGACCTTGGTTGTACAGAGTAGTTCGGCGACCATTGCGGTACTTCAGAACTTTGCGTCACAGCCTGGACCTGACGGAATACATAGTGTCATAGGTCTGGCAGGGGCGATACCTATCCTTTTCGGAGATAACATTGGAACAACCATCACAGCGCTTCTGGCATCCATAGGACAGTCCAAAAATGCCAAGAGAACAGCCATCGCGCACAGTACATTCAACATCACAGGAACCATACTTTTCTTGTTCCTTATAAGACCGCTGGCTGCATTTGTGCAGTGGATATCACCAAAGGGGGATGAACTTGACATCATATCAAGGCAGATAGCAAATGCGCATACCACGTTCAATGTGGCATGTACGCTTATCTGGCTGCCTCTGATACCTGTTATGGTGAAGATAGTGAAGTTCATCATCAGGGGTGAGGACAAGAAAAATTCAGATGGCTTTGTAGCCAAGTACCTTGACGATAAAGCTATGTCACAGCCTGCGGCAGCTATCTACATGGCCGCAAAAGAGATATCAAGGCTGTCGGCTCATGCGGGCAAGATGATAGAGTCTATGAAAAATGCTATAGAGAAGAGGAATATTACAGATATCCGTGACAAATATGTGGATGAGCATGACAAGGTCAAGGAGCTTCAGGACATAATAGTTGATTTCATCACAAAGCTGATATCAAGCGGTAACCTTACTGAGAAACAGGCAGAGCAGGCGGCAGGACTCATGGTAGTCAGCAACAATATAGAGCGTATAGCCGACAGGTGCGATGAGGTGGATGGTCTGTATAAAAAGATCCTGGACAATGGACAACTGCTGTCGGATGCTGCGATAACTGACCTGACAGCATGTATGGATATGACAGAGAAACTTTTCAGTGAGTCAATGAATGCGATAATTACTGGGGACAGTGAAACTCCTGACAAGGTTGCCGCAGACAAGAAGAAGATAAGAAAGCTCCAGAGACAGGCAGGTAAGGCTCATCTCGCAAGAGTCAAGAAAAACACATGTGTGAGAAGCCTGACAGCGGATTATTCAGCACTCCTTTACAGCATGGACCGTATGGCGGACAACTGCATATCCATTGCGGAAGAGGCAATCGACGATTTCACATTTGACAAACTTGATATAGAGAATATGGATAGCAACAGTGAAGTCATGGTGAAGGCAGGTGCTCAGGTATGACAAAATACAAATGTGAAAGAATGTATATTGACAGTAATATAGACAGGAACTGCAAAAGAGGCAGATACTGGAAAATGATTACCACAATAAGGAACAGCAACTCACATGGGTGCATATAATGAGTCAGCTCCTATGATGAGATGGATAGTCATATGGCTATCCATCTTGTTATATATGTATAGAATAAAACAGATAGAAAGAGGACAGGTAATTGGTAAACTGGCTGATCAGATTGATAAGAAAAATAAAGAACAGAAAAGGAGAATTTGAAGAAATGGCACAGGATACAAATATAAGTACAATAAAGGGTGTATACGTCAACAGGGAGATTTCATGGCTTAAGTTCAACGAGCGTGTGTTAGAGGAGGCACAGAATGAGAATTCACCGCTCTGCGAGAAATTGTCATTTCTGGCAATATACCAGTCCAATCTTGATGAATTCTTCATGGTGAGAGTGGGCTCACTGGAGGATCAGAAGCTTCTGACCGGAGATCAGAGGGAGAACAAGACAAAGCTCAGCCCACAGGAACAGATTGATGCGATCCTTGAGAATGTCACAAAGCTCAATGCGATCAAAGACAACATATATGAGAATCTCATGAAAGATGTTGAGACGGAGGGGGTTAGACTGGTAAGGTACGCAGACCTGTCGAAGGCTGACGCAAAGTATCTTGACAGTTATTTTTCGCAGGAGATACTTCCGCTGCTCTCAGTGATGATCGTTGGAAGAAAACAGCCATTCCCATTTCTCAAGAACAGAGAGATATATGCCCTTGCCATACTTGAGAGAAAGGGCAAGAAGAAACTCGGTATCATACCTTGCGAGAGCGGAATGCTTCCAAGACTTGTCGCACTTCCGGGTGTGCCGGGAACCTATATACTTTTGGAGGAGCTTATCCTTCACTATGCTCCAGGGCTTTTCAAGGGCTACAAGGTTCAGGAGAAGACACTCATGAGGATCACCAGAAATGCCGATATCGACGTGAGCAAGGTGTATGATGAAGACCTCAACTATAGAGATCAGATGGAACAGGTTGTTAAGCTTAGAAAGAAACTTGCTCCGGTCAGAATAGAATTTACAAGAGATATATCACAGAAGATGGTGGGCGAGGTGTGTGATTACTGTGAGCTTGACGAGAAACATGTATTTTATTCAAAATCTCCGCTGGATCTGTCATTTGTATTCCAGATACAGGATAAACTCAGGGACAGACAGGAGCTGTTCTTTGAGAAGAGAGTGTCACAGCAGTCACCGGATCTTGATGTGATGAAGCCGCTTATACCTCAGATACTTGAGAAGGATGTGCTTCTCTCATATCCGTATGAGAGCATCAGACCGTTCCTGAATCTTCTTCAGGAGGCAGCAAGAGATCCAAAGGTAAATGCTATCAGGATGACACTTTACCGTCTGGCAAAGAACTCCAAGGTGGTGGAGGCACTTGTGGAAGCAGCAGAGAATGGCAAGCAGGTTGAGGTACTTGTGGAGCTCAAGGCAAGATTTGATGAGGAAAATAATATAGAGTGGAGCCGTACCCTTGAGGACGCGGGCTGTCATGTTGTGTATGGTGTGGATGGTCTCAAGGTACACTCAAAGCTTTGCCTTATAACCAGAAAGGATGGAGGCAGGATCCAGTACATAACACAGATAGGAACGGGCAATTACAATGAGAAGACATCGAGACTCTACACAGATCTGTCACTTATGACTGCAAATGAGGCTATTGGTAAGGATGCTATGAAAGTGTTTCAGTCAATCCTCATTGGCAATACAGTCAGCCATGCTGATCACTTGCTTGTGGCTCCTGAATGCCTGCAGGCTCCGGTTCTCAAGATGATAGATGATGAGATTGCCATAGCAAAGGACGGTCAGCCTGCTTATATCGGAGTTAAGATCAATTCTCTCACTGACAAAAAGATCATCGACAAGCTGGTTGAGGCATCAAAGGCGGGAGTGAAGGTTGAACTTATAGTCAGAGGAATATGCTGTCTGCTGGCAGGGATTCCTGGTGAGACGGAGAATATACATATAAGAAGTATTGTTGGACGTTTCCTTGAGCACTCAAGAATATACATCTTCGGAACACCTGACAGAGACAAGATATATATAGCTTCGGCGGATTTTATGACACGTAATACTCTGCGCCGTGTGGAGGTCGCTACACCTATATACGATGATAAGATCAAGCAGCGTATCAGAGACATGTTTGGGCTTATGATGAAGGACAACATGCAGGCACGCATACAGCAGCCTGATGGCACCTACATGAAGCAGAACCGTGATGCAGAGGAGATAAACTCACAGGAAATGCAGTATGCAGATGCCTATGAGAGGGCACGTCAGTAGATGTATTACATAGTGAGGGATGATGGTGAAAAATAAGAAGATAAAGATCAGGGAGCTTGAGGATATAATAAAAAATAAACGGATATACCCGGTGTTTCAGCCTATAGTAGATCTTAGAAGTGGACATATATTTGCTTATGAAGCATTGTCCAGAGTACTGGGTGGTTCCAGCATGGAAATAGGTGAGCTGTTTGAGCTGGCATGCAGGTGCAGAAAGGTCTGGGAACTCGAGGCGGTATGCCGCCGCAATGCTCTGAAGCAGGCGGTGTATATGCCGGCTGGGAAAAAGCTGTTTTTAAATGTTGATCCAAATGTCATACTTGATCCGAAGTTCCGCAGTGGAACCACAAGATATATGATGAAAAAGTATGGTCTGACACCTGACGATGTGGTGTTTGAGGTGACTGAGAGGACCAGGATAAAGAAGGAGACAACATTCACTGAGACGGTCAATCATTATCGGGATGAAGAATTTCATATAGCCATAGATGATTTCGGAGCTGAGTTTGCAGGGATGAACAGAGTGTGTATGCTGCATCCGGAGTACATCAAGCTTGATATTGAACTTATAAAGGATATAGATTCAAATGAGTATCAGAGAAGCTTTGTGAAACATTTCGCAGATTTCTGTGAGGAGAAAGGGATCAAGCTGGTTGCAGAGGGCATAGAGACTAAAGCAGAGCTTGAGACCGCGGCACGAATAGGTGTGGCATATGGTCAGGGCTACTATCTGTATGCGCCGGGAGTACATTTTGCTGAGTAATCATAACGATTCAGAGTGAATATATATGGACATTTGCTTTCTGAGGACAGATATGATAGAATCTGTAAAAATCAAAGATAAAAATAACGTGCAGATTACGGACCGAAAAGGATAACGACTGTGCATGCTTTGGCATGCCGGCTGTTATCCTTTTTGTGTTTTATAGTGATTGCGGATAAGGAGAAGTGCATGTATCTGATGATAGACAATTTTGATTCATTTGTGTATAACCTGAAGGCGTATTTCGAAGAGATGGGAAGATGTGTGACCGTAAAAAGGTGTGATCGGATATCTCTGCATGATGTGGAAGATCTGGAGCCGGAGGGCATAATACTTTCACCGGGACCTGGGCGGCCATGGGAGGCAAAAATGTGTGTGGATGTTGTGAACATGTATAAGGGAAAGATTCCGATACTTGGAGTGTGCCTTGGACATCAGATACTTGGGTATTGTGCGGGCGCCATTGTTGAAAAAGGAAAGATGCCAATGCATGGAAAGGTGACAGAGATACATACCAGTGGAACAGGTCTGTTTGCGCGGCTGCCGGAAAGCTTTCGTGTCACAAGGTACCACTCTTTGGTAATAAATGGCAGCAGTCTGCCGGATGATTACCGGGTGGATGCGATATCCGAGGATGGTGCAGTTATGGGAATATCACACAGAAGGCTGCCGTTGTACGGGGTGCAGTTTCACCCGGAAGCGGTACTTACGGAGTACGGTCGTGATATATTGTATAATTTTTGTATAGCGGCGGAGAAGTTTAATTGCAGATAAGGAGTCATATATGAGCAGTATGAGGCGAGTGGTAAAAAAACTTGACAGATATGTGTGTGCAGCTGATGTTTTTGGAATATATGAGGATGAGACAGGAATAGCATTTCTTGACTCATCCCTTGTGAATAATCTGGGACAGTATTCGATCATCGGGAGATGCCCGTATCTCAGGCTTGTTAAGAATGGGGATACATTTGAGGTTAATGGAGATTCAGAAAAGAATATAACATTTGAAGAATATATGAGACAGTATCTTGTACAGCATATGGATAAGAGTTCGGAGGATTTGCCGATCGTATCAGGAGCGATAGGGTATGTATCATACGATTATGGAATGGATAGGATGGGGCTTGATTCCATCAATGAAGATCTTGTGTCTGTTCCAGAGGCAGTCATGACATTCTATGACTGTTTTGTTGTTGAAGATTGCCTAAAAAAAGAAACATATCTTGTGGCAAATGGGATGACAGGTGATGCACAGTCAAATATTGATGTAATGGAGAATGATATAGAGAAGTATTGCAGCAGGGATGATCGCGAAAGTGGGAATATAATTGACAGGACGAGTGAAGATGTACAAAAGAGGAAGAAGTATAACTTGAATGTGTACGAAGAATGCAGCAGGGAAGAGTATGAGGACTCTATAAGAAGGCTGAAGGATTATATAACCGAGGGGGATGTATATGTTGCAAATATGACAAGGCATATAGTTATCGACAGCGATAAAAAGCCTCTGGACGTGTTCCATGACTTGAGAGTTAGCAATCCGTCGCCATTTGGTGGATATCTTGATCTGGGAGATTATCAGATTGTGAGCGCCTCTCCTGAACGGTTTATGCAGATAAAGGATCGTCGTGTGTACACCCGGCCGATAAAGGGTACGAGGAGACGGGGAGAGACTGACAGGGAGGATGAGGCGCTCAGGAGGGAGCTTGAGAAATCACAGAAGGAAAAGAGTGAACTTTTGATGATTGTAGATCTTGAAAGGAATGACCTGAACCGTGTGTGCAGACCGGGAAGCGTAAAAGTGACTGAACTGTTTTCGATAGAAGAGTATGCAACTGTTTTTCATCAGGTGGCAAATGTTGAAGGTATGCTGCAGGATGGGGAAGATGTGATGTCTCTTCTTACTGCGGCATTTCCGGGTGGTTCTGTTACAGGGGCGCCGAAACGCAGGGCTATGGAGATTACAGATGAACTTGAATGCGGGAAGAGAAATATTTACACCGGATCTATTGGTTATATTACATTGGATGGAAAATGTGATTTTAATATAGTGATAAGAACTGTATTGTACAGAAATGGTAGGTATTATCTTGGCGTTGGAGGCGGTATTACTGCCGATTCAGATCCTGGTGCAGAGTATGAAGAGACACGGGATAAGGCAAAAGCAATACTCAGTGCATTGCAGTAGCATTTGAAAATTATGAAAATGGGAGAAATGTAAAATGGATGTAAAAATGGATGATTGCTTTCAATTTGGTCTTGGAGCATTTGAAACTATAAGTGTGGTTGACGGCAGGCTGATATTTCTTGACAGGCATCTGAGACGCCTGGAAGATACTGCAAGATTCCTGGATCTTGGCATGCCAGCAGAACGGGGCATAGACAGGATAACTGTGCTGGAATATCTGAGAAAGTGGATGAGTGAGCATGATTACAGAGATCGATCAGGTCATATGAGGCGATGTGCGTTAAAGATCATGCTGACTCAGGAAAATGTGGTTTTTTCAATGAGAGATAATCCTTACACCCAGGATATATACGAACGGGGGTTTGCAATGGACATAAGTAATGTTAGAAGAAATGAGACATCGCCGTTCGTATATCATAAAACCATGAATTACGGAGACTGCATTCTTGAAAAAAGACGGTCTGGCAAAGCTGGAATGGATGAACGGATCTTCCTGAATACAAAGGGACAGATATGCGAGGGTACGGTGAGCAATATATTTTTTGTGAGAGATGGCAGGATATACACACCCGCGATAGACTCAGGTCTTCTGCCTGGAACAGTAAGGGAGTATATCTGTGAATCAGAGGCGGTCACGCAGACGGTGATATTCCCTGATGAACTGTCATCATATCAGGAATGCTTTGTGACCAATTCCTTGATGGGGGTCATGCCGGTGAAACTACTGGGAAATATCAGCTTTGAGGAGAGGAGCGTCACAGCCATGATGATGAGAAAATATCATAATTTTTCAGCTTTATGCCGGTAAAATGCCTTTTTGTATCATTGTGGTCCGGGTTCAGCTACTTCGCATATGGTAAGAGTGTCACCGGATATGGTAAACCTTACATCGTATCCACCGTACAGCATCCCATACCGTCTATTCGGTTCATCCTGATAGCCCGGCCTTGGATCCTGCGCAAGTATCTCTTTCAGGGCCTCAATCTGTGTATTTGAAAATATCGTTTCAAGTTTGGTGGCGATATCGTCAGAGAAACGTACTGACAGCTCCGGAATATCAAGAGAGTCCGTCCATCCCCCAGTCGCCTCCGGGTGGCTGTCTGTGTATGGCAGGTAAGGCTTGATGTCGTACACCGGTGTTCCATCCAGTATATCGGCTCCTGACACCACAAGCCCGTGTACACAGCCAGTTTCTTCATTATATATGATGTCCAGAAGCTTCACCGACGACAGTCCGATGTTGTTCGGCCTGAATGGCGATCTGGTGGCAAAAACCCCCATCCGCTGGTTACCGCCCAGCTTTGGGGGTTTTACTGTTGCGGTAAAACCATTCTTGTGAGCCCTGGAGAAGTCCCACAGTAGCCATATGTGGGAGAATCCGTCAAGTCCTCTGAAAGCCTCTGCCTGATTGTATGGTGGAAGGATCTCTATAAAAGCAGTGGCGCAGTCTGTCAGGCCGCTCTGTCTTGGAATGCCGAACTTTTCTTTATAGTCGCATCTCACATATCCTATTACTTTTAAACTGGTATTTGTCATGTATATTTATCCCACTTTCTGGTTGCAATTTATAAGTTATGGCAGATTATTTGTTGTACATTCAGCATGCATTGATTAACGCCGACTTTACATTCAATTTACATTGCGTTGGTTATGTATTTTACTTATGCCATTTATCATAGTTCAAAGAAAAGAACGAAAGGCGCGCGAGTTCTTTTCCGGGACATAAGCAAAGAATGATATGTCCCAATAATACAATATTTGCAAAGACCGGTTCAAGAGATAACCGGCACATGCAGCAAGTTTTTGAAGAAAACTTGTTATGCATTACAAGCCATAAAAGAATATGGACAAAGTAAGGAGAAAAAGAAAATGGTTAAATTAAAGAAAGTATTGGCAGTAACACTTGGAGCAGCACTTATGATAGGAAGTCTTGCAGGCTGTGGAAATAATTCATCAAAGAGCGCAGATGGCGGATTCGATGCAACACAGGATATATCAGTAGTATCAAGAGAGGAAGGCTCAGGAACAAGAGGAGCATTCGTAGAGCTCACAGGAGTTGAAGAGAAGGATGCAGATGGCAACAAGGTCGACAACACAACAACAAATGCCATCACATGCAACAGCACAGAGGTCGTACTCACAACAGTAGCAGGAGATGATTATGCAATCGGTTATATCTCACTCGGTGCACTCAATGATACAGTTAAGGCACTCAAGGTCGGTGGTGTAGAGGCAAGTGAGGAGAACATCAACAATGGTTCATACACCCTCTCAAGACCATTCAATATCGTTACAAAGGATGGCATCAGCGATGTTGCACAGGATTTCATCAACTACATAATGAGCGAGGATGGACAGAAGATCATCTCAGCAAATAAGTACATCGAGGTCGAAAACAGCGGAGCATTTACTTCAACAAATCCAAAGGGCAAGATCGTTGTTGCAGGTTCATCATCAGTAACACCTGTTATGGAGAAGCTTATCGAGGCTTACAAGGCAATCAATACAAATGCAGATATTGAGCTTCAGGAGAGCGATTCAACAACAGGTATCACATCAACATCAGATGGAACATGCGACATAGGTATGGCATCACGTGAGCTTAAGGACACAGAGACAGCACTTGGCCTCAAGGCAACTGTAATAGCTATGGACGGAATAGCAGTTATCGTAAACAAGAACAATCCTGCTGATGATTACACAGTAGATCAGATCAAGAGTATTTTTACAGGTTCAGCAGCAAAGTGGGAGGACGTAAAGTAATCAGCTTATGCATAAATTTAAAGAAATAATTATGCATGTAGTATTCATGATAGCGGCATTGGTATCCATTGCGGCAGTAGCACTCATATGTGTGTTCCTGTTCGTGAATGGAATACCTGCTATCAAAGAGATAGGCTTCGGAGATTTTACCCTCGGTGAAGTATGGAAGCCTACAAATGGATACTTCGGCATTCTTCCTTTTATTTTGGGAAGTATATATGTGACAGCCGGAGCGCTGATCATAGGAGTCCCAATAGGACTTCTCACAGCGATATATCTGGCAAAGTTTTGTCCTGACAGTTTATACAAAGTAATAAAGCCGTTTATAAATCTTATGGCTGGAATACCTTCGGTTGTGTATGGATTCTTTGGAATGTGTGTGCTTGTACCGATGGTTCGAAGCATATTCGGAGTAAATGGTAATACGATGCTTACGGCATCGGTGCTTCTTGGAATGATGATACTTCCAACGATCATCAGTGTATCAGAGACATCCATCAGAGCGGTGCCTGACAAATATTATCAGGGTGCGCTGGCTCTCGGAGCAACGCATGAGAGAAGCGTGTTCAAGACAGTGGTTCCGGCAGCGAAATCTGGAGTTATGGCAGCAGTAATCCTTGGTGTAGGCCGTGCGGTCGGTGAGACCATGGCGGTCATCATGGTCGCTGGAAATCAGGTCCATATGCCTGACGGAATATTGAGAGGTGTCAGGACGCTTACTACAAATATTGTAATGGAGATGGGATATGCGACGGATCTGCACAGACAGGCTCTGATAGCGACGGGTGTTGTACTGTTCGTGTTCATACTCATTATCAACCTCCTGTTCTCCATCATAAAGAGAAAGACGGTGGCATAGATGGCAGAGAGAGTAGAAGGATTAAAGACTGTTGTCTCATGCGGGGATGACAGATCAAAGAATACAATAATAAGTACAAAGAAAACTGCGCCGGAGGACGATCCTTCATCAAAGGTTGATGTTGATAAGATTGAGGCGATAAACAAGAGAGGATGGTTGGAAAAACTGGCTGAGTACAAGAAGAAGCCGGGATCATTTCTGCTATTTATCCTGGTACATCTGGCAACACTTATAACGGTGCTGTCAATTGGTTTCCTTCTTGTGTACGTGCTTGTGAAAGGAATTCCAAATCTGAATGCAGATATATTCAGCTGGGAGTACACATCAGATAACTGTTCACTTGTACCGGCACTTATAAATACGGTATATATGACATTGCTCTCGCTGCTTATTGCGGGGCCAATAGGAATATTTGCTGCAATATATCTTGTTGAGTATGCAAAAACTGGTAATAAACTGGTGGGTATAGTCAGAATAACAGCGGAGACACTTACAGGAATTCCGTCCATAGTATATGGACTTTTCGGAATGTTGTTTTTCACAAATGCATGTGGACTCAGATTGTCACTTATATCTGGTGCACTTACGCTGTCTATAATGGTTCTTCCGGTGATCATGAGGACTACTGAGGAGGCGCTCATGGCAGTGCCAAAGTCATACAGAGAAGGAAGCTTCGGTCTTGGAGCGGGCAGACTCAGAACAGTATTCAAAGTAGTACTTCCAAGTGCTGTTCCTGGAATTCTTTCAGGAATCATACTTGCAACAGGACGTATAGTTGGAGAGACTGCAGCACTTATATATACAGCTGGATCGGTTGCAAAGATGGCGACAAAACTTACAGATTCAACAAGAACTCTGGCGGTTCATATGTATCTTCTGTCAAAGGAGGGACTTCACACTGATCAGGGTTATGCGACTGCAGTAGTCCTTCTGGTGCTTGTGGTGCTTATCAACTTCGCATCAGACAAGATTGCAGGCAAGGTTGCGGCTGATAAAGCAAATTAACATGTGTCAGGGTTTTGGAATCAGAGCTTTGGCAGATGCTTTCAATATCTGGCAGAAGTGTGTAAGCTTCTGCAATTAAAGTAAAAATATTTAAGTGCGAAATTATACAGAGACATCATATAAGGATATTGTGTGGGATTTCGCATTTGATGTTAAGAATGGAGAAAATAGATGAATAATAACGTTAAGTTCAGCGTTAAAGATCTGAACCTCTATTATGGAAAGTTCCATGCTCTTAAGGATATAGATATGGATATTCCGGCAAATGAGGTTACAGCATTTATCGGACCATCAGGTTGTGGTAAGTCAACATTTCTCAAGTCGCTCAACAGAATGAATGATCTGGTAGAGGGCTGTAAGATCACAGGTGATGTAAGGCTTGATGGTGATGATATATACAGTGGTATGGACATCAACCTTCTCAGGAAGAGAGTTGGAATGGTATTCCAGCAGCCGAATCCTTTTCCGATGAGTGTGTATGACAACATAGCATATGGTCCAAGAACACATGGCATAAGAAACCGTGCAAAGCTTGATGAGATAGTTGAGAGATCACTTAGACAGGCGGCCATATGGGATGAGCTCAAGGACAGGCTTAAGAAGTCGGCTCTTGGACTTTCAGGTGGGCAGCAGCAGAGACTCTGCATAGCCAGAGCCTTGGCAGTGGAACCTGAAGTGCTTCTCATGGATGAGCCTACATCGGCACTGGACCCTATATCTACATCAAAAATAGAGGATCTGGTACTTGAGCTGAAGGACAAATACACCATCATCATGGTTACGCATAATATGCAGCAGGCAACCAGAGTTGCAGATAATACAGCATTTTTCCTCCTTGGTGAGGTTGTTGAGTACACTGATACAGTGAAGATGTTCAGCAAGCCTGCTGACAAGCGTACAGAGGACTATATTACCGGTAGATTTGGTTAGGAGGGACACGATGAGAGACAAATATGAGATGCAGCTTAGAAAGCTTCATGCAGAGATGATAGAGATGGGAGCTATGATTGAGCAGGCTATCGAGACGGCGATCAAGGCTCTCGTGGCCCAGGACACAGAGCTTGCAAAGAAAGCAATCGAGTCAGATGATGCCATCGATCATCAGGAGAGAGAGATTGAGAATCTGTGCCTGAAGTTGTTCCTTACCCAGCAGCCGGTTGCCGGGGATATGAGAAAGATATCCGCAGCACTCAAGATGATAACGGATATGGAGAGGATCGGAGATCACGCCTCAGATATATCAGAACTTACACTGTGCATGGCTGGCACATCATATATAAAGAAGCTTGAGCACATACAGCAGATGGCAAAAGAGACAATTGTCATGCTGGTGTCAAGTATAGAGGCATATGTCAACGCAGATGTGAAAAAGGCGAAAAGTGTAATAGAGCATGACGATATCGTTGATGATCTTTTTGATAAGGTCAAGAACGAACTCCTAACAATGATACATGAGAATCCGGATGACGGAGAGCAGGCTTGTGACCTTCTTATGGTTGCCAAGTATCTTGAGAGGATTGGTGATCACGCAACTAATATATCAGAATGGGTTCTCTTCTCCATAATGGGAGAACATGTAGACTGATGATTGAGTCATGGACGAAAAGAGGTGATTTCTATGAAGTGGGTATGTACGAAGATAAATGAACTGTCACATAAAACAGGTATAGGCAATATGAAACTTTTCATAATAGTCAGCATGGTGGTGTGCGGACTTGCGGGATGTGCTGCAGCATTGCTGCTCCATATGATTCCTGTGCTTGGAGATGTATCATTAGCAAAGCTGATGTTCATATGTGGCGGCTACGGCATGTTTCTAGTGGGAATGTTTGGAAGTGCGGTGTATCTGCTCATAAATGAGCCTCTGGGCAACAGATAAATTAAAGAAAATGGATTGGAATTATATAAAAACTTAAACGAAAAATTTGTTGAGATTTTACATAGATTTTAATTTTACACAGATTTTACATATGCCTGTCATATATTTTACATATCCCTTTTACAATAGATTCTGATAAAACAGATACTGTAAAAGGGATATTGTGTATACAAATCCTTATACAGAAGTAATAGGGAATGTAATAAGGAGACAAAAAAATATGGATATTTTCAATGTGTTATCCCTTCTGGGCGGACTTGCAATGTTCCTGTATGGAATGAACGTGATGGGAGATGGCCTTGCCAAGACGGCGGGAGGTCAGCTGGAGAAGATACTGGAGAAACTCACATCCACGCCTATAAAGGGAGTTCTGCTGGGCGCAGCGGTGACAGGCGTGATCCAGTCATCATCGGCCACCACAGTTATGGTGGTTGGACTTGTAAACTCAGGCATCATGAAGCTGAGACAGGCAGTGGGTATCATCATGGGTGCAAATATAGGAACAACAGTAACATCATGGATACTCAGCCTTACAGGAATACAGAGTGACAATATATTTATTAATATGTTGAAACCCTCATCCTTTTCACCTATACTCGCAGTAATAGGAATAATATTCCTCATGTTCACCAAGTCTGAGAAGAAGCACGATATAGGTGGAATCCTTCTTGGATTTACAGTGCTCATGTTTGGTATGGAGATGATGAGCGGTGCGGTTGAGCCACTTAAGGATGTACCGGAATTTACGAATATACTCACCATGTTCTCCAATCCATTCCTTGGAATGCTTGTGGGAATGCTCATAACAGCTATCATACAGAGCTCTTCGGCATCTGTAGGTATACTCCAGGCGCTGTGTGCAACCGGGGCTGTATCATTTGGGACGGCGATCCCAATCATCATGGGTCAGAACATAGGAACCTGTGTAACGGCACTGATATCATGTATAGGAACCAAGAAGAATGCCAAGAGAGCTGCGTTTGTTCACTTGTACTTCAACATCATAGGAACAGTAGTGTTCATGGTGGCGTTCTACACGGTCAATTCATTTGTACACTTTCAGTTTCTGAATGATTCAGCGAATGCAGCTGGTATAGCTGTTGTACACAGTGCGTTCAACGTTGCAGCGACACTTCTTCTGCTTCCGTTCTCAGGCGGACTTGAGAAGCTTGCAACGCTCACTGTCAGAGATAAGGATGAGGTGGAGAGGAATACTCCTGTAGAGCTGGAGATGCTCAAGCGTCTGGATGTCAGATTCCTTGAGAAACCGGCATTTGCTGTTGGACACTGTATAGAGGTCGTAAAATACATGGCTCAGCTTTCAAAGAACAGTGTTGATATGGCACTGTCACTGGTTGATAATTATGATGAAGCGGTCAGGGATAAGGTTGAGGATCTTGAGGGCATCATAGATACTTATGAGGATGAGGTTGGTTCTTATATGGTAAAGCTCAGCAGCAAGGAGCTCTCCCATGATGACAGTCAGAAGGTGTCCATAGGGCTTCATGTCATAGGTGACCTTGAGAGGATGTCTGATCATGCCATAACTATTGCGGATATATGCAAAAAGATGAATGCGGAGGGATCTGCCTTCTCAGACAAGGCAAAATCAGAGCTTTGTGTATATAAAGATGCTGTCAGTAAGATAGTTGAGATGACGGTCGAGGCATATGAAAAAGAAGACCTTCAGGAGGCATCTCATGTTGAACCACTTGAAGAAGCCATAAATGAACTGAATAGTACAGTTAAGAAACAGCATATCAAGAGACTTCAGAAGGGCAAGTGCACTATTGAGCTTGGAATATCCCTGGAAAATCTGATCAACAATTATGAGAGGGTAGCAGATCACTGTTCAAATGTTGCTGTAGCCATGCTGCAGCTCAAGTCGGACAATTTTGACACGCATGAGTATCTGGACAACATGAAAAAGGATACGAATATTGATTTCCAAAGTATGTACACATATTACAGGGAGATGTACAAGTTGAAATAAGAAGCTTCAAGTTAATATTGGTTAAAATATAAACAGGGTGCATGATAATTGGTATTTGGCACTAATGGGAAAGGAGAAGGGAAATGGCAGTACATATTTATATAGTAGAGGATGATAAGAATATCAGAGAGATTGAGATGTTTGCCCTGAAGAATAGTGGCTATGTGGTGGAGGAGTTTGAGAATGCAAAAACATTCTTTTCCAGAATTACTGAAAAGGTACCTGATTTAGTGCTTTTAGATATAATGCTCCCTGATATGGACGGACTTGAAATCGTGAAAAAACTCAGAAGCAGACCCGACACGGTCAGAGTACCTATTATTCTTGTCACAGCCAAGACAACAGAATTAGATAAGGTTAAAGGGCTTGATATAGGGGCGGATGATTATCTCACAAAGCCTTTTGGTGTGATGGAACTCATATCAAGGGTAAAGGCGCTGCTCAGAAGAAGCAGGGCTCTTCAGGATGACAAGCAGCTGGTTCTCGGAGACATAACACTTGATTCAGAGAGACGAGAGGTCAATGTCGATGGTGAATTGTGTGAACTGACGTTCAAGGAGTTTGAGCTTTTGAAACTCCTTATGGTCAATGCCGGGATAGTCCTTCACAGAGACACGATAATGTCAGATGTGTGGGGAACTGACTATGAGGGTGAGTCGAGAACACTTGATATGCATATCAAGACACTTAGACAGAAACTTGGTGAAGCAGGAAATATGATAAAGACAGTGCGAAATGTAGGATATAAGATGGAGTAGCGTATGAGCGAGAGACATGACAAAAGTCTGAAAAAAGTTATCAATCTGGAGTTTATTACATTTTCGCTGGTTGCGATAGCTGTGACTATGGTTTTGTCAATTTTCATATTTTATGAGGTGTACAAGGCTGAGATTATAAGAGATCTGAAAGGCTATGCAGAAGTCCTGAAAAATACTGGAGATTTTGATGACGATGACACAAGTGTATATTCGAGTGTGGACACTGACGATTTGAGGCTTACGCTTATAGCTCCAGATGGAAGCGTCCTGTATGACAATCAGGTCGATGAGACTTCTATGCAGAACCATCTAAACAGACCTGAGATAGCAGATGCGTTTGAATATGGTGACGGCCATGTTATAAGAAAATCTGCGACACTGAATAAGAGCACATATTATTATGCGATACGGCTTAAGTCAGGCCGCGTACTCAGAATTGCAAGAGAGTCTAACAATGTACTCAGTATGTTTCTTGCGGCAGTGCCGGCCATGTTTTTGGTGATGGTCATACTGGTAGTCGTGACAATTATAATCACACATTATCTGACAAGGAATATAATAAAGCCGATTGAGCAGATGGCGAACAGCCTGGACGATGACACGCATATAGGTGCGTACAAGGAGATGCGTCCGTTTATAGATACTATACAGAAACAGCATGCGGATATAGTTAAGAGCTCTCAGATGCGTCAGGAATTCACCGCGAATGTATCTCATGAGCTGAAGACACCGCTGACTTCCATATCTGGTTATTCTGAGCTTATAGAGACTGGAATGGCAACTGAGGCGGATGTACATCATTTTGCGACTGAGATACACAAGAATTCGAATCGTCTTCTTACGCTCATCAATGATATAATCAGGCTGTCTGAACTGGATGTGTCGGAGGATACACCGCTTATGGAGAAGATTGATCTGGCTGTAATAGCCAGAACTGCAACAGACATGCTGGCGATAAATGCTGAAAAGAATAGTGTGAAACTCAGCTATGATGGAAGCCATGGATATATATATGCGAACAAGATGATGATGGAAGAGCTGGTATACAATCTTACGGACAACGCCATCAGATATAACAACAAGAATGGTAAAGTGGATGTATCTGTTAAAACTTTGGATGACAAAGTTGTTCTCAGGGTTAGGGATACAGGTATAGGAATCCCAAAGGAACACCAGGAGAGAATTTTTGAGCGTTTCTACAGGGTGGACAAGAGCAGATCGAAGTCAACTGGAGGTACCGGACTTGGACTTGCCATAGTAAAGCATATAGTTGCCCGCAACAATGCGAAACTTGATATGGAAAGTGAGCCGGGCAAGGGCACGGATATATCAGTTACATTCGACAGATACAGGGAAGATGAACAATCATAGAGGTTAAATCGACGAACATTGTTGTGATATGATGTCAAAAAATCAAATAGATGGTAAAATGAAAAGGAGCCTGGTGGAAGTGTATTAGCCAGACTCCTTTATATATTGCTATTCACACACACCGATTTTATAAGTCGAAAATATGTGAAATGTTCATGAAGATATTATTATAATACAATATTTTAGATGCAAAATCAAGAGGTAGTCATACATAATTCACAATGACGCTTGTGTAGATTGCATAAGAAGCTTGACGGCGATGATATATATATTGTTGAATTTTAAGATTAATCATGCAAATTGTGTATAATAGTTGGAATATTAAGTAAAATATATGCGAACTGAATCTTGAATCTTGAATTTTATAGTATTACTATATGGTCTTGAATAAGGAGAGTGATAGTATGTCAGCAAACGAATATCTGAAGGCACAGAAGCTTGGAGAGAAGAGGTACCAGGCGGCCGTAGCAAAAAATGAATATCCATATCTTCCGGTTTTGGATGAGATCATATCACCATCAGATACTGTGGGAGAGGTAAATCTTGGATTACAGACAATATCGCTTGACAGGGTTGTCGGTACTGCGACAGCGGCAAGGACAACTGCATTTGCGAGCAATTTTATGCCGATACTTGATTACCATACAGAGTTTGGAGCCAAGTGGTCAGCTCTGTGCGCATCGCATATAGAGGAAGGTATACATGACCCTATAAAGGTTTATGAATACATGAATAAGTTTTATGTGATCGAGGGAAATAAAAGGGTAAGTGTTCTCAAATACTTTGGCGCGGATTCAGTTCCAGCCATGGTTACGAGAAAGATACCTAGAAAGAACGATTCGATAGAGAATAAAGTATATTATGAGTTTATGGATTTTCATAAACAGACAGGAATCAACTATGTGCATTTTTCCCAGACGGGTGGATACGATAAGTTGAGGGAATTTATAGGACTTGATAATGACAGAGAGCTTTCTGATGATGAAAGACTGGATTTCAATTCAGCTCATCTTGCATTTGAGAGAGCATATCTGGCAAAGAAGGGCAGCGAAGAGCTGACGATAACCATTGATGATGCGATGCTTGTGTTTCTCAATGTGTATGGATACGAGGCTTTGAAAAAGATGTCAGCGGCTGAGGTTAAGGATAGTGTTGAAAAGGTGTGGACAGAGATTGTCCTTTCAAGCAAGAAGAAGGAGCAGGTAGTGCTTCCGAAGCTGGATCCCGTTGAGCCGAAGAAATCCATTCTTGGCCTTGTTATAAAGCCTGCGGCACCGTCTAATCTCAAGGTTGCATTTGTATATGATAAAACCCCTGCCAGTTCAGTGTGGACATATTGTCATGAACTGGGGCGTCTTGATATGCAGAATAAGCTTGGCGATGCGGTGGATAGCAGTACGTTCTGCAATGTCGATACTCAGGCAAAGCTTGTTGAGTGCCTGAATAAGCTGGTGGATGAAAAATATGATGTGATATTTACCACGGGCCCGGAGATGCTTCCTGAGGCTCTTAAGGTGGCTGTTCTTCATCCTGATATAAAGATATTGAACTGTTCATTAAGCCTTGCAAACAGCCATGTCAGAACATATTATGCAAGAATGTATGAGGTGAAGTTTATTACCGGTATGATAGCTGGAAGTCTGTGCGCAGATGGGCAGATAGGCTATGTGGCAGATTATCCTATATTTGGAACTACGGCGAATATCAATGCATTTGCGATAGGTGCAAGGATGGTCAATCCACGGGCAAAGATATACCTCCAGTGGACTAAGGTGAAGGGGGCAAACCCTCAGAAGTTCTTTGAGAAAAACGGGATAACATATATATCGGACAGGGATATGATCATGCCTGATGATGCCTCGCGTAATTTCGGACTTTACCATTATGACCAGAATGGTGACGTTGTCAATCTTGCTATGCCATTTTATAACTGGGGTGCGTTCTATGAGCGGATACTCAGGTCGATTCTGGATGGCAACTGGAAACAGGAGGAGAAGAGTGAGACTGCAAATGCGGTCAGCTATTGGTGGGGAATGTCAGCGGGAATAGTTGATGTGATATGTTCAAAACATCTTCCGGCTGGCACACAGAAGCTTATATCCGTTATGACGAATCTGATCCGGGAGGGTGCTATAACTCCTTTCAGCGGTAAACTCACATCGCAGAATGGCGTTGTGAGAAATGAGGATGATGGTGCTATGCTTCATGAAGATATACTTAAGATGGATTGGCTGGCTGAAAATATAGTTGGTATGCTTCCGACAGCAGAGGATCTTGTGGACGAGGCCAGAACGGTTGTAGCACTTCAGGGCGTTGATACACCAGAAAGTCTTGAACTCAAGTCAGTACCTGATGTAAAATAAGTCTGGATGTCGGGGCGAGGATTTATTTGGAAGAAAAACGAGGATATCCGAAAAATACGGTAGGAAAACGGGAGTAAATATAGTAGTGAAGATCTTGTTGTTGGCAGATGAGGAATCTAAATATCTGTGGGATTACTTTGATAAAAGCAAATTAGAAGGTATAGATCTGATAATATCATGTGGTGATTTGTCGCCGCAGTATCTGTCATTTCTTGCGACATTTAGTCATGCACCGGTGCTTTATGTCCATGGAAACCATGATGTGTGTTATAAGGATACACCTCCGGATGGGTGCATATGCATAGACGACAAGTTATATGAATATAAGGGCGTACGGATATTGGGGCTGGGCGGCTCTATGGAATATAAATTTGGCGGGGCGGATCATCAGTATTCAGAGCGTGCAATGTGCTCACGCATACGAAAACTGAGATGGAAGATCAGAAGGAAAAAAGGCTTTGACATTCTGGTGACCCACTCGCCGGCTTACCGGATAAATGATTCAGAGGACATTCCGCACACGGGGTTCAAATGTTTCAGGACACTTATGGAGGAATATAAACCTGCATATTTTGTGCATGGACATGTCCATATCAATTATGGACGTGATTTTGTGCGAGAGTCCACATATCATGAGACGAAGATAATAAATGCTTATGAGCGGTACGTTATAGACATATAAGAAGCTTTGCAGAACAGGACTGTGATGCCAGGTGGCTTATGAAAGTAAAGTCGAGAATAATATGACAATAATAGGAAAAATATGAAAAAACACAATATTTACCGTACTTTCCTTGCGAAAACGCTGTTTTTTTGTTAAACTGTTGTGAGTTGCAAAATATTGAACAAATTTGATCATCTGCGGTGACACTTTTGATCCGGAGAATGGGAAGGAGACATGAGGTTTGGAGAAGAACAGCGAAGAATATAATAGAATATTGGATGAACTTACGGGTTATTGTACAGAATCTGGAAAGATAGATCAGAACCTCTATGTCACATACGATGTCAAGAGAGGACTTAGAGATTCAACAGGTAAGGGAGTCCTTACGGGTCTCACAGAGATATCGGATGTAATCGGTTATGATGTCATAGATGGAGAAAGGGTGCCGACTGACGGAAGACTTTATTACCAGGGTTACAATGTTGAAGATCTTGAGAGAGGTTTTCACGGCAGCAAATTTGGATTTGAGGAGACGATGTATCTTCTTCTGTTTGGAAAACTTCCGAACGAAGCTCAGTTCAAAAGATTCGTTGAGATGATGGAGTGCTACAGAGAACTCCCGAGAAAGTTTACAAGAGACGTAATACTTAAGGCTCCAAGCAAAAACATGATGAATGTACTACAAAGATGTGTACTTACGCTCTATTCGTATGATGACAACCCGGACGACATAAGTATTGAGAACGTACTCAGACAGTGTATGGAGCTGATTGCTCAGTTTCCGATCATTGCAGCTTATGGATATCAGGGATATAAGCATTATTTTCATGATATGAGTCTTGTAATACACAATCCAAAGCCGGGACTTTCTACAGCAGAGAATTTTCTCAGACTGATAAGAAGTGACAAGAAATATACAGAACTTGAGGCACAGGTTCTTGATATATGCCTTGTGATACATGCTGAGCATGGCGGTGGTAACAATTCGACATTTACTACACATGTAGTATCGTCCACAGGTACTGATACATATTCAGCTGTTGCCAGTTCGTTAGGTTCACTCAAAGGACCTAAGCATGGTGGTGCGAATCTTAAGGTCCAGCAGATGTTTGATGATCTGAAGAGCCATGTAAAAAACTGGGATGATGAAGCTGCACTTGAGGAATATCTCACAGGACTTTTAGACAAAAAAGGATTTGATCATTCCGGACTCATATATGGAATGGGACATGCTGTATATACTAATTCTGATCCGCGTGCAAGAATACTTAAGGGATATGCTGAGAAGCTTGCACAGGAGAAGGGCCGTATGAAGGAGTTCAAGCTTTATACAGAGGTTGAGCGTATATCTGCTGAACTTCTCGCAGCGAGAAGACGCAGTGCAAAGACTATATCTGCGAACGTGGATTTCTACAGTGGTTTTGTATACACCATGCTTGGAATACCTATCGAGTTGTTCACACCTATATTTGCAATTGCAAGAATTGCGGGATGGTCAGCTCACAGAATAGAGGAGCTTGTAAATGCGGGCAAGATAATCAGACCGGCATACAAATATGTTGGAACACATAGAGAATATCTTTCCATGGAAGAGAGATAATAGTGTAGATGACAGCGCTTCAACTTGACTGACGGTCTGGTTGAAGCGCTGTTTGACGAATAGAGAGGATATTTAATTATGAAGGATAAAAATAAAACTTCAAAGACAGAGGAAAAAACGAATGTCATGCGTATACTTGACAGTAAAAAAGTAAATTATAATCACTATTGTTATGTCGAGACAGGGGAGACCAACGGAGAAAAAGTGGCAGCAATCCTGGGACAGGATCCGACGTATGTGTTCAAAACTCTGGTCACGGTTGCGAAATCCGGGGTAAATTATGTGTTTGTGATCCCGGTCAAGGAGGAGCTTGATCTCAAGAAAGCGGCTAAGGCAGTTGGAGAGAAATCAATAGATATGTTAAAGGCGAAGGAACTTCTGCCGCTTACCGGTTATATTCACGGTGGCTGCTCCCCTATAGGAATGAAGAAATTTTTCAGGACAACTATTGATGCCAGTGCCAGGGATCTTGATAGAATGTATGTGAGTGCTGGTAAAGTTGGATATCAGATAGAGATTGCACCTGCTGATCTTGCAAAGGTTATACGATATGAATTTGCGGATGTGACGGTGTAGAAGAAAGATGCTGTGTAGAAAAATAAGATAAAATGCAGTATATGCAATTCGGTATCGTGAATTGTATATACTGCATTTTCGTTTATATATTTATTCTTGAACGTTGACCTGATGTATAAATCGTTTTGCCCATTGCTATAGCATTAGTCACTATATGCACAGGGCCGGATCATTTCTGCCATCTTCCGGCTGCCCCGCACGGGAGTACAAGCCCTGTATCTGACACCGGAAGTCCGATCTCATCTGAGACGACGTGGCCGTCATATCTGGCCTTGACCTCTGTTGAGATCATATATGTGAGAACTGCTGGCGCAAGTCCTGTAGTATATGAGTTTACAAGGAAGAAGAGGGGGGTATCACTCAGCAGTTTGCTGCAAAGTTGGATGAAAGGATGTATCTTTTCCTCAATCTTCCAGATCTCGCCCTTGGGACCTCTTCCATATGATGGTGGATCCATGATGATCGCATCGTATTTGTTGCCTCTGCGGATCTCTCTTTCGACAAACTTTACGCAGTCGTCAACAATCCACCTGATCGGTGCATCTGCAAGACCTGACGAAATAGCGTTCTCCTTTGCCCATGTGACCATTCCCTTTGAGGCGTCGACGTGGGTCACTGCTGCTCCTGCTTTTGCTACGGCGCAGGTTGCGCCTCCTGTGTAGGCAAATAGGTTCAGAACCTTTACATCTTTTCTGCCGGATTCTTTTATAATCTTGCTGAACCAGTCCCAGTTTGCCGCCTGTTCTGGAAACAGGCCTGTATGTTTGAAACTGAATGGTTTCAGGTTGAATGTGAGATCTCTGTAATTTATTGTCCACTGCTTAGGCAGATTGAAGAATTCCCACTCCCCGCCGCCTTTGTTGCTTCTGTGGTAGTGTCCGTTAAGTTTGTTCCAGTTTGGATTTTTCTTTGGGGTGCTCCATAGAACCTGAGGATCCGGGCGGAGCAGTATATATTTGCCCCATCTCTCAAGCTTCTCTCCGTCGGAGCAGTCTATAACTTCATAATCTTTCCATCCATCTGCTATCCACATGTGTTTATTCCTTCCTGAATCTATGCTTTATGTATGCTGTGATGCGGTATGCGTCACAGAAATTGCTTCAAAAAATATATCTTTTAGATTATACTTGTATCAGTGCGGAGCGTCAAGGTAAAGACGCTGCAATAAATGTGAATAGGAGAATATATGGAAGAATTGATTGACAGTCTGACAGAATTGGCGCCGTATAAGGTTGTGCTCAGTGGCGGCAGAGGTGAATATAAAAAATGTGTATTCGAGAAGAAGGTCCTTGGCGGGAAGCGCTGTTATCAGATAGGCAGGTATACCGAAAAACAGGTATTTTATGAGAACGTTGAAGAGGATTCATTTGGAGATTGTCTGGCGGGTGAACTGGATAGTGGCTACAGACAGGTAAATGCATTTGCGGTTGGAGAAGAATGGGATGTGAAGATCTCAAAGAAGGGAAAGCTTGCCGTGAATAAGAGGAAGACTGAAGGAAAAAACATCACGATAGCAGGCAACAACAGAAAGAAAAAGTATATCCTGGAGGAAGGAATGGATATACCGGTATTTGTCAGCCTCGGTATATTTACTAAGGATGGCAAAGTTGTGAATTCCATGTATGACAAGTTCAAGCAGATCAACAGATTTGCAGAGATCGTGGATGATGTCATGAAAAGTTACAATAAATCTTCTATTAATATATTGGACTTTGGATGTGGTAAATCATACCTGACATTTGTTGTGTATTATTATCTGCATGAGGTGAAACACCTGGATGTTCACATAACCGGACTTGATCTTAAGACTCAGGTGATAGAGGAGTGCAACAGGCTTGCTGAGAAATTTGGGTATACGGGACTTAGATTTGAACTGGGGGACATAAACGGTTATAAAACTGATATGGATATAGATATGGTCATGACACTCCATGCGTGTGATGTGGCGACAGACTATGCGCTGTACAATGCGATCTGCTGGAATGCGGACTATATTCTTTCGGTTCCGTGTTGTCAGCATGAGCTTAACAGGCAGATACATTCGGATAAGCTTGCAGCTATAACGCATTACGGGATTTTGAAAGAGAGAATGGCAGCGCTTATGACGGATTCCATCAGAGGACTTATGCTTGAGGCGTGTGGTTACAAAACTGATGTGATGGAATTTATTGATGTTGCACATTCTCCAAAAAATCTGCTTATACGTGCTGTGAAGAAAAATGTGTCACAGCAAAAGAGAAAGAGAGCACTTACTGAGGCGGAGAATCTATGTGAAGAGTTTGGCGTAAAACAGACACTTATGGAGATGCTGAAAGATGATGGCAGGATATAAGGTATATAATATACGGAAAAAGGGGATGTGAGATGAGAGCTGCATTATATATAGATGGAAATAGTACAGAAGAGAAGATGATACCAGCGATCTGCGATGAGATCCACAGATCGGATGATATTGTTATAAGGAAGATATTTGGCGGCGATATTGGTAGAAAGGTGCTTAAAAGATGCAGACTTACAACCTGTGCCGTAAATTATGATACGATAGAGGAACAGAAGGTTGCGATGGCTGTAGACATCATTATCGATATGGAACAGGCAAACGTGGACAGGGTGTATATAGCCGCTTCGGATACGGCATTCATACCGGTTGTGGAAAAACTGAATCTTGATGGTGTTGATACTGTGCTGATGGGAAGGTGTGACACTCCCAGGACGCTGGTTGAGGCGGGCAATAGATTTATATATACAGAGGTTGTAGCTGGTGAGAAATGTACTGCATCTGTAGTCGGCATGGATGAGATAGCAAGGGAGATATATTCGGTTTCTTCCTATTATAAGAGTATAGGAAGTGAAGCTGATGCTTCGCAGGTGTACGAGGGTATAATGAGAAAGTATCCGGACTTCGATGTGAGAAACTATGGATATACACATTTCGCGACGCTTGTACAGCAGAATGTGCCTGGAACTATTGTTCAGACAGATGAATCAGACAAGCTTGTAATAAAAGTGATCGATGACAGAGATGTCGTAGAGAAATTCATATATACATATATGACGGAGAAAAAATATAAGATAGATGATATGACTGAACTATTTGGAGCGCTGGAGGCAGAGTTTCCCGGTTTTGCTATCGAAAATTATGGATATCATTCGGATTACGGATTCATACTCAGCTTTTCCAAATTGTCGATATATGGCAACAAGGGTGTACAGATGAAAAGAACGTTCAAATTGAGCGAAAAAAGTGCACAAAATCAACTTTGAAATTTTGTGAGCTTTTTTTGAGAAAAGTCTTGATTTAACAGAATCCCTAGTATATAATCGAATTTGCTGTGACATGATAGCTGTGAAGCGGAGGTTGCTGTATCAATGTGATGCAGGTTTTTCGTGGAGCGAATGTCAATTTACAAAACTGGCGACAAGTCACTGTACCATAACTGTCTGCCGAAAGGGCAGAAACGACGTGATGGTTCTGGGTTTTAGCTTAGGACACACACGGGAGAGTGTACAGTCACCACTTGTTGTACTAAGATTAAGTGCGAAAAGGAGGCGGCTTTTTTTATGGCAAATCAGATTATGAGAATTACACTTAAGGCTTATGACCACAAACTTATCGACAAGGCGGCAGCACAGATTGTTGATACAGTTAAGAAGACTGGTGCAAAGGTTAGCGGACCAGTTCCAATGCCTACTAAGATTGAGAAGATCACAATCTTAAGAGCAGTTCATAAGTATAAGGACTCAAGAGAGCAGTTTGAGCAGAGAACTCATAAGAGACTTATCGATGTTGTGGCACCAAGTCAGAAGACTGTTGATGCATTACAGAAGATCGATCTGTCAGCTGGTGTATTCATCGATGTAAAGATGAAATAATCAGACAACAAGTAATGAAAAGCAATTAGATGCGGGCTAATTCAAAACAAACCGCAAAGAACAATTAAATAACAGTACCTAATGCATCTTCGGATGTAATTTAGTATGATTGCAAGGCAATCCGCTGTGAATTAAATTAGGAGGAAACAGAAATGAAGAAGGCTATATTAGCTAAGAAAGTCGGAATGACACAGATTTTCGACGAGAACGGTGTATTAACACCAGTTACAGTATTACAGGCTGGTCCATGTGTTGTAACCCAGATCAAAACAGTTGAGAATGACGGTTACGATGCAATTCAGGTAGGATTCGGCGAGAAGAAAGAAAGAGTAACAACAAAGGACGTATCAGGAAAGAAAGTTATCAGAAATCCACATGGTGCTGGTAAGGCAGAAGTTGGTCATGCTAAGAAGGCAGGAACAACTCCAAAGACTTTCTACAGAGAGTTCAGACTTGAGAACACTGCTGAGTACGAGCTTGGCGCAGAGATCAAGGCAGACGTATTTGCTGCTGGCGACAAGATTGATGTTACTGCTAAGTCAAAGGGTAAGGGATACGCAGGCGGTCTTAAGAGACATGGCCTTAAGTCAGGTCCTTCAGGACATGGTTCAAAGTATCACAGACATGCAGGTTCAAACGGTTCTGCAACTACTCCAGGTAGAGTGTTCAAGGGTAAGAAGATGCCTGGACATATGGGAAATGTAAGAGTTACAATCCAGAACCTTGAGGTAGTTAAAATAGATGTTGAGAACAATGTAATCTTGGTTAAGGGTGCTGTTCCGGGACCAAAGAAGTCATTGGTTATGATTAAAGATACAGTAAAGTCTGGTAAATAGGGCTTTGGAAAGGAGAGACAACAATGGCATCAGTTAAGGTTTATGACATCGAAGGCAATGAAGTTGAGACATTAGAGCTCAATGACGCAGTGTTCGGTGTAGAGATAAATGAGCATATAATGCATAAGGCTGTAGTTGGTCAGTTAGCCAACAACCGTCAGGGAACACAGAGCGCTAAGACACGTTCAGAAGTTTCTGGTGGTGGTAGAAAGCCTTGGAGACAGAAGGGAACTGGTCATGCTAGACAGGGTTCAACAAGATCTCCACAGTGGACAGGCGGTGGAGTTGTATTCGCGCCAAAGCCAAGAGATTATTCAGTTAAGATGAATAAGAAGGAAAAGCAGCTTGCTATGAAGTCAGCACTTTCATCAAAGGTAGCTGAGAATAAGCTTGTAGTAGTAGATAAGCTTGAGCTCCAGGAGGTTAAGACAAGCGTATTTGCAAAGATTCTTGCAAAGCTTTCAGCTCCTAAGGCTCTCGTAGTAACAAAGGATAAGAACAATAACGTTGTTCTTTCAGCAAACAACATTCCAACAGTTAAGACAACAGTTGCTAATTCACTTAGCGTATATGACATTCTCAAGTATGAGAAGCTTGTTCTTACAAAGGAAGCTGTTGCAGCAATTGAGGAGGTGTACGCATAATGGCAGATATCAAATATTATGACGTTATACTTAAGCCGGTGATCACAGAGAAGAGCATGAACGCTATGGCTGACAAGAAATACACATTTCTTGTTAATCCATTAGCAAACAAGTCACAGGTTAAGGAAGCTGTAGAGAAGATGTTCGAAGGAACAAAGGTAGCAAAGGTCAACACAATGAACAACGATGGCAAGACAAAGAGACGTGGAATGACTTTTGGAAACACAGCTAAGTACAAGAAGGCTATCGTTCAGCTTACTGCTGACAGCAAGGACATCGAGATCTTCGAGGGACTTTAAGATATAGCCATGGGTGGCTGAACATTATAGCTGCTCATCATAAAAGATGTATACGCAATCAAAGCGTGAGAATAAATTGAACCGAAAGGAGAACAACAATGGGAATTAAGACATATAACCCATATACACCTTCCAGAAGAAATATGACCGGCCTTGATTTCTCAGAGATCACAAAGAGTGCTCCAGAGAAGTCACTTGTTGTTTCAACAAGCAAGACTGCTGGTCGTAACAATCAGGGAAAGATAACAGTAAGACATCACGGCGGTGGTGCTAAGAGAAAGTACAGAATCATAGATTTTAAGAGAAATGATAAAGATGGTATTCCAGCAACAGTTGCTGCAATCGAGTATGATCCAAACAGATCAGCAAATATTGCACTTCTGTTTTATGCAGATGGTGAGAAGAGATACATCCTTGCTCCATTTAAGCTTGCAGTTGGCGATGTGCTGATGAATGGCGCAGATGCAGAGATCAAGGTTGGTAACTGCCTCCCACTTCAGAATATTCCAGTTGGTACTCAGGTACACAACATCGAGCTTTATCCTGGCAAAGGCGGACAGTTAGTTCGTTCAGCAGGTAACGCAGCACAGCTTATGGCTAAGGAAGGAAAGTATGCTACACTGAGACTTCCTTCAGGCGAGATGAGAATGGTTCCAATTATCTGTAGAGCAACAGTTGGACAGGTAGGAAACATCGAGCATGGCCTTGTTAACATTGGTAAAGCCGGACGTAAGCGTCACATGGGCATCAGACCAACAGTTCGTGGTTCAGTCATGAACCCTAATGACCATCCACATGGTGGTGGAGAAGGTAGAGCACCTATCGGTCGTCCAGGTCCTTCTACTCCATGGGGTAAGCCAGCAATGGGTCTCAAGACAAGAAAGAAGAACAAGCAGTCTAACAAGATGATCGTAAGACGTAGAGATGGTAAGAATGTTAAATAGTTAAGGAGGAAGAAATATGGCTCGTTCATTAAAAAAAGGACCATTCGCAGACGCACATCTGCTTAAGAAGGTAGATGCATTAAACGCTGCTAACAAGACAGAAGTTATAAAGACCTGGTCAAGACGTTCAACAATCTTCCCATCATTCGTTGGCCACACATTTGCCGTTCATGATGGAAGAAAGCACGTACCAGTATATGTAACAGAAGATATGGTAGGACATAAGCTCGGCGAGTTCGTAGTTACCAGAACATACAGAGGTCATGGTAAGGACGAAAAGAAGGGTAGAAAATAATATTAGGAATATTTGAAAGGAGGACTTTTCAAAATGGCTAAAGGACATAGATCCCATGACAAGAGACTCAGAAATGAGAACAAAGATACTAGACCATCAGCTAAGGTTTCATACGCAAGAGTATCAGTAACTAAGGCATGTTTTGTACTTGACGCTATCAGAGGTAAGGACGTTCAGACAGCACTTGCTATCGTAGAATACAACCCAAGATATGGCTCAAGTGTTATAGAGAAGCTTTTGAAGTCAGCAATCGCAAATGCCGAGAACAACAACGGCATGAAGAAGGAGGACCTTTACGTAGCAGAGTGTTACGCTAACAAGGGACCTACAATGAAGAGAGTTCATCCAAGAGCACAGGGTAGAGCATATAGAATTGAGAAGAGAACAAGCCACATCACAATCGTGCTTGACGAGAAATAGGAGGTAAAGTATGGGACAGAAAGTTAATCCTCATGGTTTAAGAGTCGGCATTATCAAAGATTGGGATTCAAACTGGTATGCTGACAAGAGAAATGATGAATTTGCTAAGAATTTAGCAGAGGATCAGGTTCTTAGAAAATATTTAAAGACAACTCTTTACAAGTCAAACATCTCAAAGATCGAAATCGAGAGATCAGCAAAGAATGTAAAGATCGTATTATACACAGCTAAGCCTGGTGTAGTAATTGGTAAGGGCGGAGCAGGAATCGAGAAGATTAAGGCTGACGCACAGAAGCTTACAGATAAGAAGCTTTTCATCGACGTTAAGGAGATCAAGAAGCCAGATGCTGATGCTCAGCTCGTAGCAGAGAACATCGCAGCACAGCTTGAGAATCGTATCGCATTCAGAAAGGCTATGAAGTCTTGCATGGGTAGAACAATGAAGTCTGGTGCACAGGGTATCAAGTGTGCATGTTCAGGTCGTCTTGGCGGTGCTGATATGGCTAGAACAGAGTTCTACAGCGAGGGAACAATTCCTCTTCAGACACTCCGTGCTGATATCGATTACGGATTTGCTGAAGCAGATACAACATATGGTAAGGTTGGCGTAAAGACATGGATCTACCATGGTGAAGTACTTCCAACAAAGACAGTTAAGGAAGGGGGAAATAAATAATGTTAATGCCAAAGAGAGTAAAGCGTCGTAAGCAGTTCAGAGGAACTATGGCTGGTAAGGCACTTAGAGGCAATAAGATTACAAACGGTGAGTATGGTCTCGTAGCTCTGGAGCCAGCTTGGATCAAGTCAAATCAGATCGAGGCAGCCAGAATTGCAATGACAAGATATATGAAGCGTAGTGGTAAGGTATTTATCAAGATTTTCCCTGATAAGCCAGTTACAGCAAAGCCAGCTGAGACTCGAATGGGTTCAGGAAAGGGAGCACTTGAGTACTGGGTAGCAGTAGTTAAGCCAGGCAGAGTTATGTTTGAGGTTCAGGGAGTACCTGAAGAGGTAGCTAAAGAGGCACTCAGACTTGCAATGCACAAGCTTCCACTTAAGTGCAAGATCGCATCAAAGGAAGAGTTAGAGGAGGTAGCAGGCAGTGAAAACTAAGGATTTTATGAACGAATTAAATAGCAAGTCCGTTGACGATCTCCAGAAAGATTTAGTAGCTGCAAAGAAGGAATTATTCAACCTGAGATTCCAGAATGCTACAAATCAGCTTGATAACACAAGCAGAATCAAGGACGTAAGAAAGAACATAGCAAGAATACAGACAGTTATAGCCCAGAAGGCTAACGCTTAATTATCTTGGAAGGAGGAATTATTGTGGAAAGAAATCTGAGAAAAACACGTGTTGGTATAGTTACAAGTGATAAGATGGATAAGACAATCGTTGTTTCTATCGTAGATAATGTTAAGCATCCTCTTTATGGCAAGATTGTAAAGAGAACAGTTAAGCTGAAGGCTCATGACGAGAATAACGAGTGTAAGATTGGTGATAGAGTAAAGGTTATGGAGACAAGGCCATTATCAAAGGATAAGAGATGGAGACTTGTTGAGATCATCGAGAAGGCAAAGTAAGGAGGCAAAGTAAATGGTTCAGCAGGAAACAAGACTTAAAGTTGCTGATAACACAGGTGCAAAAGAGTTACTTTGTATCAGAGTGTTAGGCGGATCAGTTAGAAGATATGCAAATATCGGCGATATCATCGTTGCCTCTGTTAAAGATGCAACACCAGGCGGAGTTGTAAAGAAAGGCGATGTTGTTAAGGCCGTTGTAGTTAGAACAAAGCACGGTGCTCGTCGTAAGGATGGATCATACATCAAGTTCGATGAGAACGCTGCTGTAATTATAAAAGACGATATGAATCCAAGAGGTACACGTATCTTTGGACCAGTTGCAAGAGAGCTCCGTGATAAGAAGTTCATGAAGATCGTATCACTTGCACCTGAAGTATTATAAGGAGGTGTGACTATGGCAACAATGAAGATTAAGAAAGATGATATGGTACAGGTTATCGCTGGTAAGGACAAGGGCAAGACTGGAAAGGTCGTTTCAGTAGATAAGAAGAATGGTACTGTAGTAGTTGAAGGAATCAACAAAGTATTTAAGCATAGCAAGCCAAGCATGGCTAACCAGCAGGGCGGAATCATCGAGATGGAAGCCCCACTTGACATCTCTAATGTAATGTATCTTTACAAGGGCAAGCCAGTTAGAGTTGGTTTTGAGGGAACTGGTAAGGATAAGGTTCGTGTAGCCAAAGTTGATGGCAAGACAGAGAAGATAGATTAATTGGAAGGAGGTCGTCTTAGGTGAGTAGACTTAAAGAAAAGTATGACGCTGAAATCAAGAGCGCCATGGTTGAGAAATTCGGATATAAGAATGTAATGCAGATACCAAAGCTCGATAAGATCGTTATAAACATGGGCGTTGGTGAAGCTAGAGAGAATGCTAAGGTTTTAGATGCTGCTATCAAGGATCTTGAGACAATTACAGGTCAGAAGGCAGTTGTAACACGTGCAAAGAAGTCAGTAGCTAACTTCAAGCTGAGAGAGGGTATGCCTATTGGATGTAAGGTAACTCTTCGTGGCGAGAAGATGTATGAGTTCCTTGATCGTCTTGTTAATCTTGCACTCCCACGTGTACGTGACTTCAGAGGTATCAATCCAAACGGATTCGATGGAAGAGGTAACTACGCATTTGGTATTAAAGAGCAGCTTATCTTCCCTGAGATTGAGTATGATAAGGTAGATAAGGTTAGAGGTATGGATATAATCTGTGTAACAACAGCTCAGACTGACGAGGAAGCTCGTGAGTTACTTACACTGTTTGGCATGCCTTATAGCAAATAATAAAGGAGGAGATTCGAGAAATGGCTAAGACATCAATGAAAGTTAAGCAGCAGCGCAAGCAGAAGTTCTCAACAAGAGAGTACACACGTTGCAGCATTTGTGGACGTCCACATTCAGTTTTAAAGAAGTACGGAATTTGTAGAATCTGCTTCCGCGAGTTAGCATATAAGGGACAGATTCCTGGCGTTAAGAAATCAAGCTGGTAAGAGTAAGAAGGAGGAAATTTATTATGTCAATGAGCGATCCAATTGCAGATATGCTTACAAGAATTCGTAATGCTAATACAGCAAAGCATGATACAGTAGAAATCCCTGCTTCAAAGATGAAGAAAGCTATTGCCGACATACTTTTATCAGAAGGATATGTTAAGGCTGTAGATATAGTTGAGGACGGCAAGTTCGAGACAATCAAGATCACATTGAAGTATGGTGCAGATAAGAATGAGAAGATCATTACAGGTCTTAAGAGAATTTCTAAGCCTGGTCTTCGTGTATACGCAAGCAAGGATGAGCTTCCAAGAGTACTTGGCGGACTTGGAACTGCTATTATCTCTACAAACAAGGGCGTATTAACAGATAAGGAAGCTAGAAAACAGAACGTAGGTGGAGAAGTGCTTGCGTTTATATGGTAAAAGGAGGACGGCAAAATGTCACGTATCGGAAGAATGCCTATCGCTGTACCTGCAGGTGTTACTGTAGATATAGCAGAAAATAATAAAGTGACTGTTAAAGGACCAAAGGGAACACTCGAGAGAGTTCTCCCTGCGGAAATGGAAATAAAGTTAGATGGCGATACAATTACAGTATCAAGACCTAACGACTTAAAGAAGATGAGATCATTACACGGACTTACAAGAACACTTCTTCACAACATGGTTGTTGGTGTTACTGAAGGATTTTCAAAGGATCTTGAGGTCAATGGTGTAGGTTACAGAGCTCAGAAGCAGGGTAATAAGCTTGTTCTTGCTCTTGGTTATTCACATCCAGTGGAGATGGTTGATCCAGAGGGTATCGAGACTAAGGTTGACGGTAACAAGATCACAGTAAGCGGAATCAGCAAGGAGAAGGTTGGACAGTACGCTGCTGAGATCAGAGAGAAGAGAGCACCAGAGCCATATAAGGGCAAAGGTATCAAGTATATGGATGAGACTATCAGACGTAAAGTTGGTAAGACTGGTAAGAAATAATAAAGGAGTGAGATAAGATGATTAATAAAGAATCAAGAAGCGCAATTCGTGTAAAGAAGCATATGCGTGTTCGTAATCGTTTAGCTGGAACAACAGAGAGACCACGTTTAGCTGTATTCAGAAGTAATAATCATATGTACGCTCAGATTATTGATGATTCAGTTGGTAAGACATTAGTAGCAGCATCTACAACAGAGAAGGCTATTAAGGATGAGCTTGAGAAGACAGATGATGTTGATGCAGCAGCTTACGTTGGCAAGGTTATTGCTGAGAGAGCACTTGAGAAGGGTATCAAGACAGTTATCTATGACAGAGGCGGTTTCGTATACCACGGTAAGGTTCAGGCATTAGCAGATGCAGCGAGAGAAGCTGGTCTGGAATTCTAGTAAGGAGGAAGAACAACGTATGAAGCGTGAAATAATTGATGCAAGCAAGTTAGAGTTAGAAGATAAAGTAGTTGCCATCAAGCGTGTAACAAAGGTTGTTAAGGGTGGACGTAATTCTAGAGTTGCAGCTCTCGTAGTTGTAGGTGATAGAAACGGACACGTTGGCGTTGGTGTTGGCAAGGCAGTTGAGACTCCAGAAGCTATCCGTAAGGGTAAGGAGGATGCTGCAAAGCATTTAGTTACAGTTCCTGTAAATGAAGTTGGTAGTATTCCTTACGACTGGAATGGACAGTTTGGCAGTGCTTCAGTTCTGCTGAAGACAGCTCCAGAAGGTACTGGTATCATCGCTGGTGGTCCTGCTCGTAGCGTACTTGAGCTTGCAGGATACAAGAACATCCGTACAAAGTCCTTAGGATCAAACAACAAGCAGAACGTCGTTCTTGCAACAATCAAGGGCCTTACAGAGATCAAGAACCCAGAGGATATCGCAAGACTTCGTGGAAAATCTGTTGATGAGATACTTAACTAAGGAGGTATTAGAAGATGGCAGATAAGTTAAAAGTAACTTTGGTAAAGTCCCCTATCGGTGCTGTACCAAAGCATAGAAAGACAGTAGAGGCTCTTGGACTTAAGAAGGTTAACAAGTCAGTAGAGCTCCCAAATAACGCTGCAACACTTGGAATGGTTAAGCAGGTTAGTTATATGGTAAAGGTTGAGGAAGTATAAGAGAAGGAGGATACGCAGATCATGGATTTATCTACATTAAAGCCAGCTGAAGGCTCAAAGCACAGTGCTAATTTCCGTGTAGGCCGTGGACATGGTTCAGGAAATGGCAAGACTGCAGGTAAGGGACATAAGGGTCAGAAGGCGCGTTCTGGATCACCTAGACCAGGTTTCGAAGGTGGACAGATGCCTTTATATAGAAGACTTCCTAAGAGAGGCTTTAATTGCATCAATCACAAAGAGATCGTTGCAATCAATGTATCAGCTCTTGAGAGATTCGAGGATGGCTCAGACGTAACAGTTGAGACATTAGTAGAGGCAGGTATCATTAAGAATCCTCGTGATGGAGTTAAGATTCTTGGAAATGGAGAGTTAACTAAAAAGCTCAATGTAAAGGCTAATGCTTTTTCTAAGTCAGCAGCTGAGAAAATTGAAGCTCTTGGCGGAAAAGCAGAGGTGATGTAATATGTTCAAGACCTTAATCAATGCATTTAAGGTACAGGATATAAGAAGAAGACTTTTGTATACGCTTTTTATTCTCGTGGTAGTCAGACTTGGTAGTCTGATTACCGTTCCGGGAATAAGCGCAGATGCTATAAGAGAATATATGAAGAGTGCGCTCGGTGATTCACTGAATATTTTCAGTTCATTCACCGGAGGTTCATTCGAGCAGATGTCAATTTTTGCATTGTCAGTAACTCCATACATCACAGCTTCTATCATCATACAGCTTCTCACGATTGCCATACCGGCACTTGAGGAAATGCAGAAAGATGGAGAAGATGGAAGAAAGAAGATCACAGCTATCACAAGATATATGACAGTTGGTCTTGCTATTCTTGAGAGTGCTGGACTTGTAGTTGGATTTGGCAATAAGGGAGTTATAGATAATTACAATTTCTGGACAGTTGCTTTTATAGTTGTTATCCTCACAGCAGGAAGTGCCATAGTAATGTGGCTTGGTGAGAGAGCAACAGAAAAAGGTGTCGGAAATGGTATTTCAGTAATCCTGTTGATCAACATTGTTTCAACAATGCCAAATGATTTAAAGAACCTGTACACACAGTTCATTAAGGGAAGAGATTTCGTGAGATTTACACTTGTAGGTCTCATCATCCTGGCAGTGATTGTTCTGACGGTAATTTTTGTGTGTGCTCTTCAAGGCGCAGAGAGAAAGATACCTGTACAGTATGCAAAGACAGTAAGAGGCAGAAAGACTATGGGCGGTCAGTCGTCACATATTCCTCTTAAAGTAAATACAGCTGGAGTTATTCCAGTAATCTTTGCTTCATCAATACTGTCTGTTCCTCAGATTGTAGTAAATCTGTTTAACATCAAGACATCAGGTATAGGAGCTAAGATAATACAGGGAATGAGTCAGGGTTATTGGTTCAACCCATCATATCCATGGGCTTCGATAGGTTTGATTGTTTATATTTTACTCGTATTCTTCTTTGCATATTTCTATACAGCGATTACCTTCAATCCTATGGAGATCGCAAACAATATGAAGAAGAGCGGTGGATTTATACCGGGTATCAGACCAGGCCAGCCGACTCAGGACTACTTAAATAAAATATTGAATTACATCATATTTATAGGTGCTGTAGGACTTATCATAGTTGCATGTATCCCAATGTTCTTCAGTGGTTTCTTCAACGCAAATGTTTCATTTGGTGGAACATCACTTATCATCGTTGTAGGTGTTGTTATAGAGACTATCAAGAATGTTGAGTCACGTATGCTGGTAAGAAACTACCAGGGATTCCTGTTAGACTAGAATAGTGATGTGACGACATAAATAGTTATATACAGTGGAATGTAAGAAATTTACTTATCTGGCAGATGCGATCATCTCATCCACCGGGGTAGCGGTCTTACAAAAAATCTAATGTATATATCATATAATACGTAAGGGACCGCCGTTGGCAGTCCCTATGCGTGTATTATAGAGAAGGTAACACAAAAAAAGAGTGTATTCATACAGAATAATGAATCAGGAGGATGATATATGAAGATAATCATGTTAGGCGCACCTGGCGCTGGTAAAGGTACTCAGGCAAAGATGATCGCAGCAAAGTATGGTGTTCCACATATCTCAACTGGAGATATATTCAGAGCAAATATAAAGAATGGAACAGAGCTTGGCGCAAAGGCAAAGGAGTACATGGATAAGGGACTTCTTGTACCAGACGAGCTCGTTGTAGATCTTGTTATTGATAGATTCAAGGCTGATGATTGTGCTAAAGGATATATCCTTGACGGTTTCCCAAGAACAATTCCACAGGCTGAAGCACTTGACAAGGCGCTCTCAGCAATAGGTGATTCCGTAGATTACGCAATAAATGTTGAAGTACCTGATGAGAACATTATCCAGAGAATGTCTGGAAGACGTGCCTGCGTAGGATGTGGAGCAACGTATCATATCGTATACAATCCAACAAAGGTAGAGGGTAAGTGTGATGCGTGTGGAGCAGACCTTATACTCAGAGATGATGATAAGCCAGAGACAGTAGAGAAGAGACTGCATGTATACCATGAGCAGACACAGCCACTCATCGACTATTATAAGAATAAGGGGATTCTCAAGGAAGTTGATGGCACGGTGGACATGAACGATGTATTCGCAGCGATTACCGATATCTTAGGTGAGTAAAATGTGGGGTGTTTCCATAAAATCCCAGGAAGAGATTGAACTTATGAGAGAGGCGGGAAGGATTCTCGCCATAACTCATGAGGAAATGCGAAAAGCGCTCGCACCGGGTATGTCAACCTATGATATAGATAAGCTTGGAGAAGAAGTCATACGCAGTTATGGATGTGAACCGTCATTTCTGAATTATCAGGGATATCCAGCGTCGGTATGCATTTCTATTAATGAAGAAGTTGTACATGGCATTCCATCAAAGAATAGAATATTGAAGGATGGAGATATAATAAGCCTTGATGCAGGTGTCATATATAAAGGATATCATTCAGATTCGGCAAGAACATATGGAATTGGAGAGATTGCTGATACATCCGAATATCTCATAGAAGCCACAAAACAGAGCTTCTTCGAGGGCTTAGCGGCAGCGCGTGCTGGCAATCATGTAAGAGATATTGGTATTGCTATAGAATCATATGCTGATGAATGCGGCCTTGGGGTTGTGATAGATCTGGTGGGGCATGGAGTTGGCAAGAATCTCCATGAAAAACCAGAAGTTCCCAATTATGCGGCTAGCCGAAGAGGTCCAAAGCTGAAACCCGGGATGACTATAGCGATAGAGCCAATGATAACTCTCGGTGATTATGATGTCAGATGGCTTGACGATGGTTGGACAGTGGTTACAACAGATGGCTCGCTTGCGGCACATTATGAGAATACAATTCTTATAACTGATGGAGATCCGGTGATACTGTCGATGGCAGATGGAATTCCATTGTGATATTATATAAAACTCATAAGTTCATATATTTAATAGGAGGATTTTTGAAATGTCAAAAGCAGATGTAATTGAAGTAGAAGGAACAGTAGTTGAAAAACTTCCAAACGCAATGTTTCAGGTAGAACTTGAGAATGGTCACAAAGTTCTTGCTCATATAAGCGGCAAACTCAGAATGAACTATATAAAGATTCTTCCTGGTGATAAGGTAACAATTGAGTTATCACCATATGACCTCACAAAGGGCAGAATTGTATGGAGAGATAAATAAAAAAAATTTATTTTACCTATTGCATTTTATCGACTAAAATGATAGAATGCTAATTCGTAGCGGACTTTTTTTGAAAGGAGAGTTTCTAATGAAGGTTAGAGCATCAGTAAAACCTATCTGCGATAAGTGCAAAGTTATCAAGAGAAAGGGAATCGTTAGAGTAATCTGCGAGAATCCAAAGCACAAGCAGCGTCAGGGTTAATCAAAAAAGCAAAGAAAGTATATGGATGATAGCCCATCCGGGAGTGTACTTTTTTCGTGCGTCAGTACATATATCTAATGTACTGTATTATTTAAAAGCGGCTGTGGCATACGGAGATATGCCAATAACAATTATAGAAATATACAATTTAGTTGAAACTTGCGATGTATGCATTTCACCCCATAGTTATGCGCTATGGGATACATTTGTGAGCTCAGCTTAAAAGAAGATTTTACGGAGGTTATTATAATGGCTCGTATTTCAGGTGTTGATTTACCAAGAGAGAAACGTGTTGAAATTGGTCTTACTTATATCTATGGTATCGGACTTCCTTCATCACAGCGTATTCTTAAGGAAGCAAACGTTAATCCTGATACACGTTGCGCAGATCTGACTGACGATGAGGTTAGAAGACTCAGCGAAGTTATCAAGGCAACTCAGGTAGTAGAGGGAGATTTACGTAGAGAGATAGGCTTCAATATTAAGCGTTTACAGGAGATCGCTTGTTATCGTGGCAAGCGTCATAGACAGGGACTTCCTGTTCGTGGGCAGAAGACTAAGACTAACGCTAGAACTCGTAAGGGTCCTAAGAAGACTGTTGCTAATAAGAAGAAGTAATATTTATAGAATATATTTGTAAAAAACCATAGGAGGTTTAGGCTAATGGCTAAGCAGGCAACTAAAAAAGTGGCTAAGAAGCGTGTCAGAAAAAGCGTACAGCATGGACAGGCTCATATTCAGTCATCTTTCAATAATACAATTGTTACATTAACAGACGCTGAAGGCAATGCGCTTTCATGGGCAAGCGCTGGTGGATTAGGATTTAAGGGTTCTAAGAAGTCAACTCCATATGCTGCTCAGATGGCTGCAGAGACAGCTGCAAAGGCTGCTGCACCTTACGGACTCAAGACAATCGATGTGTTTGTTAAGGGACCAGGATCAGGAAGAGAGGCTGCAATTCGTGCGCTCTCAGCATGTGGTATAGATGTAGTTAGTATCAAGGATGTTACTCCGGTTCCACATAACGGATGTCGTCCACCAAAGAGAAGAAGAGTTTAATTAGAGGAGGTACAAACAAGATGGCAGTAGATAGAACCCCAGTTCTTAAGAGATGCAGATCTTTAGGCATGGAGCCAATGTATCTCGGAATAGATAAGAAATCAAACAGAAGACCAAATAGATCAAATAGAAAGCAGAGTGAGTACGGACTTCAGCTTCGTGAGAAGCAGAAGGCAAAGTTCATTTATGGTGTGCTTGAGAAGCCTTTCCGTAACCTTTATGCTAAGGCTGAGCAGCAGAAGGGATTAACAGGTCCTAACCTCATGACTTTACTTGAGCTTAGACTTGACAATGTTATCTTTAGATTAGGTTTTGCAAGAACAAGAAGAGAGGCAAGACAGATCGTAGATCACAAGCATGTACTTGTAAATGGTAAGTGTGTAAACATTCCTTCATATACAGTTAAGGCTGGAGACAAGATCGAGATAAGAGAGAAGAGCAAGTCTCTTCAGAGATATAAGGATATCATGACAGCAACAGAGGGCGTTCTTGTTCCAGGTTGGCTGACAGCAGACAGAGATAACCTCACAGGTGAAGTTGTTGAGAAGCCAAGCAGAGAGCAGATCGACGTTCCTGTAAATGAGACTCTCATCGTCGAGTTATATTCTAAGTAAGATTTGTTCTGTATTTATGCATTTTGTAACTTGGAGTGTAGCATATTTAAACCCGTAAAGGAGGGGCTTAGATGTTTGAGTTTGAAAAACCAAAAATCGAGATCGTTGAGACTTCAGATGACAACAAATATGGCAAGTTTGTAATCGAGCCTTTAGAGAGAGGTTACGGTATAACACTTGGTAATGCACTTAGAAGAATAATGCTTTCTTCATTGCCAGGTACTGCTGTAAGCCACGTTAAGATAAAGGGTGTTTTACATGAGTTCAGCTCAATACCAGGTGTTAAAGAGGATGTTACTGAGATCATAATGAACATCAAGAATGTCGTTATCAAGAATAACTCAGATACATTCGAGCCAAAGCAGGCATACATTGATGTTGTAGGTGAGCGTGTTGTTAGGGCGGGTGACATCAAGGTTGACGGAGATATAGAGATTGTTAATCCTGATCTTGTAATTGCAAACCTTAGTGGCCCGGACGCAAAGCTTGAGATGGAGCTTACAATTGTTAATGGCCGTGGATATGTAAGCCTTGATAAGAATAAAGAGGCAGATGCACCGATTGATGTTATCGCTATTGACTCAATCTTTACCCCTGTTGAGAGAGTAAACCTTACAGTTCAGAATACACGTGTTGGTCAGGTTACTGACTATGATAAGTTAACTCTTGATGTATATACAAACGGAGCTCTTGCTCCAGATGAGGCAGTAAGTCTTGCTGCTAATCTTCTGGTAGAGCACTTGAAGCTGTTCGTAGATTTATCAGAGAACGCACGTCTTGTAGATGTTATGGTTGAGAGTACAACAGACGAGAAGGAAAAGGTTCTTGAGATGAATATCGATGAGCTTGAGTTATCAGTTCGTTCATATAACTGTCTCAAGAGAGCTGGCATCAACACAGTTCAGGAACTTATAAATAAGACTCCAGAAGATATGATGAAGGTTCGTAACCTTGGTCGCAAGTCACTGGATGAAGTTTTAGCTAAGCTTAAGGAGTTAGGCTTATCACTTAATCAGAACGAAGACTAATAATAGTTTTCATGCACCACTCAAGCTGAATAATAGTAGGCACAGTGAAGACCCACAAAGGGTATAGGAGGATAATTAAGATGGCAAAGTATAGAAAGCTTGGAAAAGCAAGCGCACAGAGAAACGCATTACTTCGTAACCAGGTAACTCAGTTACTGTATCATGGAAAGATCAAGACGACAGAGGCTAGAGCTAAGGAAGTTGTTAAGATTGCTGAGAAGCTCATCACATTAGCAGTTGCTGAGAAGGATAACTATGATGAGGTTACAGTTCAGGCTAAGGTTGCTAGAAAAGATAAAGATGGCAAGAGAATCAAGGAAGTTGTAGACGGTAAGAAGGTTACAGTATACGACACAGTTGAGAAGAAGGTAAAGAAGGATCAGCCTTCAAGACTTCATGCCAGAAGAGAGATGCTCAAGGTTTTATATCCAGTTGTTGAAGTTCCTACAGAGGCTGCTGGTAAAAAGGCTGGTACAAAGAAGATCGACTTAACACAGAAGTTATTCGATGAGTATGGTACAAAGTACGCAGGACGCAAGGGTGGTTATACAAGAATCATCAAGATCGGTCAGCGTAAGGGTGATCAGGCTCTTGAGGTTATTCTCGAGTTAGTATAATCAATCGATAGATATTATACAGATAAATGAACAGGGCTGCAGTACATAGACGTATTGATTTACGTTGTGTATGGCGGCCCTGTTTTTTTACGGACCATGTGAAGGATGAACAGTTAGTGATATATAGGGATGATGGCATAAAGTTTGTTTATATGAATAAAGAGTGGGAAAATGAGCTTCATAAATATAAAAGGGTTATCGCATAAATTTAATATAAAGGATAAGGACGGCAATAAGATAGGTGAGAATTGGGCGATAAAGGATGTGGATTTCCTTGCGGATAAGGGCGAGATAATTGCAATCTTGGGAAGAAATGGCTCGGGAAAGTCTACATTTGCAAGACACCTGAATGGACTTCTTGCGCCACATGAGGGAAGTATAGTTATAGGTGGTCAGGAACTGGCAGGAGCCAAAGAAATGACGTCTGTGAGGCGGAAGGTGGGGATGGTGTTTCAGAACCCGGATAACCAGATCGTGGGAAATACCCTTGCTGAGGATATAGGATTTGGACTCGAAAATCTGGGAGTTTCAAGTGATGATATCTGGAAGAAGATAGATGAGATGCTGGAGTTTACGGGACTTTCAGCTTACAAATATAAGAATACAGCACGTATAAGTGGAGGTCAGAAACAGAGATTGGCCATAGCATCAGCCATGGCAATGAGTCCGGAGTGTATAGTCCTGGATGAGGCCACGTCCATGCTTGATCCGCAGGGAGCAAGGGCAATGCTTGAACTGGTACAGAAATTAAATAAAGAGAAGAATATTACTGTCATAATGGTTACTCATAAAATATCGGAAGCTCTTATTGCGGATAGAGTATACATATTGGATGACAGCAGGATAGTTGCAACTGGAACACCGAAAGAGGTACTTATCGATGCAGAACAGCTAAAAAAGTATGGACTTGAGATTCCGGTTAGAATGAAACTTGAAGCCGGGATTCCCATAGACGTGTGCACAGAGTATAAGAGGAGACAGAAAGTATATATAAATAAGTGTGTTTCATCAGATGACGAGGAGGACTGTATTATTGAGCTTCAGAATGTGGAATATTCATATGTCAATGGCAATGACAGCTATCATGCCCTTCGGGATGTGAATGCAAGAATATATAAAGGCCAGATTGTTGCTGTAGTCGGGCAGACTGGATCCGGGAAGAGTACTCTGCTTCAGATGATAAATAAGCTGATAGTTCCACAGAGTGGGCATGTGTATCTATATGGCATAGATGTGCAGAGAGTAAAGAATACTAAAGAAATTCGAAGAAAAATAGGGTATGTATTTCAGTTCCCGGAGTCACAGTTATTTGAGAGTACAGTAATAAAGGATGTAATGTATGGTCCCCTGAATTTTGGAATGGAAAAGGATGATGCAGAGCGCGCTGCAAGATGTTCACTGGAATTGGTTGGTGTTCCAGACAAATATGAAGATTACTCGCCGTTTGAATTGTCAGGCGGACTGAAAAAACGTGTTGCCATGGCGGGAATACTGGCATATGCCCCGGATATATTGATACTTGACGAGCCTGCATGCGGGCTTGATGGCGAGAGCCGGGAACAGCTTTGGAATATCATCAGGAATCTGAATCGAGAGAAAAATGTGACGGTGATACTAGTGTCCCATGATATGGAGGATGTATACGAGATGTCAGAGAGAGTTTTGCTGATGGATCAAGGCAGAATAGTATACGATGGAGATACAGATGCCTTTTTTGAAGATGAGACTTTGACGGGAAGGTATGGAATAGATGTCCCTGATGGTGCAAGACTGCTTAAAACTGAGCAAATCAATAAAAACAGGAGTGATTGTAAATAGTCTGATGTATACATCTGTAGTGTGAGACAGTATATGCCATAGATATGAGAACCGTTTTTACACTACTAATATAAAATTGCAATAGATAAATGGGAGAGTTGTGAGATGATACGAGATATCACAATAGGACAATATTATACAGGTAATTCGGTAATACATAGAATGGATCCAAGAACAAAACTGGCGGTGACGTTTCTATATGCAATATCACTGTTTTTGTGTAAAGATTGGTGGATGATCATAGCCGCAACGATATTTTTGGTTATTTATGTAGCTGTAAGCCGTGTTCCGATAACATATATAAGCAAAGGACTTAAAGTAATATGGATATTCATATTATTCACGGCAATATTCAGTGTATTCAATGGTGATGGAAATGTGATCTGGAGCTGGCACAGACTTCGTATAACGGATAAAAGCGTGATGACCACAGTGATAGTGGTTATACGTCTGGTATATCTTATAATTGGCTCTTCAGTTATGACGTACACCACCAGACCTATGAATCTTGCAAACGGTCTTGAGAGCAGTCTGGGATTTTTGAAAAAAATAAAAGTACCGGTTGCCGAGATGGCGATGATGCTCATGATTGCTCTTAGGTTTATACCGATATTTATGGAAGAACTTGACAAGATCATGAAAGCACAGCTATCGAGAGGCGCAGACTTTGAAAGCGGAAACATATTTAAAAGGATAAAAAGCTATATACCTGTATTTATTCCGCTGTTTGTCTCCGCAATAAGACGAGCTACGGAACTGGCTCAGGCAATGGATGCCAGATGCTTTGATGGCAGCGAGGGGCGGAGCCGTATGAATCCTTTAAAATACAGTGGAATAGATTATATAAGTTATGCTATAGTGTTGGTGTATCTGGGGTGCATGATAGCATATAGATGTGTGATGTAAATGGTTTATGTATGGGATCATTTCATAGGGCATTCATGATATGGTTTTGTTCATAGCAGATATTAAATGTGAGAAGTATTTTGATAATGCAGAAAAGGATATAGATGTGTACGGCACATCTCAAACGATAATATGAAGAGAGTAAAATTGATAGTTGCGTATGATGGAACAAATTATTGTGGCTGGCAGGTTCAGATAAATGGAATAACTGTAGAGGAAGTTTTGAATAAGACGCTCAGCGAACTGTGTCACGAGGACATAAAGGTGATAGGTGCCAGCAGGACAGATTCGGGGGTACATGCACTTGGAAACGTGGCGGTGTTCGATACTGAGTCAGGAATCCCTGGAGAGAAATTTTCGTTTGCCCTTAATCAGAGACTGCCGGAGGATATCAGAATACAGGAGTCGTGTCAGGTCGCTGATGATTTCCATCCGAGATATTGTGACACCATTAAGACATATGAGTACAAGATACTCAACAGAAGATTTGATATGCCAACAGAGCGTTTATATTCAACATTTGTATATTATGCGCTTGATATTGACAAGATGAAACGCGCTGCGGCCGTCCTGGTAGGAGAGCACGACTTCAAGAGTTTCTGTTCCACAAGATCGCAGGTAGAGAATACTGTCCGGACGATTACGGATATAACCATAGATAAAGTTGGTGATATGATACATATAAGGATAAGCGGAAATGGATTCTTATATAATATGGTTCGGATCATAGTTGGAACTTTGATGAAGATAGGTCTTGGGATCTGGCCTGAGGACTGCATGGAGGCAATACTTGCGGCAAAGGACAGGACAAAAGCCGGGCCTAAGGCTGAGGCTAAGGGACTTACTCTTGTCGAGATCAAATATTTGTAATGAGATAGAAAAAATGCAAGACAGATATGAAAAGTGGTACAGACATGCGTATACATGTAATTGTGTTTGCTTGAAGAAATGAGACTTGAAAAAACTCAGAAAGCTATATAAAAAGTGGAAAACATCTAGAAAAACCTTAAAAATCAAATGAAAAACATTGTGTAAAATGCACAAAATATAGGTGATAAAAAAAGCCGATTATGTTATAATTATGTTGAAGCGCTGATATATCATGAATATGACGACAGTGTTTCAATGAGAATAACGTGATTGGTTTTTATTTTTATTAGGAGGACAAGCGAATGGCAAGATTTACGTTACCAAGAGATTTATATCACGGAAAAGGTGCTTTGGAGGCGCTCAAGACATTCAAGGGTAAGAGAGCTATGGTCTGTGTCGGTGGCGGATCAATGAAGAGATTCGGATTCCTTGACAGAGCAGTTCAGTATCTTGAGGAAGCCGGAATGGAAGTAAAGTTATTCGAGGGAATCGAGCCGGATCCTTCAGTCGAGACGGTTATGAAGGGCGCTGCAGCCATGCTTGAGTTTGAGCCTGACTGGATCGTTGCTATCGGTGGTGGTTCACCTATAGATGCAGCAAAGGCTATGTGGATAAAGTATGAGTACCCTGATGCAACATTCGAGGATATGTGTAAGGTATTTGGAATTCCTGAGCTCAGAAAGAAAGCGCATTTTTGTGCAATTTCTTCTACATCAGGCACAGCAACAGAGGTTACAGCATTCTCTATCATTACAGATTACGAGAAGGGAATCAAGTATCCTATAGCTGATTTTGAGATTACACCTGATGTTGCAATTGTTGATCCGGAGCTGGCAGAGACCATGCCTCAGAAGCTGGTTGCTCACACAGGTATGGATGCCATGACACATGCAATCGAGGCTTATGTATCGACAGCAAACTGCGATTTCACAGATCCACTGGCACTTCATGCCATCAAGATGATCCAGAATGATCTGGTTGGTTCATATAACGGAGACATGGAGAAGCGTGACGCAATGCACAATGCACAGTGCCTTGCGGGCATGGCATTTTCAAATGCACTGCTTGGAATCGTACATTCAATGGCACACAAGACTGGAGCAGCATTTGCCGATTACGGTGCACATATCATCCACGGAGCAGCAAATGCGATGTATCTCCCGAAGGTTATCGCTTTCAATGCCAAGGATGAGACAGCAAAGGTTCGTTATGGCGAGATAGCAGATTTCATGGGCCTTGGCGGAGAGACACTCGACGAGAAGGTAGCTCTTCTCATCGCATATCTGCGCAAGATGAATGATGAGCTGAACATACCTCATTGTATCAAGAATTATGGACCTGACAGCTATCCATGTGAGCAGGGCTTTGTTCCGGAGGACGTATTCCTTGAGAGACTTCCTGAGATCGCTGCAAATGCGATACTTGATGCATGTACAGGCTCCAACCCAAGACAGCCTAGCCAGGAGGAGATGGAGAAGTTGCTGAAGTGCTGCTACTATGACACAGAGGTGGATTTCTAAATAAAAGATAGTATTTACAGACAGAAGAGTGAATGATAATATGATATCCGGCGGTGCATATGTATCGCCGGATATTTTTGTCGGAAAAAATAGTTGACAACAAAATGTAATTATAATATACTTGCAAAGTATGCGAAGTTTATAAGTGCGTTTCGAACCAATGCCCCGGTAAGGAATGTGCTGAATATACATTAGTAAAGAAGATTATAAAAGAATAATTTAGGAGGTACCACGATGAAGAGCTTTATGGCAAGCCCATCAACAATAGAGAGAAAGTGGTATGTAGTTGACGCTACAGGACATACTTTAGGTCGTCTTGCATCAGAGATCGCAAGCATTTTAAGAGGAAAGAACAAGCCAACATTTACACCACACATTGACACAGGTGATTATGTAATAGTAGTAAACGCTGACAAGATTAAGGTAACTGGTAAGAAGTTAGATCAGAAGGTATATTACAACCACTCAGATTATGTAGGTGGTATGAAAGAGACAACTCTTCGTGAGAAGATGGCTAAGAAGCCAGAGGATGTTATTTACCTTGCAGTTAAGGGAATGCTTCCAAAGGGACCACTTGGCAGAGAGATGATCACAAAGCTTCACGTATACGCTGGTGCAGATCACAAGCATCAGGCACAGAAGCCAGAAGTATTAGAGATTAAGTACTAAGAAGGAGGAGATTAACAGATGGCTAAGACAACAAAGTTCTATGGAACAGGAAGAAGAAAAAGCAGTATCGCCAGAGTTTACATCACTCCAGGTACTGGTAAGATCGTTATAAACAAGAAGGATATGGATGAGTACTTTGGTCTTGATACACTCAAGGTTATCGTAAAGCAGCCACTCGTTGCTACAGGCACAGAGGGCAAGTACGACGTACTCGTTAACGTATGTGGTGGTGGTTTCACAGGTCAGGCTGGAGCTATCAGACATGGTATTTCAAGAGCACTCCTTGAGGCAGATGCTGAGTTCAGACCAATCCTCAAGAAGGCTGGATATCTTACAAGAGATCCAAGAATGAAGGAGAGAAAGAAGTACGGTCTCAAAGCCGCTCGTCGTGCTCCACAGTTCTCAAAGAGATAATTATATATCATTTCAGATATATCAAGAACCCGCAGAAGTCCAATGCTTTTGTGGGTTCTTTTTTTCAGAACTTTTGAGATTTAGATTAGGAGGAACAAAAGATATGGTGACATTATTGTCGAAGCTGTGGATCAAATCAGATAATTATAAGGATAGCAAGGTGAGGGAGAAATATGGTGTTCTTTGCGGAGCTGTTGGTATATTTTTGAATGTATTATTGTTCCTGGGCAAATTCTTTGCTGGATTACTTTCGGGGGCTATCTCGATCACGGCGGATGCGTTCAACAATTTATCAGATGCAGGAAGCTCGTTTATATCTATGATAGGTTTTAAGTTATCTGGCAGAAAACCGGACCCGGATCATCCGTTTGGACATGGAAGAATAGAGTATATATCAGGCTTATTTGTAGCAGTCATGATTATATTGATGGCCTACGAGCTTATTAAAGATTCGATCGGAAAGATCCTACATCCGGAACTTCCCAAATTCAGCATTCTAGTTGCCGTTATACTCGTTGTTTCAATTGGAGTAAAGATATATATGTATTTCTACAACAGGAGTATAGGCAGAAAGATAGAGAGTGCGACCATGATAGCGACGGCGAAAGACAGTTTATCTGATACATTTTCCACAATGGTTGTTCTTGCATCTGCACTTGCTGCTCATTTCTGGAAAATACCTATAGATGGATATTGCGGGTTATTGGTGGGCGTAATGATACTCATAGCTGGCATCACTGCAATGAAGGATACGGTCAGCCCCTTGCTTGGTCAGGCACCGGAACCAGAGCTTGTGGACGAGATCGAGAAGATCGTGAGGTGTGATAAAAGGATCCTTGGTATTCATGATCTTGTGGTCCATGATTATGGACCTGGCAGACTTATGGTCAGCCTGCACGCAGAAGTTCCTTATAAGGAAGATATTCTTGAACTGCATGATCTGATCGATCAGATAGAATTTTCTCTCAGAAAAGAATTAAATTGTGAGCCTGTCATTCACATGGATCCGATAGTAGATGACGATGAGGAGACAAATGCTGCGAAAGCGCGGATCACTGAAATTATAGAATCACTTAATAAGGATAGCAAAAAAAATGAAAATGTTCAGTTTCACGACTTTAGAATGGTAAAGGGTTCAACACATTCCAATCTGATTTTTGATGTGGTTTTGCCACATGGATACCAAATGTCAGAAGAACAGATAATAGCCTATATCAAGGAAAAAGTTAGTGAGTACAATAAAAATTACTATTGTGTGATACATATTGACAGAGTGTATGTAAAATAAATCCAGATGGTGAGCATCCTGACCACAGAAGAGTAAGACCTTCTGTGGTTATTATTATTACATAATACATAATACATTTACAGGCATTTCCTCAATCTTAGGTTTGACTTTACTATGATAAACTGTTACTATGTTACCGTGTTGTGCCCTAATAGGGCTTATATATCGTGCAGATGCCCGGTGTAGTGTGTTTCATGCATCTGCCAAGTATATTTTAGGAGGAAAAAAGTATGAAAAAGTTATTATCACTGCTCTTAGTGGCAGCAATGGGACTTTCACTGGTTGGATGTGGCGGATCTGATAACGGATCTAAGAGTGAGTCAAAGAGTGATCTGGAGTATGTAAAGGATAAGGGAACTCTCGTTGTCGGCGTTACAGACTTCGCACCGATGGATTACAAGGATGAGTCAGGCAACTGGATCGGATTTGACGCAGATATGGCATCAGCATTTGCAGAGAGCCTTGGCGTAAAGGCAGAGTTCGTAGAGATAGACTGGGACAACAAGATCATGGAGCTTGACGGCAAGACCATCGACTGTGTATGGAATGGTATGACACTTACAGATGAGGTTACAAGCTCAATGGCATGTTCAGATGCATACTGCAACAATGCTCAGGTAGTTATCGTGCCAAAAGATAAGGCAGACAAGTATCAGACTGTTGACAGCATCAAGGAGCTTACATTTGCTGTAGAGGCAGGAAGTGCAGGAGAGGATCAGGCTAAGGAGCTTGGGCTCAACTATACAGCTGTAAAGGCACAGGCAGATGCTCTCATGGAAGTTGCAGCAGGAACATCAGATGCAGCAATCATTGATTCGCTTATGGCAGCAGCTATGGTTGGTGAGGGAACAGGTTATGACAAGCTCACATATACCGTAGGTCTCAACAGCGAGGAGTATGGCGTTGGCTTCAGAAAGGACTCAGATCTTGTAGCTGAGCTCAACAAGTTCTTTGCAGACAGTAAGGCTGACGGTTCAATGGAGAAGTGTGCTGAGACATATAAGGTACAGGCTGCACTTGCAAAGTAATAGATAAGATATAATTAGTATTTTTACCATCACTTAGAGAGAAAAATTATTATGGATTTGTTTTTTGAACAGCTCCCGGTCGTACTTGGAGCTCTTAATACAGGATTTATACAGACATTAAAATTGTTCTTCGTGACATTGCTCGGTGCATTTCCACTTGGACTTCTTATAGCACTCGGTTCCATGTCAAAGTTTAAACCACTCAGCTATCTTATGAAGTTCATCGTATGGATAGTGAGAGGTACACCACTTATGATACAGCTGCTCATCATATATTATTTCCCGGGACTTGTATTCCACAACCCGGTATGGGGCGGCGGCGAAGGCGGAAGATTTGTTGCGGCATCGGTGTCATTCATAGTGAACTATGCCTGCTATTTCTCAGAGATTTACCGTGGAGGTATTCAGGGTATTCCTGTAGGACAGGAGGAAGCCGGACTCGTGCTCGGCATGACTCCAAAGCAGATATTCTTCAAGGTCAAGCTTTTGCAGATGATAAAGAAGATAGTTCCGGCGATGTCCAACGAGATCATAACTCTGGTCAAGGATACTTCACTTGCCCGTATCATCGCGCTTCAGGAGATCATCTGGGCAGGACAGGCATTCATGAAGGGTTCACAGGGAATCTCAGGTGCAATATGGCCACTCTTCTTCTGCGCATTCTACTATTTGATCTGGAATGGCGTACTTACAGTTTTACTTGGCAAATTAGAGAAGAAACTTGATTTCTTTAGATAGGAGGAGCCGCTATGAACGCAGTTCATACTCGGAATCGGCTCCGACGACCTGCCCCGCTGCGGAGCAGAGGGGCGATACATATTAAATAGGAGGAGCTGCTATGGCTATATTAGAGGTTGAACATATAAAAAAGAAGTTTGGCAAGACAGATGTGCTCAAGGATATAAGCTTTTCTCTGGAGCAGGGCGAGGTCCTTTCTATCATAGGATCATCAGGAAGTGGAAAGACAACACTTCTTCGCTGTCTGAACTTTCTGGAGATGCCGGACAATGGAGTTATCCGTGTAAATGATGAGATCCTGCTTGACACTGACAAGCCGGAGACACTCAAGGAGTCGGAGGTGCGCAAGAAGAGACTGCATTTTGGACTTGTGTTCCAGTCATTTAATCTCTTTCCACAGTACACTGCGCTTCAGAACGTAATGCTTGCAAGAGAGCTTCTTGCAAAGGAGAGACCGGATTTCAAAGTAAATAAGAAGAATATACTCGACGAGATAAGAGCCCAGGCAGAGGAACTTCTACGCCAGATGGGACTTGAGGACAGAATGAACAACTATCCTCACCAGCTTTCCGGAGGACAGTGTCAGCGAGTTGCCATAGCAAGGGCGCTTGCGTTGCAGCCGGACATCCTGTGTTTCGATGAGCCTACATCGGCTCTTGATCCGGAGCTCACAGGAGAGGTGCTTAAGGTTCTCAGAAACCTTGCAGACAAAAAGACAACCATGATAATTGTTACCCATGAGATGGCATTTGCAAAGGATGTTGCAAGTCAGGTCATATTCATGGATGATGGATATATACTTGAGCAGGGAAGACCTGACCAGGTATTTGACAATCCGAAGATGGAGAGGACAAAGCAGTTCCTTTCATCATATTCATAAAAGATGTATAAGATCCCGGTGTATCGACAGGAGTCGATATTTCGGGATTTTTTTATGGAGTTGATGACATGGGGAAAAGTATAAAGTATAGTAGTAGATAAGTCAGTTCTGATGGACTGATGTTCAATAGACAGGAGGAGCTACTTATGAGCAAGATACTCGTCATAGAGGACAATAAAGAGATAAACCGGCTTATCTGCGAATATTTGGCAGAAAGTGGCTATGAGCTGATATCAGCCACAAATGGCATAGCTGGGCTGTCTATTCTCGAAAGCACGCCGGACATCGATCTCTGTCTGCTGGATCTCATGCTGCCGATGAAGAGCGGCGACAGAGTCATGCAGAGTCTCAGGGGATTTTCGGATGTTCCGGTCATTGTGCTTTCGGCGAAGGACACGGTCCAGACGAAGATAGATCTGTTCAGGCTTGGCGTTGATGACTATATCACAAAGCCGTTTGATCTGGATGAGCTGCTAGTCCGGGTGGAATCCGTTCTTGGACGATGCGATAGAGACTGCAGATGTGGACGTGGCGGCACTCTGACATAGACTCGGACAATGAGATAGATGTGGATACGATATTCGATGCGTTCTGCCGTGGAAAGTCCAGACAGAAGGAGGGCGCAGGGCTGGGACTTTACATAGTAATGTGCCTTGCGGACAAGTTGGGACATGAGGTGAGTGCGGAGGTTGCCGGCGAGGTATTTACTATAAATATATCTATGTCAACTGATCGAGATTAAAAATAACTTGGTCATGGCAATGTATTATGGCATGTGTATGAAAAATTAATACAGAAATAGCAAAGACACTAAATGCCGCTTGCCCAATGTCAGACGGGCAGGCAGAATTTGGTGTCTTTTTTGATGGAGGACAGAAGAATGCTGAAAACAAAGGGACAATTAATCCGGCAATGCATTCTACTTCATGTCACATGAAAACATATCAGCAATCCATTCCCATAGTCTTGGCTTTGGTGGCTTGCGTCTCCCACCTGGGATGATGGGGCGGGGCATAGATGGAGGAGAGCTTCAGCGGATTGCTGCCGATGTTGATAATATTGTGCCATGTTCCGGCTGGAATACAGATGCAGTCCCCTGCGCACAGATTCTGGCGGAAGCAAAGTTCGTTCGGGCAGCAGCCCATCCTGACTGAACACTGTCCCTGTTCGATCCTGATGATCTGATCTGTATTATCGTGGATTTCCAAACCTATATCTGAGCAGGCAGGTATACACATGACTGTCATCTGCATGAAACAGCCGGTCCACACGGTTTCCCGGTAATTGGAGTTCTGTAATGCTTTCTCCCGGAGATCTATAGCGCAGATGTTGTCACGGCAGTCAGGTCTGTTCGGAGAACAATGGTTGTTGCATTTCATAGGATAGTCCTTTCAGATTCAATAGTTCTATTTATAGTATTCAGAAAGGATAGAATATGACAAAATTATACATTTTTATGTAGCCTGGATGGTGAGCTATGTGAAAAAATGCAAAAAGTGATAAAAAAATTGAAATTAGTATTGACATTTTGTACATAAACAACTAATATAAGATATATCAAATGGAAACGGTTCCAGAAACGTTTCCGTTAAAATACTTAAGTAACCATTAAGCAGCTCGTATAAGAGATGACTGAAGGAAAAATTTTTATTATTTATGGGAGGAACAAATATGAACAAGAAAGGTATTGCGGCACTTGGACTGTCACTTATGATGGCAGGTACCATGTTGACAGGATGTGGCTCAGGAGATTCAGATGGAGCAGGAAAGAAGGCAGATGCAAAGGGCTCTGTATATTATCTGAACTTCAAGCCGGAGCAGGATGCACAGTGGCAGGAGCTTGCTAAGGTGTACACAGACGAGACTGGCGTTGATGTGACGGTAGTTACAGCAGCTTCTGGTCAGTATGAGACTACTCTTAAGAGTGAGATGGGTAAGTCAGAATCACCTACCCTGTTCCAGGTAAATGGACCGGTTGGTCTTGCTTCCTGGAAGGACTATTGTTATGATCTTGGATCATCACAGGTGTATAAAGAACTCACATCTGAGGACTTTGCACTTAAGGATGGCGATAAGGTCGCAGGAATCGGATATGTTATAGAGTCATACGGAATCATTTACAACAAAGAGCTTTTAAGCAAAGCTGGATACACAGAGGATGATATCAATTCATTTGCAGACCTCAAGAAGGTGGCAGAGGATATAACAGCCAAGTCAGACAAATTAGGATTCTCAGCATTCACATCAGCCGGAATGGATGGCTCATCAGACTGGAGATTCAAGACACATCTTGCAAATCTTCCAATCTACTATGAATACAAGGCTGATGGAATCGATACTACAGATGCGATCAAGGGTACATATCTTGATAATTACAAAAATGTATGGGATCTGTACATCAACAACTCAACAACCGATCCAAAGCAGCTCAGCACAAAGACTGGTGATGATGCGGTTGCAGAGTTTGTTTCAGGACAGGCAGTATTTTATCAGAATGGTACATGGGCATACTCAGATGTATCATCACTTGGCGATGACAACCTCGGAATGCTCCCTATCTATATAGGAGTAGATGGTGAGGAGAATCAGGGACTCTGTACAGGAAGTGAGAATTACTGGTGTGTAAATGCTAAGGCTTCAGAGGAAGATATCCAGGCAACTCTTGACTTCATGGAGTGGTGTGCTACAAATGATACCGCACTTAAGGCAATCTGTGGTTCAAGTGGCGCTATGCCATCAGGAGCCGATGGAATGGGATTTGTAACACCATTCAAGAAGAACCTTGAGTCAACAAACCTTCTTGTAAACATTGCAAATGAGTATGTAGCAGAGGGCAAGACACCTGTAAGCTGGAACTTCACAACAATGCCATCAGAGCAGTGGAAGAACGACCTCGGATCAGCACTTACAACATATGCGGCAGATCAGACAGATGCCAATTGGGATCTTGTAAAGAGCGCATTTGTAGATGGATGGGCTAAAGAGGCTGCTGCAGCAAAGTCAAAATAAAACATATTAACAAATAAACAATAGTACACAAACCAAAAATAAAAAAACATCACAAAATAAAACCAACTTAAAATATGAATAAAGTCCTGCAAGCTGCAGGACACCAGGAAGGCTAACAGCTTTGCAAAGGCAGCTCATACCCAGAGGTGTCAGACTAGAGATGGATATGTATTCATATGCAAATATGTCTACATATCCATTTTTAGACTCAGAAGACATTGGAAAGAAAATTGATATGCAACAGAGTGGAGGTTATCAAAAAATTATGGAGAAAACGATAAAAAGATATTGGCCGGTGTTCCTGATACCGACAATGGCTGCGTTTCTTATAGGATTTATCGTGCCATTTGCCGAGGGAATATATCTGTCCTTCTGTGAGTTCACGACCATAAGGGACGCTGAATTTGTAGGATTTCAGAATTATATAGACGCATTCAAGGACTCAACATTCCCGGATGCATTTAAGTTTACAACATTATTTGCGATTGTCACACTTGTGCTTATAAATGTTCTTGCATTTCTTGTGGCACTGGCACTTACACAGAAGATCAAAGGAACTAATATATTCAGAACAGTATTCTTTATGCCAAATCTTATAGGTGGTATCGTACTTGGATATGTATGGCAGCTTATATTTGATGCCATATTCTCAAAGTTTGATACAGCTCTGAAGCTCAATGAAGTCCTCGGTTTCTGGGGATTGGTTATACTGGTGTGCTGGCAGCAGATAGGATATATGATGATCGTTTATATTGCAGGACTTCAGGCAATTCCTGAAGACATTCAGGAAGCAGCCATGATTGATGGTGCAAATAGAACACAGAGACTTTTCAGGGTTACGATCCCGAACATGATGCCATCCATAACCATATGTACATTCCTCACAATAACCAACTCATTTAAACTGTTTGACCAGAACCTGGCACTCACAGGAGGCGAGCCACTTCACAAGACAGAGATGCTTGCACTCAATATATATGAGACGTTTTATGGAAGAGTGGGATATGAGGGAGTAGGACAGGCCAAGGCGGTCATATTCTTTATACTGGTAGTAGCGATAGGACTCATACAGCTTAAGATTACAAGATCAAAGGAGGTGCAGCAGTAATGGCGAAGATACAGAAAACAGTAAATACAGCGGATAAAAAGCCTGTATACAGAGTGAAAGAAAAACCAACGTTGATGGGAATTCTGGCTACTTTATTCTTTACCATTATTTCCATAATATTTGTTTCACCGATAATAATTGTAATTATAAACTCATTGAAGGCCAAGACATTTATCAATCTGGAGACATTTGAACTGCCAAATGAGCACAGCTATATAGGCTTGGACAATTATAAAACGGCTATAACACAGTATGACTTCGTAAAGGCAGTGGGCTGGACAGTTGTGATAACGGTTCTTTCAGTAGCAGCAATTCTGCTGTTCTGCTCTATGACAGCCTGGTATATAACCAGAGTCAAGAATGTAGTGACAAAGATCATATATCTGCTGTGCGTGTTCTCTATGGTAATACCTTTCCAGATGGTTATGTTCACTCTGGCTGGAACTGCGGATGCACTTCACCTTAATACTCCATGGGGAATCGTGATCGTGTATCTTGGATTTGGAACAGGTCTTGCAGTATTCATGTTCTGTGGATTTATCAAGTCCATTCCTTTGGAGGTCGAGGAGGCTGCGATGATAGATGGATGTACACCGCTCAAGACATTTTTCAGGGTTGTTATCCCTATCATGAAACCTACTTACATATCTGTAGGAATACTTGAGGCTATGTGGATATGGAATGATTTCCTTCTGCCGTATCTGGTACTCGACATCAAGAAATACAAGACGATATCTATAGTTGTCCAGTATATGAAGGGCAGCTACGGAAGAGTAGATATGGGAGCGATCATGGCGTGCCTTGTTATGGCTATCATTCCGGTTGTTGTATTCTACCTTTGTGCACAGAAGTACATCGTCAAGGGTGTTGCAGCCGGTGCTGTAAAGGGATAGTAATATAATATTATTAAATGTAAAAAAAACAGGCGGTTGTGAGATTCGCAGCCGCCTGAAATTGGTTAAAAGGAGAGATTTCAGATGGAAAGATCAGCAGGAATACTGCTTGCTATATCAAGCCTCCCGTCAAAGTATGGAATTGGTAGCTTCTCAAAAGAGGCATATCGTTTTGTCGACTGGCTTAAAGCGGCACATCAGAGCTATTGGCAGATACTTCCTATGGGCCCCACGGGGTATGGGGATTCACCGTATCAATCATTTTCAACATTTGCGGGAAATCCGTACTTTATAGACCTGGATGAGCTTGTTGAACAGGGACTTCTCACTGACAGAGAGTGCAGAGAGATAGACTGGGGTGATGATGACAGGTATATTGATTACAATAAAATTTATTATAGTAGATATCAACTTCTCCGGAAATCCTATGAAAGATGGAAGATGATTGATAAAGTAGAGTTTTTCGTGTTCATGGAAGAAAACAGTCATTGGATATATGATTATTCTTTATTCATGGCGGTTAAGGATTTATATGGTGGTATTCCGTGGACAGAGTGGCCGCAGGATATCAGGAACAGGCAGCCAGATGCACTTCAGCAAATGCAGATTAAGCTTGCGGATGAGATACATTTTCAGCAGTATATGCAGTATTTGTTCTACACTCAGTGGAATGCCTTGAAGAGCTATGCCAACAAAAACCATATAAGGATCATCGGGGATATTCCAATCTATGTGGCAATGGACAGTGCTGATGTATGGGCGCATCCGGAACTTTTTAGGCTGGATGAGGACAGGCGTCCATACGAGGTTGCCGGATGTCCGCCTGATGGGTTTTCGGAGACCGGACAGCTGTGGGGAAACCCAATATATGACTGGGAGCTGAACAGGCAGACCGGTTACAGCTGGTGGATAGCCAGAATGAGACATAGCTATAAGCTTTATGATGTAGTCCGGATTGATCATTTCAGAGGCTTTGATGAATATTATGCCATTCCATATGGTGAGGAAACAGCTGCGAATGGCAAGTGGGAAAAGGGTCCTGGGATGGATCTGTTCAGGAATATAGAAAAAGCTCTGGGTAAGAGAGATGTCATTGCTGAGGACCTTGGTTTTGTGACTGATTCGGTTAGAAAACTTGTGCATGATTCCGGATTCCCGGGAATGAAGGTTGTGGAGTTTGCCTTTGATGTGAGAGACACTGGGGCGGCATCTGACTATCTTCCACATAATTATATACGAAATTGTGTTGTATATACGGGAACCCATGACAATGAGACACTTATTGGCTGGTGGAGCAGTATAGATCAGAGAGCCAGAGATATGGCGCGGGATTATATGGCAGCTCATTATACACCGGACCGTCTGATCAATGTCCCATTTATCACGCTTGCTATGAGAAGTATTGCAGATCTCTGTATTATACCGATGCAGGATTATCTGGGACTAGATAACCGCTCAAGGATGAATAAACCATCCACAGTTGGCGATAACTGGAGGTGGCGAACGATATCCGATGATACGGATGATGATCTTGCAGAGGAAATAGGCAGACTTACACTAATGACCGGGAGAAGCAAGATGTGAAAAAGTACTCTTAAAAAATAAATATCGGGAAATGATAAGTAGAGTATTTTCTTGACCTCCACATATTGGGATAATATAATTATTGGGAATAAAAGAGAAAAGTGGGATACAGCTTATGACAATAAAGGATATTGCGCGTATATCAGGTTATGGTATCGGAACCGTGTCCAGGGTGATCAACAATCAGACCGGAGTCAGCGATGCAGCCAGAGAGAAGATACTCAGGGTTATAGAGGAAAACGGCTTTGAGCCGAACGTCAACGCCAAGCACCTCAAGATGGCAGCGAAATCGGCGGTTGTTGTCATCATAAAAGGAAATCAGAATATGCTGTTCGCGGATATAGTAGAGCGGATACAGAATCAGCTTGCGGGTTATGATGAAGATGTCATAGTGGAGTATATAGATGAGGATGGCGATGAGATAGAGTATGCCATCAAATTGATCAGGAGTGTGAATCCAAAGGGAATTATGTTTTTGGGAGCCAATCTTGCACTTTTTGATGAACGTGTGGAGGAGATGAAAATCCCAGGTGTCATAATCACAACCAGTGGCGAGAGCCTTGGGAATGACAACATATCTTCCATAACGATTGATGATACGGCAGCGACATATGATATGACAAAGTATCTTCTTGAAAAGGGGCACAGGCATATAGGCGTTATTGGAGGACAGGTGTCCGAGAAACAGATAAGTTTCGACAGATATAAAGGCTGCAAGAGGGCTATAGATGAGTGGCAGTATGATGACCGGGCGGAGTTTACATATATTCCGTGCAGGTATTCTATGAAGGCAGGTTATGAGGCCACGAAGCGTCTCTTGGAGGAACAGCCGGAGTTTACAGCAATCATGGCTCTCAGTGATACGATAGCGATCGGCGTCATGAGAGCGGCTGCTGATCTGGGCAAACATATTCCGGAGGAGCTGTCAGTTACTGGATTTGATGGAATAGAGCTGGCAGGATACTGTGTACCAAGACTTACAACAATAAAACAGAATACAGAGATCATGGCATCGAGAAGTGTTGACATCATGCTCAAGCATATAAATTATGCAGTAGCTGGTGAACATGAGATAGTGCCATATTCCCTGATAGAGGGTGAAAGCGTTAAGAGCATCGGCTAGGATTCAGGGAAAATCTTTTTAATTAAGTTTGAATTCGTCTTATACTGGTATATTATATATCAGTATAGGGCGATTTTTTTATGAGATAAAAGTTCGGCAAGGCTCTGAGATTCGTATAGAGTATTTATCACAGTTTGGAGATGAGAATATGGATCAGAATATAGAATCGTCAGAAATTTAGGGATGAACTTTTCGATATTTGAAAGTTATTGATATCTTTGGTATGAATACAGATCTTTTTCATTAGCTGGTTAAATGATAGAATGTTTATATACATTGAGAATGTGTTAAATGTAGGAAATAAGCGGGGAAAATGAGGGAATCTATGGATTACATAATAGACAATGTAGAATTTATAACGGAGCTTGTGAAATCAGCTTTTATCGGTATTGTGGGGATATTCTTTATCGGACTTGCGATATGGATAAAGACAAAGGAGGATCGCAGGAATTTTAAGAATATCTGTATCGGACTTCTGGCTGGTGGCATGGCACTTTTGCTAATCAGTGTATCTATGGTGGTAGATAGTCTGCAGGATGGATGGGTAATAGCTATAGATAGGAATAATCCCGTATGGGTTATCCTGGATGTGATCAAGGTGCTGGCGTGTGTACTGATATTTGTGATAGCTGGGTATATTATGCGGTCAAAACGCATAAAAGAGAATGATATGTTCGATATGGAGATTGTGGGAAAGATAATAGGATATGACACCGTGACTGGCAGAACCAATATTCCGGGTTACGCACATCCCACGGTGGGGTACATTGATCCATACAGCGGTGAGCCGGATTCTTATGTGGTGAATCAGGATATAAACAGAAAGAAGCATCCGATCGGCAGTGAGTATAAACTGTTGTACTCCAGGGAAGAGAGAAAGGCATTTGAGAAAAAGTCAAACAAGGTGTACAGGGAGATGGAGGTTTGCTTTTTCGGACTGGCTGTGCTGATCTTCGTTGTGGGGATAGTGAAATTGATAATGCATGTGTTATAAAATTTATGTAAATATGGACTGGTTGCCGATTACTAATAAATGTATTGTAAACCATGCTAGTCCTATGCTAATATAGATATGTTTGCGAAAATGACAAATTTTTATCACTTCAGGAGGAAAACAATGGGTGGATTTTTTGGAGTAGCGGCAAAAGATGACTGTGTGTTTGATCTGTTCTTTGGAATAGACTATCATTCACATCTTGGAACAAGGCGCGGAGGCATGACAGTGTATGGAGATAAGGGATTTGACAGATCCATACACAATATCGAGAATGCTCCATTTAGAACAAAGTTCGACAAAGATATGCAGAACATGAAGGGTTATTTTGGAATAGGATGTATATCCGATTATGAGCCACAGCCACTCATAGTGCGTTCACATCATGGAACATATGCTCTGACAACTGTCAGCAAGATCAACAATGTTGACGAGATATCCAAGGAGATATTTGATCAGGGGCATTCACATTTCCTTGAGATGAGCGGAGGGGATATCAACAGCACAGAGCTGGTGGCAGCCCTCATCAACCAGAAGGATAATCTGATAGATGGAATAAGATATGCGCTGGAGAAGATAGACGGTTCTCTGTCACTCCTGCTCATGAACCAGAATGGAATATATGCAGCCAGGGATATACATGGAAGAACTCCAGTGGTTATAGGCAAGAAGGATGGTGCATTCTGTGCGTCATTTGAGAACTTTGCCTACAAGAACCTTGGCTATCATGACTATAAAGAACTCGGCCCTGGTGAGGTTGTTGTACTCACACCGTCCAACTGCGTGACACTTGTGCAGCCGGGCAAGGACATGAAGATATGTACCTTCCTGTGGGTATACTATGGTTACCCTGCAAGTTCATACGAGGGTATGAGTGTAGAGCAGATGAGATACAACTGCGGAGCCAGCATGGCAAAGAGAGATAACGTTAAGCCGGATATCGTAGCCGGCGTTCCGGATTCAGGAACAGCGCATGCAGTCGGCTATGCCAATGAGTCAGGAATACCTTTCTCAAGACCATTCATCAAGTACACACCGACATGGCCACGTTCATTTATGCCGACCATACAGAGCCAGCGAAACCTCATAGCGAAGATGAAGCTTCTGGCAGTTGAGGATCTCATCAAGGATAAGAGCCTTCTGCTTATAGACGATTCTATCGTGCGTGGAACACAGCTCAGAGAGACAACTGATTACCTTTTTGACAGTGGTGCAAAGGAAGTCCATATCAGACCTGCGTGTCCACCACTTGTATACGGATGCAAATACCTGAACTTCTCAAGATCTTCATCAGAGATGGATCTGATAACAAGAAGAGTTATCGAGAGACTTGAAAATGGCAATGTGACAGATGAGGTACTTCAGGAGTACACGGATCCTGATTCAGAGAAGTACGAAAAGATGGTTGACGAGATCTGCAAGGAACTGCATTTCACATCACTCAGATTCAATAGACTTGACGATATGCTTGAGGCGTGCGGAGTTGAGAAGTGCAAGCTCTGTACATACTGCTGGGATGGCAAGGAGTAAGCTGCGGATGACGGCGATGCCATATGCGGCAGACAGTATCATATATAAAATAATCTATTTGTATTAGCGAGAAAAATGGTGACAGGGATATGGCATTAGAAAACACGGATAATATCACTGAAGTTGTAGCTGACAATTCAGGTGATGTGACTGGAGAGGTCACAAAAGAAGTTATAAAAGAAATTACAATAGAAGAGATACAGGAACTGGATAAGAATTCGTATCTGATGGTTGACATCAGGGATGAAGTTGAGATATCCCACGGAGCCATCCCGGGTGCGATGGCAGTTCCTGCGGACCGCCTGATGCCGGAGCATCTGGCAGAGACCGCAGGTGAACTGTTTCCTGCAGAGGAATATATGCCCAGGGATGATTCAAAAGGAAAAAAACTCATTATCTGCTGCACCCACGGAACCAACAGCATTCCACTGGCGGAGAGATTTGCTGAGCTTGGATACGATGCAGTGAGCCTAAAGGGTGGCTATATATCATGGCTGCTCTACACCATGGGTAAGCAGGAGCAGACTGACATATGTGCCGATGTGGAGAAGAGTCTCCGCAAGAAGTTCCACAAGAAGATATGGTGCAACTTCACAAAGGCCATCAACAGATATGAACTGGTGAAGGAAGGCGACAGGATCGCCGTCTGTATATCTGGCGGTAAGGATTCCTTTCTCATGGCGAAGTGTTTTCAGGAGCTGAAAAGACATAATAAGTTCCCGTTTGAACTCAAGTTCATAGTCATGGATCCGGGTTATAGCCCGGCAAACCGCAAGGTCATAGAGGACAATGCCAGGATGCTGAACATCCCTATCCAGATATTTGAGTCGGATATATTTGATTCAGTGTATAACGTTGAGAAGTCGCCGTGCTACTTATGTGCCAGGATGAGAAGAGGCCATCTGTACAGCTATGCAAAGGAACTTGGTTGTAACAAGATAGCTCTCGGACATCACTATGACGATGTCATAGAGACTATACTCATGGGTATGCTTTACGGAGCACAGATGCAGACTATGATGCCGAAGCTCCACAGCACCAACTTTGAGGGCATGGAACTTATCAGACCTCTCTATATGGTGAGGGAGGACGACATCAAGGCGTGGAGAGATTACAATGAGCTTCATTTTATACAGTGTGCATGTAAGTTCACGGATACATGTACCACCTGCAACAATGAGGAGACAAAGTCCAAGCGCCAGGAGATCAAGCAGCTCATAGCAACACTCAAAAAGACCAACCCATTTGTGGAGGGCAACATATTCAAGAGCGTGGAGAATGTCAATATAGATACTCTTATTGAGTACAAGCAGGGCGGTGTGAGACACAGCTTCCTTGATACCTACGATGACAAATTATAAGACAGAATAATTGAAGACTGATATGAAATATATGGCGTCATTTGCATTTGTTTAGGGCATATGGCGCCTTTTTAATAATATTTTCACAATTGTGTGTCATTATATAATGTGATATTGGTCTGCGTATGAGACCGGTAGATGCTGCGATGAGACAGTTTATGTGCCTGAAACGAAAGAAATGAAATTAAGTATTGGGGAGGTGGGGATAAAATGCGTATATTGGTTGTTGAGGATGAGAGGGATCTGAACAGTATCATATGCAATAAGCTTGTGAAAGAGGGATATAACGTGGATGCCTGCTATGATGGTATGGCTGCGCTTGATTATATGGAGGCAGAGAGATATGATGGGGCTATAATGGATATTATGATCCCGGGCAAGGATGGCATAGAAGTTCTGAAGGACATGAGGGAGGCAGGTATACAGGTGCCGGTGCTTTTTCTCACCGCAAAGGCACAGACACAGGATATTGTTGATGGCCTTGATGCTGGTGCAAGCGATTATATGACAAAGCCATTTGAGTTTTCGGAACTTATGGCGAGGCTTCGTGTTATGCTTAGAATAAAGACGGATATAAATGAGAATTTCATAAGCTGCGGTTCACTTGTGGTGGATATGAATACGAAAAGAGCAGTGAGAGATGGGGTTGTAATAGATCTCACAGTTAGGGAATATGCCATACTTGAGTATCTTGCAAGGAACAAAAATGTGGTGGTTACTAGAGAGCAGATACGGGCAAATATATGGAACGTTGAGGAGGATATCAATTCCAATGTTGTGGATGTTTATATCAGATATCTCAGAAAGAAAATAGATGATAATTTTGAACAGAAACTTATTCACACTATCAGGGGAGTTGGATACAAATTGGAATGTTGAAGAAGAAAAAATCATTTGTTACATATACTATAATAGTCACGTCACTTCTGATGGCAGCCGGTGTATCGGGACTTCTTTTTATACAGAATAGCCTTATTAAAGATGATATGGAACTCATGGCGTATGAGATGCTGACGCAAGATGTGAGGCAGGCAAGAAAATATATAAGATATGATGCGGAGGGTAATCCATATATATCAGGTGATTTTGATAGCAGGGAAGAAGATTCAGATGATGATGAATATATATGGATTTTTTTACAGTCAAACGAAGGAGATATAATATATGGAACGGCTCCTGAGGGCTACGACTCAAACCCGGACAAAATTGGGGGCGGTACAATTGGGATCAAGGCTGGTGGGAAAGAGTATTTTGCCGTCGTGAGAAACGGTGGGACGAACAGTGAGAAAGTGAATAAAAAATCTTCGTACAAAATTTGCGCACTTGTGTCAAAAAAGGACATGATACAGAACTACAGAGAGCTCAGATACAAATCATATTCGGTTATGGCGATAGTAGCTGCAACTTTTGCAATATTTGCGCTTGTGCTTAGAAGGATGATTGCAGACCCGGTGAAAAAGCTGAACAATTCCATAAAGGAGAGCGTTGCCAATCTGGATTTTACGGAGAACATCACTTACGATGGACCGTTCAGTGAGCTGGATATGCTTGTCGAGGCAAATAATAATCTATACAATAGGGTTCAGCAGGAACTTGAGAGGCAGTCAGAATTCAACGCAAATGTATCACATGAGCTGAGAACTCCGGTAGCTGTCATGCATGCTCAGTGCCAGCTTTCCAGAGAGATTGCTGAGAAGAATAAAGATCCCGAGATGATCGAGAGCATAGCGGTATTTGAGAGGCAGACAGCCAGAATGAAGGGACTTATAGAGCAGCTTCTCCAAATGTCAGTGTTGGATCGGGATAATGTAAAGATTCCTATGGAAGAGGTTGATCTGAAGGATGTTATCGAGTCGGTATGTGACGATGTGCAGTATATATGCAGGAAGGATATAGAATTTTCATATGATCTGAGGTCTGTTGTTGTCAGGGCAAACATGAACCATGTGGTGATAGTAGTGGACAACCTTGTATCAAACGCAGTGAAATACAGTGACAATGGTGGAAAGATACATGCATCATGTGGAGAAAATGAAGAATACTATTATATAGAAGTCAGTGATAATGGACGAGGAATGAATGCTGAGACAAAGAACCGTATATTTGAGAGCTTTTTCAGAGGCGATTCAGACCGTAGTACGGAGGGATTTGGACTTGGGCTTGCCCAGGTTATGAAGATAGTAAAGTTCTATGGAGGTACGATATATGTCAACAGTATGCCAGGCGAGGGAAGTACATTTACTGTAGAAATCCCTGTGAATGGCAAAAAAGAAGATTAACAAAATGTAATTAATATTAATGATTTTAATAGAATCTTAATTTTAGACAGTTATACTTAGAAATTAAGGTTCTATTTTTATGCCTTAATAGAATTTAATGGTGTTTAATTAAGGAGTTATCATATGAAATCACAAAAGAGAGTGTTACATTTGCTTATTGGACCGATGCTGTTTATTGCATTTAGTACATTTCTTCCCCGTGGAGTATTTGCAGGTTTTGAATCACGTGCAGCAATTGGAACGATAATATGGATGGCTTACTGGTGGGTGACCGGTCCTGTAGATTATGCGGTCACGGCATTTCTTCCTATTGCGTTGAATGCTATTTTTCAGATGACAGATATGTCATCGGTTATATCTAACTATGCTGATGAAACTATACTGCTTCTGCTCGGTGCGTCTATCATAAGTGTTATGTGGGAAAATACCGGATTAGACAAAAGAATTGCCATAACATTTCTCAGACTTATAGGCAGCAGCTTGAGAGTTCAGCTTGTATTTTGGTTCCTGCTTGCTGCCACACTTTCGGCAGTTCTGCCAAATGCAGTGGTGTGTGCAACCATAACACCTATAGCTGTTGCGATGTTGAAGTACATTGGTATGGATGACATAAAATCAAACAAAACTGCATCAAAGATCCTACTGACCATAGTGTATGCAACTGGTCTGGGCGGGTTGGCATCACCTCTCGGTGGAGCCATGAATCTTGTCACAGTTGATTATATACAGCAGCTTACCGGCAAAGAGTATATGTATTCCTCATGGGTTGTGAGGTTTTTACCGGTTGTGCTCCTGCTCCTGCTTATAAATATTCTGTTTTTGCTGAGAAATGTGAAAAAGACAGAACAGCTTGGAGGTTCTAGAGATTATTTTATTGCTCAATATAAGGAATTGACACCGATGAGCTATGAGGAGAAGATGGCGTTGATATTGTTTGTCCTTGCCACTGTGCTGGCATTCACCAGACAGCTTTACAAGAGCATACTGCCAGGGCTTAAGCCTGCATATGTGTTCATAATATGTGCTATAGTGTCATTTCTCATGACAGGCAAAGATGGAAAGCGTATCATGGTCTGGAAAAATGTGCAGGGCAAGATTATATGGGGGTTGATGTATATTTTTGCAGGTGGACTTGCGGCAGGAACTCTCATAAATAAGTCTGGAGCTGCGGATGCAATAGGTGAATTAATATCAAGGTTTGATATGAAGGGCGGATTCGTGACAGTGTTTGTAATATTTATGGTCACTCTTCTTATGTCAGATGTCACATCAAACACTGCCACGGCGGCAGTTGCTATGCCTCTTGTAATATCAATAACACGAGGGGGTGGACTTGATCCAATACCATATATATATGTGGCGTCGATAGGTGTTAATCTTTCGTATTTATTCCCAACGTCAATAAGAGCTATTCCAGTCGGATATGGCCTTTCACCGAAATACATGTTTCGTGAGGGATGGAAGATTACATTGATAATAATAATTATAATGTCTGCCATATGTACACTGCTTATAAAATATTGGCCGGTGTTTAGCAGTATTTAAGTGTGAATAGTATACAGAGGAAGAAAGATGTCAGTAGTTTCATATATTTTTATTGCTTTTCTAATATGTACTTTATTTGTCTATTATATAGTGCCTGGTAAAATCCAGTGGATAGTTCTTCTGGTGGCCAGTCTGATATTTTATGGCTATGCAGGCTTGGAATATTTGGGACTTGTTATAGTTGAGGCTTTTATTGTATATGCATTTTCTATGAAGATGCAGAAGAGTTTGGATGAACAGGCTGAGCTTACAAAAGATGCTGACAGGAGAGCCGCTAGAAAGATAAAGACCGTTGAAAAATCAAAAAGAAAAAAATATCTTGTTCTGGCACTTGTGGCTGTGATCGGTATCCTTGTGGTGTTCAAAGGTATGGGTTTTGTCATCCAGAATATAAAAAGATTTATACCAATCCAGGGACTTTCAAGTATACCGGATTGGAATATCATAGCACCGATGGGGGTGTCGTTTTATTCTTTCATGATGATATCTTATCTTGTCGATATATATAATGGCAGGATATCAGCTCAGAAGAATTTTGTGAAATATCTTACATATGCAATCTATTTCCCTCATGTTACCCAGGGACCTATTGCCAGATATGAGGAAGTTGGACATCAGATCTGGGAGCAGCACAGATTCCATCTCGATACGGTTATGAATGGTGTGTGGCTTATACTCTGGGGAGCAGTCAAGAAAGTGGTCATCGCCGACAGACTTGGCACATTCACTGCAGAGATTTTTGGAAATGTATTTGATTATCGTGGAAGCATATTCTGGTTTGCAGGAATAGCCTATTCGATTCAGATATACTGTGATTTTTCCGGATGTATGGATATGATGCGAGGTGCTTCTGAGTGCTTTGGTATCACTCTTGGAGAGAATTTCAGAAGACCATATTTCTCACAGACACTGCCGGAGTTCTGGCGCAGATGGCATATTTCACTTGGAGCATTTTTCAGAGATTATGTATTTTATCCTGTATCTACATCGAACCTGTTCCTCAAGATGAACGTCAAGGTCAGAAAGTACTTTGGAAACGCACTTGGCAAGTTTTTTGCGGCAAGTATACCGATTATGTGCGTGTGGGTTCTCACAGGAGTATGGCATGGTGCCAAATGGAATTATATTGCATGGGGCGTGTATCATGGGATTCTCATATGTATGTCGACGCTTTTTGAGCATCCTATCGCAATACTTACTGCAAAGCTCAAGATAAATACGGAATGTATCAGTTGGAGTGTTTTCCGCATGATCAGAACTTTTATCCTGTGTGTAATAGGACGTCTGATATTTATGGGAGGCGGAATAGGAAGTTCTGTATGGATGATAAAATCAGGAATCATTCATTTCTCACAGGTATATGATCTGGCTGTGGGATTTGGAATAACAGAGCGGGGCTGGATGGTTATATTGTTTGGATGTATCCTGCTTCTGGCGGTCTCTGTAGCTCAGGAGATCAGAGAATGGATGGGATTGACAGAGACCATAAGAGGTTGGCTCATGAGGCAGAACTTGTGGCTGAAATGGTGTGTCATGATGGTTGGTGTACTGGTTATCATTGTGTTTGGGGTGTATGGCTCAGGCACAGGTGTTACATTTATATATGAACAGTTTTAAAGGGTATTTCCAAAGGAGGGTTAGGATATGTCAGGAATAGCAAAGATAGCGGCATCGGTTGCATCGTTTTTTATAGTGATATGTCTGGTCATAAATATGCTTGGACAGCTTGCAAGACCGATAGCATTTGACTCGGATGTATGGACGTCTTATTACGCAGAGGAGGATAACACGATCAATGCGGTGGTGATTGGATCAAGTGCTATATACAGATACTGGATGCCTACCCATGCATATGAAGAGCAGGACTTTACTTCGGCTCTTATTGCAACTGCGGGACAGGATATAAGGCTTGTGCCATATGCAATGGAAGAGTCAGTAAAGACACAGAAAGCTGATCTGTTTGTGGTTGAGGTCAGAAGTGCCATTACAAGAGGTGATGTTAAGAAAGTTGGCAAGGCGAAACTAAACTATTTTCTTGAAGTGTTTTCCTCAGGCATGAAACCGTCTATGACTAAGTTCAGGATGATAGATGATCTGTACGATAAGGACTTCAAGGAGAAGGTGAAATTGATGATCCCACTCCTCAAGTATCATGATAATCTGCTCGAATATGATAGAGAATTTCTTGTGGACAGATTAAATAAGACCACAGATGAATTCAAGATGACAAGACAGGTACCAAATGTGAGTGCACAGGAGGAGCCTGTTTTTAAACCGGGTAAGAACAGTTATCTGACAGATGAGGTGAAGGGGTACATAGATAACATAGCGGCAAAGGCTGATGAACTTGGTGTTAAGGTATTGTTCCTTTCAACTCCGTATGTGCCAACCAGAAAGCAGGCCGCCATGCAGTTGGAATTGGATGATTATTTGGAGAGCCAGGGATATACATATTTTGATATGAATACCTGTTCGGATGAGATTGGCCTTGATTACTCTACTGATTACTTCGACCCGCGGCATACAAATATAGCTGGGGCGCGCAAAGTGACAAGCTATTTGGCAAAATATCTGAAGGATAACTATGGTCTTACCGAATATCTCACTGATGATCAGAAGCAGAACTGGACAGACGCCTGTACGGCATGGAATGCTGAGGAGAAAAAAATTATGGGACAGTGGGAAAAGAGAGTGAAAAAATCAGGCAACTAGGAGATGGAATATGGATACGATATTACATTACATACAGGGGTATGCACAGAGCCAGCCGGATGCGCTGGCAGTGTGTGAACTCAGAAAGAGTCTTACATATGCAGAGTATTGGAGCAGTATAAGAAAAGCGGCTACAGCCCTGCAGAGCATGGGTATAAGCAGTGGGGATCATGTCATGCTTAGGTGCACCCAGAATATTGATTATCTTGTAGTGTTCAGCGCCCTTCAGTATATGAAGGCTCTGGTGGTTCCTATAGAGAAAACGACATCTGCAGAGCGCGCAGTAGAGATCGGCGGCAGAGTTGACGCTTCGTGCCTGATAACAGATAAAGCCGTTGATGGAATTGACTGCGTCAGGCTTAAGGATGTCACCGAATGCATGAAGAATTCTGAGGAAGCGGAGATGAAGCTTCCAGGAGAGTCAGACAGATCGATGCTGCTCTTTACTACGGGAACAACTGGATCGTCTAAGGGAGTTGTCATGACCCACAGAGGCGATGTGGGAATTGCCGGCAATGTCATCGAAGGGACAGCTATGAAAAAAGGAAATGTGGAGATCATCCCGATGCCGCTCAACCATTCTTTTGGTATTAGAAGATATCAATCTGACATGGTGAACGGTGGTACGGTGTGCTTGATGGATGGAATGGTGTTCATTGGTACTCTATGGAAACTGATTGAGAAATATGGTGCCACATCCATGGCCATATCTCCGGCGTCTCTTGGTATGATATTCCATTTGTCAGATGAGAGGATAGCTGACTATGCCGGTCAGCTTGACTATATACAGATCGGTTCTGCTCCGCTTGCAGAATCAGATAAGGAGAAGCTGCTGAGGCTGCTCCCAGAAACAAGACTTTACAATTTTTATGGTTCATCTGAGGCTGGCTGTGCATGCATACTTGAGTTCAGCGGAAATGGCAACAAGACAGGCTGTATAGGAAGGCCGACGGTGAATTCAGTTGTCAGATTTACAGATGACGATGGCAATGTTGTAGAGAATGGGAGTCCTGAGTCGCCTGCACTTCTTTCCTGGGGTGGATCGATAGTCATGGAGGGATATTACAATGATCCTGAGCTTACAGCTGATACAGTTGTGGATGGGTATGTGAGGACAAAGGATCTTGCTTATCTGGATGAAGATGGTGACTGTATACTTGTAGGCCGGGCAGATGATGTGATAAACTATGGTGGAAGCAAGATATCTCCTGCAGAGATAGAAGACTGCGCACTTGGGTACGAATATATAGATGATGTGGCATATAGTTCTGTGACCGACCCGATCACCGGTGAGCTGCCGGTTATATTGGTGGTTAAGAGGGATGATTATGACGAGGCTGGTTTTGAAAGCTTCCTTGCAGACAGACTGGAAAGTTACAAACTTCCGAGAAAGTATATATATGTTGAGAGTATTCCAAAGACGTTTAAGGGTTCTGTGCTGCGAAAGGAAGTAAGAAAAATTGCAGAGCAGAATATGTAACAAATAGAAGATTACACAAAGGAGAAATGGATTATGAAAGAATTTATCGAGATGCTGAAGAAGATTAAGCCAAATGTTGATTTTGAAAACGAGGAGGCTCTGGTTGATGACGGAATACTGGAGTCACTTGATATCATCTCAATCATTTCAGAGATAGCTGACAAATATGGCGTTGTAATTCCAAGTGATGAGATCATACCAGACAACTTTAACTCAGCAATTGCACTCTATGAGCTTGTGGAGGATTTGAAGTAGAAACATATATGTCAGTGATAAAATCCTGTGTATAGAGTATGTGACCGCACACATTTTGTGAGTGGGTGAATACAATATATACAGGATTTTTTGTGTACAGATGTTCAAATAATTTATTTTGCAGAGACTCATATTTTTATTGACATATAATTAAATATATGTTTAAATGTTCATAGATTCAATGGGGATAATGAAATCCTTGCTGGAACGCCGGACCCAAAAGATAGTTTATTAACTTTCAAAAATGAATAAGAAAATATTATGAAAAGGAGACTAATATTATGAAGAAGTACAAGATCGAAGTTGATTGTGCAAACTGCGCAGCAAAGATGGAGGACGCAACAAAGAAGGTTGCAGGTGTTAAGGATGCGGCTGTGGCATTCATGGCGCAGAAGATGAGCGTTGAGTTTGAGGATGGAGCTGATGAGGCAGAGGTTATGAAGAACGTTCTTAAGGCATGTAAGAAGGTAGAGCCTGACTGTGAGATATTCATGTAATCACGATTCGTCATGTGTAAAGATGATTGTCATTTTACAATAGCACGGTGATTTATAGAGAAACATACAGGGTCTTGCAAAGCAGGTTTGGAAATGTGTTGTATTCCTATTCCTGCTTTGTTTCATATATGAGAACAATTTAGCTATAATTTGCCGTGTATGTGATGGAAACTGTTAGAGGTTTATAGATGATCGAAATTATATAAGACAGGAGAATGTGGTGTATCAGGTTTTACATATGATGAATTATGGAAGATATAAGATATTATGTAGAATATGCATTATATCAGATAGGAGAATTTTATGACAAAGAAACAGAAAAAGGTCCTTATAAGAATCATAGTATCGGCGGTTCTTCTCGTTGCAATGGCTGTCACATTTACGGTGCTTGACAAGAGTGGTACGGTGAATCTTGAGAATCCGTCAGTTATGTGGCGATGCATAGAGATAGTGGCTTACCTGATCCCATATCTCATCATCGGCTACGATATACTTAAGAAGGCGTTTCTCGGAATCATACACGGAGAGGTATTTGACGAGAATTTCCTTATGGCTATAGCTACGGTTGGCGCCATGGTGCTCGGTGAGTACAAGGAGGCATCAGCGGTTATGTTGTTTTACCAGGTAGGTGAGCTGTTCCAGAGCTACGCGGTTGGCAAGAGCAGAAAGAACATCACAGCACTTATGGATATCCGACCTGACTATGCGAATATAGAGAAAGACGGTAAGCTTGAGCAGGTAGATCCCGATGACGTTCAGATCGGAACAGTCATAGTCGTACAGCCGGGCGAGAAGGTGCCTATCGATGGTAAGGTTGTGGAAGGGGCATCTTCACTCAACACAAGTGCTCTCACAGGAGAGAGTGTCCCTAGAGAGGTTCATGTGGGTGATGAGATCATCAGTGGATGCGTCAACCTCAACGGACTTATAAAGATCGAGACAACCAAGGAGTTTGGAGAGTCGACCGTATCCAAGATACTTGATCTCGTCGAGAACTCAAGCATGAAGAAATCAAGATCAGAGAACTTCATCACAAGATTTGCAAAGTATTACACCCCGGCTGTATGTATCGCGGCACTTGCACTTGCAGTTCTTCCACCGTTGGTAAACATAATCATGGGTAACCCTGCTGCATGGTCCAAGTGGATCATCAGAGCCCTGACAACACTTGTTATCAGCTGCCCATGTGCACTGGTAATATCCATTCCACTGAGTTTCTTCGGTGGAATTGGAGGAGCATCGGCAAAGGGTATACTTGTAAAGGGCTCCAACTATCTTGAGGCTCTTTCATACACAAAGTATGTTGTGTGTGATAAGACAGGAACACTGACAAAGGGTGTGTTCCAGGTTACAGAGATACATCCGGTTTCAGGTATGAGCGAGGCTGATCTTCTTGAGAAGGCAGCACTTGTTGAGAGCTATTCCAACCATCCTATCAGCAAGAGCCTGAAGGAGGCATATGGCAGGGAGATCGATAACAACAGAGTCACGGACGCAAAGGAGATCAGTGGACATGGTGTGTCAGCAGTCGTGGATGGTCATGAGGTCGCAGCGGGAAATGTCAAACTCATGAAGAAGATGAACATAGAGGCAGCCGTTCCTTCGTCAGTTGGAACAGAGATACACGTGGCAGTAGATGGCAGATATGCCGGCTACATCCTGATATCTGATGTTGTAAAGCCAAATGCGAAGGAGGCTATAAGTGGTCTCAAGGCAGCAGGCGTGGAGAAGGTTGTCATGCTCACCGGAGATGCCAGGAAGGTTGCTGACGCAGTGGGAAGAGAACTTGGCGTGGATGAAGTCAGAAGTGAACTCCTTCCGGGTGATAAGGTAGACGAGGTTGAGAAGCTCATAGCAGCCAAGGGCGAAAAAGAAAAGCTTGCATTTGTGGGTGATGGAATAAATGATGCCCCTGTGCTTTCAAGAGCAGATATAGGAATTGCGATGGGAGCACTCGGCTCGGATGCAGCCATCGAGGCAGCGGATATCGTTCTCATGGATGATGATCCTGCAAAGATAGCTACAGCCATGAAGATTTCAAAGAAGACACTCAGAATAGTACACCAGAATATCGTATTTGCACTCGCCATCAAGTTCGCATGCCTTGCCCTTGGTGCGGTTGGTTTCGTCAACATGTGGTGGGCGATATTCGCTGATGTTGGGGTTATGATTCTTGCGGTGTTAAATGCGACAAGAGCACTCAGCTTCAAAGAATAATGAAGATCGGAGATTGAAATTATTTGTATATGATAATTACATTGATGTAGTATCAATTTGTTTATAATGAAAGATGAGGAAAATACATGGGAGAAATACATCTGCCTCATTGCCACTGTGACAATGAGGATAAAGTCATAAATTGCATGCCGTCTGTTGAGGATTGCAGCGGAATGGCAGATATATTCAAACAGCTCAGCGATGGCACAAGGCTCAGGATACTTTGGATGCTGTGCCATCTGGAGGAATGTGTCAGCAATATAGCAGCGGCCATGGAGATGAGTGATCCGGCCGTGTCGCACCACCTGAAGCAGCTCAAGGGCAGTGGTTTGATCGTGAGCCGCAGAGAGGGCAAGGAGGTGTATTATAAGCTGGCAGACACGGAGACCGCCAGACTTGTCCACAAGGTATGTGAGGAGATGTTCCAGATAACATGTCCGCTTGAACAATAGAATAATATGACGGATAGATCCCCGCCGGTACTGAATAGATCAGTGCCGGCGGGGATTTTTTTGTGGGGATAATAAGAAAATTTATAGTTCTATGTCGCAAAACAAAATAACAGTTGACATGCACCTGTACATAGTGTATATATAACATATAAACAGTTGATGTATCAAGTTTTCTGTGAAAACTTGATATGCAGCGCCAGCCCTTGCCGAAGGCACTTATTAATGGGCTGGTGTTCAAAGTTGAGGGAGGTATGTATATGAGGCTTTCTCAGAATTCAGGAGTGCCTATATATCAGCAGATAGCGGACAGTTTCAAGTCGGATATATTGGCCGGCAAGTATGCCCAGGGTGAGTATCTGCCGTCCATCAGAGGACTGGCGCGGGATCTGAAGATAAGTGTTATCACAACCATGAAGGCATATGAGCTGTTAGAACAGGAAGGGCTGGTCACGGCTGAACAGGGCAAGGGCTTTTATGTGAATGCACAGGACAGTGAGATGCTGATAGAGCAGCATCTTCGAAAGGTCGAGGCGTCTCTGACGGAGGCCATAGCTGCGGCACGTATTGCGGGTTTGTCGGACGATGAACTAAAGAATATGCTTGATGCCTTGCTTATGGTACAGGATTGACAATCTGACAGGCAGGGAACAAAACAGACAGGGAACAAAACAGACAGAGAACAAAGCAGGCAGAGAACAAAGCAGGCAGAAAACAAAGCGGACAGTAAATAGGGTAAAAGAAAGACATGAAGAGAGTTTAAGGTTTAATGGAGGATTGGATGATGAATTATGACTGCGCTGTAAAAGGGGAGAATATTTCCAAAAAGTTTAAGACATTTACACTGGATATACCGGATTTGAGGGTGCCGAAGGGATTTGCGACAGCACTCATCGGTGAAAATGGAGCGGGAAAGACGACACTTCTCAATATGCTTTCAGGAATAAGGCTTGATTACAAAGGTGAGCTGACTTTCTTTGACAAGTATTCGTCGGAGGAGAAGGAGAGAAGGGCGGATGTAAAGAACAGGATAGGCTATACGGGAACAGGCAGATATTACCTTCCACAGTGGACTGTATCTGATGTGGAGGAGATAAGCAGTCTGCTCTTTGACAATTTTGACAGGGACGAGTTCGAAAGATATTGCCGTGAACTTGCGATATTTCCTGATTCCCCTGACGGTGTTGCTCTGAAGAAAAAGTGTTCAGCACTTTCTGATGGAACCAGAACTAAGCTGATGCTTGCAGGAGTCATGGCGAGGGATACAGACCTGCTGCTACTCGATGAGCCGGCATCGCCTCTTGATCCTCTTATGCGAGACAAGCTGTGTCAGATGATTGGCGATTATATAAGCGACGGAGCGGGGGAGAAGAGTGTATTGTTCTCGACACACAATATATCCGATATGGAGAGTATCACTGATTATGCGATCATCATGGAACATGGAAATGTGGTCGAGTGCGGATTTGTGGAGGACCTGAAGGAGAAATACATACTGATAAAGGGAGATGCCCAGGATGCAGAGGCGGCATCAAAGATCCTTTATACCATGACTAAGAATCCTTATGGCTTTGAGGGAATCTGTCTTGCAGAGAATCTGGACAAGCTTGCAGGCATGAATGTGAGCAAGGAGATACCATCGCTGTTTCAGATAAGTGTGGCGGTCATGAAGAATAATACAAAAATGGTATTAAAGTAAAAACAGCTTAGAGTGTTTCACGTATTTATAGGAGCGTAATTATGAGGATGATAAAGTATTACAGAGCCATTACGAATGGAAAATACCGGTTAGTGTGTAATGTGTTGATACCGATCATACTGGGGGTGATACTGGCATTGATCGATATAGGAGTGAGAAAATATTATGTAACAGCGGTCATGCTCGGTGTGGGAGCGGCGCTCATGACTGCGATCGAGGTTATGGCTGATTATTGGGGATTCGGTGCAATATGTGCTAAGGGCTGCCTTGGGATGGATTATCTGAAGACGTCAACAAAGGGGAAAGCCATGTTACGGAATGCGCTTACGGCGGATCTGCTTGTCCGACCGGTGAGGATCGCGATATGCATGATGATAGTGGCCGTGCCATATGGAATTATGGTGGGTAACCCGGTAAGGCTGCTTTGCCTGTCGATACTGCTCACAGCAGATATTTCCGTGTGGGCGCTGAACATTACCAGATATGTCCAGAATGTTCAGGTCATGAGTCTGCTGTCCATGCTGTCATCAGGAGCAACGGGAGCTGCGGTTATATATATAACGATATCTTCGGGATTGCAGAAGTTTACATGGCTCATAGTTGCAGCACTGGCGGTATTGCTGCCGGTTGGAATATATGTGACGCGCAGACATATGTACCGCAAGGTTGAGGCGTCTTATCTGGATATGGATTAACAGATTGTTGTTCAAGGCTGGAAACGGCTTAGACTATCCGCCCCGCCTGCCGGCGGGAGGAATGATATATTAGACAAGGAGGATTAAGGGATGAAAGATTTGATACTTGGTTTTAAACTTCTCAGATATGGATATAAATTAAAGACAAATGTGATGATGCTTATCTTGTTCACTGCAATAGGGTTTGTGGTCGAACTGTCATCACATGGAACGAACATGCTGGGCGGTTTCTACTTTATGCTTATTGGAATGTTTGCCTATCAGATGATAATATACATGAATGCATCGGATTATGTGCAGTCAAGCGCGATGAAAAGAAAACTGGAGGTGGGAATGCCCGTGATCGTGAGTACTGTTGTATATCTTGTAATGCTCACGATACTGATTGCGGAGAAATATATACTTATCAGAATGTACCCGGAGAATACAGAAAACTATCAGGATACATTGTTTATGATCATATTTATATTGTTCGGAGCTATGATATTCTGTGGTGTATGTTACAAATATTTTGTGGCAAGCTTTATCGTGTTTATGCTGGTGATAATAACCTGCATGTCAATAGTCAGTTCCTGGCTGTGTCACCATCATATATCAGAGGTTATAAGCCTTGGGCTTGTAAAACTTGCTGTCCTTGGATATGCGGCCATCCTTTTGGGTGGTGTTATAGAGTATTTGATCAGTTCACTTCTCTACAGAAAACAGTTGTCAGAGTATGCAATGAGCGGACTCAGCAAGGGCATGAAGTAAATGAAAATACAACTAAACTTAATAAAATAGACGGAACAGAGCCGGTTGCGGATTGTGCAGGATTGCCGAAGAGAGGGCGGTCACAGCAGAAGATTTGTAACCGGCTCTATTGCTATTATCAGGTGAGTGGAATATAATATTTAAGAATGTGTGTGCTGGAAAAATCCGGCAGCAGCGCATAAGAGTAATGTATAAAATGCAGAATCATAACGACAAACACTGATAAGTCAGCATATGAATTTGAAAAGAAAGATAAAAGAAAGATATAAGGAATTTATATGGTACAGAACATATTGTTTGATCTGGATGAGACACTGCTGGACTTCAAGCGCAGCGAGAGCAGAGCGCTCTCCAATATGCTTAAGCATATTGGGGTGGAGCCTACAGAAAAGGTCATATCCAGATACAGCGAGATTAACAAATCGAGATGGAAATTGCTTGAACAGGGACTGCTCACAAGGCAGCAGGTTAAGGAGAGCAGATATGAGATACTTTTTGCAGAGCTGGGAGTTGAATACTCTGCTGCGGAGGCGACAGCCTACTATGAGGATCAGCTCAGCCAGAAGGGATTTGTATTCCCTGATACGATAAAGCTGCTTGAAATCTTGCACGAAAGATACAGAATGTATATTGTGTCAAATGGCGGCTCAAATGTACAGAGCGGACGACTTGCGGACAGCGGTATAGGTAAGTATTTTGAGGATATATTCATATCTGAGGATGCCGGAGCAGAGAAACCGTCCAGAGAATTCTTTGACTATTGTTTTGGCAGGAGACCAGAGATAAAGGCAGATGAGACTGTGATCATAGGAGACAGTCTGACATCTGATATACAGGGCGGAATAAATGCCGGGATAAGGACGATATGGTTCAATCCGGATGGGCAGCAGGCGGCGGATATACATCCGGACTATGAAGTGAAAACACTTATGGAGATACCGGTGCTGCTTGAAGAGCTGTAAGCAAAAAAGCAAAATTATTTATCGGGACAGGATACAAATGAGTCCGGATATAAATGAGTCAAGATTGAAACAAGAATAGACAAATATACAGAGGTAGTACATGAAGATAAGAGATTTGATCACACAGGATAAGGCGACACTCTCATTTGAGGTGTTCCCACCAAAGAAAGATACTGACTTTGCGGATGTTGAGGCTGCCGCACTTGGCATAGCGGCGTTAAAGCCTGACTATATGAGTGTAACCTACGGCGCTGGCGGAAGTACAAAGGGACATACCATACAGCTTGCACGGGAGATACAGGAGAAGTATGATGTTCCGACTATAGCACATCTCACATGCGTGTGTGCCAGCAGAGACGGAATAAAGAATGCGCTTGTGGAGATGAAAAACGCAGGGATAGAGAATATACTCGCCCTTCGCGGAGATATACCGAAGAACTATGATGGACAGGTGTTTACTGAGTTTTCGCATGCATCCGAGCTGGTGGAGCTAATCAAGGAGTCGGGTGACTTCTGTGTGGGCGGTGCCTGCTATCCTGAGGTACATCCGGATTCTGCAAATAAGCATGATGACATAGCCGGGCTTAAGAAGAAGGTCGATGCCGGATGCGATTACCTGACTACACAGATGTTCTTTGATAACAACATTTTCTTTAATTTTATGTACAGAGTCAGGGAGGCGGGAATAAACGTCCCGATCATACCGGGAATCATGCCAATCACAAAGCGTGTCCAGGTCAGGAATGCGGTGAAACTTTCAGGATGTAATGTGCCTGAGAGATTCAAGAGTATAGTGGATGCATTTGGCGATACAGAGACGGCCATGAGGCAGGCGGGAATCGCATATGCAACAGACCAGATCATCGATCTCATGGCAAATGGAGTAAAGCATATACATGTGTACTCCATGAATAAGCCGGAGGTCGCAGCCGGAATACAGAAGAATCTCAGTGAGATACTTAAAGTCTGATAATATACAGATGTATATCAAATAAAAGAAAGAAGGAATAAAAAATGACACTCGAAGTTTTACAGAAGGACATGATAGCAGCAATGAAGGCAAGAGATAAGGAGAGAAAGGACAGTATATCATCTCTCGTATCGGCAGTTAAAAAAGTTGGTATAGACAACGGCTGCAGAGACAATATACCGGAGGATATAGTTGACAGCGTTATCCTCAAGGAGATCAAGTCTGTGAAGGAGCAGATCGACACATGTCCTGCAGACAGAACAGATCTGCTTGAGCAGTACAAGGCAAGATATGATGTGTTCAACGAGTATGCGCCAAAGCTTTTGTCAGAGGATGAGGTCAGAGAGATACTCACCACAAAGTTTGCTGATGTGATCGCAACCAAGAACAAGGGACAGATCATGAAGACAGTCATGGCAGAGCTCAAGGGTAAGGCTGACGGCAAGGTTATCAATCAGGTTGTTGCAGAGCTTTGCAAATAATAGTTTCTGAAAGAAATCAAATCTGCGAATTAGTGGACTGAATTAGTGGAGAAAAATATGAAGTTTGTAGGAATTGAGAAGAAGGAACAGGGCAAGTTCATCACAAGGTATGATGTGAAGTATGAGACAGTAGATGGCATACTGAAAAATTATGAGATGATAAGCAGAAACGGCGATATCACAGATTTTGAGGGACTTCACGGCAAGGCTGCGGATGCAGTTGTCATCATAGCCACAGACGAGAATGATGAGAAGATCCTGATAGACAGAGAATACAGACTGGCTCCTGGCGAGTGGGTATACAATTTCCCTGCCGGACTGATAGATCCGGGCGAGACACCTGAGGTCAGCGCAAAGCGTGAACTCATGGAGGAGACGGGACTTGAGCTGTACGAGATCACGGATACAATAGGGACAAGCTATAGCGCTGTCGGATTTTCAAATGAGACAAATATGTGCGTGGTGGGCAAGGCGAGAGGCGAGTTTAAGCCGAGCACATCAACTCTGGAGGAGATCACACCCGGCTGGTACACCAAGTCTGAAGTGAGGGAGCTGCTAAAGACAGAGAAGTTCGCAGCCAGAACCCAGGCGTTTTGCTATGTATGGAGCAGGAAGTAGAAGGAGTATGTGTATGGAGAAATTACCAGGAAAGGGTATGGTTACGGTGTCATCTGTAATCATGCTCATATGGGGACTTGTAAATGCAGGATATTATGATGTGGCAAAGCTTGTGCTTGCGGATGATCCATCATCTAAGGCTATTGCGTGTGGTGTTGTGGTTGGAATCGCGTCACTTGCAGCGGTCATAGGCGGAATATTTGGAATAGCTGGAAGCAACAAGGTGGCAAAGGCATCTGCGATAGTTGTGTGGGCAGCATTTTTGCTCATATTTGCCATTGTGAGTGGAATAGTAGCACTTGTGGCAGGAGACAGCAAGGTTATTGGAGTTGTCATGATGATAGTTGGGATCATTGTTCCATTTATCATGTTCATGGGAGCATCAAAGAACAGAGCAAAGTAATTTATGAGAAGTAACAGTTATAGGTTTTTTCAGAACAGAGAATGTAAATTTTTCCCATGCCATGAGGTACAGGATGAAGATGATTTTAACTGTCTGTTCTGTTATTGCCCTTTATATCTCGATGACAACTGTATAGGATCCCCGGAATATATCATAACAGGGCGGGGGCAGCGGATAAAGGACTGCAGCTCGTGCCTGGTGGTCCACAGTCCGGAGATGTACGATAAAGTAATCGCACATCTGCGCAGACAGGACGAAATCCTGCGTGTGGATCTGCGCAAAATGAAAAGTTTGTTGATGGACAGACTTTTTCAGATCACTCACATAAATGATATGGATGAGGATATGCGCGCGGAACATAGACTGGTGGCTGATCGGGTGGTGGATAGGATCATGACTAGCTCCTTGTCAGAAAAACCAAATAGCAAAGGAACAGCTTTGGACTGTACGGAAACAGTTTTGAACCCCATGGAAGTGTCTGTTCTGCTGCAGTCATTTGCGGGGGAATGTGTCCACAAGGGATACCTGGAATTTGGAAATAAAAAGATAGAGTGCACTGTACTTGAACAGATTGACACAGCCGGTGTTGAAAAAGGTTACTTATATGCATTTCATGCGCCGGATGTTGACCTGGAGAGTGCAGGGTCGGTTCTTGAGCAGTATTACATGGAGACATTTCAGGTGGCATGCATGGATGTCATAAGAGGGTGGATACAGGGATATCTTGAGAGGAAGAACAGTGTATATGAGAAGAAGTATTGCAGTCCGTCATTCGGTCCGGGATATTATGGAATGGGCATGGATGCTGTACCTGAGCTGCTTGGACTTATGGATGCATCACAGGTAGGCGTGTCATGGAACGGAGAACGTATGTCGCCGAAGATGAGTCTTGTTGGAACATATCTGATCGCGGGTGAAGATGTGTTTGCGGTGGATTCTGATTGCAGAGACTGTATTGGACATAGCGGTGGCTGTGAATTCTGTATAAAGCACTGAATTTATACCAAGTAGGAGCAGAGTTATTCTGCTCCTACTTAGAATTATAGTTATTAGTCCAAATCGAAACTAAAGACCGCTTTGTCGAAATTGCGGTTCTTTAAATCTTCATCTGAAATGATCCAAAAGATATTCCATAGACAACCAACGTTGTAACCATATTGAAACAGCAGATGAGTTTTTGCGTTTACATCCGGAATATTACCCCCCGTAGGATAACCGAATAATTTGTTTCCGTCATACGAAAGATATTCGATATCATAATCTGGAGCAACTTCTTCAAGACGGTCAAATAGGTCACAGTCAAGCACATCTCCCAGTGGCTGATAATCTGTGGTGAGTTCAAACTCGACGGCCTTTTCCTCAAAAGCTTCTGTAAAATACTTTGAATAATATGGAACAGGCGGCTCAGTACTCTTTAAATTTGACAGGTCGCCATTGTACCAGATCACCTTGTGATAAGCCGAATTTTCGGGGTCGTCAGCAACGCTTTCAACCCATTTGTTGGTCTGGTGAATTGAGTCGATTTCTCCGCTCCAAAAAAAATATAAAATACCCGTGTGCGGAAGCTTGTTTTCAATATCCAAGTCGGCAATGTCCGCAAGATTGATTTGAGCAACAAGCTGCATTGCTGATTTTTCGTACCGCTCAGTGTCATCTCCGCGCTTGCAGAAATAGCCCGACATTGTGGGATATGGAATTTCGGGCGGAAGATCGGGAAAGCCACCGATTTTACTTGTGCCTTTTGCAATTACATTTTCCACATCCTTCACACACATTTTAATAGTATTTTTTCGGTAGTCTTTAATACTTTCTGCAATATCAGTGTGTCCTTCTTTAATAAGGAATTCAATCAAATCCATTTCGTGCATTTTCATTTTATACCCCCTAATCCCTATTTGTTAAAGTCAACACATTCATTATACCTTATATCGCAAAATTTGCATACACATGTAATTGATACCCTACCTTTTGGATTTCCTCGCCAGAAATACCAGACTGACGGTAAGCGTCACAGCCTCGGTCACAGGTGCAGCAAACCACAAGCCGTTGCCACCGGTCAAAACTGGGAACGTCAGTATACACACACTGCTGAGTATGATGTTTCGGAGCAGTGATATACACAGCGACTGCCCGGATTTCAGTATGGCCTGAAGATAGTAGGAGGTCATCAGGTTGATCCCAAATGGCACAAATGCAAAGAAGTACGCTCTGACACCAAGATCGGCAATGACACCAAGACCTTCATTCATATCTATAAACACACTGCAGAGCATCCTTGGAAAAAGTATTCCAAGAAGTGAGAACAGCGCACCCATGATCAGGATGGTTGTGTAAGCCATTCTTTTTATTGTGTTTATTCTGCCTATGTTATTTGCTCCGTAGTTGGTCGAGATCACAGGCTGCACAGACTGACCAACTCCTGTGAACAGAGAATTGAACAGGATGACGCAGTTGGAGATGACGCTGTATATGGACAGGGCATTCTCACCGCAGTACTTCAATATCTGTATGTTGAACAGCAGCACTATAAATCCATTTGCAAATTCATTGAAGAAACTCGGGATACCGGCTGTCACGATATTCTTCATGCTGTTCAGGATCCTGTGTGGCATTATGAAACGCAGCTCATTCTTCTTGCTGAGGAAATGTGATGAGGCGACAAGTACCTGGATCAGCATACCGACAACAGAGGCAAGCGCGGCTCCGCCGATTCCCTGCTTCAGTGGGAATATCAGTACGATGTCCATCACGATATTGAACACTCCGCCTAGCAGGACGCCTGCCATGGCGCGGTTCGGATCATTGTCAGCCCTCACAAATATAGCTACGAAGTTGGAAAATACGGCAACCGGTAGGAACACATTTATATAGTGCATGTATGACATGGCATATGGGTATAGAGTGGCATTTGCGCCCATAAGTCTAAGCAGTGATGGCATGCATGTTACGTACAGTATCCACAGCAGTGCGGTGATTGCCGCGATCATCATGAATGACACGGTGAAGTAACGGTTAGATTTCACCGTGTTGCCACTTCCTCTGTGCACGCTCATCTGTACCGAGCCACCTACGCCAAAGAGAATTCCGGTTGACATAAGTATGCACAGCAGTGGCGTTGTGATGCTCAGAGCGGCCAGGGCATCAGCTCCAACACCTTTGCCAATGACGATGGCATCAGTTAGAGTGTATATGGACATGACCATGGCACTTCCAAGGGAAGGAATGAGAAATTTGAAGTAAAGCTTTTTCAGATCGTCTCTTAACAGGTTCATTTGTAAATCTCCTTAACAAAAATAGTTCATAATTGAAAATCATTGAAAATCGGAAAGACACATGATCGAGGGGACACATTATCCTGCTAGCCGCATAAAAAAAGAGCCAGATAAGATAAAGTATCTTATCTGGCTCATGAAAATTCTGATATATTTTTATCGCGATTCATGTTCCATCCGGGAATCCTGCATCTGCAGAACACCTTGCAAGGTATATTAATATTCAACATACCGTCCGACTTGTGTTATTATAACATGAGGCATAAAAATGTCAAGGGACTATTTACGGAGACAGACATAGCTATGGAGGTAAGAGATAGCATAGAAAAAAGACGCAGTATTAGAAAGTTTAAAGATATCCCAGTGGAGCCTGCGATTATAAGACAGCTTATCGAGGTGCGGCGATCCAGAACCTGTTGCAGAGAATCCGGAGATGCGGCCTGGAAAGAAAATGGATGAAGTGCTGGAATACAGATAATTACAACAAGGAGGACGTACAGCCATGTCACTGGAAAAGGCAGAAAAGTTTCTTGAAGATAAAGGATATGGAGACAGGATCATACTTATGGACGCTCCGACGGCAACTGTTGCCATGGCGGCGGAGGCGCTTGGAGTTGAGCCGGGCATGATCGCTAAGACCATGGCGTTCATACAGGATGACAAGATAGTACTCATACTCACCGAGGGCACAGCCAGAGTTGACAATAGGAAATATAGAGACAGATTCCACGTCAAGGCGAAGATGGTGCCATTTGATAGCGTGGAGGAGTTTGTCGGACATGCACCGGGCGGAGTGTGTCCATTTGGCATAAATCCGGGGATAGATGTATACCTTGATGAGAGCCTCAAGAGATACGAGAGGGTTTTCCCTGCGGCGGGCAATGACCACAGTGCAGTGAATCTCACCATCTCTGAGCTTGAGGATGCATCTGGGGCTACCGGCTGGGTTGATGTGTGTAAGGAGCAGGAGAAGTAAGCTGTTAATCAGGTTAATATGAGTATGCGGATGGTGCTTATTATACGAATTAAGTATTTGGGAAAGGAAGAAAGGGTGTATGGACATAACGATGCTTGGAACAGGAAGTGCATTTGTGACAGAGTGTTATAATACATGCTTTGTGCTGTCAGATGGAGATGAACATTTTCTAGTGGACGGCGGCGGTGGTAACGGCATACTGTCACAGCTTAAGAAAGCGGGTTTTAACTGGCAGGACATGAGGACAATATTTGTGACGCATAAACATGTAGATCATATACTCGGCGCGGTGTGGATGATCCGCATGATATGCCAGCATATGAAAAAAGGTTCGTATGAAGGCGAAGCCGTTATATACGGACATGACGAGGTCATCGCTTTACTTAGGGAGATGGCAATGCAACTTCTTAATAAGAAGGAGACAGTATATATTGGTGACAGACTTCATCTGGTTGAGGTGAATGATGGCGATACGAAAGAGATAATGGGCAGAAAGGTCACATTTTTTGATACTGGTTCAACTAAGACAAAGCAATTTGGATTCTGTATGGATATGGGTGATGGCGCGAAAATTACGTGCTGCGGAGACGAGCCTTACAATGATTGTGAGGAGAAGTATGCGAGAGGCAGCAAATGGCTGCTCCATGAGGCGTTCTGCCTGTATTCCGAGGCGGATATATTTGATCCATACGAGAAACATCACTCAACAGTCAAGGATGCCTGTGAACTTGCAGAAAAGCTTGAAGTTCAGAATCTGTTGCTATATCATACAGAGGATAAAAATATAACACATAGAAAAGAATTGTACGTGGCAGAGGGCAAAAGGTATTACAGCGGCAACCTGCATGTGCCAGATGATTTGGAGAAAATAAGACTTTAGAGATGGGCAGGAAAGAATATAGTCAAAATCTGAGAGAAATTAGAAGATTAATGACTTTCTTGAACGATAGAATTGTTTGAAAATTCAGGCAACTAGAAAAGAGTTTGCTAAAGATAGGCGATAAAAAGGAGAGATCGAAATGTACAATCCAATAAAAGAACTGACTAAGCGGGAATGGCTTATCTGGCTGTGTTCCCTCATTATAGTGCTGGTATCGAATCTTCTCACTGCAGATCTGGATATCCTCACACTGGCGGCGGCACTCATAGGTGTGACATCACTTATATTTGCGGCAAAAGGAAATGTGTGGGCGCAGATATTGATGGTCGTGTTCAGCATATTATACGGTATAATATCATTCAGGTTCCGCTACTGGGGTGAGATGATAACCTACCTCGGGATGACGATGCCGATGGCGGTGTGGTCCGCCATAACGTGGTTCAAGAATCCATCGGAGGGCAACAGCAGTGAGGTTGCCATACAGAAACTGACAAGAAGACATGTGATATGGCTCACTGTCAGCACGGTGCTTGTAACGGTTGTATTCTACTATATACTGATGCTGCTTGATACACCGAACATAGTGTTCAGTACCATATCAATCGTCACAAGCTTCCTTGCAGCGGCTCTCACCATGCTCAGATCGTCATATTACGCTGTTGGATATGCAGCAAATGATGTGATCCTGATAGTATTGTGGGTTCTCGCGTCACTTGAGAATCCGGCATATATTCCTGTAGTTGTAAACTTCGTCATATTCTTTGCGAATGATATGTATGGCTTTGTGAGCTGGAAAAAGAGGAAAGTGAGGCAGGCTGTGGATTTGTAGGAGATAATTGTAATATCACACTGAACTGCTTTATATGTTCACAGTGAGCAGGCAGACAGAATGATAAAAGAATAAATAGAATATAAGTGAAATCTTATCATAATAGGAGGACGCACAGATGAATATCAACATAAGAGAGTACACGACAGAAGATGCGGTCGCTGCGTCAGAAATTTGGAACCAGGTTGTTGATGACGGAGTAGCATTTCCACAGGAGGAAGACCTGACACCGGGATCAGGCGATGCATTTTTCAAAGAGCAGACATATACCGGTATTGCCGAGAACACAGAGAATGGTGAGGTGGTAGGACTCTACATACTTCATCCGAACAACGTGGGAAGATGCGGACATATATGTAACGCCAGCTATGCTGTGAGACGCGATATCCGCGGTGAGCACATAGGAGAAAAGCTTGTGCTTGACTGTATCTCCATGGCAAAGAAGAAAGGTTTTGGAGTGCTCCAGTTCAATGCCGTAGTAGCATCAAATGTACATGCACTCCATCTGTACAAGAGGATTGGATTTACTCCGCTGGGAGTCATACCGGGAGGATTTAGAATGCCTGACGGACATTATGAAGACATAATTCCTCATTACTATGATCTCAGAAAATAGACAGATAAATAATTGACAGGGGAGAAAACACCGTAAATATATTAAAAATTATGTTGATGTCACAGAAAGTCAGCGGTATACTTGTTGACAGAGAATTGGATATAAGTATGGGGAGCTGGCGATGCAGCCGGCTGAGAGGAGGCTGAACGCTTCGACCCACAACCTGATGCGGGTAATGCCGCCGTAGGGATACGTTTGATACATACATAATGATGTAAGAAAGAAGAGACGCATTCCTGTGTCTCTTTTTTCATAAGGAGGGACCCACGTAAGTGGGAGGATTCCTTGTGAAGTACGCAGACGCCGCGCGAAGCGCCTTTCATGCGTCTGCTCCTTTATAAGGAGGGAAATCCACGTAAGTGGGATATTCCTAAAGTGGCTGATTGGGGGCACCACCTTCCGCCACTATAAAAGTGTAAGAGAAACAAATATTAGATCTGGCACAGATTTATAAAGCCGGATCAGATTGGAGGAACAGATGAGAAATTACACAACACAGATGGACGCTGCAAGAAAAGGTATAGTGACACCTGAGATCGAGAAGGTTGCAGAGAAAGAGCATATGTCCACTGAGGCGCTGATGAAACTGGTAGGAGAGGGCAAGGTAGCGATACCAGCCAACAAAAAGCACACATGCTTAAACCCAGAGGGAGTTGGAAGCATGCTGAGGACCAAGATCAATGTCAACCTTGGCGTGTCAAGAGACTGCAAGGATTATGGTATCGAGATGCAGAAGGTTATGAGTGCTGTCGAGATGGGAGCAGAGGCGATCATGGATCTGTCAAGCCACGGCAATACACAGCCGTTCAGACAGAAACTTACTTCAGAGTGTCCGGCTATGATAGGAACTGTGCCGGTATATGACAGTGTTATTCATTATCAGAGAGATCTCGCAACTCTTACTGCACAGGATTTCATCGATGTGGTTCGTCTTCATGCGGAGGATGGAGTTGATTTTGTGACTCTCCACTGCGGAATAACAAGAAAGACGATCGAACAGATCAAGAAACATAAGAGAAAGATGAATATAGTCAGCCGTGGAGGAAGTCTCGTATTTGCATGGATGACCATGACTGGTAACGAGAATCCGTTTTACGAGTATTTTGACCAGATCCTTGATATATGCGAGGAATACGATGTGACAGTATCACTTGGAGATGCATGTCGTCCGGGATGTCTTGCGGATGCAACGGATGTATGTCAGATAGAGGAGCTTGTAAGACTTGGAGAGCTGACAAAGCGTGCGTGGGATCATAATGTACAGGTTATGGTTGAGGGCCCTGGTCATGTGCCACTTAATCAGATCGCAGCCAACATGGAAGTTCAGAAGACACTCTGTATGGGTGCGCCATTCTACGTACTTGGACCTCTTGTCACAGATATCGCACCGGGATACGATCACATCACAAGTGCGATAGGCGGAGCAGTTGCAGCCATGAACGGAGCAGCATTCCTCTGTTACGTCACACCAGCAGAGCACCTTGCCCTGCCAAATGTTGACGATGTTAAGCAGGGAATCGTCGCATCCAAGATAGCAGCCCATGCGGCAGATATAGCAAAGGGGATACCTGGAGCGAGGGATATAGACGACAAGATGGCGGATGCGAGACGTGTCCTCGACTGGGATGCACAGTTTGCATGTGCCATAGATCCTGAGACTGCAAAGGAGATCAGGGACAGCAGAAAACCTGATGACGAGTACAGCGATACATGTAGTATGTGCGGCAAATTCTGTGCTGTCAGATCCATGAACAAGGCATTGTCAGGGGAATACATAGATATACTGTAATTTCCAAGAAACTTAAAATATAAAAAGATCCGGCAGTATATGTCCATCTCGGCATGTACTGCCGTTTTTATATGCATAACATGATAGAAAATATATGGGAATAAGTACAAAAAAACGGGTGCTCAGCCGAAGATGTTTACTATTTTGCCTATTGTAATGCCGGGTGAACGAGTTTAGAATAAAACCGAAAACAGGAGTAAATTATAGAAAAGAAGGGAAAAAAGTGAACAAAGATCTTACTGTGGGAAGGCCTGAATCCGTGCTTTGGAGATTCTGCCTGCCACTTTTCGGAAGTGTGATATTTCAGCAGCTCTATAACATAGCGGACAGCTTTGTGGCGGGGCAGTTTATAGGAGAAAATGCTCTGGCGGCGGTCGGCAACAGCTATGAGATAACACTTATCTTCATAGCATTTGCATTTGGATGCAATATAGGCTGTTCGGTCATAGTATCCCAGCTGTTCGGGGCAAAGAAATACAGCGAGATGAAGACTGCGGTCTGGACTACTTTCATAGCAAGCGCGGTACTTGTGGCGGTTCTCATGCTGGTTGGATTCCTGCTTGGAGAGAGACTGCTGGCACTTATTGATACCCCGGATGAGCTGATGAGAGATTCGCTTACCTATCTGAACATATACATATTGGGCGTGCCATTTTTGTTCTTCTACAACATAGCGACAGGAATATTCTCCGCGCTGGGCGACTCGAGAACACCGTTCATATTTCTTGCCATCTCATCGGTGTCCAACATAGCCGTTGATATACTGTTTGTAAAGACATTTGAGATGGGGGTAAATGGAGTTGCTTGGGCTACATTCATCTGTCAGGGCGTGAGCGCTGTACTTGCGATAATAGTTGTGTTTAGACGTCTGGCGGCAGTTCGCACTGAGGGGAAGGTTCGTGTATTTTCAGGAAGCATGCTGGGCAAGATAGCAGTCATAGCCATACCGAGCATACTTCAGCAGAGCTTTATCTCAGTTGGAAATATAATTATTCAGAGCGTCATCAATGGATTTGGAGCCTCTGTCATAGCGGGATATGCGGCGGCTGTAAAGCTCAACAATCTCGTCATAACGTCATTCACAACACTTGGAAATGGAATATCCAACTATACCGCACAGAATCTTGGCGCGGGCAAGATCGACAGGATAGGACAGGGACTTAAAGCTGGAATAAAGCTCATATGGGGACTATGCATACCATTTGCGGTTTTGTACTTCTTCTTTGGCCGTTATGGCATGTATCCATTTATGGAGAACAGGACAGGACTTGCCCTTGACACGGGAGTCACGTATCTCAGGATACTGGCGCCGTTCTACTTTGTAGTATCGGCAAAACTTGTAGCGGATGGAATACTAAGGGGAACAGGCATGATGGGCAGATTCATGACATCGACATTTACAGATCTGATACTCAGGGTGGTGCTGGCGATAGTGCTGTCAAGAGTTATAGGTTCCGCCACAGGAATATGGCTGGCCTGGCCGATAGGCTGGACTATAGCAACAGTCATGTCACTGGTATTCTGTGTGAATGGAATAAAAAAACTTAAGAACAGGAGAGAGTATGAAGTCGGATAGAAATAAAAAAATATGGGGAGCTGTATTTGCAGTTCTGGGGATATTGGGAGCGATATTGTTTGTGCTACCTGTGACACGTGGAAGCAGGATTAATATAGGTACTATGCTGGGAGTTGCTGTGTTTGGAGCGGCCGCTTTGTATGGACTCTTTAAGCGGAGGATAGATAGTGTCATTAAAAACTGGTGGGAGAAAAAGGCGGGCAGGGTGTGCCTGACTATTATTATGGTGATTGCTATAGGTGTGTTGGCTCTCGCTGCAGTCATAACTGGAAATATGGTATATGCGGCAAATGTAAAACCGATGCAGGATGCGACCGTTGTGGTACTGGGCTGTGCAGTCAGGGACGGCGGTCCTAGCCTGATGCTCAGAGAGAGACTTGAAGCTGCAAGAAAATATCTTGATGATAATCCTCAGGCGGTATGTGTAGTTTCAGGCGGTCAGGGCGCTGATGAAAGTATATCAGAGGCTCAGTGCATGTATGAGTATCTCACAGAGCACGGAATAGATGCTTCCAGAATATATATGGAAGATAAGTCAACCTCCACAAGGGAGAATATAAAGTTTTCAGCTGAGGTCATATCGCAGAACGGCCTTCCAGGGAAGATGAATATAGTGACAAATGAATTCCATGAGTACAGGGCGAGAAAGATAGCAGAAAAGCAGGGGATAGACAGCGGTTCCATATCCGGAGGTACAGCGTGGTGGCTCCTTCCAACATACTATGTCAGGGAGATGACGGGTATACTGTATGAGTGGATCAGTGGCTGACGAATGGACGGACATGATGTGTGACGGGCAAGGCCGACATTAAAGTGCTGACAGGTGTACAATCGGTGATATTTGGTTGAAATGCACAGATAACCTTGAAAAAGACTTGTAATATTTCTTGAAAAATGCATGTAAAAACTTACTTCTAATTGAAAGGAATTATGTTATAATGACTCTGTATGATACAAGTACAGTATCTGATTAAAAGGAGAACGAGATGAACAAATTAGAACTTCAGAAAAAAGCTGTAGAAGTTCGCAAGGGCATTGTTACAGGTGTATACAATGCAAAGAGCGGACATCCAGGCGGCTCATTATCAGCAGCAGACCTGTTTACTTATCTTTATTTCGAGGAGATGAATGTGGATCCTAAGAATCCTGAGGACGAGAATCGTGACAGATTTGTGCTCTCAAAGGGACACACAGCTCCGGGCTACTACGCAGCACTTGCGTTAAAAGGCTTTTTCCCAATAGAAGACTTAAAGACACTCAGACATGTTGGATCTTACCTTCAGGGACATCCTGACAAGAAGCACACTCCGGGCGTGGATATGTCATCAGGATCACTGGGACAGGGACTTTCAGTTGCAGTAGGTATGGCACTTGCAGCAAAGATGCAGGGCAAGGATTACAGAACATACTGTCTCTGCGGTGATGGAGAGATCCAGGAGGGACAGATATGGGAGGCAGCTATGTTCGCAGGACATAGAAAGCTTGACAATCTGTGCGTTATAGTAGATAACAACAATCTTCAGATTGACGGAACGGTTGAGGATGTATGTTCACCATATCCTATAGATGAGAAGTTCAAGGCATTCAACTTCCATGTTATCAATATCAATGGCAATGACTTTGATGAGATCGACAAGGCATTTGCTGAGGCACGTGCCCACAAGGGTGAGCCTACAGCGATCATCGCCCACACAGTAAAGGGCAAGGGTGTATCATTCATGGAGGACAAGGCCGGCTGGCATGGAAAGGCTCCGAATGAAGAAGAGTACAAGATTGCCATGGAAGAACTTGAGAAGGAGGCTGCAGCATTATGATAGAGAATAAAGCAATCGCAACCAGAGAGAGCTATGGCAATGCCTTAGTAGAGATCGCAAAGAAGCATGACAATCTTGTAGTTTTAGATGCAGACCTTGCAGAGGCAACCAAGACAGTTATTTTTAAGAAAGCTTATCCGGAGCGCCACATTGACTGCGGTATCGCAGAGGCAAACATGGCAGGTATAGCCGCCGGAATGTCAACATGTGGATACGTTCCTTTTATGAGTTCATTTGCAATGTTCGCTGCAGGACGTGCATTTGAACAGGTGAGAAATACCATCGGATATCCACATCTGAATGTGAAGATTGGTGCCACACACGCAGGAATCTCAGTAGGTGAGGATGGAGCAACACATCAGTGCTGTGAGGATATAGCACTTATGAGAGAGATCCCGGGCATGGTTGTCATCAATCCATGTGATGATGTAGAGGCAAGAGCAGCAGTGAAAGCTGCATACGAGTATGTAGGACCTGTATATCTCAGATTTGGAAGACTGGCAGTTCCGGTTCTCAATGATGAGAGCACATACAAGTTTGAGATCGGTAAGGGTGTTAAGCTCAAGGACGGCAAGGACATATCTATCATAGCTACAGGACTTTGTGTATCTGAGGCTGTGAAGGCTGTGGATATGCTCGCTGCTGACGGTATCGATGCGGAGATTATCAACATACACACTATCAAGCCTATTGATGAGGATATCATCGTGGAGACAGCTCAGAAGACAGGAAGAGTATTTACAGTTGAGGAGCACTCCATCATAGGTGGCCTCGGAAGTGCTGTTGCAGAGGTGCTTGCTGAGAAGTGTCCTACAAAGCTGACAAGGATCGGTGTGAGAGATACATTCGGTGAGTCAGGCCCTGCAAAGGAACTGCTTCACAAGTATGAGCTTGATGCCGAGGGTATCTATAAGCAGATCAAGGCTGCACTGTAATCCTGATGCGATAATTTGGACTACATGGCAGATATATAAGCTGAAATAGCTGAGACTAAATATCTGTGAAAGACACAGAGAGTTATATACAGATGGGGGAGCCTGCCAGTGGCAGGCTCTTTCCATATATATGTATGGGCAGGCAGATGTCCGGTAAAACATACCATGTACATCCGGCTGATACCAGAAGTTACAATACACAAGGGCTGAAGACCAGATGAAACTGGAGAACTTTACAGAAGAGAGGTAGGAATCATATGGGCAGAGAGTATGTAGAGGAACTTAAGACCCGCGTGCTAAGCGGTGGAGCGGAGATCACATATGACGAAGCTCTGAAGCTGGCACATGAGGATCTGGATATACTGGCGGCTTCAGCAAATGAGATAAGAGAGCATTTCTGCGGAGACCGGTGTGATGTGTGTTCGGTCATAAGCGTGAAGGAGGGCAGATGCACAGAGAACTGCAGATACTGTGCACAGTCCAGGATAGCGAAGAAGGATATACCAGAGGTAAATCTGCTTGGTAATGCAGTGGTGACTGAGGGCGCAGACGTGGACTACGGCAAGGGAAGCTTCAGGTACTGCCTTGTGGCTGAGGGCAGGAGACTTTCAAAGCGAGAGGTTGAGCTTGCAGAGAAAACAGTACAGGATATACACGACAATGTGGATATCAACATATGCGCATCGTTTGGCCTGCTGGATCAGGATGACTTTACGAAGCTCAAGGGTGCGGGACTTACAATGATACACAATAACCTTGAGACATCACCTGCATATTTTCCGGAGGTGTGCACCAGTCACACCCAGGAACAGAAGAAGGCGACCATACGGGCTGCAAAGGCTGCGGGGCTTATGGTGTGCAGTGGAAGCCTGTTCGGCATGGGTGAGACGCTTGAGGACAGGGTGGCGCTTGCCTTTGAGCTCAGGGAACTTGGAGTGGATTCTGTTCCGATGAACCTCCTCAATCCGAGGGAGGGAACGCCGTTCTACGACAAGACGCCGCTTACTGAGGAGGAGTACGTCAGAACGATAGCGGTATACAGATTTGTCATGCCAAAAGTCATGATAAGGCTTGCGGCTGGAAGAGGAAGATATGAGGACAACGGCGAGGCTGCACTTGCAGCCGGAGCAAATGCGGTCATAAGTGGGGACTTCCTCACAACAGATGGCACATCGTTTGACCTTGACTTTGACATGATACAGAGAAAAGGATTTACCACGGACAGAGTGCATTTGACAGAGTGATATGTCTGAGGCATGACTCAACAGTGTGAGTAAGTTGGTATATTTGTGACATGTAATGTCATGGAATTGTAGTTACAGATGGAAAAGGAGAAGATATATTATGAAGATTTATGACAGGATCATGGGACTTGGAACAAAGATGACAGACATGGATGCATCCACATACCAGGGCGCATTCATAGGTAAGATATCCTACACGGTGGATAGAGAGAAGGCAGAAGCTGCCGACAGCATTACATATGAGTATGGCGATGTGAAGGAGAATGCTTTCATGTACATACTCTCAATTCTTGGTAAAGTAGCAGGAGAGGAGACTCCTGTTGAGAAGATGACCATCACACTCGTAAAGGCGTCTGACAAGGAGAAGGATATCAAAAGAGTTGAGAAGGCTGATTATGAGGATGAGAAGCCGTTCCACACATTTACAAAGGAAGAGGTATATGCATTCAGCAAGGAGACAGGAGACGAGAATAAGATTCACCTCACAGATCATCCAGTAGTCCAGGGAATGCTGCTCTTACGCACCGCAGCATGTGCGCATGAGGATTTGAAGAGACTTGATGTGAAGTTTGTAGAGCCTTCATACGCAGAGGAAGACCTTATGTGGGGCAGCAACGGAAGAGAGCTTGTTCTCTATGCAGATGGTTATGTAAAGGCGTCGTTTAAGGTGGTTAGATAATCTTTTAAGATTTGGCTGCAGATAGATCAATTTATGATGAATACAAGAATAAAGTAAAAATTAGGTTATGGTGAGCGGTGTTTATTTCGAGCTGTAGTATTATCAGTATACGAATGACATGAAAAAACCTGTTGATGCCACAGATGAAAAGCTGCCACAGTTTTTGAAGACTGTGGCAGCTTTTTTTGTGCGAAATTAGGAATTCTCGCTGTTTAGTTTATCCTGATGAAATCGGACATCATGTATCCTGTGATCTTTTTGCCGTTTTTGGTAAATGTGATCTTATACCATACAGACTTATCGGAGGCTGTTGCTGAATCGATTATCTGTATTTTTGTACCGCGGCCGAGTTCTGTGATGATGCTGTGATTTGTTCCTGCCCCAGATCTTACACGAACCAGATAGTCAGTGACAACGCCGCTTAGTGATGACAGGATAGCTGGTTCAGATGACATATTGGCGTAATAGTATTTGCCGTTGAATGTCTTGTAAGCACGGATTCTGTATGTATTGCCCTTGGAAAGAGCAGGTGCAATATAGTTTGTTGTCTCAGCTGGCAGGATTTTCACCATAGTATATTTCTTCGTGCTGTCATTGTACTTGTATATCACATAGCCGTTCACGCCGCTGAGCTTTCTCCACTGAAGGTATGCCTTGGAGCTCAAAGTTGCCATCTTGAATGATCCACTGAACTTTGGCGGAACAGTGCAGGAACTGTATTCTCTGATGTTGCTGTAGCTGGTATATCCGTTTTTCTGTGAAAATGCTTTTATACCGATCTTGTAAACAGTTGATGATGACAATTCGGAAATCGTATATGTTCTGTCGTCTGCACCCTGTATAGTTGATATGGAATCGTAGGTTTTTGTTTTTGTATTATACAGATATACGATGTAGCCGGTTGTGTTTGCTGTCTTGCTCCACATGATGCGGATTGAACTTGAAGTTCTGGCGAGTGTTATCACATTTGCAGGTTTGTCAGGACCTGTGCTGGCTGTCACGAAAGGTGCAAGAGGTGTGTTGAAATACTTTCCATTGTGCTTGTAGTATGCGGCAACTGTGTAGCTGTACTGGGTGGCAGCCGGAAGACCGGTCTGTGTAAATATTGCGCTGGAAGCGGAGTATGTCTTGCCGATCTTGCTCCATGTAGCAGTCTTGGAATCCCATCGGTAAATTATGTATCCTGCTACATTGTTCTCTTTGTTCCACTTTAGTGTAATAGAGTTGCTGGATGCATAGCTTGCTTTTAGACCGCTGACCTGCCCAGGAAGAGTTGTCATACTTATAGCGCCTGATACGACATGCCAGATTGTATCTGTGCTTGTCTTGGTAAACGCACGTATCTTATAGCTGTATTCGGTTCCTCCTGCGAGATCTGTGTCTATATAGCTGCTTGTCGCAGAAGATGAACTTGTGTATATGGCCTCATAAGCTTTCTTTGTGCTGTTGTATCTGTATATTCTGTAACCGGATGTGACAGGGATAGGGGTCCATGAAAGTTTTATGGAAGAAGATGATACAGCCTTTGCTGCAAAATTCTCCACATTATCCGGAACTGTGATTCCTGCGGTCTCTGTAGATTTAACTCCGTAGACAGTGCCGGAATTCAGCTTGTAATAACCGCGGACCCTGTATGTATATTTCTTGCCGTCCTGAAGGTTCTTATCTGTAAATGTCAGTTTGCTGGCACCTTTAACTGTGCCGACTGATGTATATGCTCCTGTAGATTCGTCAAGCCTGAGAATCTGATATCCGTACACCTCTGGAACTTTGGTCCATGACAATGTTATAGTTGAATCTGTCGATTCTCTTACAGAGAGGGAAGATGGAGCCTTTGGAGCCTTTATATACCTGAAATTCAAATCCGTCAGGTGATTGTTTATACCAGATATAACACCTGCATCTGAGTACTGCCAATATGAGTGTGCTGTTGTGAGCGTGTCTGTGTCATTGTACTGGGCTGTCCATACCGGGTACAGTGAGGCAATCGATGCTGCATTCATGTCATCTGTTATGACTGTCTTACTTGCGTAGAGCATACCTACATATCCCTTAGCCTCTACAGTAGAGCAAAACGTCTTGATGACTTTTGTCGCTGCACTCTTTGAAAGATGGGCATTGTAGAGTCTTCCGGTGAGACCGCCTTCCCATGCGTATTCGTAATCCATAACAATAGGAAGGTTGATGTTGTATCCTGACAGGAGATTCATTGTGTAGGCGGCTTCCCGCTTTGCTTCGGCTGTGTTGATAGCCTGAGAGTAGAAGTATACTCCAACATCTACACCTGCTGCTGTTGCAGCTTTGATGTTCTGCTCAAATGTGGAATCTCTATAATAGGCGCCTGATCCGTAGTAGCGGCCACCAACTCTGATAAATGCAAAAGATATTCCTGAGGCTTTTACCTTTTTCCAGTTGATGTCGTCGCCGTTCCACTCAGACACGTCGATGCCTTTTACGACTTTGTGGTTTTTGAACATGGATGAGTGAGTGTAGCCTGAACTGGCGAGAGATGCGGTTCCCTGAGAGGAAGCGTAATCTGACTGCCTTTGCAGTTGTTTGATAGTTTCGGGATCGTTGTTGTACAGATTGTATACATGTTCGATCTCTGCTTCGTCCAGTTCTCTGTAGTTGAAGTTACCCTCGTCTACCACTTGCTGGACTTCCTCTTTTGTAGATGTGACTGTTATGTCTGAAGAGTCAGCTGCATATGCATTTACGCCGTTTGCTCCGGCAAAAATGAATGCGCTGACACCAAGGACAAAGCCTATTAAATTCTTTCTGAAATGTCTGTTAAACATATAGTCCTCCCTATAGATGTAGTATAGTTTACATAATAGTGTTAAAAGGGTTAAAAGTCAATAAAATGAGTCGAATTGTTACGCAAATATTACAAAAAAATATTTAAAGCATAAATTTTCATAAAAAGTTATGCTAAAAAAACAGCTAAAGAATTATAAATTTGATATAAAATATTTAGGCGGTATGATATAATTGTTATAAATTTTGCAAAAAAAAGGAGGACCGGTCTGATGGAGGATAAAGTTGGATTTGGAACGGCACTAAAGAATATGTTTGTCGGCATTGTAAAGCCTGAGTTATATATTCATAATGGCGCAAAAGGAAAGGCAGGACCGGCTGTATTTGCTGCATTTATTATGAGCATACTGTTATATCTGGTGATTTTCTTTATTCCATACAATAATATGTTTGGAGGAGGAAGGCTGGCGGATGCTGTTGATAACGCCATTGGTGATTTTGCACTGACGAATGAAGGATTTTTTTATGATGATGCATTTGAGTGGTCGGACGAGGAAGGTTTGTCCTATATAAGTATAGATACATCTTTGGGCGACGTTGACAGCGATGAGGTGCGGGAGTTTGCACAGAGGGAAGGATATACTACTGTATTCATGATTACATCGCAGGATATCATATCATATAATGGCGGACAGATGCAGGTTATAAAGTGCAGAGAGCTGTATGAGGCACTGAGCCCGTTGGGAAGTGGTCGTTCTTTTTGCAAACAGGATATACTTGATATCATAAATAGATTTGACACTCCTGTATTGGTTACGGTATATGTTGTTAAAACCATCATAGGATTCATAGGCGATTTGATCATGGCACTCCTGATAGGGGCAGTCGGGCTTCTCATAGCATCAATGAAGAATTACAAGGTTTCATTTGGAACTACTTATAAGGCAGCCTTATACATAAGGATCATCTGGCATTCAGTTGTGATGGTTATAGCTGCATATGTGTGGCCGGCGACGACCACTCTTCGTATGATAGGTGTTCTTATAGCTGTCGTCTATATGTTCATAGCCATATCAAGATACAGCAAGGAGAACCCATATCAGGCGGCACCTGCGTACAGCGGCATGGCGGCCCCGATGAATGAACAACAGGGTTATGGCAGCTATGGGCAGATGAATCAGCAGAGCTATAACGGCTATGGGCAGACGAATCAGCAGAGTTATAACGGCTATGGGCAGATGAATCAGCAGAGCTATAACGGCTATGGACAGGCGAATCAGCAGAGTTATAACGGCTACGGGCAGACGAATCAGCAGAGCTATAACGGCTATGGGCAGGCAGATCAGAGTCAGAATAACGCACACGAAACAGATGAAGATCCGGAAGATAACATAAACGCGGACAATAGATAAAGCACACATTTAATTTTATAATATATAACACCAGGAGGATTATTTACATGAACAATTTGAGAAAGACCAAGATCATATGTACACTTGGACCAGCAACAGATGATGATAATGTACTCAGACAGCTCATGATAGAGGGGATGGATGTAGCCAGGTTCAATTTTTCTCATGGGGATCATGCCCAGCACAGAAAGAATAAAGACAGAGTAGAAAAACTCAGGGATGAACTGGGTATTCCTGTTGCGACTCTGTTAGATACTAAGGGACCAGAGATCAGAGTCGGCGATTTTAAAGACGGAAAAGTAGAACTTGTAGAAGGACAGGCGTTTACTTTGACTACAGAGGATGTCATAGGTGATCAGGCAAAGGTATCCATAACATATAAAAATCTTGTGAATGACGTTAAACCTGGAGATACCATACTGATAGATGATGGCCTTATAAATATGAAGATAGAGAAGGTTACCTCCAAAGAGATTATCTGTAAGGTTGAAAATGGCGGTCCGGTGTCAAACCACAAAGGTGTGAATGTGCCAAGAGTCAATCTTACAATGCCGTATATAAGTGATGTTGACAGGGAAGACATAATATTTGGTATAAAGAATGATTTTGATTTTATTGCTGCTTCATTTGTAAGGTCAGCGGATGATATTTTGCAGATCAGAAAGATACTTGATGAATATGAATGTGACAATATTAACATAATTGCAAAGATAGAGAATATGCAGGGCGTTGACAATATTGATGAGATCATCAGGGTTTCGGATGGAATTATGGTAGCCAGAGGTGATATGGGAGTAGAGATTCCACTTGAGGATGTGCCTATTATCCAGAAGATGATAATTAAGAAAGTATACAATGCAGATAAGCAGGTCATAACAGCTACACAGATGCTTGATTCCATGATGATACATCCAAGACCAACCAGAGCAGAGGCTACAGATGTTGCAAATGCTATATACGACGGAACCAGTGCTATCATGCTTTCAGGTGAGACTGCCGCAGGAAAGTATCCTGTTGAGGCTCTTCATACAATGAAGACAATTGCAGAGAGAGCAGAGCGTGACATTGATTATAATAAGCGTTTCTTCAGCAGAGATGCTGTACAGAATCCTGATATAACAAGCGCTATTTCGCATGCGACATGTACTACAGCTATAGATCTTGCTGCTGCGGCTATCATCACTGTCACAAAGTCCGGCAAGACAGCGAGAATGCTGTCAAAGTACAGACCAAAGTGTCCGATCATAGGATGTACTCCTGTTGAGAAGGTTGCGAGACAGATAAATCTGTCATGGGGAGTTCAGCCGCTTCTCATAGGAGAGGAGAACAATACAGATGATCTCTTTGAGCATGCGGTTGATGCTGCCAAGAGACATGGCTATGTCAAGGATGGAGAGGTGACAGTAATAACAGCAGGAGTTCCTCTTGGAGTCACGGGAACGACCAACCTTATAAAAGTTCATGTAGTAGGACACATTCTTGTGAAGGGCTATTCGATTAATGAAAGGAGTGCGACAGCTCCGCTGTGTGTGTGCGAGTCAGAGGATGAGCTCATAGAGAATTACAAGGATGGTGATATCATTGTTATCAATGAGACCAGCAACAGGATTATGGATCAGCTCAAGACGGCATCCGCAATAGTCTGCGAGAAGAATGGTGGCAATTCGCATGCCGCTATAGTTGGACTCAGCAGAGATATTCCGGTGATACTTGGAGCTCAGAATGCTACCAAGATACTGAAATCGGGTGCTATCGTCACGGTAAATGGCGAAGATGGCGTGGTAATCTCAAACTAGATGTAACAAATATTTAACAGATTCTAAATAAAAATGTATGAAATAAAACCTCCTATGTTGACAAATGTAACTATTGTTGCTATACTACAATAGATTTGTAACAAAAACGTAATAATTGTTACGCTGAGATCAAGCATAGGAGGTTTTATGATGTCTAAGGCAAAGACTATAAAGAAATCTATAGTAGTCGCTGCAGCAGCCGGAATGGTTATCACAACTGCATTTGGCAGTGTGAGTGCGAGTCAGATATACGACGATTCAACTGTGGGAATTTCATCTGCGTTTGACAGATATGCGAACACCCTTGCGGGCAATGATAAGAGCGTAAAGAGTGCAGGTGATATTGCCACTGCAACAGATGCACAGCACGGAGATGGCACAGCTGATAAGAAGACAGACGACAGCAGTAAGAGCCAGACAGATGCTAAGAAGGATGCCGGAAAGAAGTCTGTAAAGTATCCTGATTTCAAGGACAAGTGTGTTGCGGTAAGTGATGACTATGTCAACATAAGGTCTGGAGAAGGTACTGATTCTGACGTGGTAGGTATCATACAGAATAACGGTATAGCTACAGTTGTCAAGAAAGGCAAGGAGTGGACCCAGGTCGCTTCAGGAGATTGTACAGGATACATAAGAAATGATCTTCTCTTATACGGAGATGAGGCTGGTGCTTATGCAGAGAGTAACTGCGAGAAGAAAGCAACTGTCACTACAGAGACTCTGAATGTAAGAACCGGGGCAGATGTGAATTCAGACTGTATAACACAGGTTGGATCAGGTGAATCGTTCAGTATTCTTTCGCAGGATGATAAGTGGGTACAGATAGCTCTTGATGATCAGACAAGTGGATATGTGAGTGCTGATTATGTGGAATATACATATGATTTTAATACGGCAAAGACCATGGAGCAGATACAGGCTGAGATTGAAGCAGAGCAGCAGGCAGAAGATGATCAGACATTAGACGAACAGGATGCTGCTGATGATCAGACTGACTATGACACCGATGACAGTCAGGATGTGGATGACGATCAGGATTCAGAAGATGATCAGAGCACAGATGATAGTCAGGATACAGATGACAGTCAGGATATAGATGATAGTCAGGATGTGGATGACAGCCAGGATAACTCAGATGATCAGGATGTGGATGACAGCCAGGATAACTCAGGTGATCAAGGCACCGATGACAGTCAGGACAGTTCAGATGATCAGGACAGTGGTTCGGGCGATGTTGCTGCGCCGAGTGGACAGACAGGAATTGATCTTGCAAATTATGCAACACAGTTTGTTGGCAATCCATATGTGTATGGCGGTTCGAGCCTTACAGATGGAGCAGACTGTTCAGGATTTGTCATGGCAGTGTATGCACAGTTTGGATATTCACTTCCACATTCAGCTGGAGCACAGTCAGGATATGGTGTTAGAGTTGATACATCAAGTCTGGAACCTGGAGACATCTTGTTTTATGGAGATAGTTCTATAGAGCACTGCGCTATATATATAGGTGGAGGCATGATAGTTCATGCAAGTACAGAGGAGACAGGAATAAAGATTTCCTCAGCGTTCTACAGAACCCCATATTGCGCTGTCAGAATAATTGGACAGTAGACAGAAGACTTTTGGTAGTGTATAATATCAAACATAAAAAGAGCACACTTGCTTATGTAAGTGCGCTCTTTTTGTTCAAAATGGCGAAAACTTTGCGGAATGAACAAAAAAAGTCGACAATATGCACATTAAAATGACTCAAATATATTGAAAAAAAGTCGATGTATGATATAATAGATACATCAATTTGGATTTATTCCAAAAAAGAAGGAGTTGGGCATCATGAATTACATAATCAGTGGTAAGAATATTGAAGTCACAGAAGGACTTAGAAGCGCAGTGCAGGATAAGCTGTCCAAGCTTGAGAAGTATTTTGCTGACGATGCATCAGTACAGGTGACATTTAGTGTCGAGAAGGATAGACAGAAGATAGAAGTAACCATCCCTATGAAGGGACATATCATCAGAGCTGAGCAGGTTAGTGATGATATGTATGTTTCAATAGATCTCGTTGTAGAGGTTATAGAGAGACAGGTTACAAGACATCGCAAGAAACTGATCGACAAGGAGCAGAACGCAGCATACCTCAGCAAGGCATTTGTTGATGAGGATGTTGAGGATGATGATGACATCAAGATCGTGAGAACAAAGAAGTTCGCTGTAAAGCCTATGTATCCAGAGGACGCATGTATCCAGATGGATCTTGTTGGCCATAACTTCTATGTTTTCAGAAACGCAGAGACAGATGAGGTTAATGTTGTATACAAGAGAAAGGGCAACACATACGGACTCATCGAGCCAGAATTCTAACAGACGTACGGCAAAGGCACAGTAAAACTGTGACATATTATATATGAAACTATGAGATATAAGGAGACTTTCCAATATAGAAGGTCTCCTTTTTGCTTGATATAAGTAGAATAAGATGTTAGAATGTACCCTGAATAATGATAGCTAGGAGGCAATAACAACAATGGGTTTGTTTGAAAAGATATTTGGAACACATAGTGAGAAGGAGCTTAAGAAGATAGCTCCTATAGTTGATGCGATAGAGGCACTTGATGACAAGATGCAGGCGCTTTCAGATGAGGAGCTGAAAGCTAAGACACAGGAATTTAAGGACAGGCTTGCTGCAGGCGAGACTCTGGACGACATTCTTGTTGAGGCGTTTGCGGTGGTCAGGGAAGCTGCTTATCGTGTGCTCGGAATGAAACACTACAGAGTACAGCTTATAGGTGGAATTGTTCTTCATCAGGGACGTATAGCAGAGATGAGAACTGGTGAAGGTAAGACCCTTGTATCGACACTTCCGGCTTATCTCAATGCCCTTGAAGGAAAGGGCGTACATGTAGTTACAGTAAACGACTACCTGGCAAAGCGTGATGCTGAGTGGATGGGACAGGTTCATGAGTTCCTGGGCCTGAAGGTTGGTATCATTCTCAACAGCTCGACAACTGATGAGAGAAGAGAGGCATATAACTGCGATATTACATATGTAACCAACAACGAGCTTGGATTTGATTACCTGAGGGATAACATGGTTATATATAAGGAGAAGCTGGTTCTCCGTGGCCTTCACTACTGCGTAATAGATGAGGTTGATTCGGTACTCATAGATGAGGCTAGAACTCCTCTTATCATATCAGGCCAGAGCGGCAAATCAACTGAGCTTTACAAGATGTGTGATTACCTTGCAAGACAGATGAAGCGTGGCGAGGGCGATGGTGAGATATCCAAGATGGATATGCTCATGAAGACGGCTATAGAGGAAGACGGAGATTTCCTTGTAAATGAGAAGGACAAGTACGTCATGCTCACAGCGAATGGTGTAAAGATGGTTGAGCAGTTTTTCCATATTGAAAATCTTTCAGATCCTGAGAATATGGAGATACAGCACAATATCATACTTGCGCTCCGCGCACATAACCTTATGTTCAGAGACAGAGATTATGTTGTAAAGGACGATGAGGTTCTTATTGTAGATGAATTTACAGGTCGTATTATGCCTGGAAGAAGATTCTCAGATGGTCTCCATCAGGCCATAGAGGCGAAGGAGAATGTAAAGGTCAAGAGAGAGAGCAAGACTCTTGCAACTATCACATTCCAGAACTTCTTCAATATGTTTGATAAGAAGGCAGGTATGACAGGTACTGCCCAGACCGAGGAAGAGGAGTTCAGAGAGATTTACGGAATGGACGTAGTTGTCATTCCGACAAACAGACCAATACAGAGAATAGATCAGCCTGATTCTATCTTCAAGACAAAGAAAGAAAAGCTGAATGCAATAGTAGAACAGATAAATATCAGTTACAGAAAAGGGCAGCCGGTCCTTGTCGGTACTATCAATATTGATGCGTCAGAGGAACTCAGTCATATGCTCACAAAGAGAAAAATCCCTCATAAGGTTTTGAATGCGAAGTTCCATGAGCTCGAGGCTGAGATAGTAGCAGATGCCGGACAGAAGAATGCGGTTACTATCGCAACCAACATGGCAGGACGTGGTACTGATATCAAGCTTGGAGAAGGTGTCGCTGAACTTGGCGGACTCAGGATTATAGGAACAGAGAGACATGAGAGCAGACGAATTGATAATCAGCTTCGTGGACGTTCAGGACGACAGGGAGATCCGGGAGAATCCAAATTTTATCTGTCGCTGGAAGATGATCTGATGAGACTGTTTGGATCAGAGCGTGTTATGAGTGTATATGATGCACTTAAGATTCCTGAGGGTGAGGAGATAGAGCACAAGACTATCTCTAACTTTGTTGAGAAGGCGCAGAAGAAGATAGAGGGCAACAACTTTGCAATCAGAAAGAATCTTCTTGAGTATGACAGAGTAAACAATGAACAGAGAGAGATTATATACAAGGAAAGAAGAAGAGTTCTTGACGGCGAGAATATGCATGAGGTTATTCTCAAGATGATAAAGGATGACATCAATTCTGCTGTTGATCTTGTGTGCTCACATGAGACATCACCGGAGGATTGGAATCAGACAGAACTTGATGACATGATCAGGAACATTATCCCGTTTGAGAATCCTGTCCAGCTTACTGATGAGGAGATCAGAAAAACTGATATAGATGGACTCAAGGAGAGACTGTATAGTGAGGCGGTTGAGCTCTATGCGGCGAAGGAGGAGGAACTCGGCGATTCTGACCAGATGAGAGAGATTGAGCGAGTTGTGCTTCTCAAGTCCATAGACAGAAAGTGGACAGACCATATAGATGATATGGATAACCTGAGACAGGGAATAGGACTTCGTTCTCTGGGACAGAGAGATCCTGTGGTAGAGTATAAATTTGCTGGATACGATATGTTCAATGACATGACTGCTGCTATCCGTGAGGAGACTGTTAAGGTTCTGTTCAGGATAAAGGTAGAGCAGAAGATTGAGCGTGAAGAGGTAAACAAGGTCACTGGTACAAACAAAGATGACACAGTGGCAAGGGGACCTATAAAGAAGGCGAAGAAGATAGGCAGAAATGATCTGTGCCCGTGCGGAAGCGGCAAGAAATACAAGAATTGCTGCGGACGTGAGGCATAGGACCATATACAGGAGAAGCTGAGTGATAGAGTTAGATGAGTACAGGGCGACGATGACCTCCTACAGGGAACCTTTGGAGGAAGTCAAGTCATCCCTTGACATTGAAAATAAGACAGATAGAATAGCGAAACTTAATTATGAGATGGAACAGCCCGGGTTCTGGGATGATGTCAATGAATCCCGGGAGGTGTCAAAAGAACTGAAGGGACTGCAGGATCTTGTGGACAACTACAAGAAGTTGGAGAATGACTATGTGGATATAGATACACTTATTCTGATGGCTGAGGAGGAGAATGATCCAAGCCTGGTTCCTGAGATAGGAGAACAGATTGAGATATTCACAAAGGAATTCGAAGAGTACAGGATCAATCTGCTGTTCGTTGATGAATTTGATGACTGCAATGCGGTTCTCACACTCCATTCAGGAGAAGGCGGAACAGAGTCCTGTGACTGGGTAAGCATGCTTTATAGGATGTATACCAGATGGGCTGAAAAACATGGCATGAATGTTGAAGTGCTTGATTTCCTTGAAGGCGATGAGGCTGGTATAAAGTCTGTGACAATTCAGATAAATGGACCACACGCATACGGGTATCTCAAATCTGAAAAAGGTGTGCACAGGCTGGTCAGGATATCACCATTCAATTCGGCAGGCAAGCGTATGACTTCGTTTGCATCGTGTGATGTTATTCCGGATATAGAACAGGATTTGGAAGTAGACATACGTGATGAAGATATAAGAATAGATACCTACAGATCAAGTGGTGCTGGTGGACAGCATATCAACAAGACCTCGTCGGCCATTAGAATTACACACTATCCTACAGGCATAGTGGTTCAGTGCCAGAATGAGCGGTCACAGCTCATGAATAAAAACAAGGCTATGCAGATGCTGAAGTCCAAGCTTTATCTTCTGAAGAAACAGGAGAATCTTGAGAAGATATCAGATATCCGCGGTGAGGTGACTGACAATGGATTTGGCAGTCAGATCAGATCATATGTGCTTCAGCCATATACGATGGTCAAGGACAAGAGGACATCCTATGAGAATTCCAATGTGTCAGCGGTTTTGGATGGAGATCTTGATGGATTTATGACAGCATATCTCAAATGGTTGAATAAGGTTGAGGTGTAGCAGCGTATGAGCAGCGGACGATAAGAAATTAGTCTTTGACAATGACGCTTTATACTGATAAAGTAATGACGTACTAAATTTGCATGTTATGCAGAAAAAGGAGATAAAAGGAGATAAAAACATGGTGAATATAGCAGTATTAGGTTATGGTACAGTAGGCTCGGGAGTTGTGGAAGTGATTAACACCAACCATGATATTGTTAACAGGAGAGCTGGACAGGAGATAAACGTTAAGAGAGTTCTTGATCTCAGGGAATTTCCTGGGGATCCTGTCGAGAACATTCTCACCCATGATTTTGAAGATATACTTAATGATGATGATATAAGTGTTGTTGTGGAGGTTATGGGAGGCGTTGAGCCTGCATATACATTTGTCAAGAAGTGTCTGCTTGCCGGTAAGAGCGTGGCAACCTCCAACAAGGAACTTGTGGCTGTTCACGGACCGGAGCTTATAAGGATTGCCAGAGAGGGCAATATCAATTTCTTCTTTGAGGCATCAGCAGGTGGTGGAATCCCGGTTATAAGACCGCTCAACACATCCATAACGGCGGATGAGGTTACAGAGATCACAGGAATACTCAACGGAACAACCAATTACATCCTTACTAAGATGGACAAGGAGGGCGCAGATTATGCTACAGTCCTGAAACAGGCACAGGAGCTCGGCTATGCGGAGCGCAATCCTGAGGCTGATGTTGAGGGCGGCGATGCGTGCAGAAAGATTGCTATACTTACATCTCTTGTATATGGCAAAAATCTGGATTACAACAGAATCCATATGGAGGGAATAACAAAGATTACAACAGATGATTTCAAGTATGCGGATAAGATGGGGTATTCTGTAAAGCTTGTTGGTACAACAAGAAAGACAGACGGAAAGCTTTATTCATACGTTGCCCCTGTCATGCTTCCACATGACAATCCGTTGGCAAAGATAGATGATGTATACAACGGTATACTTGTACATGGAAATGCTCTCGATGATGTGATGTTCTATGGCAAGGGTGCCGGAAAACTCCCTACAGCATCGGCGGTTGTGTCGGATGTTGTAGAGGCTGTTAGAAACACAGGAAGACATGTCCCTGTCATCTGGGATGATGAGGCGCTTGAGATGGGTGAATTTAAGGATTCATCAAGCAGATTTTTTGTCAGGACAGATGAGAAGGATGAGGCTGCTATCAAGGCAGTATTTGGCGACGTTCAGTATGTCGATTCTGATCTCAATGAAAAGGCGTTTGTCACAGCGGTGATTACAGAGGGAGAATTTGAGGCATGTTGCAATAAGATTGTGGTTAAGAGTGCTCTCAGAGTGCTGGATTAGTACAATATTATTCAAAGGTCTTGCATTCCTTGTAGAATTGAGGTATTTTACAAAAGGCTTATTTTCTTTTCGCGGGTTTGGACCGTAAACCTCTGAAAAGTTAAATATACAAATTTTCAAATGAGCGATCAGGAGGACAATATGTTAATAGTAAAGAAGTTTGGTGGTACTTCCGTTGGAAATACCGAAAGAATCTTTAACGTGGCCAAAAGATGTATTGAGGACTGGCAGAAGGGCAACGACGTTGTTGTAGTACTGTCTGCTATGGGTAAATACACAGATGAGCTGATAGATATGGCCAAGCAGGTAAATGAAAATCCGCCTAAGAGGGAGATGGATATGCTTTTCACAATAGGAGAGCAGATGTCCGTATCACTCATGGCTATGGCTATGAATTCATTGAAGGTTCCTGCAATCTCACTCAATGCATTCCAGGTGGCAATGCATACAACTTCAGTATATGGCAACGCGCGTCTGAAGAGAATTGATGTTGAGAGGATTAGACATGAACTTGAGCAGAGAAAGATAGTTATAGTTACAGGATTCCAGGGAATCAACAAGTACGATGATTACACAACTCTTGGTCGTGGCGGTTCAGATACAACAGCTGTTGCACTTGCAGCGGCACTTAACGCTGATGCGTGCGAGATTTATACAGATGTGGATGGTGTATACACAGCAGATCCACGAAAGGTAAAGACAGCACGTAAACTGGATGCGATAACATACGATGAGATGCTTGAGCTTGCTACACTTGGTGCAGGCGTTCTGCACAACCGTTCAGTTGAGCTTGCAAAGAAGTTTGGTGTTCAGCTGGTTGTTCGTTCAAGTCTCAATTTATCAGAGGGTACAATAGTTAAGGAGGATACTGGAATGGAGAAGATGTTAGTTAGTGGAGTAGCAGCAGATGCAGACTCAGCAAGAGTAGCAGTTGTAGGATTGGAGGACACACCAGGTGTTGCATTCAAGCTTTTCAACCTGCTTGCAAAGAATGACATCAATATAGATATGATCCTGCAGTCAGTTGGTAGACATGGAACAAAGGATATCACATTCACATGCAGCGACGAGAATGCAGACAGAGCAGAGGAGATCATCAAGAACAATATCGGTAAGTTTGAGAGCATTGATGTAAATAAGGACGTTGCAAAGGTTTCGATCGTAGGTGCAGGTATGCAGTCAAATGCAGGCGTTGCAGCAAAGATGTTCGAGGCTCTCTACGATGAGAACATCAATATCAGAATGATATCAACATCAGAGATCAGAGTTACTGTACTTATCGATGAGCAGTATACAGAGCGCGCAATGAATGCAATTCATGACAAGTTCGCACTCGGCGATCGTTAATCCCAACAGAATCATATACAGTCCTGCCTAGCAGGATCTTACAATATACGCCGGGGGAAACTCCGGCTTATATTATCATAAGGGGGACCCGCCGTTAAGGCGGGGGATTCCTTTAATGAACTTGGAAAGGAGTCAGGGTATGAAGAGAACAGATTATATATCATGGGATCAGTATTTTATGGGAATTGCGATGATGTCAGCAGAACGAAGCAAAGATCCCTCAACACAGGTTGGAGCGTGCATAGTGGACAAGAACAACAGAATCCTGTCAATGGGCTACAACGGTATGCCTGCTGGTTGCGATGATGATACAATGCCATGGGGAAAAACTGGTGACCCGCTTGACAACAAATATTTCTATGTATGCCATGCAGAATTGAATTCGATCCTTAACTATAGAGGCGGCAATCTCAAGGATGCGATTATTTATTCTACCCTGTTCCCATGTAACGAGTGCGCAAAGGCGATTATCCAGTGCGGAATAAAGGAAGTTGTGTATATGTCAGACAAGTACGCTATGACAGAGAGTACCATAGCCTCAAAAAAAATGTTTGATATGGCTGGTGTTACATACAGACCATTTGAATCGAAGGGAAGGAAGATCACGCTTGATCTTTAGAAGAATAAGTGTCGATCCGACGGACTGAAGAAATCAAATATGCATGAAAGACAGGAGAGAATATGGTCATAGAAAGCAATAGCAGAGAAGGAACTTACAACACGGGAGTACGGCTTGGACAGAATGCAGTTTCGGGACAGGTATACTGTATATACGGAGATCTTGGAGTTGGCAAGACGATAATTTCGCAGGGAGTTGCAGCGGGACTTGGAATAACTGAAGTTGTGAACAGTCCCACATTCACGATAGTGAAAGAGTATGATGATGGAAGACTTCCACTGTATCATTTTGATGTGTACAGAATAGGCGATGTAGATGAGATGGACGAGATCGGCTACAACGAGATGATATATGGGGATGGTGTCTGCCTGATAGAGTGGGCAAATCTTATAGAAGATATACTTCCTGATACATATATAAGAATAGATATAGAAAAAGATCTTGAAAAAGGACTAGATTACAGACGTATTACGATAGAAGAGAGGCATATGTAGATATGAAGATCCTGGCATTTGACAGTTCAGGGCTTGTCGCATCGGTGGCGATAGTCCAGGATGATAATTTGATAGCAGAATATACGACGAACTATAAAAAGACTCATTCACAGACGCTTCTTCCTATGCTTGATGAAGTTGTCAGGATGACGGAGACTGACAAGAAAAGTTTTGACCTGCTTGCGGTTGCAGCGGGACCAGGTTCTTTCACTGGTCTTAGAATAGGATCAGCAACTGTCAAAGGACTTGCTCTTGCCTGGGATATACCTGTTGTAGCGGTTCCTACACTTGAGGCGCTTGCCTACAATGCATGGGGAAGCAGACGCATCATCTGCCCGATCATGGATGCCAGAAGAAGGCAGGTCTATACAGGTTTATACAGATTTGACAAAGACGATAAAATGGAAGTTCTGATGGATCAGGTCCCTATGGATATAGATGAGCTTATAGAAGTTCTTGGAGACAGGGGAGAGGAAGTGCTGTTCGTGGGAGACGGTATAGATGTGTATGCTGATACCATCAGGCAGAAGATGACGGTACCATTTTCATTTGCCCCTGCCCATATGAATAAGCAGAGAGCTGGTTCTGTTGCTGTGGCAGCAAAGAAGAGATACGAAGAAGGTATATATACTTCGGGTGATGATTTCGCTCCTGAATATCTCAGACAATCCCAGGCGGAGCGCGAGCGTGCGGAGAGACAGAAAGCAGGCAGAACTGCAAATGAATAACAGTGCTGTGAATATTCTAGATAAGACGCCTGATAAGCTCGCAGAGGCTCACTGCGAATCTGCACATTTTGATATAGTATGTGCAGAAAAAAGACATGCCGGAGCAATATCAGAGATAGAAAGATTGGTATTCTCTCATGCCTGGAATGAGCAAATGATCGCAGACTCTATAGAAGGAGCTTATGATAAGGTATTTGTATATATCCAGAATAACCGCATCTGCGGTTATATAATATATTCTGTGGTGTGTGACAGCGCTGACCTTCTCAGGGTTGCTGTGAGACCAGAACACCGAAGACGGGGGCTGGGATTGCTTCTTATGGGACGAATGATAGAAGACTGCCAAGCTCTGGGGGCGGTTAAGATATTCCTTGAAGTCCGGGAATCAAATGACCCCGCTCGGAATATGTATAGATCCCTGGGATTCAAAGAAATTTCAAGAAGAAAAAAATATTATAGTGAGCCGGATGAAGATGGAATCGTCATGCAGGCAGACCTGTAATTTGACAAATAATCATAAAGGCAATGAAGTAAAAAATTGATTGTGGTAAACATTGTCAGTATATTATATGATCGATCTGGCTTATAATCAGACACATAGTGAAAGACTAAAAACAGTCGGACAGGAGATAAGACATGAGCGAGATCAGATGCAATATGTGTGGAAGAAAGATAATATTCGGAGAAAAGCACGATAAGGAGGACTATCTTCTCATTCGGAAAGAATGGGGATATTTCTCACGCAAAGATGGAAAGAGATATACCATTAGAATGTGTGAAGAGTGCTTCGACAGATTTGTGGATGATTGTGTTGTTTCTCCTGAAATAGATGATGTGACAGAATATGCATAGCATAACTGCACTTAGAAACGGAGATAGAAGATGATAGACGTATGTCTTTTGGGAACCGGAGGTATGATGCCACTGCCATACAGAGCTTTGACATCGCTTGTGGTTAAATATAATGGACATGAGATGCTGATTGATTGTGGAGAGGGAACTCAGACGTCCATGAGGCAGCAGGGAACAGTGGGATTCAAGCAGATAGATGTGATTTGCTTTACACATTATCATGCAGATCACATAAGCGGCCTGCCTGGACTCCTGCTCACGATTGGCAATGCAGAGAGGACAGAGCCGCTTCTCATGGTGGGACCGAAGAGACTTGAAAAGGTTGTGAACTCCCTCCGGGTTATAGCCCCTGAGCTGCCATTTGAGATACAGTTCAAAGAGCTGGCCGATGTAGAAGAGAGTTTTATGTGGCAGGATATCAAGGTCGATGCATTCAGGGTGAATCACAATGTGACTTGCTATGGATATTCCATGTCACTCCCAAGAGTCGGCAAATTCAGTGTAGACCGTGCCCGTGAAAATGACATTCCGATGAAATATTGGAATGGGCTTCAGAAGGGGAACACATTCGAGGAGGAAGGCAAGATCTATACTCCGGATATGGTTCTTGGTCCGGACCGCAAGGGACTGAAATTGACGTACTGTACAGATACAAGGCCTACGCCGCTTATAGAAAAATATGCAGCGGGCTCTGACCTATTCATATGTGAGGGGATGTACGGTGAGAAGGACAAAGAGATAAAGGCGTTGGAGCATAAGCACATGATGATGCAGGAGGCTGCGGCCATAGCTGCAAAAGCTGATGTGGGCGAGATGTGGCTTACACATTACAGCCCTTCAATGTCAAAACCAGCTGTATTTATGGACGAAATAAGGGAGATATTCCCGCGCACTGTGGCGGCTAAAGACAGAGCGGCCACCACACTCAGGTTTTCTGAAGATGAATGATGCATACGGGGATACAGAAGAATATTTGATTATCTATATCGGCAAAGGTGAGAGATTATGGAAAAAGAAGTAAAGATACTGGCTATAGAGTCTTCCTGTGATGAGACATCTGCAGCCGTGGTAGTGAATGGAAGAAACGTATTGTCAAATGTCATATATTCACAGATTGATATCCATACATTGTATGGTGGCGTAGTCCCTGAGATTGCGTCCAGAAAACATATAGAGAAGATAAATCAGGTCATCAGACAGGCACTCAAGGAGGCAGAGTGTACCCTTGATGACATAGATGCAGTTGCAGTCACCTATGGCCCGGGACTTGTAGGGGCTCTTCTTGTGGGTGTTGGAGCAGCCAAAGCTATAGCATTTGCCAAAGATATTCCTCTTGTGGGCGTTCATCACATCGAGGGACATATTGCCGCAAATTATATAGAGAACAAGGATCTCGAACCGCCATTCATGTGCCTTGTCGTGTCAGGAGGGCACACCCATCTCGTAAAAGTGGTGGATTACGGAAAATTTGAGATACTTGGTATAACAAGGGATGATGCTGCCGGAGAAGCATTTGACAAGGTGGCCAGGGCTATAGGCCTCGGATATCCGGGGGGACCAAAGATAGACAAAAAAGCAAAGGAAGGTAATCCTGACGCCATAGTATTCCCAAGAGCGAAAGTGGCCGAGTCTGTGTACGATTTTAGTTTCAGTGGCTTGAAATCTGCGGTGCTCAACTATATCAATCAGGCTCACATGAGAGATGAAGAGATAAATGAAGCGGATGTAGCTGCCTCGTTCCAGAAGGCTGTAACAGAGGTACTCACGGAACATGCAGTAGCCGCGGCAAAGGAATTCCATATGGATAAGATCGCTATTGCGGGTGGAGTTGCATCCAATTCTGCACTGAGAGCAAGTATGAAGGCTGCCTGTGACAAAGCGGGGCTTACTCTGTACAATCCGTCACCTATACTGTGTACAGACAATGCCGCCATGATAGGTGCTGCGGGATACTATGAATACATAAATGGAACCAGACATGGATGGGATCTTAATGCCATACCAAACCTCAAGCTGGGTGAGAGATAGCAAGCGGACAAATGCACTATAGAAGTATTGTGCTTTGGGGAGAAGATGAAAATGGGCGATAAAGGTTATTATACATATAAAAAATCAAGTGTAGAGAGAATTGATACTGCTATTGCTGACAGAATTACAGCAATAGTCCTTGCAGCAGGGAAAGGCAGCAGAATGCACAGCGATATACCAAAGCAGTTCATGATGCTGGATGGATACCCTGTGATATATTACTCACTCAAGGCTTTTCAGGACAGCTCTGTCGATGACATTATTCTGGTTGCAGGGGAGGATTCTGTCGAATATTGCAGCAAAGATATAGTGGAGAGATATAATCTGACCAAGATCAGTAAGATAGTGACTGGAGGAGCGGAGCGCTATGACTCCGTGCGAAATGGACTTATTGCCGCAAATGGGGCCAGGTATGTACTTATACATGACGGAGCCAGACCGTGCATAACCCAGAAGATAATAAGAGACTCTATAGATGCAGTGAATGAATATCCTGCATGCACTGTCGGAGTTCCGGTAAAAGATACCATAAAGATAGTTGATGAAGAACAGATGGGCGTGGATACTCCTGACAGATCCAGATTGTGGCAGATTCAGACTCCGCAGAGCTTTGACAGAGAACTTTTGCTTGGCTGTTATGCAAAGCTTGGAGAGGATAAGAACACGTATATAACGGATGATACCATGATCGTAGAGCGCTATAGCAAGGTTAAGACAAAGGTGATCTGGGGTGCGTATGAGAACATAAAAATCACAACTCCAGAGGATTTAAAAATTGCTTCAAATTTTTTAAAAAAAGATGTTGACACAAAAACCTTAAAGTGCTAATATATACAAGTCGCCGGTTGATGGCGATAAACAAAAACAACTTGGAGAGATATCGAAGCGGTCATAACGAGGCGGTCTTGAAAACCGTTT
>ULUO01071165.1_pt1 | contig 166319 bp, 275 predicted proteins | sample 1958611 | NCBI WGS metagenome assembly ULUO01 (sample SAMEA4835762, study PRJEB28245) | human gut metagenome | biome: gut microbiome; material: fecal sample | place: Denmark | collected 2008
TGGATATTACGGCCGAAATAAACGGCACATCTGCTAGTTTCTAGAAATTACCTGCAATGGGAGACATTGCGGATTTTGGAAACAATATTGTGGTTTCCTGCAACAAAGAAGCAATGAATAGTGAAGTTTCTTCGATGAAGCAAAGAAGCCTGGATATAATTAATAGTATCGAAACACATTAGAGTATTATTAAAGGATGTGACGAAATTCTATCGCAATTAAATCCAGAAATAGTTGAGAAACAAAGACAAGAATAGGAGAATAAGGCTTTAAGGGAAGAAATAAACTCTCTTAAAGAAATGTTCAGAGAATTTATTAAAACATCTTTAAAATAGGAACAACATGGCAACAATAATTGAAATTCAGGAGTCAAAATTTGAGCATCTTTCAGATTGTGCTGAACAAATCGTTAAGCATGGAAAGAAATTGATGCATTGTTTATCAGAACTAGAAAGTAAATCTGGTGAACACTACATGGAAAGATACGGAAAACGTAGACGTGGAGGAATGAGAGATTCTGACTACGACGACGAGGACTACCCAAGATACTATTGATATGAGAGCAGCTTTGGATATGTATGACGATATGCCAAAGTATATGCGTAAGTACTTACAAAACTACGGTTGGCATTTCAATAAGGCTTTGTGTTCATACGCTATTTCTTTTATGAAGAAGGGAGGAAAATCCCTAGAGCCAGTATCCAAAGAATACATTGATAAGGTATTAACGTAGAATAACATTAAACTAGAAAATAATGTTGGCTATGATTATGTATTTGTTGGCAATATGTGTAAAGCTGATTATTACGGAAGTAGTATAACAGATGAAAGACATTTTGCTCTTTACATTAAAGATACCATAGACGATGAAGACGCTGGAGATGGTACTACTATGAGGAGATGGTATGCTACTATGGTAGCTAACGGAACTATGGTAGACTGGGAGGATGTGATATGACACATTTCAGAGTATTGTTTGAGAAATATGATTGGGATATAGAAGTTTGCATAATTGTAGAAAATCCCAATGTTCAATACATTTTGAGTAGATTAGAGGATTTGGGATGTCCAGACGATGTTTTACATAGGGCAGCTTCTAGGATAGAGGATTACGAAAATTCAGGTTTTACGTTTACTAACCAAGAAGAACACAAAAGCATCATAGTTATAAATAGACCTGATTCCGCTGAGGAATTTATAGATACTTATAACCATGAAAAGAATCATGTCGAAATGCATATATGTAAAGAGTTTGGTATTGACCCATATTCCGAGAAAGCTGCTTATCTAAGTGGTCAATTAGCAAAAAAGTTATTTAAAGCATAGTTGAGAAACTGGATTAGATAACTATATATAATTAGTAGGAGGATTTCCCTAAGTTGGGAAGTTCTCCTATTTTTGTTTTGATAAATCACTAGTTATGACTATATATTACTGTAAACATATAAACATATAATCTTATGAAATTTTTTACTATCAAAGAACTAACAAAGAGCACTACTGCTTAGTAGAAGGGAATTAAAAATGTTCCGTCTAAAGAATAGGAACAAAATTTGATAGCTCTTATAGAAAATGTTCTAGACCCTCTTAGAGAGGCATATGGGAAGCCAATCGTTGTTACTAGTGGATATAGATGTCCAGCCCTAAACAAGGCTGTAGGAGGAGCTAGTAATAGTCAGCACATGACTGGATAGGCTGCCGATATAAGAACTATTGAAGATACTAAGGCGGAAAATAAAAAGCTATTCGATTTAGCCCAAAAGCTAAAATTACCATTTGACTAGCTAATAGATGAGCATAACTTAGATTGGGTTCATATAAGTTATTCTAATAGAAATAGAAGACAAGTATTAACAATAAAATAACATGGGAGAAGGTAAAACCAATATGTTCGGTAAAACCTATAATACTATTGGTTCTACCGATTCTAATTTTATAATTAAAACAAAAGGAGATTTAAAAGTTCAGTGGGGAGGAAAATTCATAGACGTAATCAAAAATGGAAAATTAGCATCTGCTGGAGCGGACATACTAAAAGTGGCCTCTAGCTCAGATGATATTTCTAGTAATGGAGTTTATTTAGTTCCTACCGATGAAGGGAACGAAGTATGGGTCTCTATCGACGGAACTAAGGTTAATATAGCTGGAGAAGTTGGAACTACCTATGTATCATTCCTAACAGAACAAAAAGAAGTAACCGCTGACCAAAAGTATACAGCCTTAGTAAATGCTGGATTATATTATGAAACTTTAGAGGATGCTTAGGAAGCAGGTGTGAAAGCTGGACTCATATTTATAATTGGAGAAAATAAATTATACATAGCTAAAGATGGGTAGTTATCTGAATACATAGCATCGTCAGCGGCATCTTCTGACGAAGAAAAAAATACTTACTTTGACGAAATTACTGTTAAGGACTTAAAGATATATAAGGATGATTCTAATATGATTGTCTCTAGTCCTGGTATCTTATTTAGAATAGATGAGTAGGATGTACTATAGTTAGGCACCTAGTTAAAGTCGTATCTAGATATAAATATGTTGCCAGGAACCTATATATAGTCTAATAATGCTACATCCAATAGTGGCTATAGGTTATATATGAAGGATGGTAAATCTATCTTAGAAGTAGATTCTATTATATGGAGGGAAATGGATGTAGCCATTGATCAAACTCAAAAATTAGAGGAAGCTATAATATATAGTATTAATGGAAACATAATCTAGTTGGTAGAAAGTGTAGAGGATGAAGATGATTAGGTTTTGTGTAGACTAAAATATAAGAATACTTTTACTGCTGGAGGTAAGGTATATGTACTAGTCCCATTAAATACTTAGACAGAGTAGATTGATGGTGAAGAGGATAGTTAGGAAGTTTCTAACAAGAGGTAGCTTATAGAATGTAATATAAATTCTGTAGAGAGCTAGTTTATAATGATTTCTGTAGATTCTGCAATAAAAGAAGAATTTGTTGCAAATGTCCCAGGTTCCTTTATATGTTAGTCTAATGTTCCTCTTATAAAGATATAGTAGAATAATATTGACGTCTTGGATAGATCTAGGACTGTTATCCCAGAAGAGGAGGCTGAGGAAAAGCCAGATGATACAATTCACACTAGGATAGGAGTAATAAATGAGCAAGAGTTTGAAGGGTTAAAAAAATGTCCAGAGAAATAGGAGGAAGTCTAGGTTGGTATATATTCTGATAATTTTATTGGGCTAAACTCAAAACTATACGATTCAGTTTTTAAGAAAAGATGTGATTATCCTAAATACGATGAATCTGTTGAAATTCCAGAAGATTTTTAGGACGAAAAATATAATAAAGCAGTTCCGAGTGTTGAATGGATTAAAGAACTAATTAAGTTAGCAGTTCCGAGTGGAACTATTGCTATGTATAATGGTCAATCAGAAATTCCAGAAGGATGGGCTGTATGTGATGGAAATAATGGAACTCCTAACCTAGTGGGAAAATTTATTAAAGCTGTGTCTGCAATAGATTAGATAGGAGACAATGAATCTGAGTTGAATGAGAACAATGAATTCATAATTACTTAGGAACATCTTCCAAAACATAGCCATCCTCACAAACCTCATACACATAATCTAGGAGACCTATCAGGAATCACAGGAAGTTCTGGAGATTTAACAGTATCTTTAGACTATTCAGATTATAATTGGGGAATAGAATCTGTTTAGAAAACATTTGTCACATCTGTAACCGGAGAAGGGGTAACTTCAGAAACCGGAACTGTTGATGGAGTATCAAATATAAGGACCCAGGGAGGAAACGCTACAGGGGGAAACCATACTCATTCTATTTCTTTGAATACTGAAGGGGGAGTTTCTTTATCTTCTGCTACGAGTGAGGAGGAAACTTTAGAAGATTCAGAATGGCTAAATAAACCTATAAAAATAGAACCTCGTTCTTATTCTCTGGTGTTTATTATGAAATTATAATTTTTTATTACAGGAGTTTAACATTTAATTATGTTTTAATTGCTGCCTACCTAATCAATACATATATATTGTATGATTAACTAAAAAATGATTATGTATATGGAAAATTTTGATGAAGTGATTTTTGACGACGACGAGTTTGAAGGTGATTCCTTTGAACAAACAAAACCAGAAGATGGTGATAGCAACCAGCCTTCTAATGGCGGAACGCCTTCTGGATAGCAAGATGAAGATTTAACAACTGAAGTACTACGTCTTAAAGGTATTACTGACCCAGGAAAAATTAAATTCGAAGATGAAACTGGTGCTATTGTAGAAAGAGCTTGGGACTCATTAAGCAGAGAAGAATAGATTAATATCTTGATTGACCAAGAACCGGAACAGTAGGACTTCGATGAATCTGAATTGTAGCTTATTAACACAATTAGAGAGAGTGGAATGACTCCAGAGGAGTATATCTAGTCTTTACAGCCAGAAGTTGAACCAACTAAACGATATAGAGTCGATGATCTTTCTGATGATGAGGTTTATGCGTTGGATTTATTACATAAAATTGGGTCCGATATTTCTGATGAGGAAATCAATCAAGCACTTGAATTAGCTAAACAAAATGAAGGTTTATTCAAGAAAACAGTAGAAGGTCTTCGTAAAGAATATATAAGACTTCAGGAAGATGAAGAAGCTCAGATAGCTAGTGAGAAAGCTGCTAGAGAAGAGGCTGCATATAATAAATTTGCTGACTCAATCAAAGGTCAAATTAAAGACTTGAATTCTTTTGCAGGACAACCTTTGCAACTATCTGGTGATGATATAGAAGATTTATCCTCGTTTATGCTAGACATAGATGATTAGGGGTTGAGTGCGTTTGGTAGAGCTATGAACGATCCAGCTTTGTTTACTAAAGCCGCATTTTGGATTCTTAATGAGGATAAAATAGTAGAAGAATTAAACAAACAGATTCAGGATAACTATAGAAGAGGTTATGAGCAAGCCAAGGCGGATTTATAGGGAAAACCTAAGCCTAAATTGGTGTTCAACAAACCCGCTTCACAAAAGAAAACCACAGACGATGTGTTTATAGATGATGAAGATTGGTATTAAGATTTATTAACATTTAAAAAGAATAATTATGCTTGTAGCGAGTTTTGTAACTAATCGCCCTACGATGGGTGGCGTTCGCCCCTTTTAATAGAAATATTAATTGAAAAATTCTGTGAATTGCTGGAAGCCCCTCAGCCAATTTGGGTAATCAGCAGCTAAGCCATTTTGATTGGAAAGTTCAACGACTAATAAATATCAATATTATGAAACTAAATGATTTAAATAAGTCCATTTTGATTGGACTACTTCTAGGTGATGGATATATAGACCCTAAAGGAAGAATATATATAGAACATTGTAAAGAATAGTTAGAGTATTGTATCTACAAAGCGAAACTATTACACTCTGTAGTAGGGGGGAAAGATATTAATGTCCAACTGTTCGAAAGAAAAAGAGCTTCTTTAAACAGCAATAGATAGTGGAGATCTGGGGATGTTTTTATTACTTGTAAATTTAAAAAATAGAGTAAACATTTTATCCCAATTAGATAGCTTTTATATCCAAACAATAAGAAAACTATAACTAAAGAGGTGTTGGAATATTTAACTCCGCTAAGTATAGCTTTGTGGTGGATGGATGATGGCAGCTTAACAAGAAGAAAACAAAAAAACGGATCTCCTGGACCATATATGTTACGGTTATATACGTTTCTGTCTTTTGAAGAAAATGCTCTAATACGCTAGTATTTTATTGATAAGTATAATGTATATTGGAATATTTAGACAGCTAATTAGGAGAAAGATTAGTATTATCTTTATTGTAGTTAGGAGTAGGGAAAAAAGTTTTTAGAAATAGTAAGGGATATTATTATCAAAAACGTCCCACAAATGTCTTATAAATTATTTGATATTTAACACGAGTGCAGAACATCCGAAAGGATGATGATATAGTCTAAACTCATAGGATGATAAACTATGAGAACTAGAGATTAAACGTCTCTAGGATAATACGATTGGAAACTAGAACTTATGAAGATTTTAGTAAATTTTTGGGTGAAAGACCTCACCGTTTAGGCGTTGTATCTCGTCTTTATCCAGAATTAACTGCAACTTTCTTGACAGAGGCTCTAAGAAATATTTTCTATGGAGATACCAAGAAAGCAACTGGATTCCAGAATATTGATTCTACTTATTTTGAATGGGAAGTAGAAACTAATTACATTAAGAGAATCCCCTTCGCAGCAGTGCCTGTTGAAGATGGAGCTGACGGCTCTGAAATTGAAATGATTTTCCCTGAAAACTATTATCAATTACACGAAATTTTCAAAATTGAGAAGACTGGACAGCAATGTTTTGTTGTATCTCGTCCTACTAGAAAGGCTGACAATATGTGGTCTGTAATGGTAAGACTCATCGACGATGACTATTCATCAATCCTAGATAAAGATGGATGTTAGGTAGGTGATACAACTCGTTTCATTGGTAATGCTAAACCAGAATTGCATGATACTGGCTTCGTTAAGTATCAATCTAATGTTGAAAAGATGAGAAACTATATGACAACTATTCGTGTTGACGATAGCTACTCTTCTAAATATGCATTGATGGAAGATACCTTCATTAAGGTTGGTAAAGGAGAAAATCAAGGATGCCTAACTGAAAAGATTTATAAACTTGAGCCTATGAAGAAGAATCTAATTGAAAACTTCTTGTATGCTCGTGAAAATATGATTCTATTAGCTAAAGGAAATATTGGGGTAGATGGTAAAGCTACTATTTCCGATAGAGGTACTGGACGTCCAATTCCTATTGGTGACGGTATGATTCCTCAAATCGAAAGATTTGCTTCTAAATATGCTGCTAATAGAGTAACTATTAATACATTCCACACTATCATTTCTACGATGGTTGAAAAAGCTGAGAAGCCTACTGGCAACCACTTTGTATTCATGGTAAACGAAAGAATGTGGGGAATTGTACAGAGAGTTCTTGGAGATTATCTAGCAACTCGTAAGACCGATGGAGCTTACTTGTGGTCTAGAGGCGGAGAAGGAAAATACATCAAAGTAGGTGCTACATTTGATGCTTATGAATGGGGTGGAAATGTTGTATCATTTAAAGTTGATAGAACATTAAGTAGAGAGTTCTTAGAACCATACGCTCTATGTATTGACCTTACGACTGGTAAGACTTCTACTCAACCTCCTGTAGCTATGTATTCTCTGAAAGGAAAAGACTACATCTTTAACGAAGTACTTGGTGTAGGTGGACGTTCAGGTGGTGACAGCGGTGTAGTTTCTACTCCTGTTGCTGGAGGTATGATGACTATCCACGGATACGCTGGTATTGCAGTGTTCAACCCATACCGTTCATTTATTCTTCGTTGTAAAGAGTAATTTTAAATAAGATAAGATTAAACAAAAATTAGATAAGGTAGGGAACGAGGTGCTTCCCTACCTAATTCTTTAAAATATGAAAATGAATTATGGCAAAAAAGGTTAATGAAGTACAAGACGGTGATTTAAAGAGTAACATCGTTGTATTAAGAAGTGTGTTTGGTAAAGTAGGACAGAAATATTATATTCAACCTCAAAAAGATTCTCGTGGCAGATATGCAGATTGTGTTAAAAGGGTTAACTCTCAAGGAGATATTATTTTAACACCAGAAGAAATTGAAAAAGAGTCAAAAGGATTAGCTGCTTATATTCCAGAGACAGAGTTGTTTGTAATAGAAGATGGTAAAACTTTTAATTTGGATGATGTCTATGAGAACGCTGTTTGGGAAGCAATTAAAAATTGTGACCTCATCGCTCCAGACAGATTTGCAAAAAATGATAAAGGAGACTATCTAATTGACGGAACTGTAGACCCACGGTCTAAAAGACCTAGATATGGAACTGCAGAGCTTTATGTAGATAGACCTGGATTTGAAGCTCAACGTAGAGTTACTAGACGTAAACTCATTGTAGAGGCTTCTAATTATATCATGAATGATGAGCGTGGATATGAAGGAAGATTGCTCGTTGCTAAGGTATTAGGTAGAGATATGAAAAATCAGCCAAATGCTGATGTTGAAGACTATCTATTGTCTATAGCTGAGAAAACTCCAGAGAAAATTATTAATTGCTACACTGGAGGAGATATTCAACTTCGTATGCTGTTTATAGAAGCTCGTGAAAAGGGAGTTATTCTTAAAAAGGATGGACTCTTTGTTTATGGAGAAGATGGTAAGGTAGCATTAGGAGCTACAGATAATGCAGTTGTAGAATGGATGAAATTATCTAGAAACGCCAAAACCTTAGCCTTAATTAGAAAAGACACATATCCTGATATGTTTGAAGATTAATTATCAATATTTTAATATAATGCGAAATGACCGCAAGACAGGTTTTTGAAGCTACGCTAATAGAACTTAGTAAAATTCAAGCACCTTCACTAAAGCTTTATGAGTTTAATTACTTATTCAATAAGGCTATAAACTAGTACATTAATAAAGTATACAATGTATATGATATTAATTAGCAAACTACTGATGACCTGAGAGTCTTGAAAGCCACGACTTTCTTGACTCCTCACAAGGTAGAACTTGCAGGTAGAACTGGAGGATCACAAAAAGATAGTGCTATTCAAAATATTAAAGCAGTTACTGGAAACCAAGATTCTCCGGAAGAAGGATATACTGGTTAGGCTTCTTCTTATTTAAGTAAAGCACATCGCTCAATCCAATCTTTACATGGAGCTACCTATGAAGTATATATGCCTATTGATTATTTGCATATGTTGAATTGTGTTTGCATTTATTATGTTGCTAAACAAAAAGATTGCTGGGATGCAGGCTCATATATTGAAATCCCTGCAACAAGATTAACTGCTGATTCTTGGAGTCAAATCATTACTGATATTTATAATAGACCTTCGCCTATGCGTCCATACTATTATATTCATAATTTAAACCAACAATAGGTATTACCTACAGACCCTCGTACAAAGGTTGCTACTGGAACAGGTCTTGAAGAAGTTGGTATTGATATGAATGGAATTTATCAGGTTACTTCCGCTTCTGGAGGAGAATGGGAGGATAATGATATTGATGCAGGAACTACTGGTGGAACAAATATAGAAACTCAAAATTCTAACTTCCAGAGAACATTTAAGCTAAAGACTACGAAAGGAGAATAGCAAGTATCGTTGGTAGAAAAACCAATTGCCCTTAGAGCTGGAAATACTTCCAATGTTCGTTGTGAAATTAGATACGGTAAGGATGACAGTTTATTCCAATTAGTAGAAGTGTAGATTGATTATGTTAAGTGTCCACAGTTTATCCGTCTAACTCAAGAACAGATAGACTTAACAGAAGATACTTCTCAAATCATGGAGTTCCCAGATTATGTAAACCAAGAGATTATAAACGAGTTGGTACACTTAGTAATGGAACGTGTAAACGATCCTAGACTAGGCAATAATATCTAGATGACTCAATCTATTGCTAGACCAACTGGGCAATAGCAACCAGCCCCTCAACAAGGCTAATTAAAATTTAATTAAATATGGCAACAGGTTTAAATTTTCAAACTTAGACGATTATTAACTACAATGTAGACCCAGATTCTGGGAAAACTCTTTTTGAAGGAGTAACTAATTATAAAGTAGATGGTAAAGAAAAAGCAGTACTCAAAATAAAAAGAGACTTTATTCTTGTAAAAGATAATGTATTAGCAATTAGAAAAGCAGAAGGTAAAGAAGCTGTAAAATGTTCTGCAGAAGTTGACTTTTCTACATTACTGGATACTTTAAAACCCAAAGAGGGCAGTAAGAATTATTGTAGATTTGATGTATATCTAGGAGTAGAAGGTGCGGAACCTTATATTTACTCAACTCCTTGGGTTTAGAAAGGAATACCTTTCTGGGTAGAATTTACAGTTTCCGATTCTGCTACAGCAAAATCAATCGCTGATGATTTAGAAAGTCTTATTAAGAAAAATAATGTATTTCAATAGGGAAAAGATCTTATTAAGATTACTAATAATGGAAGTGGGAAACTTACTTTAACTGGAACAGACGAATTTCAAAGATTTAAAAAGATTGAAATTAGTCTCTATGACGATGTAGAAGATTATGCAGATAAAGTTGCAGAAATCACAACAAGCGGACCAATTAAAGTAACAGCAAGAGGAGAAAATAGTTTTGGTACTTATTCTTAGATTATTAAAGATTTAAGATTGCCTACAGCTGCTAACACTCAATGGACCCATATCCGTCAAGCCGAAACTCCTATTGTAGGTGCTATTTATGATCAATATATTATTGAATATGCCGCTCCTGCCACTAATGATGGTCTACAATGTGTTGGACAAAGAATGAACTCACATACAACTCATGTATTTTGGGTGAAGCATGATTTAAAGTCTGTTTGGGAGACCGCCCTAGGTAAGATTGACCCAGATGGAGGTTCAATAGATGCAGAAAATATTATGAAATCTTTAGACGATAGAGTGTCTGAATTGGAGTCTGAATGAAGTTAATAAAAATAATAAATTAAAAAAGGTAGTCCATAAACTACCTTTTTTAATTTTTTTAAAATTATGGAACAGTCTATTTTAGAATGGGCCTTAGCAGTAATAGGTAGTGGTGGTATTGGTGCAGTTATTACCTACATTTGCACATTTAAAAGCAAGAAGAAATAGGTGGAAGCTGAAGCAGAATCTTCAATAGTCGATGTTGAGCAAAAGAAAACAGACCTCAAACAAGATCAATATGATTATTTATAGAAAACGTGTGATAAGTATATAAAAGATTATCATGAACTTGAAGGTGATTTTAGAAAGCAGATTTCAGAATTGAGAGAGTAGATGGATAAAATCATGCTAGAAAAATCTCAAGCTATATCTGCGAAATGTAATGAAATTGCCACTTTGAAATCAAAAGTTACTTATTTGAAAGGTATTAGATGTTATAACTTTACTTGCAAACATAGGATAATAACTAATCCTGATAAAACAGAAGAATAATGTATATAGAGAAACTTGCATCCCAAATTCGTAATGATGTTGTATCTGGACTAAGAGGTTACCATTAGAACTTATCTATGAATATGGATTAGCTAGAGGATGAAATAGTTGCCTGTAGATTATCTATATTACATTAGTATTTCCTTAGAGGGATATTCCCTATCAAAGACCTATTGATAGCAATTAATTGCATAGATGTAGATTGTGAATCTCTTGAAAGGTGTAGATGTGGAATGAGAAGTGCAGATGATACTGTAACAGCACATTTTGAAATTCCGCAGGTTATTTCGCAATACGGAAAGCAAGCTATTGAATATATAGGTTCTACTGATAGACAAAATAAGTTTACAATAGTAACATCATTATCAGAATTTAATAATAGAAAATATAGAAAAAGAAGTTAGAAGAAGCCATATGTTTGGATTGATTTTGCTCCAAACGCAAATGGAATGTTAGATTGCTTCTTATTCAATGCCCCATTTTTGCAACAAGTTTCTGTAGTTGCTGTCTTCAAAGATCCCAGATAGCTTAAATAGTACAGTTGCTGTAACACTGACGAGCTTAATGGCCCAGATGTAAACACCAGTTTTATTGATTAGTTAGTTAAAGAGAAATTAACTAAAGAAAAACTATACTACTATAGATAGGGGGCTGCACAACCTCTTCCAAACGATTAGCAATATGTAACAGGAGGATAATATGAGTAAACTTAATAACTTTCATTACGCCATAAGTTTAGCTCAAACGCTATACGATATTGAAGGAGATGACGATGACCTAGAGGAAATCGGTCTAGTGGCATATAACTTTATTGGAAACAAAAATACTAGATTATATAGGGCATCATTAGATATAAATTGTTAGGATGGGTCAGCTTAGCTGCCTTGTAATGTTGACATTATAGAAGCAGTAACTTATTGCGGTCCTGAGGATTGGGGATATACGAGTAATACAAAAGAGTTTGGAGATATACAGTCTTTGTATACTGAAAACTATATAGAAAGTAGAAAAGCTTTCCTAGATCCTTTTTATGTTAGCGGAAAATTCGTTAAATATAAAAGAGTGGGAGATACTCTTTATGTAAATAAAGGACTTGGAAGAATAAATATTCTCTATCATGGAATATTACTTGATGAAGAAGGTCTTCCAGAGATAAATGATAAGGAAGCTATAGCAATAGCAGAATATATTGCCTATACTTATAAATACAAGGAAGCAATACGTACTAACAACTAGAATGTGTTGAAAATGGCTTAGGAATTAAAAAGATAGTGGCTCCTACATTGCTAGGCTGCTAGAGTTCCAGAATATGTATCACAAGAAGAAATGGATAAAATACTAAATGTATAGGCTTCTTGGGGACGTAAATTTTACAATAAGAGCTATAAACCAACTATGTAAAATATGTAGGGAGGCAATTTGTCTCCCTATTTTTGTTTATGATTATGAGTGATAAGAATTATGCAATGGGTCATGCTTTTTCTCTGCATGATACCTTTATGAATTTTCCAGTAGAAAAACTAAAAATGACAACAGAATAGTGCAAAGAGACATATTCTGATGGAAGTAAAAGAGATTTAGCCGCTTCTATCTTTGCAAGAAGCGTATAGATGGTAGTTGACGATATTATAGATAACAATGTCCATTTTAAATTACCTGGAATGGGAAGAACCTAGGCATATTTATATATGAAAAGAACAGAAGGTAAAAAGTTTAAGAAGGCATTTAAGAATGGAAAATGGAATGATGTAGATTTTATTATGTCCAATTTTAGTGGTTATTAGTTAACTCTAGAGATGTAGAGTGAAAAAAGACTCCCTAGGGAGAAACCTATTTATCTTTCTGGAAAGGATAAGTAGAGAATTATAGATAACACTAATATGGGTAAATAGTATTAATTATTATGGTACAAAAAACTATATAGGATTACTATGACCAAATTTGTGAAGAGTATCCGAATATTCCTAGGTAGGATATTAAAAGAATTTTGCAATACGGATGGAAATCATTATACTTACATAATAGTTACGGAGGAGACACTCTAATTAATAGAAACGGATTCTGGTTTTACTGTGGATAGCTAATGAACGATTCCTTAAAGTACTTTGAATATTACAAGAAGAAAATGAGAATTAAATTACGAATAATGTATAAACGTAAGAGGATTCCTTGGGACGGTTATTACTATTTCGCATTAACATAGAATTAGTATAATGAATATTTAGGTTAGAAAAATAAAAGAGGACGACCTAGGAAAAGGTTTACCTTTTCTAAGATCATCCTCTACAAAATATACGATGAGTGCAATATATCAGAAAGTAATAGGGTGGCGATATTTAGATTACAGATGCCAGCTGACTTAGGTATTAGCTTATATAAAAAAGAGTTAACTACTGATAAAGCAGAACTTATTCTAGTTAGAGAACCCCTAAAATTTCAGGATATATTATTGTCTAATTATAATTATCAATTTATTTCAGATAATTTAAGGAAATATAACAAAAATAAGAGAAAGAATGGCTAATACAGTTATGAGTGCGAAAAACACTTTCGAAGAAGGATTAGTGATGGATTTTGCTCCTGATAACACCTAGGCTACAACTCTTACATCAGCACTTAATGCTACTCTATTAACATTTAATGGAAATGAAATGTCATTATAGAATGACATGGGAAATGGTAGGGTAGAAACAGCATACCTACCAGAGGGGTATGTTCCGGTCGGAACTTGTGAATTTGGAGATATTATTTATATAGTATCGTATAATCCAATCATTAATAAGTCTCAGATAGGATGTTTCCCAAGTCCAGAGAGAAATATAAGTAGTGATGAAGTTGGAGGACTTGGACAATCATTAAAATGGACTGATTTCTAGGGAAGTGATGGGAGCGGACCAAATGGCGAAATAGTAGCCTCGTCAGTAAAGAAGATATTATATGGAACAAAAGATATGACTTCTGGAGATAAGTACATTATATATTCAGCAGAACTAGATAGTGCTGGAAATCATGAATATTTATCTGATTATGGGAACACTTCACACTAGCATGAAAGATTTCCAAAATTAGTTAAGATTCATGTGGTGAGTATTGAAGAGTCTGGAAAAATCACTTATTTAGATTCTTCTACTAAGTGGTATAAAGAAAATGATTTCTATATACAGAACTCTAAAAAGATAGTAGACAAACCAGACTTGGACAGTTATAGAACTATGGTTAGTTCTGCATATTCTATATTTTCTTCTAAAGTGTCTGGTAAATTGGCTCTGTTAGTTGAATTAGAGAAGATAACAGGATTTAGTTGTACGTGGAGCGCCTACACCAAGGAGATGGACGACAATTCTGATTATTAGCTAAATAAGTATTCCATATATTGGAATTTTAGTTGGAATACAGACGATAATAACATAAATCCAAATGCAGTTGTTCTGACACAATCTAAGTGGACTGGGGAAGATGATACTCACGCAGGAAAGTATCAGATATGGGAAAAAGATGAAGATAGAGATGGATGGGTGTTAGGTGGAAAAAATAAAAATTGGGTTGATGGACCGAGTATACCAGTAGCTTATCCTAATATTGATTATAATTACAGAACCATTTCTAGGGTGTATAATCCTGAAACATACAGGGGAACATTTGAAAATTTTATAAATTCTGGTTCGTATGACGCACAATCTAAAGCTAGGTTGGATTAGGTAAAATAGGAACTTGGCTTATCAAATGTGGAATTAATAAAAGCAAATCTCTCTAGGAATACAGAAGGTACTCCAGATGAGGGAAAATATTATTTCAATTGTTCTTCTAGTTCTATATCTAAGGATGGAAAAGTAACATATTATGCTAACTATGAAAATGAATTAAAAGCTATTTCTCCAAAGGAGATGTCTGATGATATAATTAACAATACTTTTAATCATCCTATAATTAAGCACTTTGCTGATTTTCTTATTCCCATAAAACAAAAAGTGGTTGAAGATAATATTGAAGAATAGAAAAATCTAAACATCAACAATCTTATTTACTACTATGAACTTACTCCATCTATGCCATATGGTCTTTTAAGAGAGTTCTCTCAGGATGGTTATATAGACTTTAAGAAAATAGGTACGAAGAGTATAGAATTAAATTCTTGGAGATATTATAACTATGAGAATACTAGTACTTTGACTTGGGGTTTAGAAGCATATACTGAACCAAATAAAGGAATATCGGAAGTAGTATTTCTATTTTATGACAATCAGGGATTAGCTGCTGCTTATCATAATTCCGGAAAAATCTCATATAATGGAAAATTCACAGAATATTTCACATTAAATACTTCTGGAACAAACTACAAGTTAAATAGTAAAAATGAAAAAAATGAAACTTTTTACCATAAGGGTGAAAGAGTTTCTAAGGATTCTGCTATTATATCTAATACATATTTGGATTCTAATGGAAAAGTTATATCAATAGACAATATGTAGGATGGTGTAGATTATTACCTTGATGATGCTGGAACTATTTATAGTAATTGTTTATACTTGGTTAAAATCATAGTTAAATACTGCAACATAGGAGTACTGAATGAGTATATTGAAGATGAAACATCATATATAGAAGACTATAGATGGTACTGGACTAATACTATGTTCAATGATTACTATTATTCTACATAGGATTTTAGAGGATTACAATTCAATTTAAATTTAGACTGTTAGGCGGTTTTTGAAGCTGTAAAAAGCAGATGGGAAGTTAAATAGTAGAATTATTTTGCCGAGGATGATTTTTCTAGTTCTATAACTAGTTAGAATGCATATAAATCTCTATCCGCTACAGTTCAATTTATTAATTAGAATCATACTTAGGATGATAACCTCAGAATGGCAGTAAGGGCTGGATTACAAAAAGATTATAATACGTTTAATCTAGAAGAAGAGTAGCTTGGAAATATAGATACAAGAATATTCTTAGCTAATGAATATATTTAGAATTATCCAGAACAACCAGAAGTTAAGTTCTCTGAAAAGGATACAACAATCTTTTCTGGTATATATCCGACATTAGCAGAAAAGCTGACTGGAGAAGTTGATTCTTCAACCTCTGATACACTAAACAAATTAGTGGATTCTTCCACCACTGGAACTGGAGAAGAATTATATGATTCTGCCAATGCTTACCAAAATTATACCAATAACTTTCATCTTTCTGCTAATTTGGTCAGTGAAAAAAAGGGAAATGCTTCTAATGGTTCTGAGCTTGTTTATATAGATTCTCAAAAATAGGAGGAAACTTCTACTAGTGACTTTACCGTATATAAAACCTCTCTTAGTAATGTATATTACGATGAAACTAACTCCAGAATTAACGAGAACAAAAGTTACCTCTTAACTTTCAGAGGAATTCATTATAGTAAATATTATTATTATAATAAGATAGACAACTCTCCAAAGAAAATATTAAGGTCATTTGTTTCTAACACTAATGATTTACAAACGTATTCTCTATACACCGGCACAGATGGTAGAACTATATAGTACGAGAAGATATTATTTTGTTCTGTTTCAGGTCAACATGGGGAAAAGGACTATTTTAATGGTGCTATATCAACTATGGCTGGAAATAGAATTTCAAGCACGGACCCACATAACATTCTGGAGGGGGAAAGCAGTAAAAACATTCATGATGGTTTAAATCAACTATCAGATATTATTCTATCTAACTTTAAGTTTATGTTTCCTATGGGTATTGGTTATAATGAAGGTGTTCATAACAATAATAGATGTGATGCAACAAAAAATGGTACTAAAATATCAAATAATACTCTCCTACAACAAGGAAAACAACTTCAAACTGGAGATCTTGGAGGGACTCTTTGTGGAATATCTACAGATGGAGTTATAGAACCTGGAGATCATATGCAATATGTTAATACTCTTACATATTTTACCCCCATAGTATTAGGATATCTAACACAGTTATTTTACTTAGGTCCAGATAATGGAGAAACACAATGGTATTTTCCAGATAATTATGTATATCTTAAAGATAATTATTCTATCTATGGAAGAGATGTAGTTATAGAACTATAGCCTATGGAATCTATAGATAATAATTCTTTCCTAGTGTTTCGGGGGTGGAATTATAAGTAGTATGTAGACTAGGTTTTAAAAAATTCTAAAATCCTATAGTCAATTTAGGAAGAACTTAAGATAGAAAATAATGTAAATCTACAACTACATGGATGTCTGAGAACTAATCCTTTAGAGATTAAGATTAGTTATATTACTCCTGATATTGATATGATAAGTCCTGGTAGTATGACTACTATATCTTCTATATATTCTGAGATCCCAAGTTATTCTGCCCAACCCTTTACGGAGGGCTTAATATACTATTACAACCCAAATACTAAAAGTTTCTCCAATGTAAGTTCTGCATCATCACTAAGGAAGCTTACTAACTACGAAATAAGAGATAAAACTATCTAGGCATCATTCTCTAAAAATTAGTCAACATTTGGAATAACAAAAACAAGAAGATTACTAACCTAGGTTAATGGAGTATTATCTCTATCTCAAATACCTACTGGTTCTACATCTACTTATAATATATAGACCACAAAACATGATAAAGGACCGTTTTCTGACAAAAGTAGATCTTTGGAAGGATTCTATTATGGAATAAAATATTATGATTGATTGGATTAAATTATTTGACGGAAATATTAGCTTGGACGTACAAACTAAAATGCTCCCAACGAAAGGAAACCTAGTATATGAATATAATCCGTTCAGGAATTATAGGATTACATAGAATATGTATGAATATAAGGAATAGCTCTATTCTCTTGGGGATTTATGGTCTATATTCGGAATAAGTATTAATTGTACAGCTCACCGTTATAAGAAAAATAACGTCTATAACTATAAGATAGGAGATTTAAATAGTTATAGCTACACATGGAACCCGGACGGAGAAACAGTAACTACTGTTTCTAGTCCGTCTGAGTTTGGAAAATGGATAGAAGAAGCCTATTCTAATGGACATAATGCAGACAGAATAAATTTGGAATAGGCATTAATAGATTCGGATATTAATAATGCTTGGTACAATGTTCCATCTACAGAGACAGACCCCTATCTAAGAGAATCAGGAGAATTGGTAGACTTCATTACTGATGAACTAAACTTTTCTCTTGAACATCCTGTTCATATAATTCCTTAGCATAGTTACGATGGGTCGGTAAACCTAATAATAAATGATGGAATAAACATACCAAGACTTATTAATAGTAGATTCAGTGCTACTGGTAGAAATACCTACGAGATTGTTGACAGAAAAGGAAACAATGATACTAATATATATGATTAGGGAGATTAGTTTGATATAGATACTTCTCTATATAAGAGGGTAGTAAAGATACCCAAGATAGAATTTAGAGGGGTACATTCTGGAGGTAACTTAAAAGTCGGAAATTATCACTTCTATTTTAAGTTATCTGATGCTGATGGGAATGAAACAGATTTTGTTGGAGAATCTAGTTTAGTTAGTATATTCATAGGATTTGATGACTACTATGCTGTTCAAACAGGCTAGAAAAATGAAAACAGCTTTAAATAGGCGAGTTTTTAGATGACAAATATAGACTCTTCATATGATTATGTCTACGTTTATTATTCCAGAAGTACTGCAGAAGCAGGAGAAAACTCTCAAACCCAGTATGTTAAGATAGATAAGAAGTTTTTAGTAAATAATGCTGAGATATGTAATATAATAATTACCGGTTTTGAGGACACGATAGAATTATCTTCGTCTGATATAAATCTTAGCTATAATACTGTAGACAGTGTGGTTACTTCCGCAACTTGTCAAAATATGCTGTTTCTAGCTAATGTTCATAAACCTGATATACCGTATAATGAGTTAGCGGACCTCTCTCTAAGATTTCTCCCCTATCTTAAATAGGAAACATATACCGTAGATATAGACTAGGACTATAATGTATCTACTTCTAACAAGGGATACTTAGACCCATTGTTTATATATAACAAAACTGGGTATTGGGGAAAAGAGATATATAGATTCGGAATAGTTTACATATTACCAAATGGTGAACTTTCTCCTGTCTTTAATATTAGAGGAGGTTATAATATTAAGGAATTTGGAAGTTCTGGTACTGAAGAATAGATTGCCTTAGCTGAATCTAACCCTCAATATATAGACAACTAGTATACGAATATACCAGTATATGTAAATAATGGCATCACAGATGAGAGAAACTATGTAAACTACAATGAGGAAACATATACTCTTCTCGGTTATGATGGTGCTGACTCTTATGAGAATATAAAAGGAGTTGTTTCTTTTTCTCCATCTAAAGATACAAACACTATATACTCTGTTGATATTAGAGTAGACGATGCTACAATGTAGGAATTAAAGAAGTATGTAAAAGGTTATTTCTTTGTAAGACAAACTAGAATACCTACTATTTTAGCATAGGGAATCACTATTGGAATAGATAAAGAGTCTAGAACTCCTACAATTCCTACAGCTGACGGATTTTTATCAGAACTATCTGAATCTCTTAGTATGACCCATGTCACAACTAGTGATATTAATGATGTTAACTTTATATCAGAAGGTTTTCTGAATAGATATTCATTTGAGTTTAAAAAGAAATCTTCATCTTTATTTGGAAAGATTTTAAAAGCTGTAGCTATAGGTGTTGGAGTTGTTGCTTTGGCAGCAGCTACGGTATTCACGGCTGGTGCTGCGGCCGCTGTTGTCGGGGGAGCAACTATGGCTGGTGCAGTGACTGCTGGGGCTACTACTCTTGGAACTATTGCGGGTACTATAGCTGGTACTGTAGGATTAAGCGCAGGACTTGGGACAGTTGGAACATTGGCTGTTGGAGCGGGAGCAGTAGGAGCTGCGGCTGGCTTATCAGTAGCAACTGCAGGAGGTATTTAGGAATTAAGATATGGTATTGCATCTATATTTGCCAAGAAAACCTTAAATGGTAGAGCAACTCAAGCACCTTCTGGATATAAAATAGTTGAAACAGAAAGCTCCAGAAAACTTACTTAGGATTTTAGAAGTAGGTTTATTCCGAAGGATTCTGATAGCAATATAGTTGCTGGAATATTGTGTCCAGATTATGAAGTTGGTTAGGCTAGGTATAATTAGATATTTACAGGAAATGAACACCTTGTAGAATTAGCTAATTCCTAGAATATAAACTGCTTGAATGGACATTCATATAATTACTTTACAAACAGTGATAGACATTTCTATGTACCATCTTACTATGATAGAAATGTTAATACTAGCTACTTAGTGAAAATCATTCCAGTCCCAGATAATACTAAATGTGTTGGAGTAGACGATATGCTATTCAGAAGTAGGGCTGGAGAAGCTGAAGAGGCTTGGAGATATGAATGTATAGCAGAGGATTATAAATCAGAGTATTCTAAAAAGAACGATACAGAAGATTCTGAAACTATCTCCAATAAGCAGATAAATACAGATATAATTAGAGGAAGTTTTGGACCTTACTTAGCGTTTAACGATAAGGACAATAAATTTTAGCCAGCAGAAACTGTTAACATTTATATTCCAGGATATTCTACTGCTAATATGTAGAGTTATTTCTACTTAAGAATGATAGATTCTTCTACATTTAATGCTATAACAGAGAGATATGATATATCTGAATCTGATAAGTATCTAATTAATCCTCCAAGTAATATAGTCGGATAGGAAGATAGAAGTTGTGGATACTAGTTTAATGCCTACAGAGGAGATTGTTATTTGTGTCAATTTACTCACAGGGTAAATAGGAACTTTAACGACCCTTCTGCTCCATACAATGATGAAATTGTAGATGAGAATACTTGGAAGGAAAATTATGACCCTAATAATACTGAAAAATATGAGCAGATAAACCTTGGAGACGTGAATGCTATTCAGCTAGGAATGTGGGTAACATTTAAAGTTAGATCTTCTAATAACTTAAATATTCGCACATTAGACGCTTCAAATGTAGATGAAACGGCAATGTGTGGACATCCTAGAGGGTATTATCCATATCTTCCAATGAGTACAGAGGGAACGTACAAACATCCAGAATCTTAGGTATATAATAAAGGTTTTACTAAATCTCTAAGTGAAAGATGGAACTTTGAGCTTCCAGATGTTCCTTATATTAAGAATTGGTTCGGAACTAGAATTATGTATTCTGATATTCATGTTAATGATGCCTATAAAAATGGATTTAGAGTATTCTAGGGAACACATTATAGGGATTATACTCGTGAGTATGGAGAAATAGTTAAATTAGTTTCGCTTGAATCAAATCTTCTTTGTGTGTTTGAACATGGGGTTGCACTAATACCGGTCAATGAAAGAGCAGTTGCGGGAGAAGGAGCTGGGGGAAATATCTATATAAACACCTCTAACGTGCTTCCAGAGAACCCAAAAATTATTTCTGATATGTTTGGTAGTCAGTGGCCTGAAAGTATCTTAAAAGTCCCAGGAAAGACTGGAGATTCTGCGCAATATGTTTACGGAGTTGATACTGTTGCCAAGAAGATTTGGCGCACTGACGGTAATACTCTTACTTGTATTTCTGACTTTAGAGCACAAGAATTTCTGAATAAGAATATTACTCTAGGAGAAAGAGAACTTACTCCCAAAATAGGTATTAGAAATGTGAAAACAGTATATAATGCTTTCAAGAGAGATGTGTTATTCACCTTCTATGACAATACATATGGATTTGAAGAGAAGGTTTGGAACTTATGTTGGAATGAGTTGCTTCAGAAATTTATCACTTTCTACAGTTGGGTTCCCAGTTATATGGAAAACATAAATAATATGCCATTTTCGTTTGATAGAAATACATCTAAATGGATAGCGAAACTCGGTACAAGTCATACAGAAAGTTCATTTGCTGATGGTATCACTTTATCAAATGTTATCATAGAGAATCTTGAAGATAAGAATGGAGAAGTAGTAACTAATTTTAGAGTTCCAGTCTCGTATATAAATAAGAGGGGAGAATGGGTAACTACTAACTATAGTATTGCCAATGATAATAAGAGCAGAAAGAAGTACATAGGAGTATTATCTCTAAGTAATAGAATACTTCCAGATTCTTAGTTACATTACTAGATATCTTATTCATTATAGAGGGATTAGTATGGAAATTATAAAAAATTTGAAATAGTACCATTGAACTGTGGAGATAGTGTAGGTGGTATATATCTTCCAGACGATGCTATGTTCGCTGGAGCCTTTATGCCTCTTTACTGCCTTAAATTTAAAGAGGGAGGAGATGAATATACTCCAGTATTCTATAAAGATGGTCAGGAGCTTACTTAGGTATCTGATGGCGCTGGTGATACATTCTATACTTATTAGCCCTTGTATACATCAAAGGCTTTATTGTCAGAGCTTTATTATCGAAATAAGGCTAAACACGTATATGCTGATTATGATACTAATAAGATAAAGCTTGGAGACACAGTTGATGACTAGACATTAGAGATACAAGATATGTTAGAATATCCAATATTCAAGGATATAACAGGAAAGCGTCCTACTCTTCCGAGAGAAGAGATGCTTAATGCGGATAAAATTGTAACACTATTGAATATTAAAGCAACTATATCTATTGTCGATGATTATAATGCTTCTAAATTAAGTGATGCATATTATAATATGAAGGCAGGATTTTAGTCTGGAACATCTCTAATTGATGGTGGTTACTATGAGTCTGTTGTTGGTATAGCTCCTAGATGGAATTTACAATTCTTGTCTACGGATTTTTGGAAGCATGGACAGGCCGGATTAATTGACATAGCTGATGATATATATCCTACATATTGGTATGGAAAGCAACATCCATTTGAGTTTGAGTGTGTAGTAGTTAATGACCCTTCAATACATAAGATATTTACAAATCTGGAGATTGTTGCTAATAAGGCTAAACCTGAGTCTTTTCATTATGAAATAATTGGAGAGACTTACGATTTTGCAAAGGACAAGGTAAATATGTATTTTAGACAGGAAGCTATGAAGGCATTATGGCAATACAATGGTGCGGATATTTCTTATGATAGAAACTTCTTAAAGGTTTAGCCTAGACAATAGCCTAAATCTGCGGACTTCCCTCATAAATATTATACCAGATAGGACACAATTAATGAGATAGAGGATTATTATATTCACGTAACATATCCAGAATCTCATGATTATCGCCATTTGTCAGGAGCAGAGGTCGTATACTATCCAAATAGATAGGAATATAGAATATGGAATCATGCAATGGCCGTAAGCTTAGATGATTTAAGTCAAGACGATTCTAGGTCTATTATTGCTGCTAACTGTCAGTACTTAGAAGACAGATGGAAAGTTACAATTAATCCTATCCTAGTATGCTACAAGAATGAGTATTAGAGAAAATTCTCTGGAGCTTTAATATAGCCACAAAATTCTACTTGGGCTAAGGCTAAGGATAGTTCACAAATGCTTCCAACATTACCTATCTATAATTCTCCAATCCCAGATTAGGTACTGTCTGCTGGTGGTATAGATTTCCCAGGAAATGATGTAAATCATCCAGAGTGGGGAGAAGATAATGCTCTGTATAATCTATACGATTTATCTGGATATAATTCTGGAGGAGATTGGAAACCATTAGACTTAACTAACTGGTTAGATGATGTAAATGTTTACAAATATAATTTTGGAGAGGCTTAGAATAGAAAAGAAATAGATGTCAAGGATAAATTCTTAAAGGTGAGAATCAGATATTCCGGAGAGGAATTGGCAGTTATAGATTTCTTAAATACTGTATATAGAATTAGTTATGCTTAATAAGAATATAAATAAAGTCAGAAGAATAGCGAAAGCCCGCTTTGGGCTTTCCATTCCTTCTGGGAATCCATATATGACCACAAATGGGCTAGCCATTCCTGGAAATAGTATTACCTAGTAGAATCTACTAGGCACAGATTATGGTGCTGAATTTAGGAATAGAGCTGAGCAAATAATGGCTCCTACTAATAATCTTATAGATTTCAATGCCAAAATGGGAGACCTATTTAGTTTAAAGTTATAGAATGATAGAAATACTTCTAGAGCAATAGCATAGATGAATACCAATGGAATTACTACACCTAAAAGTACATCTCCATCTTTGTAGCAATCATTCTAGAGATTGGGAGGTTGGAATACAGCAAGCTAGGCTGTTGATTTGGCTAATAGCTTATTATTTTCTAAGTAGTATTCAGAAGATTCTGCGATTACTACTGGTTTAAATAATCTTTGGAATACTGGGGCGAAAATAGTTTCTACTGTTAATCCTCTATTTGGTTTTGCAATGGAAGCAGGTAGTCTAGTTGCTAATACAGCCAGATCTTTAGGTACTGGAACTGATTAGCAAACTGATTTTGATAAGTTTGGAGATAGCACTATTGGACAATTATCAGGAATAGGATTAATCAACGGAATGTTTGGTAAGAAAACTAGAGATTTTTCGGCAAACAAAGCAACTATCGAACAAGTGGGAGGTTCTTATGGAGGTACTGTTCGAAACATAAATGAAGCCTCAGAAAAGGCAGGAAAGAAGTATGGACTATTTAGTAGCGGAAAGAGAAAACAAGCTAATAGGTTTATTGATAGAACAGAATCCTAGCAATCTACTATGACAAATATCGCCAAAGATGCGTCAGACTTATCCTCTATAGCTGCTAATATGTCTGACCTTAATCATATACAATATGGATTTAATCTCAATGGGGGTTATGATTAGAGATATATGAGAGCAGCCAAATTTGGAGCTAAATTAAAGAGAGTTAAAAGAATAAACTTCCATAAATAGGGAGGAGAAATAGTTGGAGCTATAAACCTAGATAATTGGCAACCAGTTATTACAGAAGCCGTTGAACAATTTGAAAATTGGGGAGAGCTAGAATGGACTCCAGTTATAACTGAGTATAAGCAAGGGGGAAAATCTGAAGAATCATCTAAAAAAGAATCTGAACTGGAGGAAACTAATTAGAAAAATATAATTCCAGAAGGAGCACTTCACGCACATAAGCATCACATGGAGAATGCTGATAATCTAACTAAAAAAGGAATCCCAGTGGTAGATAATGATGGAGAGCAATAGGCTGAAATTGAAAAAAATGAAATAATATTTACTCTAGAGGTTACTAAGAGATTAGAAGAACTTTATTCCAAATATCAAGACTATGAATATTCCTAGAAGGAGAAAGATGAAGTAGCAATAGAAGCCGGAAAATTACTAGTAGAAGAAATATTATTTAATACTGATGATAGGACCGGACTAATTAATACATTATAGAAAGGAGGAAAGATAAATGGAATTGAGTGATTTGTTAGTATCATATAAAAGAGTTGACGCTCCTAGATTTACTCCTTCTATTCCTATTATTGAATAGTTTCCCTCATATCAAACTCCTATAGACAAGGAGACTAACACCCCATCAGTGTCCATCCAGGCAAAACCAACAACTAGTTATTCTATAACTTCGGTTCAGGTACCTGGATTTAAAGCAAAATGGACTAGCCCTTACAGGGACAGAAATAAATGGGTATCTGACCTAACTTAGGCATATAGAAGAGCTGGAATAACAAATGATAATGCCTTAAGGATGCTAATAGCTCAAGATGCTTTAGAGTCAGCATGGGGACGTTCTGCACAAGGTAAATTCAATTTTGGTAATCTAACTACTGGAGCTAAATGGAAAGGCAATTATGTGACTGGTAATGATAAAAACGCCAAGGGTTAGGCTATTAAATAGAAATTTAGGTCTTATAACTCTATGGATGAGTATGCAGCAGATAAGATACAATTCTTAAAGAGACTATATGACTTTAATGAGAATGATGATATTAATAAGTTCACTGCCAAACTTACTGGTTCTAATAAAGGTAAGAGAAGATATGCAGAAGCTACTAATTATGCAGATTCATTAACTAAAGTATTTAATAGCTTTAAGAAAGGAGGAGTTATTAAAGCATAGACAGGAACTATAATGCCCGATAATACTAGAGTAGTCCGACCTACTATCTAGGAGAAGATATAGAGAACTTATCCTATATAGTAGTAGCCTTAGTTTGTTTAGGACAATAGGAGTGGTTGGAAAAGGTAGTAGTCTTATGATAAGGCGTAGGCTGTTTATAATCAGTATATGCAAGATAAAAAGACAGAGGAAGGCTTGCGTAATCTAAATGGATTTCTTACTTTTACAGACTATGCTACTATAGGACTAGGTGCTGGTAGTTTATTAACCAAAGGTTTAAAATGGGCAGGAAAGAAAGCTATTGGATAGGTTTCAAAGAATGCTGCAAAAGACTAGTTACAAAAAGTTAAAATAGGAGATTTATTATCTTCTGGGTAATCTTTACCTAGCAGAAAATTGGAACTTCCGCAATATGCGATTCCAAATTCTCCTATGAATCCTATTGATTTACATAGTGATAGGTTAATAAAAGGCGGATTCGACCGCATTCCTGGAATGGTAGGCAATAAAAAGCATCACCAAACAGGGGCATTCTTTTGGCCTTATAAAGCCAAATCACAGTTCTATGACATATATTATTATGATAGAATGCCATAGGAAACAATAGATAAAATAGTAGAAGATTTTGCAACCGCTGTTCAAAATGTAGATGTGCCAGTTAATGAATGGTATTAGTTTGCTAAGGAACAAGCCACTAAACATGGAGCATTTGCTACTGCTGGAACTGGTAACGTTTATATTGGTAAAGATGGACTAAGAAAAATTTTTAATGATTATGGAGGTCGGAATATAGATAGGACTATTAGCCACGAGATAGACCACGCTCTTCATATTCCGGCAGAATCTTCACAAGGATTTGATCTAGAATACTTACGCAAATCTACTCCATCTCAACCTAGCTATTTTATAGGAAATAATAATAGCGAGTTAGCCGCAAGAGGGACTTAGATTAAAGATTATTTTGGACTAGATTCTCCTGATCAGGAGATTACAGAAGATATGTTGAGATATGCAGCATAGAATTATGTGCGAGATACTGGGATGGATAACAATATGACATAGTTTTTTAATTCTATAACAGATTGGAAAGAAGCTGCCAAATGGCTGTCTAAATATGCTACTATGGCAGGAATACCTATAACTATAAATAAAGCGAATAAATAATTATGATTACGGCAGAACACAGTGCAACTGGCATAAATACAATGTTGGATAAGTACAATTTATCAAAAGAAGAATTTTGGAAAGCCCCCGAAAAATTTCTTGATAGTATCGAAGATAAAGTTGTACGAATTATGATAGAAGCAGCTATATAGTTATATTAATATATTTAAATTTTAAAAAATGGAGCAAGTTAAAGTTAATGTAGGGAATAAGTCTTATATATGTGATTTATTAAAATCTGAGGAGGATAAAAGACGAGGGCTTATGAATATAGATTATCTTCCCCCGGATAGAGGAGCCTTATTTGTCTGGGACGATGAAGATACAAGAGAAATGTGGATGAAAGATACCAAAATTCCTTTAGACTAGATAGCTATTAATGACGATGATGAGGTGGTACTGGTATATAAAGCTCAACCAGAAGACGAGACTTTAGTTCCGTTTATGAACACAAAGTATATTCTAGAAGTCAATCAAGATTCTGGAATTGTGGAGGGAGATGAGTTTGAAATAGACGATTCTGATGATTTAGATAAATATGTAATGAAAGTACTTGCCCCAGATGGTAGTACTTAGATGCATCTTTAGGGAGGAGAAAGAATTGTTAGTAGAAAAGAAACTAGAACTCTAATTCGCAAAGCTAAAAAGGCTTATGAGAATAAGAACAAAGATTATGATAGATATTGTAAATCTTTAGGAAAATATATTTTCAAAGTAATAAAGGGACAAAATACCCGCCCTCCAGAATACGTCGAAGTTCCAGAAGGAAAGGATAAAAATTCTGACGATAAAAATTCATAATATACACATCGTATCAAAATTTCTTGGTTATGCAGATATTAATATGTAGTATTGAAGTACATAAGATAGATAGATAATTAGTGCATTAATTACATTTTAAATTTTTTATTTATGAAATTAGGAAATAAGTTTTAGGCAGGAGGACCAATGCCTGCAGGAGCACCTGCTCAAGCACCTCAAGGTGGTGAAGATCCAACAGCTATGTTGCTGCAAGGAGCATAGCAAGCTGTTCAAGGACAAGATTGCGAAATGGCTATGCAAGTATGTCAGATGTTAATCGAAGCATTGGGAGGTGGAGGTAGTCCACAAGAAGCTGCCCCACAGGAAGCTGCCCCAGCTCCAGCAGAAGGGGAACCTGTTTACCGTAGAGGCGGTCGTTTAGTGAGACGTATAAACGCTTAACAAATTTAACACGTAGGGGTATATCTAAAATTTAATTAGGTGTACCCCTTTCTTTTAATATATAAGTTATGGCAGACGAAAAAGGAACTTAGAAACCAAAGGAAAGAGTTAAGTATAAGTTTGGACAAAATGATATTGACCTAACTAATTATATACATAACTTGGGAACTAATGTCTAGTCATATCTAAATTCCAAGAATTGGAATGAAGGCTAGAAACAGGAGTTCATGAATGCATATAACAGATACTTAACTGGATTGCAAGATTAGCTTGCAAATAATACTAATAGATTTACTACTGACGACTTTGGTTCGATTATTGATTCTACTGGAGCGTTAAGTAATACCGACAATGATGATATAGACCCAGTTGGTTCTGAATACTATTATGATAATAAAGGTAATCGTATTACTACTGACGATTTTAACTTATTGAAGAAACAAAAATAGAAAAATTATAATACATTTTCTGCTAATAGAGAAGTTGCTACGTACTTTAATACTATAGGTAACGCTTAGAAAGGTATGGAAACTCCTAAAGAAAAAGTTCAAGATGCATTTAATCTATCTAAACATGGATTTTTAGCTGATTGGACTACAGCAAATAACCCTGCAGGAGGAGATTTCAACTTGGACCCATATCTAGAAAAAGATGCTATGGATGAAACAACTGGAAAAAGAGGAACATCTAATAGAGCTGCATATTTAAAGGAATAGATAGAGAATTATATTAATAATATAGGGGAATACGACTTTTCGTCTTCTCCATTCAAAAATAGAGATACATATATTTCTAGACTTCGTGCAGCTGCATAGAACTTAGAAAATGGATATAACTCAGAGGATGTTATAGCGCTTAACTAGGCTGGAATAGGAAATGAGTTTTTGAGTAAATTCTTTGCCACAGGTGCAGAGTAGAAGAAAACCGAAGCACAATAGGCTGCAGAAGATCTAATGAAAATACAATAGCAGCAACAAGACCAAAAGATAATAGACAGGAGAAATTAGTTATAGTACGAGGCTGATAGAGATAAGTTTTTTTCATAGTATTAGGCTTCAAACCCATTTTAGAGTAGAGAGCCTTCTATACCTTTACCTTTATCCTATACTAGGTAGGCAGTAGAAGAAGCTGCAATTAAGAAGTTTAATGCTGACCCAAATAATAAAGAAGCTGTTAGAGAGGCTATACGGTAGTATATAAATATTCCTTAGCTTAGTAAATTTATAAGAGGTAAGAGCAATTTAATATTGCAAGATGGTACGGACATTACAGCATAGCATATAACTAATAACTTAGACCTAGCAGCCTAGGCTGACCTATTTATAAATCCAATGTATTTAGATGAACAGGGAAAGAGCATTTTGCCGAATGGATATTATGTATTGCCGGGGTCAGAAGACTATGATAATTGGACCTATATAGCTTACAATCCTAACACTAGACAATATCAAGAGTAGTCTATGCTATTAAATGACGAGTTAAAGAAAAGAATGGCATACTCTAAATATGACAAGAGAAACAAAAAGTCTAATGAAGCTCAAAAACATTAGCTTGGGGGAACTTTCAAAGATATGGAGAGTAGACGAAACAAGGCATAGGAAGAAAAATAGAAAGTTGAGTAGAAATCTTACGCTACTGGAAGAACTAAGGAATAGATAGAAAGTGACTAGGCTCCACATACAGAATGGTCGAAAGCAGACCTTCTTAGATTAGGGGCTATAGGAGGTGACGTAGCTAGCTTAATAGCTAGTATGACTGGTGTAGGATCAGTAGCTTCTGCTGGTATAGGAATGGCCTCTACTGCAGCAAACTAGGCTGCAGATATGGCAGAAGGAATGGGATTTTTAGAATCCTTAGGAAACAATGCTGTAAGTTACGGTCTAGATGCCCTATCTCTAATACCTTTTGCTAGAGCTGCTAAGATTCCAAAGACTATTAAAGCGATCGCTGGATTTGCTCCTAAATTAATGGCAATTATAAGTACAGCACAGGGTATATCAAATGCTCCAGAAATTACCAAGTCATTAAGCAAGTTAAATAGTTCAGAATCACTAACAGTAGAGGATTGGAGAAATATTGCTAATGGAATTTAGATAGTATTAGGAGGTACCGCTGCTACTCATAGAGCGTCTAAGGCTAAATCTCATGTTGATGCTGCTAGGACCAATGATGAATGGTTAAAGACTGAACAAGGATATAGAAGAATATCCGAACAGGATATGAAAAAACTTAGAGAGGCAGCTACTATTAAAGAATAGAATACCATTCTTAGTCCTTACAACGTAACGCTAGCTGAAAGTAGGAAAAGATTTGGCTTAGGAAAAGGTAAAGGGAAAGCAGATATAACTTCTGAAAACTATTACTATGACTTTGACAAACCAGTAACTACTTATTCTGGAGATCTTCCTATATAGCATACGTTTGGTCCTGGAGAAAAATGGCTAGGAACTAGAAATATACCCCCATTAAGAATTCCAGCAGTTAGAGATGCCTACAATAGAGTTATTCATCCACAAGCATACAACAGAGCTAAAGGTAAAGCAACTGAAGGTAATAAATAGAGAAGTACGTTTGATATTAGCAAATTAAGAGAACTTAGTTCTCAAACTGGAAAACTTACTTCTTAGGAAATAGCTACTATTAATAGATAGAGAGTTAAATCGGGAAAAGGAAAGCTTACTGAATAGGAAATATAGACTCTAAATGAAAGACGTTAGAATAGGGCTAGTGATGGTACTGATAATTCATTCCAAGCACGCTTATAGAGATATAAGGATGCTAAGAGAGAAGGAAAGTTTACTTCTGTAGAAGATGACATTAAGAGAGCTAAGGATGAATTGGCAGAGGCTACCAGATAGCAAAGACTTGCCGTACCAACAGGGCGGGGAGAAATAGTATCGCCTGATGCTAATTAGGCTAGATTCATTATGGGATTCTCCCGTGCTGTTCCTACCGTTAATCCATCTAGACCTCCTATATCTAATCCTCCAGCTATTATACCAAAATAGTAGGTTAGGATTGAACAACCTCAATAGCCTCCATTCAACTATGACAGAATTAGAGAGGGCTTAGCTAGAGCTGAAAGAGAGAGACTTGGAAAGGATATTGGAGAATAGAGATTATAGAGAGCTATAGAAGCTAACCCAGAAAGGAGTGCAAGACTTCAATCTGAGGAAGCATATAGAAATGTTAGATAGGCGTTCAATCTATATGGAGCACCGTAGTATAAAAGACCTCTCACAGGGACAGCTTATAAAACTAAATAGGATATGTATAATAGACTGTTTAACTAGAGAAGATACGACGTTATTGAAGCTTTCAGAAATAGAGAACTTCCTCATAGGCAATCTAACAAGAAAAAGAAAACATCAAGGGATGATAGAAGAACTGTTAAACGTGAAGATGGTGGTACTCTAGATCTTGTTAGAGTAAGAAAATTTCAAAACTCTGGAAAATTCCCAGAGTGGTATTCCAAACTTTATAAATTTTAGAATTTAACTGGTTGGAATAATTAGTTGAATTAGTCATTAGCCGGACCGACTATTACTAATGAGAATGCTGGGCATTATAGAGCTGGGGATTTGAATGAGGCTTATACTAAAAATAATTCTTATACTTCTAATCCAAATCTAGTAGGATAGGACTTACAATCATATTATGATTCTTCTTTTAAGGGAAAATCTCTAGATGATTACGTAAGCGCCTACAATGCTAATGCAGCTAAAATTAGAGGATATTGGGACTAGGAAAGAACATATAAGCAGTCTGGAGCTTAGGAGCATAATAGACTATTTAAGAATATGTTTGGAAATAGAAGTGATAACTCTAATAATGTATGGAATATTGGTTATGACTCTAATTTGGAGGATATTGTTGGCTCATCTACCTGGCTGAGAAGAATGGATAGGTATGAGAAAGAATTTGATAATTTGTCCAACGAGGAAAAGAAATCAAGAATCCATAAAATAGATTTAGGAAATGGAAATTATGGATATGTCTACAAGAAAGCCAATGGAGATATAGCGGTATGGAATCAACCAGTAACTCCTTCAACTTCCACGAATCCTGCTGATAGTTAGACTACTTCTACTGTAACCTCAGTAATACAACCTTCTCAAGAACCTAGTGATAACAAACAGAATAAATCGTTCTTTAGTAATATTAATCCCACTATAGCTTATGGATTACCAAGAGCGGTATATACTGATAGAATGAATAGGAGAATTACTGATTTAGCTAAAGAATCTGTAGTTCCACTATTGAAAGACCCATTCGAAGTACATCGTTATACTAGAAGCGATTTAGATGCAGAAATGCAAGGAGAGCGTAACTATGCTAATCTTAGAAGATTAGCTAGTAGACCTATAACTTCTGATGGAAGTTTACAAACTGCAACATAGTTGCAGGCTGAGGTTTAGGGACAAGAAGCTAGAACTGCTGGAAAAGAGAAGAGTAATTAGGTTCAAAGATAGTATGATGAACTAGCTTGGTAGCAGGAGAAAGAAAACGCTGCTAACAGACATGAAACTGCTATGTTTAACAGAGCACAGTTATGGAATGCTGATAAAGTTAAAAGTGTCTTTGAACAAGCTTATTTATCTAAAAAATATAATGTCTGGGATGTATTCGGACAATAGTTAGAATATGATGCAAGAACGAAGTAGAAAGAGAATAAGGCTTTGGCTGATAATTTTGCTAGATCTGATATTCATAATGCTATTAGTTATGCTCCAAATGATTACGGAGCTAACTTGACTCCCGATGAATTAACTGTATGGAATAAAGTCTTATCTGGAACTAATCCTTCTAGTCTGTCATCTCAAGAATTTAATTCTTATAAACTAGCAGCCTAGAAAGTTTCTAGAGTGGAAACTGAGCAATTAAGATAGTATTACAATGTTCCTAATACTAGATGGTCTGGAAAGACTCCTAGCACTCCTTGGTCTCCTACAATGTCTAAAGCAATATCTGCTAAGAATGGAGCTAAAATAGCTGTTGCTGGAATAGAAGCAAAGACTGCTGATGCGGAGAGGTTTTAGAAACAAATAAAAGAATGTATAGATAGAAATGAGAAAGCCATAGATAGATTATCTAAGAGTTTATATGGACTTATAAAAGCTTCAATGATAAAATGATACTGAAACTATAGCAAGGGGGGAATGCCCTTCCCCCTCTTGTTTCTTATCAGCCAGTAACAGTTACTGGTGGGGCAACTGCTGGAGCTTCTGTAGCAGCTCCTAGCGATAATCAAGAGACAACTGATTTAACTGACAAGGACCTATTAAAAATGCTTGAAAAGTTAGATGGACTTCCTAGTGATATGGCTGTATTAACTTAGACTCTCTAGAACTTTTATATAGACTAGCAATACAGTCCATTCCCAAGTACTTCTAACATAGCATCTAGATACTTGTAGGCTTTAAATCAAATGAAGATAGCAAACTTTAACAGAAAGGAATATGATGATGCCTTTTCTACTGTTGATAAAAACGGAGGAATAAATGAATTTGCTGTAACAGATAGAGGATAGTTATTCTGCATGAATGATGAAGGGGACTTTAAATTATTTTCTCTGGAATAGCTTAAAGAGAATCCTGACTATCAGCCGTTAACTAATTCGGAGTTATTATACTATAGAGCGTAGTCTCCTCAATTAGCCAACAATAATGAACTACTAAAGGTAGTAAAAAATGGTATAGGAATAGAATCTGTTACTAAAATGATATAGGATAGCATAGGAAACCTAGGAACTACTTCTGAATCAAATGAAGGCTTTGTCAGAACTCAAGCATCATAGCTTATTAATGGTTTACAAGAGTTCATGAATGCATAGCAACAATCTGGCAATTATAATGCTACCGTAGATAATTTGTACAAAGGAAAATTCTTAACTAAGAGCCAAGCTATGTAGGCACAGGCTGCTCTTAATTATATATATACAACTCTTCCAGCTAATGCCAAGACTTTACTAAAGACTAAAACGTAGAATGGAACTGATGCAGAAGCTGTTTAGCTAGTGTAGACATTAATTAACTCTAAACTAAGTTCAACCGCAGACTTCTCTCTAGATTTAGATGACCCAAGTTCTAGTTCCAAAAATAAAAATGGTGCTGGAGACGGTCTTGATGCTGATTTAGTTACACTAATTTAGGCTAGTCATGGAGGTCACGATACTGTCTACCAATTAAATAATAAGTCAGGAATAGGAATGACTGTTTAGGGAACTGCATATGAGTAGGTAAAGGACACTAAAGGAAATCATATAGGAAGAACGTCAATGGAGAATTTATTGAACGAATCTGGATTACGTTCTATTATCAATGCTGATAACGGAGTGTACTTTGGCAATCAAAAAGTTGATTTAGATTCATTGTTAAATATCACATATGACGGAAAGGGATTACTAAGAGTAAATCTTCCTGTACGCTCTGATGGTTCTCCTAATTTTTCTTTATTAGAGGAGTATTCAAAAGCATAGGCAGAATTTCTACTTAGTTCCCATACTAATGAAGACAGATTAAAGATTTTTGGTGATACTGAAAAGTATCCTAACTTAAACTCTTTAATTACACCTACTGGTGAATTAGACTAGTCTAAATTTGCTCCATTTATAGTAGCTTCTGGTATGACTACAGACGGAATGGTAGAGATTGATAAGAAAAATAAATTCCTTACTGAAGTTAAATAGTCTCCAGAATTGGTTTAGCAATTGAAGACTAGCTTAGCAGTTGGCACTGGAGATAAAACACAATATCCAGATATTGATGAATATGATTGGACAGAATGGTTAATGCCAGAATTTATAAATGGTTATGACCACATCTTTAAGGGAAATATATACATCCCATTAAATATGAATAAGATGGCAGCAGCTTTGGGAGGAAATCAAAATATTGATACAACTACTGGACAGATATTAGAGAAAGAATACCAAAGAAGAGACGTGACTTTCTAGAAAGCCGACCCTTCATTACTATTAAATAATTAAGTATGTTTGAAAACGATTGGATATTATCAAGCTTAAGTAATCCTACCTTAGATATAGATGATTTAGTTTCAATTGGAGGTTTAAATACTAAAAATACTCAATTTCTAAGCAAGGATTAGTATTTAAAATCAAACTTTATTAAGGATAATTCAGCATTTAAGGATGCTAATGGACAATTCTCTAAAGAAAAGTTTGACAGATTTTATGAAATGCAAGCATCCAGATGGAGAGATTTTTAGAATAATGAATTTCCAACTGGAATAGAATTAGATGCCTTTGATACTGCTAGCAATAGAGCTAATGCTAAGGTCAAAGAAAATAACTTTACATTAGGACCAAACTATAACCCTGATAGAGTTTAGATTGGTGTAGAAGGTTGGAGAACTACAAGTAAAAGAACTAAGTCTGAATAGGAAATAGCTCAATCTTAGAGAATATTCAATCCAGAGACAGGAAAGTTTGAAGATTCTACTCCAGAGGATTACGCTTTATTTAGTAGTCCAGCAAAGTGGATAAAGAACCTATTCTCAGAACCTTTGGTACTTGCTCAATACGAAAAGGATGAAGTAGATGAGCAAGGAAATAAACATAAAAAGGGTGAATATAAATTAAATCCGGAAGGAACCTATTATTACGAGAAACTAAATGGTCGTTCTCCAATAGGCAAAACTGTTTTGTCCGCAGCTGATATTCTAACTAAAGAAGATTCAGCTCTTAACAAAATAGACTTCATGGATTCTGACGATTTGGAAAAAAGTGCGACTGGAGTAATTGCTAAAAATATCGCATTAATAGCGCCTATGTTTACTCCAGCAGCCCCTTACTATTATAAAGCTATAGTTGCTAAAGAACTTACTAAGACTCTTCCTATGCTTCATAGCGTTGCAACTAACCTATTTGGGTCTGGAGACCACGAAACTCCAGGATGGATGAACAAGCTGGCTGCAAAAGGAGAGACATTATCTACTTCTACCTCTACGTGGAGTAAAGAGCACACATTTTCTTTTGAGAATTTAGCAAATTTAATTTCTGATGTTGCACTACAATGGGGATAGCAGAAATAGATAGCTAAAGCTGTAAATTGGTTCGGAGATAAGAAAGCTCTGAAGAAAGCTGAAGATTAGGCATTCCAATTTTACAAGTCTAAAGTAGGAGGAAGTTTAAAAGGTTTAGAGGCTCCTACTGATGAACTATGGAAATAGTCTACTCTAGGATAGCTATGCATGAAAAAGTATTACGACCCAGTATTGGAAACAATGAAAAAGAAATAGAGGCTTGGAGCTGATTTAGCACTAGCATATATGGCTTTAATCTCTAATACTGATGTTTATGCAGATATGCTTGAAAGAGGTGCTACTAAAAAAGAAGCTGCTTGGGTAGCTTTAGGAAGTACTGCGGCTATGTTTAGTGTAGACAAATTCGCACACTTAGGAGAAGTGTTCTATGATGACCTTACGGCAGAATCTATTAAACAAGGACGTTAGGCTGTTAAGAAAGAGCTTAAAGAAGCTTTTGATGAAATATATAAAGCCGGAACTAAAGAAAGTCCAGGTAATTGGTTTAGAAAAGGTGCTACATTTGGAAAGCGAGCTGCTGAGACATTTGTTGAAAATTTAAAAGACCACAATTTGGGAGGAGTTGGTAAAGCTCTTGGAGAGGGTCTTGAAGAGGTTAGTGAGGAATTAGTAACTGACCTTACTAAGGCTACCTATTCTCTACTTGGAGACTTAGGTCTATATGATAAGAGCGTTAAAGATACTGGAGCATTTGAGAATATGCTTGAAAGATACTCTATGTCTCTTATTGGAGGTGCTATCGGTGGAGGTTTGTTTTACGGAGTTGAGAAGTACAAGGGCTTCAATAAAACTAGAGACAAAGATTTAGTGGCTCTTATTAATGATGGCAGAGCTTAGGAATTAAGAAACCTTGTTAAGAGTTATGTGTCTAAAGGTCGCGCAGGAAATACTAAGATTTCTGGATTACAGTATTCTTAGGATGAAGCTGGAAACATAACATGGTTGAGCACTGATAAAAGTGAAGAATCTCAAAACCAATAGGTAGGTAACAGAGTTCTAGAAAAAATTAATTCTCTGGAAGCTGCTATAGTAGGAAGTGGAACTAAGCTTAACTAGGACTAGCTATTTGACAAAATGGTTTTATAGGAAGCTAGATATTAGGGATACAAAAATGCTTCTCATGTAACTGGATACTATTAGGAGTTTTCTAAACTTCAGAACTAGTTATTACAAGCTAAGGAAGCATACAATAAAGCGGCTGACACGGCTGATGGAACCCTAGAAGGTAGAATAACTGACTCTCCTACGGATGCAGAGAAGTAGGCTAAGGTTACAAACCTACAGAATTTCTAGAATGCTGTAGATAATGCCTAGAAGAGAATAAATGACTTTTTATCAGGAGATACCTCGTTAGATTATACTAGAAAGTTAAATTTTGCGTTAGACCCTGTTCTTAACTCAGCATTTCTTGGATTAAATAGGACTTAGTGGTTACTTAATAAGATAGACCCCAATAAGGAGTTCACCATTAAGGAATAGATGGAATTAAACGATTAGTGGAATGACCATGTTAAGGATGTTATGCTTAAAGACTTAGACAAAGCATTCTTAGCATATAAGGCTTTAGAGAAGGCAGTATCTCCTCAGATGCTAGCTTAGTAGGATTATGCTAACTAGTATAAAGGAATATTTAACTCTTTAAAATAGCTTTATGACAAGGAGGATTTATCTCTAGACAAATACTTAAACGCTAAGCCCTTCTACACTATGGATTCTAGACTTATGGACTAGAATGGAATAGAAGAATCTGAAGAAGAGTATAACGCTAGAAATAATACAACTACTCCAGACGAGGTTTAGAAATATTACTAGAGGCAACAAAGAGTATTTGATTTAAATAATTAGATACTAGCTGATTATATACAACAATTCGACGATATACTTAGACCTATCAATTATTCTATAGATAGCTCTACTAACAGAACTATAATGTAGAATATTCGCTATAGACTTAAGGATATTATTAGAAGAGAGATGTAGTATCCATTTATTGATTAGGGCAGTAAATTTGATTCCTCTCCTTATAGAACAATATTACAGGATTTAAAAGAGGACCTATCTAACATTGATGACATACAAGAGAGACTACAAGATAAGCATTATTCTCTAGTCAAAGAGTAGGCAAATAGTTTAGTTACTTTGTTGAGTGATACTATTCCGAGTCTACAAACTTTAATGTCTGTAGACTCTGCTGTTTCTTCCAAATCTATAAAGGAAATAGTTAATAAAATTAATGCTACTAATCTAGAAAATAAAGAGGACTTGGTAAATAATATACTAAGTGCCAAAGAAAAATATGATAATGCTGAAACCGATGAAGAAACCGAAGCAGCTAAGCTAGAACTGTATAATATTATTCCATTAGAATTTAAAACTAAATCTCAGACAATTAAAGATATTTTAAATAATTTTAGCGGTTATGCTGGATAGGAATTTGCGTTAAAGGAGGGACAGGCTGTAGGTGATATATTAACTATAGACGATTTAACTAAAGGTCTTAGTGATCCAGAATCTGCAATCTATTAGTACTTTGCTGCAAAATCTTCTGCTCTACCAGAAGTATTGAGTGCGGCATTGTAGGCAACTCCTATAAAATTTGGAAGAGATTCTAAACTTAAATTACTTACTAATAACGCTAGTGATCCAAGAGAAACTTCTGGAGAAGTAGTAAAGAGGTAGATAGCTACCCTGACTAGATATACTAATACTCTAGCTAGTAGGATATAGAAAAATCCAGTCTATTCCTTCTATAATAAACTGAAAGTCAATTCTCATAGTCCTTTAGAAACTATCTTATCTTCTATAACAAAAGAAATGTCTGATAGTCAGGAAGAAATATTTAACATGAATTATATACTAGATTAGGTATATAAGGATTATGTGTCAGCTGACAAGGTAGATGCATTTGAGTTAAATGATACCTAGGCTAAATAGTTAAAGAATGCGCAAAAGGCTTTGGAATTACTTCAAGCATATATTTATTCTGCCTCCACTTCTCCAACTGGGGTTAATTATTTTGGACAGAATAAATAGATAAACGAATTTGCAAATTCCCATAGAGCAGAATTGACTAGGGAATGGGAACCTCTTCCAGAGATAAGTTAGGAGTATGCTTAGGTATTATAGGATGAAGTTAATAATCTTAATACTGAAATAGAGTTATGGAAACGAATCTCTGAAAATAACAGTATGAACAAACTTAGAAGGTTGGTTGATACTGAGAGTATTGTGAATAATCTACGATATGACATAGGAAAAGGTCTTTCATTTCAATTTACTGTAGGAGATAAACAATACGATTTAACTGAGGGTATAGATGCGCTCCCTCCATTTGATAATGACCCTGAAAATTAGTTAAGCCAGCTATTTAGTTTTGAACAAACTCTTCATAATAACTTTAGCAAGATATTAAAGGATACTGGTTGGACTCCAGAGCAATTTTTCCAGAACTCAGACTTTTGGAAGAAATATTTAGGAAATTATACAGACTTAGAAAAGCAATCAACGAGTAAATTAAATGAATCTTTGTCTGGATTTACTAAGTATGATTAGGCTTTATATATACTATCTGTATTATCTGATAATCCTTCTAACTATTATAGATCTGTTTAGAATTCTGTTAAAGATAATGAAGATATAGCTCCACTTACTGTATAGCAAAACATTTCCAGACTAGGAGAAGCTGCACATACTAGGGCTTATAAAGCAGGATTTAAAGCGTTAGCTAGCTTAGTTAATCCCGACAGAACCATAACTCCTAACGTTGTATATATTAATGGAGTAGCAGGTGCCGGTAAAACGGAGGTGGTACTAAAAAACATAAGGCAAAGATTCTATGAATAGGCTGCATTAGTGATTGGTCCTACTACTTCTTAGGCTGTTAAATTACAGAACTCTCTGAATGAAGGAACTTCTTATACTATTGAAGGAGATTCTAATATCTTTGATAAGATACTTCCTAACTGGGACAAAATAAACGAAGCCTTTGAGAAAGCTACGTCAGAAATAAATAAGTCTGAGAATCCTGACCACTCTGTAGAGACCGACTACTTTATTATGAAACGGTATAAAAAACCTGGATTCTCTGGGGTGAAAATTGATTTAAAGCCCGACAAAATAAAGTTTAATCCTGATATAAAAGCTCCTTTAGTGTTTGTAGATGAGGCTGCTCATATGAATACCTTATAGATAGCTTTACTTGATGAGTACGCTGATAGAGTTGGAGGAACAGTATTCCTAGCTAGTGACTCTAATCAATCTGGTTATTAGAATGGATAGGTTGGAAATCTTGCACCTACTGATATTTTTGCTACTAGAACTTCTAAGTTATAGGAATCTTTAAGAACTGCTAATATATAGAAACAAAGTAATAATAACAAGGTATCATCATTATTAGATACTATAAATGATATTTAGGAATCTGGAGATAATCAGCTCTGGCATGATTTAGAAGCTAAGCTTCCTAATCTCATTAGAAAGCTAAATCTCAGAGTATATAATAAAGAAGATGATATAAATGGAGACTTACTAGGAGCTAGACTAGAAGATATTATCAAGCCATTATCGAATCATAAAGATGCTAGTATTGGATTCATAGGAGACGTTAATTCTCCAGTTTATTAGAGATTAAAGTCTGAAGGATTTACTAACTTGGGAGAACCTCTTACTGAAAAGATTATTCCTGGAAAGAAATTTATGCAGGGACAAGAATTTGACTATGTTATAATAGATAATATGGACTTGTCTGTCGATTTAAATAATCCTAGGGAATCTATTCCATTCTTGAAGAGATTTTATACCTTAATGTCTAGAGGTAAAACTGCTTCTATCTTTTTAGACCCAGAGCTTCCAAGGATAATTGGAGCAAATGTCTAGGATGATATGAAATCTGCCGGATTTAGTTTAGCAGGACAAGTAGAGTTATTCAGAAATAATTATGCTAAGGCTCTAGACAAATTAGACCTATCTTAGACAACTTCGGAAGAAGTACCTTAGGTAAAAGAAGAACCCAAAGTTAAAGAAGAAGGAGAGGAATTGGTTATATCTCCAGTAGTAGAGAAAACTCCTGAGTTCAACCCAGAAGCTACAGAATAGCAGGTTGAACAATAGTTAGAAGATGCTAAATAGGAAGTCTATAAGGATTTTGTGGAGTAGAACTCTGCAGAAAGATAGGATATAGAAGTATCAGAACTATCTGACCTTCTAATAGAAGCTAACACGGTAGTACCTATTACAGGATTACGTGAGACAATGACTGATCCAGATGGTTCTTAGAGAGTATATCCTGCGTGGCTTCCAGGAGAAAGAACTTCAGTGAGAAGAAATATCAACGCCATATATGATGGTACTGAGCCTATTACTAAAAGAGTAGATAAACAAAGATACTAGGATATTATAACTAAAATACAAAGTTCAGTTATATTCGGAGGTAATGTAACTGACCCAGCATTAACCTCCTTACTAGGATTTAGTGAAGCTTGGAAAAATAGAAAACTTCAATTAGAGGTAAGAAAAGCTACAGATGCAGACAACTTCGGAATAGGTACTGACCTTAAGCCTACTTATATAGACATAGATGGAACTCCATATATAGTTTCTGTTACTTGTAGACTAGACGGACTAAGTAAGACTATTTAGGATAATCCTTTCTCTGCTGTATTTGATATATGTCTACTTTCTGATTTTAATAATTTAAGAAAGCCTAACGTATAGTAGGCAATTAAGGATAAGATAAATTAGAAGATAAAGGACGGGAAAATAACTGGTGCTGATAAGATTAAGGCAGAGAGATTTAGAGATAACCTTAGCGAGTCAGTAAAACAGTATGAACAATTTATAAGAAGGATAGTACAAGAACATCCAGAGGGACATTCTATAGAACTTACTTCGGATATGTATGAATCTCACTAGACTACTAGATTAGTTAAAAGAAAAACTCCAAGACGACTTGGAGGGACTTTAAGTATAGCTACTGTTGAAAATAATAGAGTAGACTAGGATGGTAACTATATTTCAGACTATAATAATTTCTTAGATACTGATAAACGTAAAGTGGTGTCTCCGGTATATATATTAGGAAATAAATCAGATATATTGAAAGGAAAAGTTTCTGAATCTATCTTCGGCAAGGCTGTAGTGTTTGTATCGGCTAATACAAATCTTACACCAGAAGAACTTCCTGATAGATATATAGAATAGAAGAGAAATCCTGATACTCATACTCCAGAAGTTAGAATGGTAGTCTTAAATAATCATGGACTAAGCTTCACTGAGCTTATAACTCATAGAATACAAAGTTAGCTAACTGGAGAAGGGGAGAAATCTAAGAAACCTTGGAGAATGGATACACTAGGAGTAAGAATGTTCACTGCCATGTGGAACTTCAGAGCAGGGTTGGAAAACTTTATATCTTAGCTAGATAAGTGGAAGTCTGAAAATGGATATGATAGTAGTAAAGTATTAGATATAAGCAAGGTAGAATCTGAACTCTTTAATCTGTTTGGAAAGAATTGGGAAACTAAACTAAGTGCTAAAAGTCCTTAGGTGGAACAGCTCTTAAATAGATATAAGGTTACTGCTGCGGACTTAGAAAACTTAATAAAGTTTAACTAGGAATATTGTAAGGATATACCTACTTTTAGGCTAGGAATTGACTTAACTAGTAAAAACGTCGGAGGATATGTAAGGTCGTTTGATGTTAGCAATTCTAGTGTATACGGAAAGAGAGAAGCTAATATGTTAGCTATCGAAGAAGAATATGCGCATAAATATCATGCCATATTATCTTCTATATTAGAATAGTTAACTGCTAACGAGCCTTCTGAATTATTCAAGAGAGCTGGATTGGAATTTAAACCTATGGCTACAAGATTAGCTAAGGCTGACGGTTCTAATTATGCAACTAATGAATATATCGGAAAAAGTGAATAGAGAAGAAACTTATCTGGGCTTATTCATACTAATAACAAGAATATAGTTATTGGAGAAACAGATGAAAGTGGTAATATAATCTCTACTTCTACTATCCCTGCAGAGTCTATGTTTAGCTTCTTCCCTAAAGCTATTTCTGCTATAGCTTCTAAATCTAGAATATATTAGACTAACAATAGAGCTAGTGGATTAATTAGCATTAGCACTATTGATACCAAAAATAACACCGATAAATTTGATTTTGATGTTGCGTCTTTATTCAAAGACGGTATGTTGGAAAAGAGAGGAAATGATAATACATTATTTAATATGTTCAACCTAATTTTCCATGGTACTGTAGAGAGTATAGAAAAACCTCATGCTTATACAGAAGAAGCTCCATTCAAATATGGAATCTTTGTAGACCCAGATTTGGAAACTAGTTAGGACTACAAACAAATTAACGTAAGAGGTCAGAATGGAAAAGATTACGCGTTCTTAAGATGCGGAACTAATCCTGTGTATTTCGATGTTGATGTTGATGTAATTTCTGGCGGTATTGCTCTAAATTTATCTAAGCTATTGGATGGAGGAAAGAGACAATTGAAAGAGGAAACTAAAGTGGAGAATCCTATACAGGAGCAATTAGGCTACTCTTCATAGATAATAGACGAAGAGGATAGAATGAGATTCCAAAACTGGGTAATGAATAACGGTAAGGAAGATAATGAACAAAGTTACTCGGAGTACGTTACTATATAGAACAACAGAAAGCTTATAAACTTCTTTAAGAATGGGGCTTCTGTAGATAATATAGTAGAACTTGTGAATATGTAGATTGGAGAATCTACTATTAAAGATGTTAAATACGAGAGTGGAAAAGTAACATATACTGATGTTAATGGTAATACAGGAGAATTAAGTTTAGACACTGGAGATATGTATATTACTATGACTCCTAATAAGACTAATTCTATAGAGGAATTAACTGGATAGTCATTTAATTCTATGGTAGTAGACCCAATGGGAAATGATATAATGACTCACTCAGACTTCTTGAACTAGCTAGAAGAAACCTTCTAGGAGGATATGGAAGTGCAAACATTAGCAAATTCTTCTAATGTCGAAAGTTACCTTGAACTATTAGTAAGTATGAAAGATACTCTTAACGATAAGATAGAACAGCTAGAAGATTCAGATTTAAAATGGAGTTTATCTGACTATCTATTATATGTAGATACTACTTGTTTTTAATAAATAAATGACTATGGCAGCTTGTAATGTTAAATATGACAAAAAGAGTTATTAGCAATTAGCCTCAGATTTAAAGTTATTATACAGTCAAATTAATAGACCTGGGATAGAAGACAGAATCATAAAAACTTTGGAATTTAAATATAAATCTAAGAATGGAGAGGATAAGAGATTACTCTTGACTGATTCAGAAAATCTTGACGAGACTTCCAGAGATTTCATTGACGATGTTAATAACATAGTTTGTGGTTTAGCTAACGCTTCTTTAGACAGATTACCAGAGAAAGCCATGAAGTTTAGAAACATTGTGTTGTCAACTTTCTTCGACATGAATAGTGTCGGAGAGGTGACGACTCAGGTTTCTGAGACTGAAAAGGAAATGGAAACTGATGAAAATAAGGAAGCGAGAAAATTACAGAAAGTAGAAGACGCTCTACTTGAGATATATGGACCAATTAATACAGGTCTCATTTAGGAAGTAACTGATAACTTTGGAAGAGAATTAAAACAAAAGTTAATCTATAATAACTACCTAAAAACTAAATATGAGTTAACTTCCGAAGAAGTTAATAAAAGAATTGTGGATTATAAGGAGAGTAAATTTGAGAGTATTCTTAGTCATCTAAAAGAACAATTTCCAAATGATTCTACTTTGCAGTCTATTACTAGTATGTATAGTAACGGAATGTTAAATTCCAGCTAGTACTATTATGTCATAGATACTTTTAGAAAGTATGTATTACAAGACCCGAATAGAAACACAAAGTTTAATCAACAACTAGAAGATAAAATCTTATAGAAGAATAAGGTACAATAGGAATATTTATATAGATAGCTAATTAAGACTATACTAAATAATCCTAAACTCAATACATGGTTTAATAATAAGTATAGCACTAACTATACTAATTCGGAAGCCAAAACTCAACTATTTCTAGCAAATAGATTCTCTAACTATTATCTTGAAATTAAAGATAAGTTGTTAAAGGAGATAGAAAGAGGAGCTGATTTCAAAGATGAAGTCCTTCCGATTATCCAAGAAATAGAAAATCCAAAGGATGACTTATTAAACTATGTAAATGATTATATTACTTTAACTCAGTTTGATGATTTATTAGCATAGAAACTAGGAGGTAGTATAGGGATAGAACGAGGATTTCTGAACAATGTAGAGCCTCAAAGATAGGCTGCTTAGAAGTACAAATTAAGAGAATCTCACTCGCATTAGAAGGCTGGATGGGAAACCGCAAACAATGAAGGAAGTGAAGCTCATACTAGTACTAACGTAAAAGATATGCTGGACACTATTTTCATTTATAAATATAATGAATCACATTAGCCACTTCCGCAAACTTTAGATATGACCTCTCTTATGTAGGCATGGCAGTCTTTATTATCAGATATATTAAATAATAATATTAACTTCGAAACTAGCAACAGTGAAGCAGTTATAGGAGTGTTAAAAGACCTCATAAACACTCAAAATGTTAATGTGTTAGATAATATTATTGATATATTAGAGATTTTATTTAAGCCTTAGGCCATATAGAACTCTAGAGGTAGAATGATAGACTTCATGAGAAATGAAAATCTACTATCAGAACAACATAAAAATATTCTCTATTCGTTCTATAATGAGGTACTAAATAAAGACAATCCTAACTCTAACATTTCTATAGAATTAGGAAGGGTAAACGATAGCTTGAAATTTGGAACCAAGTTCCTAGAAACAGTTTCAGATTTATGTGCTATTATTTATAGAAATGTTAATAATAATTATATAGATTGCAATTTACAATACTCTAAAGCAGCTTTTTAGGTAAAGCAAAAATTCAATTGGGATTCTGACTTATTTGACTCTGTAGAAAGAATTACATTCAAGAGTAAAATGAGACAGATAAATAAACTCGGAGAAGATAGACTTACTAAGTATAACTATACCTCCGTTCCTGATTAGTCAGGCAAGTTTATTTCTAAAGTAGAACTTCCAGGAAAGGAAGGAGCTATGTATACCTTTGGTTTTAAATATAATCAAGGTGCTTCTAATATAGAGGGTTTATTTTCTACTATGGATAACCTAGAGTTAGAGAACTCAACCGTTACTATAAATGGTAAAGAAGTTCCTATTTTAGATGTTTTAGCAGATATTAATATCAGAGAGTTTAGCAATAAAGTTCTTACTAACAAGGCTTTATTAAACGAATACGAAACAGTATTTAACAATCTGTTGGAAATGTTTGACTATTATCTGGATACTAACTTCTTATCCGACAAGGGGCTAGAAACTCTGTAGGGGTATAAAGATAAATACAAATATGACCCAAAGAATAATTTATTCTCTAAAAATTATCTGAATCATTTTCTCAAGCTAGCAATTAGAACTGCTGACATTGATAATCAAATCAAACTTGCCGGAGATCAGGATATGAAGGAGTATTTGATGGAGAACTCTAAGTATACTAGCTTATTCAATAGAGAATCTAAGAAGCCATCCTCAGATATATTTGATATACAAGCAAATAGAGTTTACTTTAAACCAGCTACAACTAGAGATAAGGCTCTGAGCGATTTAGCTAGAAGTAGTGTAGAAGCTTCTGGTAGGTCAGTAAGGTCAACCTCTCTCAATAAGGCAGGAGCTAGTGTATCAAATTATAGTATATCGAGATTGGGATCTGAATTAAATAGACGTCTTCATAAACAACGTCAACAAGGAGGTGCAGCGTCTTCTCTACTATTCGTTTAGAATATAGATGCTATAGATATAGACCCAGTAATTGATGGTGAAATAACTACACCCATAGGTGATGTTAAATCGGTTAGGGATATGTCTTCTTCTGAGCTATTCTAGCACGCTATCTTGGATAAATTCTATAATTCCTTCTTAAGAACTGGCAAGATATGCTTCTAGCCTACAGTATATTCTGATAAGACTAACTTCCTAAATTATATGTCTACCTTATCAATGTTTAGCGATAATATTATGAATCTGATGTCAGACAATTCTTAGGAGTTTGTTGATTTATACAAAAATACCTTCTTCTCTGCACACAATTAGATTCAGGCAAACGTAGTAGCTAAAATGGAGAAGCTAATAAATTTCCTATCTACTCAGTAGGGAGCGAAATTCAAGAAAGCAGAAGACATATTTTAGTCTAATAGATTAGATAATGTTAGAACTTTCTTAAGAAATAGAACTGAATCAGAATTAACTAATTTAGCATATTGGTATAACTAGTATAATCTTGATAAGATAGAACTAGAGAAAGATAAAGATTACAGGTCTAGAAAGAAATTCTGTGACCTTAACGAGGTTACTGATTTTTATGCAAAACTATATAATGACTCAGTTAGACTAAGAAAGTTCCTAAGACAACAATAGGAATTGTTTTTAGACAATCTTAGAGAATATGGAGTAAACTTCCGACTATTTGACTCTACTTCTGAGTTAAATTCTTGGATTTCTAATACTCTCCAAGAAAAGAATGCTACTTAGACAGTAAGGCTATTATCAGATAGCAAAATACTTTAGGTTAAAGATAGAAAGGAGTTTGCTGATAAATGGATTAATAAAGATACTGGAGAGCTTTTACTAGAAAGAGATGGAATATTGAACCCATTCCTATAGAAATTCTTTTATATAGAAGGATTGTTTAGTAATAATCTAAGACTTAGTTTATCTGGAACAGAAATCAATCATCCTGACAAAGCAAAAGGAACATTATTTAATAGAATTGTTTCGGCTATAGGCAATATTAAATAGGCTGATAATCCTATAAAACTTAATGTTGCTAACAAGGAATTAGAAAATTTACTTGTTGGAAATAAAATAAAGTTTGAATCCTTAGACCGCTTCATAGAGGAGTTTTCTAAAGCTAAAGCTATAAATGACTTAGACGGTAATCCAAATATGTAGGATATTTACGACAAGACTATCATTGAAATCATTAATACAGCGCAAGGAACTTAGTTCAAACGTAACGTTATTATTCCTGCTACATTGTAGCATCCACTTACGGGACTAATTAATGGAGTTGCAACTAAAGTTAATGCTGCTGTTGTATACGATATGGCAGCTCCGGTAAATAATCTTAGAGAATCTGATTCTATAGATTCTTAGGATGGAAGTGCTTAGATGTCTCCTATTCAAGTTATCCTAGAAAATAACTCACTTGGAGACTAGAGAGTAGGTACTAACAGAAAGCCTATTTGGGACGATTAGACAGAAGACCTAACATCGTTCTTAGCTAAATTTGCAGCATTTGGACAAACTAATGCTATGATGCTATAGTCATTACAATCTAATTCTGCATAGTACAATATGTTTAAGAAGATGCATAATATTCGTTGGAATGGTACTATCGACCTAACTAAGAATATTAATCAGTTTCAACAAACTATGTACGACCAAGAAGAGGTCTCTAGATGGTTTAGAGAAGCTATCTTAGGAGGAGAAAAATTATTCTATAAGAATCAATTTGGGGAAGTAGTACAGATAACTGATTTCGGAAAAGATGGGTCTGGGTATTTTACAGTAGAAACTGTATTAGGGAAAGGTTCTAATAAAGTGTATCACTACTTTAATGATTAGTCAGAACATTTCACTGAATACGCAGAAGGACTGCATACAATAGACAGCTTGTATGAATTATTTGTTTCATTAGGAGGAATTAACTGTACTAATGCTAAGGGAGTAACATCCGAATTTAGCAACTAGGTATTAACTAATTTTGTGATTAATGTAGGTCATAAGGTTAATGCTAAGGTTACATCTGTTAAAGATGTGGTCCAGCCTCTCAAAGATAAGTTTATTGGATATGTATTTAATAACTCCGCTGTAAAGAACGGAGCAAAAAACATAAACAGCTCGGATGCGTGGTTGGATAATAATCCTTTAAATACATTCTAGGTTAACATCTAGGGATTGGGCATTTAGCTAAATGCCGACCACGATGTAGTAGATTCTGAATTAACTGAGTTCTCTCAGGTAGTAGCTGCCTGTGCAGCTTATGGTAAAGACTTCAAGTCAGTAAATGAGATTTACTATGGTCTTGCAGAATCTGCATTCTAGGCTTCAGAATAGGAATTAACTAATATCCAAAGATACTTTAAAGATTACGCAGTAGACCCAAGTAAAGCTAAGTATTAGCTTTATAAGATAGTAGGAAAGTTGATAGTCCAATCTAAGAGTAATAGTGATATGGACTTAACTGAGAAGCTTAAGCAAGAAATAAACAAAGAGTTTAAGATTAATAAGGATAACTCATCTATGGGATTAAAGATTCCATTTAGTGATCCTAGTATCTATACTTAGTTTATTACTAACATCACTTCTGTAATCAATTCTAAGTCTATTAAGCGTAAACATCCAGGTTCTGGTTATGTTATGGCACCAGGATATAATGTTGTCCAATACTTTCAAATGTTTGACCCTAAAACGAAAACCTATAGAAAATATCTTTTTGAGGACGTATTAAAGAGAGCCAGAAACGATTTCAAGGGAAAACTGAGAAATGGATTAGAAGCATGGTGTGCCTAGAACGGAGTAGACCCTAATAAGTACGGAGAGCGTAAAAGAAGAATTGCTAGCTTCGATTTAGCTACTTTGATAAGAGAATCTGCTGATAAGATAGATACTTCTGCTATTCCATATATGAACATTACTTCTTAGGATACTACTGAGTACAATAGACAACTTGTTAACCTATTTCTAGATGCCAAGTAGTAGGCAGAATAGGTACGAGATAAGTCTTGGTTTATGCCCACAGATATAGTCCAAGTAATTAATCCTACAGGAGAACTAGGGTAGATTATTGATTTAAGTGATATGGAAACATATTACAATTTCAAGAATAGGACTGAACTAGAAGGAACTCAATTTAAGTTATGTGTCACTAAGCCTAATAACCTAAAACCCTCTTTGATTAGATGGCAGTATGTAGACCCAGTTGACAATACTCCTAAGTTTATGACTATATATGACCATCCGATTATTAGAGGTTCTTGGAATTTACCGAAATCTGAGAGACCTAAACAAACTGAGATTTAGGCAGTTCTTGACTTATTAGACCAAGGAAAGTTTGAATTGAACGGACAGGTTATAGACATTATTCCTGGAAGTTTGGAAAATACAGAAGCTGAGATAGTATTAGGTAATATGTATAAGGATATATTCCAAACTGGCGATGCTTCTCTTGCTGATATTATGGACCAAGGAGAAAATTTCTTCAGAAGACAAACTGAAGTTCCTAAAATACCGGCGGGATTCTATAATTTAGCTTTTGTAAAGAATAATGGTCAACATACCTTGGTGTCTTTCAGTAATCTTGTTGAAACTCTAAACATTTATGAAGACCCATTCGATTATACTTAGGAATATATAAACGATAATAACGAGATATATACTCACCAAGATGGAATAAAGATTGGTAAATATATACAATCTTCTTGGAAGTATGTAGATGGAAAAGTCTTAGATTAGAGTAATCAAGAGATTGATAAGTCTAGATATAGACTTGTTTAGGATAAGAATGGAAACGTAGAGAATATTCTTCAGAGAATAGACTATGTTAAAAGATACAAGTATACTAAGGCAGAATTAGTTAATGGAGAACATTAGCTGATTAACTATACCTTATATAAAATAGCTCCGATTTAGGATATAAGAAGAGCATTAGACAAGAAAAGTAGCGATTAGGATGTTCTTAATTCAGATGCATACCATTAGATTTCTTCAATATTAAATAATATATACTATCAAGATAAGTTTATTGATATATAGGTAAATACAGGAGTGGAATTAAATCCTGGACTACAGAGAACTATAGCAAACAGTCTAGTAGATTTTGGTAACGATACGAGATATGATGAAGAGTCTAAGAAACGAGTATTAATGACTCCAGAAGAAATTAGAAAGCTTCCTAGATTCTAGCAACACATGATAGAATTAAGAAATGCTTTGATAGGAAATAATTTCTCTGAGCAATATAAACAAATACGGGATAGATATTACGAGTATCTACAATAGTATAGAAAATAGTATTCGTCATTCTTAACCTCCTTACACTTTATTTCTTCTCGTATTCCAGCCCAGTCACTTCAGTCATTTATGCCTATGGTTTGTGTAGGTTGGACTGCTGATACTTCTAACACAGCTTATGTAAGCTATATTTAGACCTATCTGCAAGGTTCTGACTATTGACACTAGGCCGTTCTAGTGTGACAATTAACCCTTCTAAGTAATACTGCTTAGTAAATTAATATTGTAGTCGTTAAATCTTGTGAATTGACGGGGAACTCCTTAGAGCCAATTCTACTAAGTTAAGATAGTAATATCTTAATGGCGATAATTAACTATTATCGGTATAGTAAAAAAGAATTGGATTGGACAATCCGCAGCTAATGATCCCAGATAAATTTATAGTATATTAGACTAGCTAATTGATAAAGTTATCAATATACTTGTTTATAAGGATAAAAGTTCACAGACTATCTCGAAAGAGAGTAGGGCTTTTATTCAGTTTGTTAAATAACTAATTGAATAAAATTATGAAAAGAAAAATTGTTAAAAAATTAAACAAAGAACAAAAGAGCTTACTAATAGCTCTATTATTAGGAGATGGAACAATATCTAGTAATTATGTATTTAAGCTTAGCCACTCAGAAGAGCAGCGTGAGTTTCTTACATGGAAACATGATCTTGCTGTGAAACTAGGATTTAAATTAAATGGAATAAAAGAATATATTTGCACTTGTGGATATAATAAAGGTAGAAAAGTATTATATACTCAATTTTCTATTAATCCTACTATTAAGGCTCTTAGGAGGGTAGTCTATACTCCTAAAAAAACTATTACTAGAAAACTACTAAATTGGTTAAATCCATTAGGAATTGCTATTTGGTATATGGATGATGGTTGTATAAATGTAAACACATCTAAACAACGATCTTCTATTCAACATTCCATAAGAATAGCAACCTGTGTTAACCAAGATACGGCTGAAGAAATAATTAAATATTTTTTAGAAGTGTGGAATATAAAATTTAGAATTTTTCATGAAGGAGAAAGTACTTATTCTGTGGTTACTTCATCTGAAGAGGATTGTAGAAGTTTTATATCTATAGTAAAGCCGTATATATTACAAGTTCCATCTTTAAAATATAAAATAAGAAACAATTTTACTAAACAAGAATTTCTCGGATTATCGCCCGAAGCGCAAGACATTCACTTATTGTGAATGATGATATAGTCGGTTCTATTTCGAAAGAAATAGAGTAAACGGATATTGATAAAGCATACGTAATGGGACAATCATTTAGTGATGATGGTATGTACATAGGATGGAGTCCATTGTTTGATTATTCATCTGAATAGATGGTAGATGCAAGTAAAACTTTACCACTTCCTAGAGGAAATAAATTGATTGTCGTTGAGGGAGAGTAGTACTCTATAGAGAACGAACTAAATAGTATATTGGCATCATCTGGACCAGAAAGATTAAGAAAAGTTGCTAATCTAATTTATAAAATAGATAATAACAACGGTAGATATAACTATATTGCTGGAACTAATGCTGATGAAAAAAGAAGACTAATTAGACAAATCTAGAAGCATGAGGATTATAAGGTAAGTTATAGATAGAGAGAGTAGGCATATAAGAATGTAGCTAGTGCTAATATTAGAAACGTAGTTCATAATATACGTAATCGAGATTAGGCATATTCTCCTATCACAATGAGAGATTTACAAAAAGAAGCTGATAAATCACCTAAGGGTGCAAAGACTAAATAGCTAAATATGATGAATCCTCTTACCAAATATGTAATGCAGAATCAAAACTTGGTTGGTAAGAATGTTATTGGTATTGCGGCTAATGGTGAAAAGGACTGGTTCAATTTAACATATTATTATCATAATGTATTAAGAAACGGAAATCAAAAAGATAAATTCTTCTTGAAGATGAATCATTCTTATAGTAGACTATCTGGAAGAGCAACTGATTAGCTGATGAATGTAGTGGTTAAACACATTCCCGATTTATGGAATGCCTCTCCAGAACTTTCTTAGAAAATTAAAGAGGAGTTCTACTCTACTTACGATGGACAAATAGATATGGATGACAAGTATGTCGACTAGCTAATTTCTCAGATTCTTTCTGCGGCAACAGATAATGCTAAGGAATTGATTCTTGCTAAGATTAACGCTGGGACCAACTTAGCTAAATATCACTTACATCTTGTTATGATGGGCTTCAATCTTAAGGATATTGTGGCGTTTATGACTAGTCCTGTAGTAGAGCTAATTGACAAGTATAGTAGAAATGATTTATATAAAAATCAATCTAGTTCAGTAACTAATGCTATTAAGATACTAAATGGAGATATAGACCTCTCTAAACTAATTGTAAAGCCTCAAGATAATCTATCTCCAGAGGAAAGATTAGAAGCCATGGAATCTTAGTTTGAAGCTATGGAAGCTGAAGCTGAGATGATGTCTGAGATGATGGCGGAAGGTCGTACTCCAAGAAGGACTAATAATGAATATATGTGGATAATTAGTAAGCTAGGAAACATATATAAAGATTCAGAGTCTAAATCCTTGAAAGATTTTGTTCAAAAATTCATTAAGGCTAAAACTGAACCACTAACTGCAAATAGTCCTAAATATATGGAAGCATTATCACAGTATGAACTTCCTAAGACTGATAATATGAACACTAATTATGTATTTGAATACATTAATTAGATTATTAGCGATATTAAATCCCAGATAGCAGACTATAATAGATTACATCCTAATAGCAATTACTCAATGCTAGATTTTAAACTAGACTTGAATGAGTTTTAGAGAATTACTGATGAAGCCAATGAAACTTCTACTTTAGCTTCAGTATGGCTGAAATTAAATCAAGGTATTCCTCAGACTGATATGGATTTAATTAAACTTATTAAGAGAATGTATGCTACTGTTTCTACCAGAGAGCGCAGAATGGGAATAAAGAAACCTTCTGATTCTTACAAGACTAAGTTTGTTAATCTATCTGATGAAGAGGATTCTGCTACAAGTAGTTCTGGAAAGAAGGCTGAATTGCTTTAGTATTTAGAAGAGTTTCAATCTATAGCTCCAGAGATATTTGCTACGATGCAAACCAAGACAAAAACTGAAAAGGATTTAGTAAAGGTTATCAAGAATATTCAAGGAAATAATCCAGAACTATCGCTTGTAGAAATAGTATCTATCTTATAGGATGCAGTGAATACAGATTTGTACGGAAATTTTGATTTGTACAAGTTCTTAAATGATGAAAAGGTTATAGTACCTCAAAGCTCTAGAACTATATACAATACCAGACAAGGTGACTTAGTATCTTATAGGGAATTAGCTGCGACATATTACAATTTAATTAAATCGAGTTGGAATATACTAGACTTAGTTAATAGAATACCACACTATAAGATGAATCTAGATTTGCTAAACTATACATTATAGCAGAGACATTTATTTGCGAATAAATCAAAGATAGTAGACTAGTTAATTTCTTTAGGAGAATTGTCCTATAGTGCATTATCAGATAAAGATTACAAGAACATAATATCTTATGCAGACAAGATATTAATTACTTCATATTTCTTATCTAAGGATGAGCCTATAGATATATCTAAAGTGGATAATACTAAGGTATATGATTCTAATTATAATTTAGTAAGGTCTGATGAATTGTATATAAATTCTCTTAACGGCATAGATTCTCTTAAGAACTTCGTAGAAAATGATTTCTATGAATGGCTTAAAAATACTTACTCAGATAACTTTTTAGTTAAAGAGCTTGTGTAGAGTTCTAATAGAGGAAAGAGTATGCTGAGAACAGCTCTTAACCTATTTGAAATAGACTAGAGTCTTCCAAACAAGTAGACCTATAATAGATACCTAATAGGTATACAGGAGTTAGCTACTGAATCCTTCGACAAAAATCATACTGTTGCAGATATATTAATGCTTTATAACTTAGCTGTCAATGGAACTAGATTAGGAGGTAAGTATATGACTGGTATATTTAGAGACTAGGTTCGTGAGGGTAACGTTTTGTACGATTACTATAAATTCATGTCAGAGTAGGATTACAATGATGATTTTAAGTATATCATGCCAACTAAGAGAGACTTTTTAATAGCTATGGCTCCAACTGTGTATTCTACATATGCGTTGAATTATAGAACGGAACCATACGTAAAAGTTCTAAATCCAGCTCACGGTTATGATGTCTATAAAAGATACTATGATAGGTCTGATTATACTTGGAAATATGATATGAGTAAGCCAGAATCCCTACTACAATTAGACCACTTGGGTCTTACTTAGGGAGAAATAGATGAAAGAATATATAACTATTCACAGAACTCATTAGTAATGTTTCCAGAACTTCATAAGAGACTTAGAGAAAATTCTATATTCTCTGGAACCGGAGAAGCTAATATGAAAGATAGAGTATTGTAGTTAGCACAATATATAAGATAGAACAGGTTGCTTATTTACAAATTATGTTAATATGGAATGTGATGTAATTCTTGAGATAGGAGGGAAAAATAATTTCAAAATTGATAGAGAGTCTAGTGAAAAGGAGCTAGACTCTCTTCAAGATATTGTAGAATATCTAGACACCCTTCCTGAACATAAAATAAAGTAGTTGATTTACGACTTGCAGACTTCATCTACAAGAGTAAAAAACTCTCAAAAATACTTCTTGGATAAACAGCTAATAGGGAACTGTTCTTTCGAGAATTTAAAACTTCGTTACCCAGAGGAAACGGAATTAATTAAAGATATTGATAAACCCTATATAATCACTCTTGTAGACAAAGCATACTCCAACGGGGATATGTTAAAGGGAAGAGTAGTAGTGAATGGAGTAGTAAGCTATGTATTTAGAAACAAATTCGATGTATAGAACTTCGCCGAAACTGAACACAAAAAATATTTAACCGAATAGGTTATAAATGATAATGAAATTCTTGATGAATACTTATCTGAGAAGTATAAGGATAAGTTAGACATTATTAGAAATAATTACAAAAAGAATTTAGAGCGTATTACTAAAGAGGTAGATTCTACCCCTTCAGAATCTTTTACAATTAAACATCTTATTTTAGATTACCTAAATAACAGTAGTGACTATAATAAGCTTATTAAGAGCGGTGACCAGATTATAGATTCTGGTTCTGTGCTAAATGATTTCTGCCGAGAACTTAATAAGTAGTAGGTAATTAATGAAGACTCAGAGTCTGACCTGGCCCGATATTTAAGGAGATTACATTGGAAAAGAGAATAGTTTGGTAAGTCTGAGTTATACAAGGGCCTTGCCACCTATATCCCTCAATTTTCTTAGGAAGTCAGTGAATAGCAATTTATAAATCTTAACTCTGAGGAGATGGAAGAATTACTATAGAAATACTTCAAAAACGACATAATACTATCCAACTACCACGTTGAATCTGTAGGTAGATCTGTACCATAGAGCATAAGACTTACTAAATCTCAGGTTAAGAAATTATTCGATAACGTCCTATCTAGGAAGAACGAAGAAAGAAGAGCTTTAGGAGAACTAGAATTATCTAGTAGTTATGATGATAATATAGCAACATTAGAAGATGCTTAGCAATTCTTTTCTGGATATTAGAATGTGGAGATTGATGGCTAGTTATATGCTTTAGATATATCTCAAGATAAAGACTAGATAGTTTATAGCTATATGGGAAAGAAGCTTACTAACGATGATAAGATTAAATTAAGGAGAATAGGTAGAGTATTAAAGGATGAGTTTAACTTTGGGTATGATACTATGAACATTTTTACTCCAGTAAACGAAGATGGTGTTGATAATGGACAATATTAGGGTTACTATATATACAATCATCTTAATGAAAGTGGAGAGAATATCTTCATTGTTAGTAATAGCGTTATTAGTCCTAACTTATATGATCCTCCTAAATTTAAATCTCTCAAAGATGCTAAATTAGCAGTTGAAGGTTTTAACCGTTCTGCCAACGTTAGTAAATAGACCAAGATAGAATTGAAGCAGATGTTAGGAAGTTCTGACGGAAAGAGATATATTCATTTAGAGTTTCCAACAAATCCTGGATAGACTATTAGTTCTATAGCTTATCCCATAGGTCCTAAAACTAAGCTGCTTGCTTAGGAGCATAACCTTATTACTAATAAGAAGCTGTCAGAAATATAGGCATTTTATAAACAAAAGGGAATCGATATTTCCTCCCTAGACTTGCCAGAGAAAATTGGAATATTTTTATATGCAATGACAGAAAACGGCTACTCTATTAATGCCATGTAGGGAAGAACTATGGAGGATGCAGATTATGAGGCTATAAGGAAAATTATTTTTGATATTAATAATGCTCCAGTTAAGCAATATTTGATAGAAAGAAGTACTAAAAACAACGATGGCAATTATACTGCCTACATAAAATCTCTAACAGATTCTGGAATAACTATTAATTCTACTGGAGTAGATGTGTAGGGCAATCCTCCAACTCAAAGTTTAACTAGTACATTATTCAATCTTAAAGAATCATTAGAGAATACCTTATTCAAGGACACTCCTATTAAAATCAACATTACAGATAATAACCAACTATCGCAATTGTAGGACCAAAACGGTAACAGAATATTTCCAAATGGTACCGATGATGTCAAAGCCTTTATTTATGATAACTAGCTTTACATAAATTAGAGCAATGCTAGTGTTAACGACCTTTTGCATGAAACATTCCATATAGTATTAGGAGCTATTAAGGCTTAGGATATGAAGGACGGAACTAAAAATTATGAAGAAATTTTGAATTTCTATGATAAGAAAGTATCTTAGATGACTAAGAGTAGAGTCAACGACCTCTACAAAAACTTAGCATATATAGATAGAATAGAAGAAGGTGTCGTAAGATACTTAGCTAGATAGATTGAGAATGGCGATGTATTCTATTATAGCGACAGAACTAATGAAGCTATAGATTTGTTCAGACAGCAATTCCTAAACATAAGACAAAATATTAGAAAAAATATTAAACTGGATTTAGACACAGACTTAGGCTTTTAGTCTAGTGTAAATGCTTTAGTTTCGTCTTAGATAGGATAGATGTAGAAAAATCGTATCATTTCTAATCTTATAGAGAAGGGGATTGAAAAAGGATTAATATTAGAAAACTGTAAATGAAAGATTGTAAGTACACGTTAGTAGGTAAAAGACAATACAACCACTCTTACGATGAATTAATAAAAATATTGAAAAAGAGTCCATAGCTTGCTTATGATATTCTTTATTCAAAGGATTATAATCGTCAGACTAGAGTGGTTGATAAGTTGTCTGAATTAAAGGAAGCAGGGAAACGAAAATTTAAAAAAGAGTTCTCTGATAGAGTAGATGTATTGAATGGATGTGCAGAAGTTAATGCTTCTGGATACACAACACAGTCATTTATTGACTCAGGTCTGTATATAGACCAATTAGGAAAATAGATAATGCCAGTTCTGTAGGTAGAAGACTATATTGATAGAATGGCATCACTATATGAATAGAAGGGGCTGTCAAAGGATGAAATAGAGAAGCATATTTCTATATTAAGAAATAGTTGGAAGAGAATAGCAGAAGATGGTAGGGATTTACATAAAATTATTCTTAAGCAAGGTAAGGAAACTTCTTATTCTCAGACCGAAGATAATACTAAAGGTACGTCTTTTGAACATCTTAGCGATGCTATACATGATTAGGTTTACGACGATATATTTCGCTAGGTATACTTAGGCAACGGTAAAGAATCTAAGGAATTTGGTGATGATTCCTCTCCAGTTATAATGAAGAATCTAAATCTATCAGCAAAACTAATAGGAAGAGACGATACAATTACTGGACATATTGACTATATTGTAGTGAAACCTAATGGTTCAGTAGAGGTCTTTAATATCAAAAGTTCGCACGAATCTCCAGCATTTTGGGATTAGGCAAAGAAGGAAAAATATAGAAATGAATTTGCCTTATTATCTAGAATATTATAGTATAATGGAATAAATACTAATGATATTAGATTTAATATTATTCCAGTTACATTAGAATATGATGATTAGTTTCAAAATATTAAGGATATAGTAGTAAATAGAGCAGAATGCTATAGTCATAATAGAGGTGCATTTGTGATGCAAGAATCTATGAAACTAGCACAGAGATTTATAACATCTAATGCTGAAAAAATAACTATAAACGACTCTTCTATTGACAAGGTAAACCAGCAGTTAAAAGCTGTGTTTCCCAAAAAAGACATTAAAGCAGATGGAATTACTTCTACTATAGAAGAATTTATTGATAAGAATTGGACATACTGGACGTAGGGGGAATAGCCTGATACAGGATGGAACCTTACTATAGATGGAGTTGTCTATAACGTAAAGAGTTCCGAACTTAAGAGTAAGAATAAGGAAGTAGTAGATATAATTAAACAGAATCAAGACAAGCTTCTAAACGTAGATAATGGTAAACTTAGCGCTAGGGGTATAGTTAATCAGATTGGAGAATTTAGACGATTCGGATTTCCTAAATTTGATGAAGAATATTTGAACAGAATATTCAATCCTTACTTCGAACATTCTGTGGTAAAAGTTAATGGGAAAGATAAATACAATTATCTATGGGAAGTTGTTAAGAATGATACCCTAGACAATTGTAACATTATTATGTTTAAGAATACATTGACTGGATAGGTAAATATAATAACTCTATCTGGATTGAATCTAGACTAGGTGCACTCGTTTGATGGGAAGACCCACATACTAGGATTCCATTTGAATGATCTTTAGGGAACAGACAACTAGGGTAGAAAGCTAATGAGGGCCACTTATGGAAACATAGAAACTATGAGAACTATGTTTTTATTAAACGAGATAATTCCTCAACTAGGAAACGATATAAAACTTGGAGACCTTACAGTAGTTGGAGGACTTGGTGGAAAAATACAAAGTCAATAGTATCCTATTTAGTTAATTGTTTCTAATTTCGTTAAGGCTTAGGAAGTATTAAACTAGAAAGACCCAGGATTGAAGATAAGTAATAACTTTGCTACAGTAGAACATATCTCGCCTGTACAACTTTTGATAAATGAATTTTGGGATATCCTACATGAATCCCCAAATCTTGGTAAGACGGACTTCAACTCTTTAAAGGAATTGATATCTGGTTCAGATATTGACGGTTTGTAGCATATGATAAATGGGACCACAATAGACTCACTTTCATCAGCAGAAACTACAGATGTATAGATATAGAGGTTGGAAGAGTTAATAAGCAAAGTAAGTGCTATTTTAACTAACTAGCATATATCGCTATCTCCTGATACCCTTATAAAGTATGCAAATGGGGACGAAAGGCTCACAGATTAGGAGAGAAATAATTTGGTTTCTGGCTGCTGTAAATTATTAATTAACGCTTCTATAACCCTAGATAGATTGTCTGGGATCATTAGAATAGCTGAGAGTGATCTTTCGAATGTTGAAAGACTTTTTGCTAGACCACAAAATATTTCTAATACATAGGTAAGAATTATAAGTAAACTACTTCAAGATGCAATTCACGGAATTTCTAACAAGTTGGAACCTCAGATTTCTGATTTTAATTTAGCTTGTCTAGAGTATTATGAAGCTAAGGGATATGGAAAAGTTAGAAATGCCTTAATTGGAGATTAGGTTAATGTATTTAAACACCTTTTCAGAGACGATGAACAAGACCTCTTCTTTAAGAATCCTTATGATAAATCTAATGACCTAGACGATGCTGATAGAAAATTCTTAAAGAAGGCATTGTTTGAGATTAATAGAATCAGATTTAAGGGCAGTAACTTCTCCTATAAGTCGGAAAATGATCCAGCTTTATTATCATTTATTAATTCATCTCCTGGATATTTTTGGGTGCCTCTAGAAAAGGCATCTTCATCTACTAGATGGAGTAATCCAGGTAAATACTTCGACGATTTTAAAAGAAGAACAAAAACATTATGTAAGAACCCTACTCTCTTCTTTAAGGAAATGTATGAAAATATTCTAACAGACTAGGAAGAGTAGTAGATCACCAGAGATATAGAAAATATGTAGGCTTATAATAGATTCAAGGTATCTGACCCAGATAGGTCAGGGAGACCGAAACGAGGAAGAGAGAGACTATTACAAAATTATGGAAAAGATTATTTTGAAACCAACCTTCAAAATCTGGTAATAGACTATTCTTATCGTAATCTACAAGAGGAAGAAATGAACAAAATGCTAATTAGGGCTAGAGGTATTCTTCTGCAACTAAAGCTTACTGGGGTAAGAGAAGGGGATGAAAAATTTGCAAATACAATCAAACATATAGATGATTATCTGAAGACTGCAGTCTTTAACAGAAGTATCATGGAAGAGGATTCTAAGCGAATTATTTCCGTAATATAGCCCTTAAGAAAAGCGGTTTCTACGGCTTACATTGCGGCAAGTCCTGTAGCAGCTATTAGAGATACGTTCGGAGGATTCCTATCCAATGTAGTCAGAACTATGACTAAATATAGAACTGATGTAGATGCTAAGGATGTAATGTGGGCATATCAGTTTGTACTTAGACAGGGAGTACATTCGGCAATGAGCATTGATTTATTAGATAAGTTGAATAGTAAATATTTGATTTCTAATATCAATATAGAATAGCAATAGGAGGGTTATAAAACTAACAGAGGAGGTATAACCAATGCAGGCAACTGGGCATATGCTACGTTAAGAAAGCCAGACTTTCTTAATAGAATGGTACTATTTATGGGAAAATTAAAGCATGATGGCTCCTATAAAGCATATTCGATTGTAGATGGAAAGCTGGTATACAATTGGAGAATGGACGAAAGATTTAAACTTCTGGCATCTAATGATAAAAACAACATGGAAGCTTATAATAAGCAAAAATCATTGTATCTAAGTTAGATTATGAAGTTTAATGAAGAGAATCCAGATGCTAACTTACCTGTAAGTTTAGACACTAATCTTCCAGACGGATATACACAAAATCAGATTGATGAAATCAAAAACTTAGGGGATACTATATATGGTTCATATAACCGAAGCACAAAAGCTATGTATGAAAACTTAGCTATTGGTTCCTAGTTTGGAGTATTTTCTACTTGGATGAACGGTATATATGATGTATACTTAGGCAAGAGGAGGGAATCCTCTTACGAAACCTAGAAAGTTTAGAAGGAGGACGAAAACGGAAACAAGCTCTGGATAGATGATAATGGCAACATTACTACTGAAGACACGGGAGTACCTTATTTGACTGATATTCCTCTAGTAGTTCAAGGAGTTTTCAGAACTTTACAAGATACTGTTGCTGAATTATATCATGGTAGAGGATGGGAAGGAATAAAGCAAAACATTCTTAGTAGTCCTATGCAAATGAGAAATTGGAGAAGAATACTGTCGGATGCTCTAGTAGCTATGTTATTGTATTGGCTATTTGAGGAATTAATCAATCCTGCATATAAGGAGCACAAGAAGACTGGAGATGGAAAGGATGTTCTAACTAATGCTGCTATTGAACTACTATATAAAGGTAGCTCTAGTAGTTTTGAAGAGTTTAAAGGACCTTTTCCAATATTAGATTATGTAATGAATAATACTAGTCCCGCATCTGTCAAGTGGGGAGCTAAAGTCTATAATGACATTGGAGGATTCCTGTTCGGAGATACTACATTTGGAGAGTTAGTTACAAAATCTCAAGCATTACCACGTTCTCTATAGGATACATATAAAATGTATAAAAGAGATACTATAAATGGTATTGGAGAAGAATAAAAAAATAAGGGAATATAGGAAGGCATAATCGCCAACCTATATTCCCTTTATTATTTACCACGTACCGTAATCAGTTATGTTAGTGCGTTCTTTACATACATTACATTGTACAGTTTTACCTAGTCCTATTCCAGTATGAGTAAATATTATTGAACATCCACACGCTTTTATTCCCTTGTGCAGTTCATAGTGCTCCTTTTGGAATTTAGCATAAGCCTCTGCTTCTTTTTCATTTAGACTGTAAGTTACAGTAGGTTTAGGAACAGAAATTGTTCCTATACTCCATCCTTTTGCCTCATATACTGGTTTCTGAGCTTGTTTATCCTCTTCTAGTTGTCTAATTCTTTCTCTACAGATGTGAATAATTTTCTCATAGTCCATTATTCTAGCATCCTCTTTAGATTTTCCAGGCTCTTCTTTAATTCTCAAAACTCTTTTAACTATATCAGCATCCCATGGATTGAGATTATATTCTTTCCATATATTCCACGGCTGAATTACGTGAGTACTATAATCAGACTTTCCTATATGGTAATCTTGACAGCTCTTTTCCGTGGTTTTCAAAATACCTAAGTTCAATAAGTGCTCTATCTCTTTCTTGTTTAGCTTTACCAATTGAATCAAATCTTCCTCGGTTCTCATATTAATTATTGTTTACGATTTGCATAATAGTTCCGAGAGATATGGCACCAACAGTTCTCTTAACTTCTTCATCTCTGTCATTGTAGTAAATCAACACAGGCACATTTCTTATGCCTTTAGAGTTTGCCAATTCTTCCTCTTCATCTACATCATGCTTTACTATCTCTATCCCAGAGATTTGTTCAAGAGTTCTGTCTAATACCTTGCATGGTCCACACCATGATGCTCCAAATTTTTCAATTCTTGTTACCATTCTTATTAAATATGAAAATCAATTACAGAAATTTCTACATCATCTTCTACTGATTCCAGATAATCTAAAAACTCTTTTCTCCAAACATCTTCATCTTTGTCATTGGTAGTCATAGCCCACCAACCCATACTAGCAGACTCATGCCAATCTCCGTCCTCTGTTACAAAACAGAATGGAATTCTATCTTTTTCCAACATAGCATCCCAGTCTACCTCTTCTTTGGTAGCAAAGATGGCATTGAGGGGTTCTCCGTCTTCTCCTTTTTCCTTAAGAAGTAACCATGCTCCCCATCTACCTCCTTCACAATACCAATCCCACTTAGAGTCAGGATTATATGTAGACATCAAGTTCTCTTCGTCATCAATTTCATATCCCCAGTTCTTAGCTTCTTCCCAGGCATCTTCATATGAGATAAACAACCCTTTCTCTATGATTTTATTAGCTCTTTCAAGCTGTTCCTTTTCCCATTCAGTGGTAGGATTCTTATACTTATCTGCCAGCTTGATGGCATATTCATAGTTATCAGCGTGTCTGGTTTTAACCTCATCAATGGCTTCATCCTTTGTATATCTAACGTATTGTCCTACCTCCATGTTTTCATCATAGGGTTCTAACAATGTTTCAACATTACTTCCAAATACTAACCCAATAAAATGGCTCATACTATATATTTTTTAACAATTTCTGAAATCATCTTACCGTCTGCTTGAGGAAATTCTGATTTCAAATATTTAATCGCATTTCCCATTTCTTTCTTTGGAATTTGGAAACTAACCATATCTATTGAATTTTCTTCATTATAGAAATCTTCAATAAAGCCTTTTCCCTCACACCATATTTGTAATGCAGAATGTATGTCTGGCTCATTTACAGGCTCAGGAAGCAACTTTTTTAGTACTTCCAATTCATCCCTATATTCAGTTGCCAAGTCCTCTCTACCAGCCTCTATAAAGCTAGAAATACTGTCCTCTAATTTCTTACACATTTTAGAAATAAGCTGTATCTCAGCTGCTTCATCATAAGGTTTAGCATTTTTAGCAGTTTGTAGAATCTGAATTTCTGCCTTCAGATTCTTATATGCACGAAGTTCTACTTGATTTTTAGACTTCATTGCTTTAGCTATGTGTTCGTTTATGTTTATCATTTTAGTTTGTTTAACCCTTCTTCCAAAACTTCATCTAACCACGTACCTCCATTGTAGAATTGCGCAACGTATTCGTAAGTTCCATCTCCATTACTTCTAATGTTAACTAAATAGGAACTATCTTCATATTTAGTATCATTGCACCTATATAACTCACCATTAAGTATCTTATAGGTATCATCTGTATCCATTAGAGTTGTAGCATACGTATCTTCTTCATATGCTACCTCATAACCGTGTTTCTTGCAAAGGTGCTCACAGTATTCTTCTACTGTAAGCCCTTTTGTATCAACTTTAGTTAGAGTTCCTGTATGCAGTTCTATTTCACTCATTCCCAGCTAATTGTAATAATGCTAGTTTCAGGCTGTAAAGTAACTTTATATCCATTACTAGTTAGTTCTTTTATCACTTTATCTCTAAAAGGATACATAAAGTCAGTCGTTAAAGCTGTATTAAAATGTCCAGATTCAATCGCCTCAGTAATCTTATACTCTACCTTATTGAGTACTTCTAGATAATGTTTCTCTTTCAATAATTCCTTGGCCTCTTTGGTCTCAAAGGTCTTATTATTAGCAGCTTTTGCTGTTATCATTTTATTAATTATTTAATAGTTATAATTCCAAGGTATAATTGGAGATCCAATCTCCACATTCCTCACAATGCCCAAGGTCTCTATATTCTCCCTGGGATTCAATAAGGGCCGTCCATATGTCTTGAAGAACCGCAAAATCTATCTCTCTATCTAGCATAGCTTGTATAGATACTTTTATTTCCTCAGAGGTCATATCTGAGGTTTCTTTTCCATCAACGGTAAGGGATGTACAAACACATCCGTCAGTATATTCTAGTTTCATGTTACCACGTTATCGTTATGTAATGAGGGTAAATTTTTCCACCAAAGTATTCTACTCTAAACCCCCTTTGTGTAAATTCCTTTGTTAATAAAGGGCGTATTTCATCGACAGCGTACTCCCAAGTTATATGAGATATGCCTTCCTCTGCTGCCCATAATATTTCTTTTTCTATTCCTTCAACAGCATACTTGTATTTCTGCTCAAGTCTGTTAGACTTAATTTCCTCTTTATAAGATGTTAACAATTTAGCATTTCTCGCAGTTACCATGTTTTCCTCCATTAATTATTGTTCATTGTAATCTAAAGCTTTAACTAAATATTTAATTGCTTCTAGCTGTCCATATGTTAAAGATATCAGCTTATCATTTAAGCTAATATCCCAACCTTCTCCATTTGCCCACTCTGTCACTTCTATAAAGTCTGAATCCTTTGCCAAATGGTCATACTTTTTTAATTCGTCGCTTACAGCTTTTCTTTCATGAATTTCCATATCAAGTAATTATTTTAAAGTATACAGAGGTCTTCCAAGTTCTCCAACCTAGAAATTTAGTAGGAACCCAGTTAGGTTTTCCTATTAAATCTCTAAGTTCCAATGGAGTCAGATCAAATTCTATTCCTTGAACATCATCCGGAGATAGTCCTATCCAAACTTTCATTTTTTTGAAATTCTATTTTTCCTTTAACTTCCTTATATGATATTGGAATAAAATTATTATTATCAACTCCGACATCATACTGGGTCGGTAATAGCACCCTAAGTCTAGAAATATCCAAACCATCAGCTTGCGGCCCAGAGTGAACATGGCCAAACAGTTGCCATACTCCTCTATATGATCCTCCATAACACAGAAATGGATAATGGTTTAAATAAATGGAATTATCCTCAATTTCTATTTGCAACTGAGGTACTACCATATCAAAATATGACATATATCCCTGTCTAAGATTCTTTCTGTCATGATTGCCTATAATAAGATTTATATGACCGTTTAGACAAGGGATGATGCTATTCCATACACTACTTCCACCAAAGGCAAAATCTCCTAGATGGAAGACCGTATCGTCCTTAGAAACCACCTTATTCCAGTTTTCTATCAGAACTTCGTTCATTTCTTCTACATTTTGAAAAGGTCTATTACAAAACCTAATTATATTGGCGTGTCCGAAATGAGTATCTGAAGTGAAGAACGTATGGTCCGGACTATATTTAATCTTCTTTTCGCTCATTTTCTCCTAGTTTTTCAGCAGTTATATTATACCCAGTTTTCATCCAACAATAAAACTTAGATGAAACCATTTTTCTAAATTCAAAGTAAAACATCTCTTCTCTAGCTAATATAGGAAATAGGGTATGCGTTACTGCCAAGATTGAAACATTAAATTTCTTATGCAAGTTCCTGTACATATTAGACATTCCGACTTGGCGAGATAGATCGAATCCCTTGTCAACTTCATCAAACACTAATAGAGTTTTCTCATCCCAATGTTCCTTGTTTTCTTCTAACCATTTACTTAACATCGCTAGACCTCTCTGACCTGTAGACATACGTTTGGTTTGGAATCCTCCGTTCTCAAGTAAGGCTTCTGCTGAAGCACTATTATTAAGACTCGTTGGGTCATCAAATTCGGCACTAATGAAATAAAACCTAGTAAAGTCAGTACTTATTTCAACCTTATTTTTGAATCCTCTAATATCACAATATCCAAGCTTAGTTTGATAGATAGCATTTGGGTCGTCTTTGCTATTATCACACTGATAATCTCTTATAATATTAACAAGAGTTGATTTTCCACACCCGTTATCTCCAGCAATCAGAATCTCTGGATGTTTACTAAAATCGAAATTAAATTCATCACCTTGCTTGAGGGTTCGGAAATCCTCAAGCATTTTTATATTAAGGTACATATTAAGAAATCAAATCTTTAAGTTTAGAGATATACTTACTATTATCCTCAGCTACTTGCTGGTTAAACTCAATTTGGGTTTGGATAGAAGCAATCTCATTTTGTTTAACTTTAATGTCTTCAGCTATAGCTGCATTTAGAGCCATAGCCTGGTCATAAGAGGTCTTGAAAATATTCTTTACTTCTGCTAATTGTTCGGCAAATGATTTTATTTGTTTTTTGTTACCGAAAATACTTGAAATGTTCATAATATTAATTTTTACTTATTTATAAAATTGGTTTCTACTTCCCATTCGAAAAAGCTAGAGTCTAAATTCTCATAACTTTTTCCTGGACTATTTGCGTAAATGTCTATTAACTGTTCAGTCATCATATTCATTATTTCTGCACGGTCTATGTGTATCCTTATTTTGGAGGCTTTACGAGCCCATTTAGAATTTCTTGTTATATAACATACTGCCTTATACCCAAGATGTTCTCCACATATTCGGAATAAAAATGTATATCTAAGAGCTTTCTTTATTTTTCTTGGAATTCTTCTCTTAGCCGCGATATGCCAATCCATAAGCTGCTCCGTTTAAATCATATATTTGCTCTTCTAGTAGGTCCCTATCAATCTCTAATGCTGAATAATTAGATACCATGTGATAATCAACCGAATGTCTATGCCCATCAGCACTTGGGTCTCCAAGCGTAAATCCAATGTTATACTTCATAATTAACAAGTTCCATATTCTGTTTCTTTATAAAACTCAATCTTTTGCCCATATAGTTTCCATAATTCCTGGTTTATTTCAGTAAATACACTATAAGGCATCTTTTTATTCTGCCTAGCAAAATAGGCAGGATGATACACTTCTATAATTTTAGGACTATTTACAATATACTTCTTAAATGATGATGCTTGATTACCAAATAAGACATATATTATACCTCCATCTCTAGAACTTAGATTGTGAATTAATTTGGCAGTAAAGGATCTCCACATATCAAAGTGTGAGCCAACTCTACCAATTTCACAAGTGAAAGCAGTGTTAATCATTAAAATACCTTGCGTTGCCCATGATTCTAGAGTATTATCAAATTCTATCCTATTGTGTGGAATTTCGTAATTTATTACAGCTTCTTTAACTATCCGTAATGAAGGCGATAGTTTATCTTCTGGGGTGTCCTTTGAGTTGCCAAACAATATCCCAGTAGCCACACCTTGTTGTGGGTACGGGTCTTGTCCTAAAAATACAACTTTACAATCTTTAAGAGGACACGCTTGAAACGCTCTAAATATGTTTTGAGAAGCAGGACACAGGGTAGTCTTGTCCAGTTTTCCTATCCATGAAACTACCCTATATAGTTCCTGTGTATCAATTACTCCCATCCAATCTCCAAAATACTCACTAGCTTTCATTAATAAAAATTACGCTTAATAAATTCTTCTCTTAATGGAATAGCTAATTCTCTAGCCTGAGGATGGGCTGTGTTAGAGCATCTTAGAGGAAAAAATCCCTTTTCTACAATTCTATACTTCTCTCTGTCTATCTCATCAAGCTCCTCTGGAAATTTACCATGTATTCTCATATCAAGTAGGTTAGTTTCCTTATAAAAGATTAAATACTCTCCCCACCAATCTTTTACAAACCCAGTCATTATTGCCTCTGCTTTTATACCTAAAGGAAGAAATATTCTTGCCTGTTGAGCAGTCCACCCTCTCTTTAACCATTTGAAGTAGATTTCTTCTATGACTCTCATGTCTTCCCCAAGCTCTAACTCTTCTTCTTCTTTAAGCCAACATGGATAAACTACAGTAATTGAACTACCAAACTTATCTCTAAGATAATTACAATAACGAGTGCTTTCTTGAGCCATTGATGTTACTCTGTGTCTGAAGAACTCTCTCATCACTCCAGCATCTGCTATAAAGCGTACAGTAATTCTCTTTTCATGTTCTTTGCTGGGATTACAGATATATTCCAAATCATCTAACCAACCATTCTCTACAAGTACTCTATAATTAGTAGTGACAAATCCATTCCATGTTCCCTTTTCTGCTTCTCCAGTACTATTAGCTACAGAATAAGGATTACTACAATACTTAAAATATTGTTGTCTAGAAGACATTGTTAGAAATAGATATACAGTACCATGTTCTAACATAGCTCCGTGCCCGGACTTCACCATTCTCTCGACAAATTTTGCAGCAGAATCTGGGGTAATTTTATCTTCTGACTTGTAACAAGTCCTTCCAGCTATTTCAATCTGTCTATATACAGTATTAATAAGCTCTTGTCTGACCATTTTAGGTCCTATTTCCATGTCATCTGGAATGGCTATGCTTCTAGGTTTCTGCTCTAAGATTTCAAAGTATGGTTTAATTAGCTTCATTGTAATCCTTTGTTAGTTCATCATTAGTGTATTCATCTGCTTCGTAATTGCTCATTGCCTGGTCATACCATGTCCAATTATCAACACCTGCCATTTCTAGACAACGCAACTTCCATCTATCCCTTAATAACTCTGCTAACTCGTCTTTTCTAATTAACTTCATTTCCATAGTCCTAGTTCTATACCTAATGCTTTATCCATGAAGCAATACGTTGTTCCGTCCTTTAATGTCCTGGTATTCGGCTTTATGTGTAATGCTAAAGGACAATCTTTATTAATTCCTGTAATATCTCCAGTTCTCCAAGGTTCTTTCTCAGATTTTTCTGCGTCGATGCCTATTATGAATAAGGCTTCATCCTTATACTTTGCACATTCCTTGCAAGCATGATCAGAATAACCTACAGTTTTTCCATGTAGACTCTTTACCTCTTTTGCAGCTTCTTCAGAAAGAAGGGAATTCATTATGATTCCCTCCTCTGCTATATTCCCACAAACTGGGCATAGGTAGTTTACTAAAGAGACCTCTAGTTCTTTCGACATCTCTTACAAGCTTTATATCCTTGTTTACGAGCATCTGATAAAGATATTTTCTTAACTTCGGGGTTACGAGCCTTCAAAGAAGGACAATCCTTGCTAGTATGATAAACACTGCCAGTCTTTGTTACATATACACCAGTATCTTCATAGTCAATACAACCACCGGTCGGATTTCCATTTTCGTCGCAATAAGCTCCACTATTAGCTAGAATTAACTTTCCGTTATCAGCCTCTATTACTTCGTCACCATTTTCTAAATACATATCCTCTACCTTTCTTAATGTTAAACTTTTTATTGAATGATAATCATGTCTTATATTTTGTTCTGCTTCATATTCATCTTCAGCAGTAGTCCAAACATTTTGATCATCCCCGTAAGTATGTTCTATATGATATATAAATCTTTTCATTTTATTCCTCCGAAATAAGCTCTACTAGAGTGAGATTTCTAAAGGTCTCATTTAGAGACTTTCTAGCTTCCTCCTCACTTGGAGCTTCTATAGTAACTGTTTCTGCACATCTTTTCTTAAATTCTATATAATACGTATAGGTTTTCATCTTGAATATTTTATTAAGTTTTTACATAGAAAAATAATATTACACACAACTGTACACAGACAAGTACAAGCTATTATAACTAAACATCCCATGAAAGTATAAATCAAAAATCCATGAGATTATTTTCAACAATGGTCATCGTTTATAATATAATAGGGTAGGATTATTATCATGTATATCAATCTGGTCTAGTTGATATAATGCCAACTTCTGAGAAAATTGTTGTCTATCAAATCCATTAGATATAAGATGATAACCGCTAACAGTGGGAATTATATGCTTAATCCTATCTCCCTCTGATCCTCTGCATTCATTAATTAGAGATATTATCCTATTCTTATATTCATCGTCTTTAGAATCTATATCAACAATCCACAACTTCTTATAATTAGAACTTCTACTGGCACCAGTAGCCCTGTCATATACAGCTATGCCCTGCCTAGTATTTCCATTCTTAATAAGGTCTGCAAATTGTTTAATAGACTCACAGGCTATATCAAGAGTATTTCGAGGATTAATCCAAAAATAAGCTCTAGCATTATTACTATTACACAAGTCCTTTATGTATGGCTCTTGTCTCAGAAATTCCTCCTTTGTAAAAAAGTAGAAGCTTCTAATAGTTCTAGCACCAGACGTATAGGATGGGAGTTCTACCCCATCCTTCTTTCTTTGAATTATTTGAACGAAATAAAAATCATCTTTATCTACTAATCCATCAAATAGATTAGCTAAATATTCAAAATTGTCTACCATAAAATAAGTCGTTAAATATATTAGCACCTCCAAAGTAGTCAGGAACACATCTAGTTATAATAAGCTGTCTGAATGAATCTCCATGCTTCTTTTTAAGGTAATCTTCAAGTGAGCATTTAGCTATCAACTCATTGCTTTTATTTTTAACTATAATCTCTTTATCATAGAGTGTCTCACTATACAAGACTACATTATAATTGATCCTGTAATTCATTTTCTATATGTTTTTTAGCCTCACGCCTTGCTTTTTTCTTATCTACCACATCCATCATTATTTCTCCGTATTTTTTGAAATAGATTTCACCTCCCCATCCTTTCCATCCTTGAGAACCATAAGCTCTTCTTTTTCTTCTACGTTCTACCTTTCCCTCTTTATCAAGGTATGGAGTAGGGATTCTATTCTTCGGATTGTGTGCGGTAGGATGATGCTCCTTGTAAGTTCTACTCATGCTATAAGTTTTTCAATATATTCTCTATCCTCTCCTTTAAAGATTGGAATCTCATTATCAATAAACCAATAACTTCTTAAAGTTTGATTCATAGTCTGATGATATTTCTTTATACAGCAGCTTCCTCTTTTAAACTTAGTAGGATAATCATTCCAGTTAATTCCTTTCTCCTGAAATAGTAACTCTTGAATTTGATTAGAGTTTAGACCTTCCAACTGTTTGTGAGAGAAATGTGCCTGCCCAGCTGAAGAAATGCTGTTCCTCGTAGCATCCTGCTGTCTCCATAGGATACAATTAGTTACTTCCTCTTTTGGAATGTTAAAGCATCTGGCATCAAACATTGCTCCAGTCTTAAGAGAACGCTTATATGAGCTAGTTAACTCATCATCGTCTAACTTTCCATTATAAGAAAGCTCTACGATTTGCTCTTGAAATCTTCTGTTAAAAATAAGAGTTGCCATAGATGCTGCCACACTACATATCTTCTGAACATTATAATCAAACCAGGCGTCAGTAGTAAGTTTCTGATAGTCGATAAGTACTAAAGTAATTTCATCAGACTGTGTGTATCCCAAAACACATCCCTGAATATTCTCACATAAGTACTTCATTGTTTCTTGCATAGCATTACACATAGCCTCGTCAAAGGGTTTATTAAAACCTCTTGTGAATGTGTGAAATGCCTTTCCATCCAGTCTTATAATAACTGGTGTGCGTCTAGCTAAAAATGTTTTAGAACGATTCTCATAATAAGATTTCATTCTATCTCCTAATTCATCTTTCATAATGTTTTTCGCATTTTTCTATTTTAACACCTCCGAAGTATACGTTTCCACTAACTCTATAGCTAAAGTCCTTCTCATCTTTTATGAAATAAAGCCAATAGTCTATGTCCCATCCATTAGTATCAAACCCGTCATAAGTACAGAATTTCCATCCAAGGCTTTCCATTACCTTTACTACAGTAGACAGTGCTATATCTCCACCTATAAACGATTCTGGTTCACCTTCCATAATTAGTGATAAATTCTCGGAAATACTTCTTATACCCTGAGTAATAATTTCTCCCCTATTAACTAGTTCGGCATTATGCCACATAAGTTCATCCTTATCATTGTAAATCTCTCTAGTAGGACTTCCATTATTATCTACTGGATCTAACTCATCAATAACCTCATAGATTTGTTCAGAATCATAGCAATCAACCTCTCCGTATCTAACTTTCTCAACCGCCTCCTCTATAGTATTAGCCTCTACATCATAGAAGTACCTGTTCCAAGAGCGGGACAATATGTCCTCATATAGCTTAAATTTTGTCATAACTCACTGATTAAAATTTCAGAATCTAAATCTTTTCCACTATAGTCAACAATCTTAAGTTTCCAGTTGCCAAGGAATCTAGCTTTACATACTTCCTTAGCTATGGCTATTACATCTTCCGGAGAGTAGAAAGCGTTAGTATTATCACCAACTTTATACCCACTCCACCGTGAACTATCTTCTTCAATTTCCCCAGAAGTAACAGGTCTTACTAATTCTATTCTATAGAATCCAGCAGCCAGAGGATTTTTCTCTTCAGCCTCATATGTTTCCTTACACATAGTGTAAGTATTTGGACTGTCCTCTGGACTGAAACTTACTCCCTCAATGGTAATATTACCATAATAATGGACTGCATTCCAACTTACTCCACGATAAGTAGTTACATCCAGTGTAACAGTTCTTGGAGAATTATTTCTAATCCAAGAACCCCTAGTGATGAATCCAGGAATAGAAATATCTAATCCTGCATTATCTTTAAATACTTCTGGGTAGTCTTTTCTGTCCCAACAATGTTCAATAGCTTCTTTTATATCCATATCACCTAGGAACTACGTCCAAATCAGTTATATAAAACGAATTATCATCTATATCCTTTTGCACAAAGTAGCCTCTAACCTCTACAGTCTCTCCGCTTAAGGTGTGTATCATAACCTCTCTGTCTTGGTCAAATTGCTCCAATATTTTAATTAATTGTCCTACTAACATTCCCATATAGGATAATATTCATTATAGTGTAAACAAAACCTATATAATCTATTAGCTGCTTCAACTGGAGTATGACCATCCCATTCATCTGCTTTCCATCTTTCAGGAATATTAAACAGATTCCAATCCTCTATTCTGTAATGATTACTTACTTGACCAGTAGGAAGATAAGCCATAACTATGAACCATCCTCCTCCAAAGCATAGCTCTCCATCTGCGTGTCTATAAGATTTATGAACCTCATATTTACCTTCTAAACTGTTAAAGAATGCTGCATTATACAGCATTCTATAATGGTAAAGTTCATCGAAGCTATGAAATCCATCAGAGATTTCACCCTCTGGAAGAAATAAATTCTTTAACCTTTGTAGAAGTTTCATATTAGAACTTTCCTTCGTTAGGTTGTAGACATATAAGTCCTTGTTCTCTCCACATTTTTACACACTTAGAACTATCATCAAGGACAAATTGTACGTTATACTTTCCCTTGATGTTTTCCTCGTAGATTCTTCTCTTACAGTCTGGACCTGGACTATAATCTCCTACTGGTCTAAAGAACATAGCATCAGACGGAATATCATTCTTCTTTAACCATTCCTTTGTAGCATCTACAACCTCAGCAGTTCCTTCTCTACCAGTAACTATGAAAACTAAGCAATGCTCTCCCATTTGTCTTACTAGACGACAAATCTCTTCTACTGGAGTGTCCTCTAGCATACCATTAGCACTATTCTCCCCATAAAATGGTCTTCCAGAAGTATTCAAACAGAGAGTAGCATCCATATCTACTAATATCACAGGTCTTCCTCCATCAACGTGCTCAGCCTTATTCTTAAGCATTTCTTTAATATCAGAATTAATGATAAAGTTCCTATAGCGTCTCCAGGTTTCTTTAATGACCTTCTCCCCAATAGGATTAGGACGAGCCGCATCTCTACGAATACATTCCTCGACCGGAGTCCAAAAGTCTTTGTATTCTATATTTACATGAATACCAGTATCTTTCTCTATATTCTCACACAAAGTACGAATCCATGCATCCTCTTTAAGATTTAGGTTCATATTATCAACTACTACATCATAACCCTTAATAAGGGCAAATGTAATCATATTAGCCTTAGCCTCTGTTACTAACTTCTCTCTACTTGGAACCCAATAGTCTCCTAACATGTTACGAACATCATCGTTGTTGAATCTAACTCTATGCTCTGGGTCTTCATGACACCATTGTTTAGCCCAAGTTGATTTACCGCTTCCCTGAATACCTCTACAAATAATAAGTTTTCTTTCTTTCATTTTAATCAGTATATTTTGATAAACGTTCTTTTAATCTTTCTAGCTTTCTTTCTTTTTCCAGTTCAACTTTTTCCTTTCCAAAGTAATAAGAAAGTTGTTCACACATAATCATAACGTCAGCAATTTCAGTTATAATATCATCATTACCAACCCTACCTCTTCTAAACTTACAGATAGCATTAGTAAGTTCACTACACTCTTCTACCACCATAGCAGCCTGAGCTGGAAATCCATAAACCTCCATTGCCTTTCTGCATAAGTTTTCTGAATCAATCATTACAAATTTCTTTCATTTTATCGTGAAACAGTTTAACAGCATCTTCATTAGTATAGCTTTTTTGAGCTAACAATTTACATACATAAGCTCCCTGACCAATACTTCGCCTAATCTCTATAACATCATCAAAATGTATCTCTCTAACTGTAGGAAGAGAGTTTAGAGATTCAGTTAATTTACGAGATTCTAAAATATGATACATATTATTTCTCATTAGTTGGCTTGAGCCACAAGTTAGTCTTTTTGAAGATATAATCTCTAAGTCTTGGAAGGTAATCAAGATACGTTAAGGTTCTAATGGTATCGCATCTAAAACACTTAATCAGTTCCTCTCTAATCCTCTCCTCTGATACTACTGACATCTTAGCATCATAGTCATAAAATACCATAGCTTGCCAAGTTGTTTGCTCTATTGTGAATCTCTTAGTAACCGCAAACCTAATGGCTCTAAGTATTCTAAGAGGGTCATCATCAAACGTAGTTACAGGGTCAAGAGGAGTTCTTATCAAAGCATTTGTTATATCATGCTTACCATGAAAGTAATCAATAATTTCACCAGTGTCGGGGTCTTTAGCCATAGCATTAATAGTGAAGTCCCTACGTGACAAATCATCATACAAGTTACCTGGTTCTACTATGGGAGTTCTAGTACCTGGAATATATCCTACTTCTTTACGTGCCATTACGAAATCTGCTACGCCTTGGTACTTATATCCTTCTGGGAATTTAGCACGTATAGTGTAACATTCTGGAGTAATTAAGAAGATTTCAAACTTCTCACTTCTCAAGAAACCTTCTAATTTCCTAAACATATCCTCTGCTGTGTATAAAGGAGTAATAGTTCCATCAGGACTACCACACCCAGCGTCTAGTAGATACCCTCTAGGTACAGCTACATAGTCAACATCCTTATTAGTAAGACCTAACAGCTCATCACGTACCTTACCACCAACTTCATAGAATTTAAAATCTTCCATCATTCTCCCTTTCCATAAATCTCTCCATCATACTCTTCCCATTCCTCATCGTCACCTTCAAACTCCTCAATAGTATAGTGATAATAGTCTCCTTCACTAGTTTGCTCCCATAATTTATCCCAATCCTCATCTTCCATATCATCTGGGTCATATCCAAATTCCTCAGCAATATCATTCTCGCATTCATAGAATTGGAAGTTTTCATAAGCTAACTGGTCAGCTATTTCATCCAACTCATAATCATTTTCTGCCATAGCACGGAATGTATCGTCCATTCCACACCAACTAGTACTAACGTGAATTAAAAACCTTTTCATAATTTCTTAATTGTTACTTCATCATAAGTTATACTTTCTACAACCCCATCTAAATAGTGATATACCACATCCATTAGAGTATCTTCTGGTACGTCCTCCAAGCTAGTGTATTCCTTATCTCTACCATCATTAGCATCTATCAGCAGTGAGCTGTCAGAAATATCAAATGTAAATTCTAACTTAAATTTCATGATATATTACAGCAGATTTTACTAAAACCAGAAAGAGAAAGAGAGCACTGCATTACTATTGTACCTATCATTTCACAATAGGATTTTGTAGTATTAAGCTCTTCAATATACTCTTGTAGGCTTATAATTTCTTGGATATATTCAGAGTTTTGCGAAGCGTACTTCTCATAGATTTGAAGCCTACTTGTACAACTCTTTAAGTCTTCCTCTATGCTTCTGACTACCTGGTCTATCATTTCAGTGGTAAGATTAGTATAGACATCACTGTTTCCAGCCCAAGCAATATTTATTTCATCACATATTGCCCCGTATACACAATGAGACCTACTGAAACTTACGATTTCTATTGGCTTATCTCCCTCCTTAGGAACTCCATAAATGTTTAAATAACTACTCATATTCTCTTAACTTAGTAATTAAATTATGAACTTCGTTTTTCAGTCTCTTATTCTCCTCAACTAGAGATTCATTCTGTTCTCTTAGTTTCCGATTCTCTACTTCTACTTTCCATTGTGACCACTCAAACGCTACAACCGGAACTCTATATCCTTCATGTTGTATTACTAGTTCTAGTTGGTTAATCTTTTTATTTAACTTTCCATTTTCACACACAAGATTTAGTCTCTTCTTCCATTTCTTAGAAAGAGGTTTTTCTAGTTCCTTAATATACTCTTCAAGTACATTGATGCGATTCCGCAACTCATCCATTATTTTCTTCCTACCCTTATCGTACTCTTGGAATTGTTGTATCGCGTATCTTAAACGTATTACTTCTATGTCTTTATTCATAAGTTAATTTTTAAGATGCCCTAACTGCACTCCTAGGAAATTACTCCGTGGTCTGTCTCCCATAGGATCAGGGGCTCAGGTTTGGCATCACTACTATAGCCCCTTATTCGTTAATGAATCCAATAATTAGGCAAAGGTCCATCAGCTTCAATGTAATCCTTATACCCTTTTACCTCAGACTCTGGATACGTAGTATTCTTAGTTATATTATAAAATACTCCATCTAAACAATCCACAACATCACCATTCTCCATTATGACTTTATCTGCCACACTGAAATTAGTATGACATTTGGACATTCTAGCTACGTCAGCTCCAAGATGTACTCTAGTACAGAATGGTTTTCCCCCATCAGCTAAACATTTAACTAGGACATTAGCCATATCTTCTGCTATAGATTCTGGACATTCCAAATTTATCTCATCATACGGAGTAACACATAAGAGAACAATATCAATTAAATTATTATTCATAATCCAATTAAATAGCTTTATCATTGCTAGCTTAAAAGCCATTGCTCCTCTATTCTGAATCCTATAATTAATAGATTGCTTTTCAGAATCTGATTTTCTTCTGAAATACCTAGTTACCTGCTGGACAGTATCGCAGCCTGGAGCATCGCGCTTCATTTCTCTATAATATTCCCAATATCCATCTTCTTTAAACTTCTCTTGCATTTTGAACATCCACTTTGCATCAAATATGTGTGCCCTATGCTTAGTTATAGGATTCATTAGGATATATCCATTTCGCATTACTGCTTTTCTACAATAGTCCTGGTATTCTGCAATTCCAGAAAAACCTTTCATAAAGTTATCATAAATGTTCTTCGCATCCTTCTTGTCAAACCCACTATTGACGTGTAAAGTATTATCATCACCTCCATAGAAAATAGCAAATTCAACAGCTTTTGCATTTTGTCTGTGTCCCTTATACTTGGTTTTAACTTCTTCAACAGTTAATTTTCCAAGAAGATCGGGCCAGCACATTTTTGCTACTTCACTATGCATATCTCCTCCAGACTCAAGAATATTAATCATCTTCTGGTCATTAGATACGGAGGCAGTAATAGCACTTTCCTGTCCAGTATAATCACAAGAAACCCATAGATTACCCTTCTCTGAGGTAAAGCACGCTCTAGTTTTCTTATCTCTAGGAAGATTCAACACATTCACTTTGTAAGGACCTCCTCCAGATGATATTCTACTTGTATCAGTTCCTATTACGTGCAAGTCTGCATGAACTCTTCCAGTTTTAGGATTTATCGCCTTCAGCCAGTTTTCTCCATAGGTAGAAACCACCTTTGCAGCTTCCTGATACCTCAAATAAATAGGAATAATAGGAAACTTATCCTTTTGAGGCTTAAGCATTTTAGCCTCCACGGACTTCTTTTTCTTCTTGGTCTTTTTATCAAAAGTATCAACTTCGATGCCTAAGACTTCAAACAGTTTGATTACTTGTTTAGAACTACTCCAATTTATAACACATTGTGGCTTATCATTAAAACCAGAAAATAGGTCTCCTTGCAAATCTATCTTGGTAAATAGACTTGATACCTTCTTCTTATAAGCTTTCAATTTTAAGCTCTGATAAGGCACTTCTAGGTCATCTTTTGGAGAGCGTATATACTTATCCTTTAATAATCTTCTTTCCTCCTCTACTATATCATCAGGCTTATCATAATCCATTTCTGGATAACGAATATCCCAATCTCCATTCTTAACTCTTTTAGAATCCCATTCTACTACCCAATCATTCAACTCTTGCTCAGATGTCTTAAGTTTAAGTAAATCTTTGGCCATCTTGTTTTTCCATTTAGCAACATCAAGATGAACTCCACAATGCTTAACATAAGCTAAGGATTTAGCAAACTCGCACTCAAACTCTACAGCCAAAACCAGATCTTGAAGCTTAAGTTCCTCCATCTGCTTATCTAGAATGTCCTCCAGATACATGACATCTCCAGCAGCATAAACAATCACATCCTCAGTAAGACCATCATTTATGATTTTACCTCGGACTGTTTTATCAATGTCTATATTAAGATACCTCTTAGCCATAGCCTTCAAAGAATAACTAAGCTCGTAATAAGGAAGTTTTCCTGCCTCTTGTATAAACTCATATCCTGGAAGTTCTACTCCAAGTTCATTATACAGTTCGTTAGTTATAATCTTCGGATATCCTAAATAGATTAGTTGTTCAGCCAACATTATGTCATATATCTTCTTAGGATATATACCTTGAACATACATAAAGCACAAGTCAAACATTAGATTTACTCCAATAACTAGTACTCCAGATTCTAGATAGTCCTTTAGAGATCTTTTTTCACATTCTGTTAGAGTAGTCCAATCGAATACAACTTGGTTATTTTTATTTCCAAGTTGAACAGTTAATAAATCTTTAGTATGAGCATCGAGACCCATAGTCTCAGTATCAAACTGAACCCTTTTCAAAGGCAACAGAAAATCCATTGCCTTCTCAAAGGGAATATGTTGATACTTCTCGGGGCGAAAGAGAGTTTTATTTCTACTTACTAGATAAATCATCGTGACTATAGATTGTTATATTGTTAAGGACAATATCCTCATTATCTATATTCAGTTTTTCGATAACTTTATCTTTAACCAACTCTTGCATTATGTCCTCTGAGAGGTCTCCAACTACTTCAATATCTACCATTGTCCCTAGTTCAACTCCTACTTCTACCTTAACATTTCTTGCTAATGGTTCGTTATAGGGTGCTCTAGGATCGTCAGCTGCTCCTACTGGATAATTATCGAAAGTCCTCATAAGGGTCGTATGACATAGGATCAACCAATTCCCAATCATCTGCATTCATGTCTTCCCCATCAAAGGGATAATATGTACAACTTTGGTCTGAAAAGTCATACATTATGAACTGGTCATGATAAGTAACCCCAGCTTCATACTCTCCCATAAGAACCTTCATTTGGGTAGGTATAGATTTCATCTTCAAGACATCCTGTGCAGGAATTTCTGCAGGAATCTGCATAAATACTACAAGGCTACTTTGAAAGACTCCTCTTCTTACTACTTCTCCTCTACGCAATGCTGGTAAAATTTCCTCGAATTTCATTATAATAAATTTTTAAGTTGATTAGAAAATCTACGTCTTAGTTTAGCTAATGCTCCTTCTTTCATCTGTCGGATTCTTTCTCCTCCAACGCCATACATATCGGCTATAATTTTCGGATTTACTGGAGCCATTCCAATACCGAACAGCATACAGATTAAGTCATGCTCTCTAATAGTCAATTTTGAGAGCAAATTCTCGATTTCCTTAGCTACATAAATCTTATTCACCTGTTCGTCTAAAGGGTCTTCCCCATCAGGTATAACATCACAGACTTGACTATTTTCCTCATCTCCTCCTATAAAATCATCCACAGATACTAGCTTGTTAGAAAATTGAGCAAGATAATCAATCTGCTCCCTAGGAATATCAGTCATTTCCGATATTTCTTCCGAACTAGGATTTCTATCGTGAGATTGTAGGAATTTATTAGTTGCATCGAGTATACTAATTACTAGTAATTGCTGAGACATTGGCAAGCGGATTTCCCTAGCCTGCCAATATATAGAGTTATAAATACTTTGTCTAATCCACCATACAGCATATGATAAGAATGTGACACCTCTTTCTGGGTCAAACTTATCAATAGCTTTCATTAAACCTTCATTTCCACTAGAGATTAAATCCATCAAAGGAATACCTCTGTTTTGAAATTGCTTAGCAATAGTTACAACGAATCTTAAATTAGATTTTATAACCTGCTCTCTAGCAACATCATCTCCCTTTTGGGCTTCACAAATAAGACGAGTTACCTCATCACTATCCAATATTTTATATTTGGATATATCTTTGAGGTAACTAGTCAATAATGAATCCGAGCGGTCGGTGAAAATGATTTTCTTACTCACCTTCTTTCACAACCTTGGCCTCTGAAATTTCATCTTTCGGAGCATTAAGTCCTATACGAATTGATAGTACAGATACATATGCTTCCATTGCTTTTAGTTGGGCAATTAACAAATCACGATTCAGATTATCTACTTCTTTGCTCTTATCGCTCAAAATAAATTCTCTAAGTTTGTTAGCACGTTCATTGACTTCATTAAATTCTCCCAACATTCTCTGAAATACAGCTTGTTCCATTTGATTAATTTTTGATATTACAAATGAATCTAGACCCGTAGGTTTTAAGGAAATTAGTTTCTTCCTTTACTATCTCATAAATTTCAATTATTATTAATGATAATATTGATCCTCCAAGAATGTATAGGGGGATGTTATTAAATATCCAGATATAATGGTTCATAAGAAATGTCATAAGCATCATCAAGAATGGACACGTTAGCAATTTTAGTTACCCCAATGTCTGTTAACTGATGATTTCCTTCATGAATATGACCACAAAAAGCATATTTTGGTTTCTTATCTAGGATAGCAGAAGCCAAAACTTCATTTCCAGCATCAACAGGAGTTGAGTGCCACATATTAGGAGGTACTAAACCACAATTATTCAACTTAGGAGCATCATGACTAATCAGTATGTCACAATTTCCTGGAATATTTTGGTACAACTCTTTTAGCTTTTCGTCAGAATACATAAATGCCCAGTTACCAAATATATGGCAAGCTGGAGTTCCATATATTCTGTATACCTTTCCATCATTACTTAGATAATCAAAGTGAGAATTATCTAGGTATACTGCCTTCCCTTCAGTAGGAAATGTAATTATAGAATTTACCCACATAAATTCTCTATTCTCAAACACAAAGTCGTGATTTCCAGCTACAAATACGACTTTTTCACAGGGAAGAGATTTTATCCAATCAGCAAATTCTGTCTTTAACCACTTCTCACACTGTGGTTTGTTCCTTTGCATCCTTAATGGAACAATATCTCCACAGATTAATACCATCTCGCATGGTTGAATATCATCAATCAGAAATCCATGCAAGTCACTTAAAATACATATTTTCATAATTTGTGCGCTAAACCATAAACATTCTTAGTCCATCCATTCATATGTCCTTTATTGTTTCCAATCAGACATCCTCTGTTAGGGTCTACTGAATATACTTTGTGAGTAAAACATGAACCTCTAACCTTACAAAAAACTACATCTCCAACATTACATTCTTGCCAAGTTATAGGAGTAACAAGATGTTTCTCATTACTCTTATACAGAGGTAGCATTGAATTTCCTGGTTCGCTTGTAACAAAAGACTCACCATTCTTCAACCTCTGTATTTTCTTCAGCGTGTTTGGGTTCATATTCTTTTAATCCTTTTTTAGTCATATTAGAAATAATAGTTATATATTTCTTTTCACCATCCTCTTCATAACTCCAAACATGGTTGTCGATAGCTTGGTCTATAGTCTTGTTATAATAGGAATAATCTAAGATAGCTTCCCAAGTAGCCATGCTCTTTGTAATACTATTCTTTTCTTCTTTAACTGCCCAGTTAAATATCCATAACAAATGCCAAGTTCTGAAAAACGTTATACAAATCATAGGGTCCCACTCGTGCCTAGGACTATCCCACTTATCTTTCCATCCAAGTGCGTGAAATCCTATATCAATTACTGGATTGTAGTAGTCTCTTCGAGCTGGAAGCCCAAACGTCCAAAACTTCTTTCTAAAGAGAAAGTGAGCCTTTGGACGTTTGAAATATTCTCGAACTTCCCACCAGTGATACCAGGGATTCTTATACTCATTCCACCCTGGAGAGATAAATGGAATTTTACTATGAAAGAAATAGGAAACCCGATATCTCAGGCTTCCATATTTTCTGCCAAATAAATATTCCTTAAAGTACATCTAATTCTGGATATCTTTCTATTATTCTACTAGTAAATTCTTCAAATATCTCATCTTCTGCATAGTCTGACAGCTCCTCTGAGTCTTTTATCAAACCTAACTTCTCAAGATAATAATTCATGTTATCTCCAAAGACACATTGCAGATCGAATAAGCTCATTTCCTCTCCATCAGCATCCTTCTTAGTATCTTCGACCACTAAATCAATAACCTGATCAATATCAAGAGATAACTTCTTTGTTACTACTGTTTCATAAGTTACTGTTATATTATGCATAATTTAATTTTCATCCTCAATATTAGACTCTCCCTTATCTAACTCCTTTCCTTCTTTATCCAGGAATTTAAAGCATTTCAATTTGAAAGCCTCTGATTTCATATTCTCTATTTTGATAACAATACCCTCATGAGGTACTTTATTATCGCAAGACGGAGAAGTACGTTCCATATAGAACTGAGTATCATTTGCTAACTTCTCCATAAAGTTTTCGTTCCAATGTTCAGACTCATTAAGTTCTGGATATAGAGCTTTTGCAGTTCCATAATACCATTCTTCCACTGGGGTAAGCCCAACCTTGGCACACCATTGTTGAACTTCACGAGCAGAAAACTCGTGAACAACTCCATCAACATTAGTTATAGTTACTCGATAGATACGAACCTTAAAGTGTTTCTCTGGAGTATATGCTTCTCCTTCTTTAGGAGGCATACATCCATAATCATAGTTCTTTTGGATATAACCACCATTCGGTAAGAATCCTACTATCTCATAATATGCTGTCATGCCTTTAGACAAACAAGGCTTTACTATTTTATCAGCCTCTGCCCAAACATCACATCCGTAGAATCCTGGAGTAACATTTTTGTTATAGAACTGATTCTTAATTACAGTTCTAGAGGCATAGAGATAGTCATACTTATTAAACTCTTCTCCTGTCAACCATTTAGCAATCTTCTGTTTCCAATCTAGATCTTGCTTACACAAAACATATGCGGAAATACCAGAAGTACCATGTATTTTCTCGGTAATACTAATTAAGTCATTAGGATGAATTACATTAGGACATTTCTTAATAAGAGTTGTGTCGTAGTGGAATCTAAACTGTTCATCAATAACCTTGCTGATTCCTTTGACTTTCTTCGTTTGGTTGTTACGTGGAGTTCCTCCTTGCCCTTGTTGTCTCTTGGGAATGTACTTTTTGTTAATCCAAAATTCTTTGCCTTCATGTTCTACAATATCAAATTCAATACCCGCTTCAACTTCAATCTCCTTATTAGTTACAGACATTATATAGTTCTGAAACTGGACTACTGGAAGAATAAAACCTTCAGACAGCTCATTCTTTAATCTGATAGCTTTTACTCTACCATTATCCTCAAACATACCAGTTTGTTCTGGGTCATTGTTTAATTCTTTATGACGATAAAGATTACAATATCTCAGAAAATCTGGATTTATACAACAAGCTGTTGGAAAATATACATATAGTCCTGGCTGAGAATCAATCCCAGTAATGATATTGAAACCATCAATGGTACAACACTTAAGTCTAGCAACTTCTGGATTACTATGCGCTCTGAAATTTTTAATGTCTACAATCTTCGCCAAATAATTTACATTGGCTCTTTTACTCTTAGATAACTTCATTTATTCTCTATTTAAAATGGTTCTTCTGTAGTTTCTATAAATTCACACATAAAGTTAGCATATACCTGAGCCTGTGTTTCGTTAAACTCATTATTAAAGTAAAATTGAAACACATGGAATAATTCGTGATAGAAGGTATTTCTTATCTGTTCGTCACTAAGAGAAACCGTTCCATCATGTTCAGAATTAATAGTTCTAGCTAACTTAATGGTATTAGTAGCATCACAGAAATAACCATAGTTATTGTTTGGAAGAGAATCTTCTATGACTACAGTTATTTCTTGATTAGCTACTTTAAATTTATCTGGAAGCTTTCCTCCCTTATTCAATTTCGTCATAGTAAGCTGAATATAGCTTATTTAAATAATTTACAAACTCCTCTTTGCTCTCAAATAAGTTATCTACGTCTGGAAGCTTTACCTTGTTGGCTATTCCATCATTATCATAGTACACAATGTCTATACCACTCACACTATGACACATCGTATCGCACATTCCAGCAAAGATTAGAATGTCATTTTCTGATAAGTAGTTACTCAACCAGGGAAAATCTTTATTATCGTCTACATGATGTCCATAATACCCACAATTCCAACTTTTTCCCTCTGAGAACTTACCAGAGTATTTGCTAACATAGGATAATACTAGTAAGAGAAGTTCATCTTCTTCAAAAGAACTCTTGTCAAATTCAATAGTATCTCTCATATAATCCCCATCGTTTGCATCGCACTCCACATATACTATATACAATTCCCTATTATTCGGAATAATGGAGTATTTAGCTTTCTTCAAAATATCAAACTTTTTGTATTTCATCGCGTATCAAGTACAATAAAATTATCACACATTTTTATAACATTCACTCTTATTCCTCCTTTTAAAGCTCGTGTATCACACACTTCATACTTTTCTTCTAGGAGAGAGGCGTCTTCTTTAGTAATCTTTACCCAATAGACACCATTTTTCTGTTTAGAACCATTCCATATCAGATGCTTTACTAGCCAGATATATCGCTTCTCTACATCATTCATTGTTAATAATAGATTTATAGATTTTCTCAGACTCCTTTAGGAACAACTCTGATATGTTTTCATCAGTAGTAAGTTCCTCCATAAAGATTCTTCCGAATTTTATATTGATAATACTCATAGAAGCCATAGCTTCTCCATAAACCCAATCCTTGAAACATACATTACTAGCTTCTATTCCAGTATATGTAAGTTTCCTGAGCATACATATAGAGCATATTTTCTTACACTCTTTTCCTATCTCTACTAATTCAGTTAATTCATCAGGACTAGCCTCTCCTATATCTCCAATCTTACTTAAATAGGCTGAAAATTTGGATTCTGACTCTCTGTCCTTGTAATACACAACAGAGTATACCCCACTAAATCGTGGGGCAGATTCTATGTCTAGAACAGCTATTTCAGAATCAGTAATAAATACATCGTCTATGTAATTAAAATAGACATTTCCTAGAAGGGTAGAATCTTCAAACTCAGTTGGGCATAACATTGCATATGCCTTTGTCCAGGTTTCCTCTTCTATATCCTGAACCTTGTGAGACGTATTAATCATTCCTATTTCGTATAAACTACACTCATCTGGAACTTGTAATTCCATATCGGCATAGTTACCTCCATAGTAATACTGTCTGTAGTTAATCTTTTTCATTTTTACTCATAGTCACGAATACACTTCAGAACAGGCTGCAATGGTGTTCCTTCATCAGATAGATAGAAATACTTAACAGTAGCCATCTTTCCAATAAGCTCTTTAAGCCTTTCTCTATACTGCTGCTTAAGCTCTCTAGAACCCATCGGCTTAGCCTTAAATTCTATACCATCTTCAGTTATTAACGTAAAACACATATCCTCTTCTCGAAGACCTTCTGATAAGCCAGTAATTTCAAACTCTGCATCTTTATAGAATTTAAATTTAAGCATATCATTAGTACGTTTCCCGAAGCCATACTCCTTATCAGGATTTCTACATACTACTCCTTCCCAACCTTCTGATACATACTGGTCGTGGAGTTTCATTATATTCTCATATCCAGAAACCTTCTCCTGTGGAACTAATTGCATTTGAAGTTCTCCTTCTTCCCATTCTCTATTTGGGTCAAATCCAAGATTAAGTTCCTTTTGCAACTGCTTAAGAATCTCTAATCTATCTGAGAACTTCATTCCAGGAATCATGATGTCGTAAACATAATATTCAAGCCAGTCGCAGTCAACTGCGTTCTTCTCAAGACGAGCTGCTCCACTGATTTGTTGGAGGCTTTTACCATGTTTATACAACTCTCCATCAAGTATGTAAGCGGGATGAGATTCGAAGAACTTAAGCAATTTCTCATTTCTTCTGATATGACCTGTTGAATAGTCATAATTTCCCCCTCCCCTAGAAGCAGATAAAATCTCACCATCCTTGTAGTAGAAGGAACACCTAACTCCATCAATTTTTCGGCTAGCATACCAATACTTGACCTTATTGATTGAGGATTCTTTAACCTTATCTGCAGATTTTGCAAGCATATGCTTTGCAAATCCATTCTGGTCCGTCTTGATGTCTCCATAAAACTCCTCCAATTGTGTTTCACTATAGGTTTCCGGATCATTTTCCATTTCCTTGTAACCTTTATCTAAATATTTCTTAAGCTCAGACTTAAACTGCAACTCAAGTTGCTCTCTATGTGTTCTACCAGCCTTACCCTTAGTAATAACGATTTCTGGCTGCTCTGTCATCTTTCCATGTAGCTGTCCAGTAACTCTATTTATTACAAATCCAGCTTTTTCTTCATCCCACTCTTCAGTAGTAGATAGGTATACAACTCTAAATTTACCAGTAGAGGCTTTGCTTAACAAATATTTAATCATTCTTCACAAAATTTGATTGGATAGTATTTATTCAGGTCAGAAATTATATCTCTAAAGTCTACATCCTCATTTATAGAATATTCTTCATCTACCTCACTAATTAAATCTTTACAAATATCAATGACAGTTTCTTTAGATATCCAGTATGATCTACCTTCATAATTATGCCCTAGAAATAAAGTATCATAGCAATAGTCCATGACTAGACATTCATTATCTGAGATAAAGTCATCCCAATTACTTATAAATTGTCCAAACAATGTGTCAACTACACTCCATTGAACTTCTTTAATAATCGAATCTTCAAGATCCTCTGGGCATTCTGGAATGTTATTCATAATTAAACCTAACTCCCAATCAGAGTACGATTCCAAAGCTCTCTTAGTGTCCTCATAGCCAGGAAACAATCTCTCCATTATGTCTTCTCTTGTTTCTGTCATTTCTGATAGTCTTTAACAATATTCCATAAATCATCTATGGTATCTGTAGGAATTACATTCCCATTCTCATCATATGCCTGATTTGGGTCCTCTCCGAATCCGGGCTTCTCAAACAACCACCAATTAATCCAGTCTACTCCTTCATCAGAGAAAAGTTCTGGAAGTACAACATTAAGGAAATTCCAACCTAGTTCTGAAATAGGCAATTCAAACAAATCAATACCAAAGTCACTCCACCTATCCAGTTCTTTACTATAATTCAGAGCATTCTCAATCAGTTTAATAAATCCTTCTTTAGTCATAACAATTACCTTTTTATAATTTTCTTTTTAATATCTTCTTTCCAACCGCAATCACACTCCTCTGCTGCTGCAGTAAATGCTTTCTCTAAATCTCCGCTATCCATATATTCAGAGACCAACATGTCAGTATCAATATCATACCTTTCGATAATTTTCTCTGTGATTACTTTCAAAGCCATTCCTTCTAGCTCTTCATATAGAATGTTCTCCAGATTATCTGATAGTTCTTCCCACTCATCATTCATTTCGGAGATAGCTTTTCTACTATCCTCTTTCGACATCCTATCTTCTAGTTCTAGAATACGTTCTCTTAATTCTTCTTTTGTCATGGAACTTTCAATACATTTTTAATAACAATCTCCTTCTTCATCTTACCAAACTGCTTCTCTATTTCATCTGGAATATTCACTTTTATGTCCATCAACGATGTTAGGTATTTAACTTTATCCCTAACATCATCAATCAGAGCACCATTAGTTTTTATTCTCATTCCAATGTCTTCGATCCTTCTAGATAAGCATATAATTAGCAAGATATTACATAACCCTATTACTGCCAAAGCGTATACCATCATACTCCAGTATGTCCAAATCCACCTTCTCCTCTCTCAGTAGAGGGTAATTCTTCTACAGCCTCCCATTCTATAGTTTCATGCTTAGCAATAATCATTTGGGCTATCCTCTCTCCGTCCTTTATTCGCACAGGATGATTAGAAGTATTAACTAGTACTATCCCTACCTCCCCTCTATAATCAGCGTCAATAGTTCCTGGAGAATTTAAAACTGTAAGCCCATGCTTCAAAGCAAGTCCGCTTCTAGGACGGATTTGTGCCTCATAACCCTTAGGTAGAGCTATAAATAACCCAGTAGGGATTAAACATCTACCTCCAGGTTTAATCTCAATAGTGGAGGCCGCTGGGATTGTAGCAACCTTCTTATCAGTTGGATTTCCTTCTTTGTCTAGGACAAATGGAGCATCTGGAGCCTCTATGAGGCCTATAGCTACAACATCAGCATCAAAGAAGAATTTCTTTGGCTTTCCGTCTACTAAAGTAATTCTACTAAAATCCCCACAGATGTCCATACCTGCCGAGAGGGAAGTTTCATACTTAGGAAGTTGATGTCTGGATTCATTAATTATTGATACTTTCATGGAGCAAAATAAATTCTTTTAAGTAAAACTTAGCATCTATAATACACTTGGGAACTAGTCCTTCTAACTCTAAATCGTTTCTTATAGCGTCCCTCACAATGGTAGCCGATATTCCTTCTTCTACCTGTTCTCTAGCCATAAGAGTCATAGATATGTAATCCTTTAGCATAAACTTTGGAAACCATGTAGTAATGATTTCATACCCATCACTATAGTAGATATTAAAAGAGGATTCTTTTATAATACTAACTATATTAGCATATAAATAGAATCCCCAATCCTGAGAGTTGTCTGACTCATCAGTTAAATCCTTAAGAGGATGTATCACACATTTATTAAGCAGACCTTCCTCTTCTAGCGCTGTCTCTAATAATCTCATTCTAATATTTATCGGAATGGGATTTCTAGCATTTATTTTATCAGCACTTCCAACCAGCAAAAGAACCTTATCATTCTCTAAACAGGCTTTTCTAATTAAAGCTAGATGCCCATTATGAATGGGCTGAAATCTAGCTAAAATAACTCCGTATTTCATTTGGAATCTTTTTGTTTATTAGTTATCTCTGTAGTTTTAATTATCTCTCTAAAGTCTAATAACTTCCAGTTCTGTCTCTTATATTTCTTATGGTCTTGTGCGAAATCCTTTAAATCAGATTTGTTACAAAACAAAGCAAAAGCATAATCAACTATAATTTCAGAAATCTTTTCGTAGTTCTGCTCCTTATTTGTAGTCAAGTTGAGAACTACATCATCAATTTCTAAATCTGGACAGTTGTATTTAGCTGGAATATAGTTTTTGTCGTTATAATAAACGCAAACAATATTTGTAAATTTTCTAATCATATTAAGCTAGTTAATTCTCTTAATTTAATAGGAGTAAATTCAAAGTTAAACCAATCTCCGTCTATGGTCTGAAACATATGAGAATCCCAATCTATTGTTGTAATCTTTGGGACTGTTTTTACAGGATTACAATTAATGATTACAGGAAGTCCCACCTTAAATGCTCCAGTGATACCATCATAGACCTTTCCGGCACCAGATTTGTGCCAAACCTTTATTCTACCATGTTTAGAGTGGAGAAGATCTTCCTCCTCACTAGTGAAATCCTTGAAGATGTTCTCCTCCAAACCCTTTATCAGAAGACACTTTTTACTAAGAATATCAGATACATCACTCTTTTCTACCATATACAGTATAATTATTTAATGTTTTAAGTATCTCATCTATAGTACAAGTATTAGCCTCACTATAAAAAGCCATTACTGGTTCTGAATCATTATTGATGAGCACTGCAAAAGGAGTATGTCTAGCACTAAAGCCTCTTTTAATTTTAAAAGCTTTCTTTCTCTCCTTAAATAAACCTTCATGATAAGATTCTAATTCAATTAATGGATAATTAGGAAGAATGCTTTTCAGTTTGTCAACCAATATTTGACTGCCGTCGTCATACACTACTTTAAGAATCATTTCCAAAAACGCGATGTGATATCTTTAGCTATGGGTTTTCCATAACTATTATCTATTTGAAGCATTACTTGGTTAGTAGTTCTACTGCTGAGGGGACCTTTTTCTTCAATATATGGTCCAAGCTTTATATAATCAAAATTATTTAGATTAATACTCTTAGGTAGACTTTCCCTACCACTATACCAAGCAACCTTTAAATCTGGATAAAAATCCTTAAGGTAACTAGCTAATACATTAACTAGTGTTGGGTCTGAATCTCCTCCCATCATAGAAACACATGAAATACCAGGGGACTTTTCTATTAGTTCATCAATGTGAACTATAAAGTCATCTGAGTATCCTTTTGGATATTCTATTAGGGGATTACCAATATCCTCCGCCAAATATGAAGAATGACATCCTGGACAATGACATGGACAATTAGATATATTTATTGCTAAGGTAATCTCGTCTGGAATCTCCTGAAAAACTACCTTGGTGTCTACATACTTTAACATATCTCTTCTATTTTTCTATTATCAGTGTCTAATAAGAAACACCTTCTTACGTCCAGACAAGCCCATTTATCAGTGATAATAGGCTCTGACTCTAGTTGAGTATGTCCAAAGATTTGATAGCAGGTATCTTCTCTGTCTCCTTCAGAGACATCACTCCATACCATACTTCCAGTATCTTGGTTTCCACCTCTTAGAAATGATACCTTCCATAAGAATGGAATTAACTCTCTAGTAGTTAAGGTAGTAAATCTTTCAATATCATATTCTGGAAAATATGTTCTTAACCAATCTCTGGTAATGCCAGCATGGGTGAATAAATAATTTCCCTCTCTAAAATAGAGTCTAAATAGCCCTATATTTGTACTAAATAAGTTTTTGATTTCAAACTCGTTTTCATAATCATATCTGGATGCACTTCCAAAATCGAAACAGTAAGCACAATCGTGATTTCCCAACAATAGTACAACCTTGTCAGGATTATCGTTTTTGAACTTAATTATTTCCTCAAACTCTTTAATGGCATTAAGTCTAGAGATGCATTCCCAAGGGTATGGATCTAGGTAGTCTCCCAAGAAGACTACCTTATCCACACTGTTTATCATTTCTTTGGCTTTGTGCCAAAACTTCCTCCCATGAACATCTGGGACAATTAAAATTTTACTCATTTATACACTTTTTGAATAAGTTCTCTTTTCAGCCTCTATTCTTCTATCCTTACCAAATGCAGTAATAGGTCTTAGATAGCCAATAATTCTAGTATACTGGGTAATATGCTCACTTCCACACTTTGGACATACTTTGATTGGGGCTTTTACAATATGTTTACAATCCTCACACTTACTGTTCGGAATATTAAACGTAAAGTAGTTAGTTCCTTGTTCAATAGCAAAATCTATGAGCTTCAAATACTGCTTCTTAGATAAATGTTCCTCTAGGTTTATGTGAGCTGCGCTACCTCCATCAGTATATTGATAAGTCTGTCTCCCATGAAGTATAAACTTATCTAATACAGAGGTATCATCATGGGCATTATAAAAATAGCTATTGTACAAATTCCTATCTTCTGGAACCCAATATCCATCTTCTTTATCCCATCTATAATTTTTACCACCAAGTCCCTCTGCTGGAACAACTTCAGAATTAAATAGGAAAGGTCTTTTCTTATCGTGGATGGAATGAATCTTATTCTGCTCCTTAATAGTTCCGAGGATTAGCTGCAAGAACTCGAAATACTCTGGATTATTAGATACTTTCAGTCCCAGGAACTCAGCAGCTTCATTCAAACCATTTAAACCAATAGTACTGTATAGGTCTTTAATATTGATATATCCACCATTAGAAGAAGCAAACATCTTCTTTTCTTCCCATTCATAGAGCATAGTCTTATAAGTAATGTGATACTTATAAACTCTTTCTAGAATATTCACTAAGTATTTCTTGAGCAGTGGAATATTGTCTTTGCAATGAAGAAGATTCTTATCTCCCTCTTCACTCCACCAGGTGGTTTCTTCCTTAGCCCAATCCTGAACAATTCTGTTAATGTTTAAAGTAATTACATTACAAGAACCAGTTTTCACTCCAGTCATACCAGAGGTAGGACTAAATGTATTCTCCGCCAATTCATTACGAAGTCTACAACACGAAGCTAGACTATCTGCACTATCAGAAATATAAGTAAAGAAACTATGACCTTGTGCATACATTTCTGCACACAAATCTTTGTATTCCTTATCTATAATATCTTTTCCATCATGCACCATAGCGAAAGTTTCAACTGGAAAGGTTAGTACCTGTTTCAGACGCAGCTTGTTGAACCAAGACATAAATAGTCTTTGCAACGTATCAATCGCACTCCACTCCGGTTTCGTTCCGTCTGGATAATAAAATTCTCCAAACAAGGACTCGAAGTATGTCTTATCATAATACGACACGTTAGTAAAGGGTGACTGATAACTTCTATTTCCCGCGGGCTGATTGATTCCCCAAACAAACTGCTTGAATGCTTTGAGAATACTATCTTTAATAGTACGCTTAATAAGTGAATGCTCGGAGGTACATATACAGTCAAGCTTTTCATACCACTTTTCTCCATATTCAGCTATGATGTAATAATTAAGAGCAATGAAGTAACTTCCTACAGCAACTGCTCCTTTACACTGAGAAGACAGTAGAAACACTAGATTAGTAACCTGCCCACTAAACGACTGCAAATCATTAGGAGGACCCGGAGTAACTCCGTCGATATTGCCTACTCCTTCCAACATAAGTGGATATAATGAAACTGCCATACAATACTGTTTAAGTACGGATGTAGAAGCTTCATCATGAGTATAGATAATATGACTATCTAAGTCTCTAGAATATTGAGAGGCTAGTTCTGGATAAAGAAGCTTCAACTTCTTTTTCATACGATAGCGTTGAATTTCTCTATTCTCACGCTTTCTATCCTCACTTTCTAATGTGGCAACATTCTTAGATACAACATTAGCATTTCCATCCGTCTCAGATGAAGTAGCTGCATTTTCAGAACTATTTATATAGTTGTCTTGATAACTAATCTTAGCTATGATTTCTCTAAGCCTAGATTGCTCACTTCTGTATTGAGAATAGGCTGAGGCTACATCATCATAGCCATAGTCTCTTAAGGTCTCAATTACAACATCTTGAATTTCTTCAATAGTAATTCCATCCCATAAATGCATATCTGATACCATAGCATTAATAACGTCTCTGTTCTCATCTGGACAGCAGGCGTTAAATGCCTTAGATATTGCTTCTACTATTTTATTACTATCAAACTCCTGTAAACTTCCGTCTCTTTTTACTACCTGCATAAGTTAAAATAAATGATTATATAATACCCACTTGGAATCTCTATTTAAAGCCCGTTTTGCCTTATCATTATGGTTAAACAAGAATTCAGATACATCATCATATTTGTTTAAATCTCCCTTAAATGGAATACCCAATGACATCTCAATAAATTCTACCATATTTAACATTCTAGTAGTTATCATATACCCATTACGTCCTTAATTAACAATGTCTTCTCAAATTTATTAACCAAATCTCTCTTATCTTGGGTAATCAGGTCAGTAAATGCGTTATACACAGTAAATCCGTCTACAATATTGTCTGTTGTATAATACTTAGATTTTTCATCATAAAATAAATCTTTATAAACATCAATCGGAGCAGATTCAGCCAATTTTACAGAACCAAATCCCATGTTGATTTTAGAATTGATGCAATTATCAACCCAGTGGCCTAGGTCGGCATATATATCATCTTTCTTATATTCCATCTCTGATAGCTTCTTAAGCATCAAGTTAGTTTCGTCTGTCATTGACATAGCATTTCTCAAAAAGCTATAGTTAATAGCAGATTCAGGCTCTAGCTCAGAAACATTTAACATTTCTGGATTAAATACACACAGATTCAGACAAGCCATATTTAAAGCTCCTACATAGAACTTAACTAATGGTTTACGAGTATCTAGAGCATAAATCATACTGATTACTCTCTTATGATTATCCCAGGCATATTCGTCTGGTAAAACTCCTTGAATCCAAACTCTATTGTATATTACATCATCAAAATTAATCTCCCCGTCTTTAGTAAGTGATATTTGGTCGGCAGGCTTAGCATTAATGATAAAGTTATCAGTCATCTTAGATACCCTGTCTATAAACGGAGTCACATAAGCCTCTGTAGTAAAATACTCCTTATCCTTAATTCTAGTTGCCTTTCCCTGCATCAATTGTTCAATCGTCAATTCCATTTATTTTCTCTTTTAATATACTATTAAGTATCTCTCCAGTGTCTGCCAAATCTACCCTATCTGGCATCATCTCAAACGGTAGGTCATCTACATCAAAATCCAGCATAATTTGCTTCATATTGGACGTTTTGTCTCCCCAATACTCACTTGGAGAACTTGTAGCTTTAGATATTGGATCTTCTAATGTATTAATCAATCTCTTAATGTCTCTAGTCATAGTTACATGGCATACAAACTTTGGAGTTGTTATTAAAAACATTCCAAAATGATCAATAATGAACTTATTAATATCTATATAGCCAAACTCCTCTGCCAAATCTTTTAATTTTTTACTAAACTTGGTATATTGATAGTTCTTTATTTTAAAATAGTAACCTATATTTTGGAGCAGTGCTTTCTTTAGGCAAGTCTTGTATCCTCTCATAGTCCTGCCCACAACAGAATCTCCTACTTTGCATTCGTGCAATATAAAGGTTATTTTTCCATCTTTGAAGTACCATCCAAATCCATCTGTCCAATAAAACTTTAGTAGTATACATTCCCCATTAGAGGATGTGCTTATACCTAGTTTTACTGCATCTTCTAACATAGGTTCATTACTGACTACCCCATTCTCGTCCAAAGCATTATACAGGATTTCTTCACCTGTGTACCGTTTCCATTTATCCATTTAATCGTTAATTAGTTGTTACACTTTCATAATTAAATTACGTTTTATATCTGTTAAATTTAGATTTATCTCAAAATAAAAAAGGAAGACCACCCTAGGGTAATCTTCCTTTTAAAACTTATATCTTTAAGAAATTAGGCTTCGATACCGAAAGCAATCCAAGTACCGTTCTTAGTGTTCTTAGAAGGAGTGTACTGTGCAGTTGCCACTACAGCTTGCCCCTCAACAACATCCTTAGTCTTTACCAACTCAGCATTTCCTTTGTACTTACCGCTCTTATACAACTCTTTAATTGCATTCTTAGCGTCAGCCTTGTTAGTATCAACCTGACAAACTACTGTCTGAGTTTCCTTGTCAATCCACTTGTAGAATGTTTTAAACTTACGTTTTCCATCACCCTTAACATCGTCAATCTTATACGGACGCTCACGAGTGTCGGCAACAGACGATTCAACAGTAATCAAATAACCAGCACCAGGGCAATTCTTACCTTTCTTTGCAAGATATTCAAGCATGAACTCTTTTACATCACGCTCTGTGATACCCTTAGTCTGCTTAGCTTTCCAATTTTTGTAAGCCTGTGTTGCATCTCCGTTTACATGGAACAATGTGCTTTCTACTTGTGCGATTGCTGCTTCTTTGCTTTCTGCTACTACTTCTACTTTCTTAAAATTCAAAATCGTTGTACTCATAATAAATAAAAATTTTAAACATAAATCATTAACATATAATCTAGAACTATTTTTCTGTATCTAATCAGTATCGTTTCCCTTACTGATGTAATCAATTATACTTCGTAATTTAGGGAAACCCTAATCTTTAAATGTTAATTTAATCTTAAAGGGTGTTAAAAATTTAACATTAAAATGGTACATAATTGTCTAGCAAAATTTTGAGTTGTCTGGGCATATCCTTGGGCTTTATCCCGAAGTCAAGGAAAGTATTACACCCATACATTAAATCCTCGCAAATGGCTCCTAGGGACTTCAGGAAGGTATTTTTTTCCACCTCCCCAAAGTCATTACCTATTTTTAGGAGAACATCATAACAAGTTACTTTTTGACCTTTTTTCCTTAACTCATTAGTTATATAACAAGTGAGAGCAATACAAGCTAGTTTATCTCCCATATTGCTATTTAGGTAATTTAAGGTAAAGTATTTGTTATAAATTGCTGACAATTTCTCAAAGCTGATATTTTGAAGGTCGTTCATCCAGAGAATAGTCTCTATAACCTATCTGATATGCTACATACTTCAATAGAGTTTTAAACTCATGAAATCCCTCACGTAATTCTCCATAAGTAACTGGTCTAACCTTACTATAAAAGTTTGGAATAGTAGAAACTACCAAGTAATTAGCTTGGATTTTAGGATTCTTTAGGTGATAGAACTTCTCAGCACATAGCTTCAGAAGATATAAATACATTGCAAACTCTCTACTGTAATGAAACTTCTTGATATTATTGTCGATTTCACTGACAATCTTACCAATAGTTTTTATATCATTCACTACAATAGTGTTAGTCTCCATATCTATGGTATAATTATCTAATTTGGACTTTAAGTGCAAAATGAACTTCTTGCCGTTGGGACAAGTAGCTTCCACGTCCAATAAAATAGCTTGCTCATTTTCAGAAATAGGTGTTTTAGTTATCCCTTCAGGATGTAAAAGTTTCTGTACTTGCTTATTGCTATTTAATGCAGTCACACAAGATTTTACAATTTCTAGTGACTTATTATCAAGGTATATGATTTCCTTATCCTGAGCCAAATCAAATTCTTTAAGCTGTCTATTCTTCCAATAATTGGTAGACGCTTCAATAACAGACTTAGCTAGGTCTTTGGTAAGTTTTCCTTTGTAATATTCAACTTTATCTGAAGCAGCCTTCACATCATCAAATTTTACATCTCCTTTAAGGAAAACTGGATAAAGCTCATTAGCCATCGCTCCCAACTTAGCAGTCGGTTTACCAATGTCTTCTGAAAGCTCAAAACTATCTGGCTGTAACACGAGTTCGTGTACGGCACTACCAAGCTCAAGTGCAGAAGAGAAGGTATTTTTAAATCCAGTGAAAAATTTATCTGGATTTCCATCTTGCCTAGGATTAATTAATCCCAAACGAGAATTACTTACATATCCACTATATTGCTCGGAAAAATACACCTTATCACTTATCTTCTCCAACCTTAGCGTGTCTAGCAAAGGTCTAAGCTTGATGTCTTTTAATTCCATCCTAAAGTCTCTAATTCTAATTCATATGCAAATCTAATTTCGTCAATATCTAAACTATAAATGCGAAACAATGGGTTTCCATTCTGATTATGAGGTCTGTCAATTAACAGAGCTGGAAGACCAGAATTGATAGCCATTTGTACATTACTAATACTATCATCAATTAATACGTCGCATTTGCCCTTTATCAAGTCAGCCTTATTTCCATGCTGATAATACATTTGATAAATAGGTCTTATGGGCAAATTGTATTTAGCTAGACAATTCCTAGTATAAACCTTACTATTTATTCTCTTTGTGGCATAAATATATGGTTCAAAATTTGGTTTCTCTAGCAAGGGTAAATTTTCCCAAAACTCCTTATTATAGCGAAGACTTACTACGTTCCGTGTAATTACGTGTTCAACTAAATCAGATTCTCTTGGAAATAGAGCCTTATAAGCTCCCCAAAAGTCAAAGATAGTATCATCCAAGTCTAGTGCTATTCTCAATGGATTACATGAATTCATTTATCTCAGATACTTCTCCTAAATATATTCCATGTTTGTCGGCAAGTTCCTCACAGAAGTCATCATAATCCAGAAGATCATCTAAATCGTCGTACTTATTTATATACATACTCTTTATCTTTTCTTCACAATCCTCGTAGCTTCTAGCTACTACCTTACCAATTCTACAGACTTCATCTGTATGCCATGGAAATAAATATGTGTTCATAACTCGATTACTTCAATAACATTTAATCGCTTCTTAATTAAAAGTTCAAGGTCTTCTCTATCCACGTAGACAAAGTGACTCTTTTTCAAATCAGATAATGTAGAGTCAAATTCTAGAGAAAATGCTTCCTCAGTTCTCCAATTCTTCTTAGCTGTCCTCAAATAGAGGGCATACTCGTCATCAAAGTCATTAACTATACAGTTCTTAATCGTAGGAATTGGACCTTTAACTATTAACTTTTTCATTTCTTAAGCAATTCATAAAAATATTCTATAGGTATTACAGCTACTTGACCCACGCTAGGTGCTCCGTTCTTTCCTGCCTTCTTCCAACATATACAGAACGGTTTAGATTTATCACTACAAGCATCCCTAATGTCAAAATAGTTTGGCATATTTTGAGTGAATTTAGCTTGGATATTAACTGGGAGTTCGCTATTCATGTCTACAATGTCTATCTTATCAGCATCAGCCAATTTATTCTGACTTCTACTGGATACACACCCTTCATATCCTATGTCTCTCAATTTGTGAATTATTTCTAACTCATACTGAGAACCTTTCTGCTTACTTTTCTTAGCTTGCTTGCTTCTTCTTACTGCTGGGTCAGCCCATTCAAAAGTAATTCCGTCTTTTGACTTTGCTCCAGAACCAGGTTTATTAGCCCTAGCTTTAATAGAGTTTATCTCTAGACCTGTCACTTCTGATGCTTCCTCTATGGTTTCAAAAGTTTTCTTTTCGCCACTTTTAAATGTGGCTGTAACACTTGTATTAGCCTACTTTTTCATTCTTCTTAAATTTCTTTATGTAGTTAGTAATAAATTCTTGTGTACCTTTTCTTCCGTACATATGATAGTAATCACTTATATCCTTAGCTCCTGTACTTCTTGGAATCATTGATACAATTAGTTCTGGATGTTGCTTCCTAATCTTATTAGTAAAACGTACTCCAGTCAAATCATTATCATATAGCAACACAACATATTTGAATCTCTGCTTTAATTCTTCTAATATTTTGTCAGAAACAAACTGAGTCTCAGAGTTGGGAGCTATAGCAGGTATTCCTAAAGAATAAAGAGTCATTACATCTTTCATAGATTTTGTAATTATTACTAGTTTACCACTCTTAACTAATTGTTTATAGCCTTGAATGGTTTTAGTAGGAACATTGCCTATGAATCTAAACTCCTTTCGTTTTGGCATATAAATACGCCATTGCTCAATGTTTTCTTTCTTTCCAAAATAGTAACCATAGATAGGGCTATGTTGGGCAGATTGTGCATATATATTTCCGTTAAGAAATACAGTATTACAACTATAGACCTTGAATTTATACAGAATATCTTTAGTAATACCAAAACTTCCCCACCACTTCAACTCAGATTCTGAGAAATCCTTGGCTTCTATTTGAATAAAGGTTTGTTTTTCCTCTTCAAACTTCGGCTGGATTTTAACTGCAACTTTCTTTACAGAAGAGTCCTTAGTATATCCAAAGTCTTTAGCTATAATCTTTAAAGCAGTGTGGTAGTTACAATTATACTTTTCCATAACTACTCCTTCAAATGTCAGACACTTTCCAGAAGCAAAGTCTTTAAAATACAAGTTTCCAGATTTTCCTCTAAAGAAACTGCAGGTGACGTGACTGTCACTACGCAAAGGAGACTTAAACAATCCTTTCTTAACTGGGATGCCCAGATAATAAGTCATGTAAGTCTCCTCATTGTTCTTAGATAGAAGAAATTCCTTAGTAATTTTTGGTTCAAAAGTATAATTAAACATAGTCACTAAGGAATTTATGAATTACTCTACTAACAAATCATTACAGCAAGTTGTCAAGATCGAAGTCATTTCCTGGTGCAGCATCTACACCGGCAACATCTGCAATCGGGTCTTCTGACTTCATTTCAGTAGGCTTAGCTTTCAGATACTTCTGACGTTCTCCCTCCTCATAGTCAGAGAAGAACAGCTTGTCACCAATATAGTTATCAGAGATGAACGACTCACCTTGTTTGTTAATACCTACGATACGAGGTATATCAGCAACTACTTTACCATCACGGTTTCTACCAATCAACTTCAACTTAGTCTCTGTACCTTTAACTTTTTCAGTTATAGTAATCAGAGCCTTAGCTACATCATCGAAGCTCTTAAATTTAGAGCTAGCTGCTTGCATCTTTTCAAATCCTGCAGGATTGAGAACCTGTGCAGTCTGCTTAACTACAGCCATCAAAGTCTCGAAGTTGGAAGGCATGATAACCTTTCCACCATTCTTACTATCAAACTCACGTCTCTCATCATCGCCAGCTTTAGGGAAGAATTGGGTTACAGAGAAGTAACCCTCTTCGTTCTCAAAGTTGATTGCTAGAACTTTATAATGAGCCGTTGGATCCTTTTTACCATCAAATTCTTTGATTTCACATCCCATGAATTTTACATCATGGATGTTCCAAGGAGTTAAAGGACGACGTGTGTTTCTTACTGCTGAGTCTGCTGATATACCAAAATTAAATGCCATAATTAATTCAAATTAAAATCAAATTTTTCTAAGTCTTTGTCATCTTCGTCTATGTTTATATTATCTAATGATTCTATATCGAGTTCATTCTCAATATCAATTATCTCATCAGGTACAGAGTTTTCTTCCTGTATCTTATCTCCTACTAGATAATAAATTCCTTTATCCTCTGTAGGCTCTAGTTTAAAGGTAGTACCATAAGCTGAGAGCTTTTCATTAGCTGCACCTCTATAACTTACAGTATTACTCTTCGTTAACTTGTTTCCACTTTTAGTTCCGAAAGCGGCATCAGTTCCAATAATAGGAACTGCTTTCTTATCCTTCTTCTTATACTTGATGTCTACTCGACAATCTGCACAAACCTGTAATAGGTCTACAGCTCCCTGAGTTAATATTAACTTGTTGGAATCAAGCGTAATAATAGGATCTGGATTAGCATCTGCCTTGGCTGCAGAAGCCTTAGTAGATGTCTTGGTAGCACTTTTCGTTGCCTTAGTGTCAACAGAAATTTCTTCTTTCCCAATATAGGTGATTTCACCAGTTTGTTCATTCACCTCGTAGTGAAACAGTATGTCTAACTTCATTACTCTCCTTCATTATAAGCATCAATAACATGGATAATCTCATTCAAATCATTATCAATCTCTAGGTCTTCAAACATACCAAAGGATGTCTTAGCCACACAAGTACCATCATTATTAGTGATTAACTTGTACTCCATTCTACCAGAATCTCCCTCACTTACCTTAGTGAAGAAAATATAAGTAAACAGACCTTCCAGTGTTACCTTTTCAGACAACAACTTTCCAACAGTTTTAATGACAAACTTAGGATTTACATTGTCTCCAACATTCTCCGAGTGTGTCAAGAAAATCATCTTACAATCCTCTCTCATCTTTTCTGAATATCTCAGAATTTCCATAGCGTGTTGAGCTAGCTCACTAAATTTGGTATAACCAACTTCTGTTGCTCTATCAACGAACTCATAAGAGAGAACATATTGGAAGTCATCGATAATTACCTGTTTAATTTGAGGCATCATCTTGTCAATAATTTGAAGAATTTTCAGAATTTGATCCCATTTGGAACTAACGTAATAGTTACCACTTACGTTCTTTCCCTCTATTTTAATAGGGATATACTTCTTTTTCCATGCTCTAAAGGGGAGCGGTTTACCCGTAGTACTTATAATAAAAGTCTCTTCGGGATTAAGATTTCTTAAACTTGTACTCTTTCCAGTACCTGATTCACCTACGATAGCAATTGTTTCAGCAGCCATTATTCTAATGCAAAATTAAAGTTTTCATTTGAATCATCTAATTCTGTAATATCATCTAGCTCCTGTTCTACTATAGAACTATTATCTTCTAGTATATAATTTGGGTTTGTATACCTTTCATAATCATAAATTTCATCGGGCTTTGGAAGCTCGTGGAACATATTAATCCAACCAAAGAAGTTTACTCCAACCTCAACATCACAATCACCATATCGGTTCTTAAGTACCATTATACTTCTAAAATAAGAATTTAGATACTCAATATTATAATGTTTATAAGTTTTCAATCCATCCCTGTGCGGATTATACAATGCAATCATGATATTACAATCCTGCACAGTATTACCAGAGTCTTTAGCATCATGAATAGTAAACGCACTCTTTCCCTGCTTAAACCTTTCAATATTTCCTTGCTCTCTATTAGCTTGCTGTATTACTACAGGACTAACACCACACTTATCTCTAAAGAAGAGAAGATAGCTAGAAAGTAAGTCTATGTCAGGTTTAGTACCAACTAGACCAATATGGTCTACTACGATATTATAGATAAGATTAGGATTATTAGGCTTATATAGGAGTCTCGTCTCACTTTCAGAAAAAGTTCCCATTTCTTCTAACCTAGTTTTCAAGATAGCATACACCTTTTTTGGAGATACTTTCTTGTCATAGATTTCCAGCTTTTTACTAATCTTATCTACCCAGGGCATACATTGCTTAACTAGGTCATAATGTTCCTCTGACAAAATATATTCCTTTTCTCTTGAAAGAATCTTCTTAAAAGATAATTGTATTCCATACGTTTCGAAGATATATATGGATAATAGCTTGATATATAAGGCTACTTCTCCCATCTCTAGACTAAAATACAATACCTTAAAATCGTCATCATCAAGATGTTCCATTAGTGGTCTATAAACATAAGCATAAAGGGCAAATGAAGTTTTACCTGCACCAGAGTTAGATAGAATCAGTGTATAGGTTTCCCTAGTAACTCCATCAATAATACTCTCTAGTTTAGGAAGTTTCATAGATATACCATGATTTAACCCCAATCTACCTCTATCAATTTCATAAAGAAGTTTCTCAGAAATCATAGCAATCTCATAGAATCATAATTAACTCCCCCTTTATCTTTTAGTGCTTCAAGTTCTTCCCACTTATGGTCTATCACAAAGTTAGCAATAGTGGTACATAGAATATTGTGCTCTCCAGCCCACTTTACTAGCTCTATAATTTGATTATGAATTTCTGGCTTCCATCTGATAGTCCTACCATAAAACCTATAGAAGTCTTCGATAGTGTCAAATTTCTTGGATATGCTTTTAAGCCCCACTTGTGAGTTATTAACTATCCCAAATTGGGGATAGGTATCCCACAATTCTTTACCCAATTCAAATGAATACCTATAGAAGTCTTTAGTAATATTTTTATTAAGGGGTATATCTAATAGCATATTCATAAGGTCTTTCTTGCTATTGATATTCCTCTTGTCTGGGATTTCATAGGTTTTATGAATGATTCCAGAATCACGAAGTCCAGATAATAGCTTTGAAGTAGCACCACGAGCACGTGCTCTAGAAGAGAAGTACTCGTAAACAATTTCTGGTCCATCACCATTTTTGGCAATAAGAATAATTTCTAGCAACAACAACTCGCTTGGATTTATATTATATTTCTCACAAAACAGAAGCTGTTGTTTCAATTCAAGATTTCTCACGTGTACAAATTAATAGATTTTCTACTAATCTATACACTAAGTCTAGTTTACCTGTTAAGGTGTTAAAACTTAGTTACGTGATAAACTTTAGTCCTCAACCTTCTCGTTGGCGGTTTCAAGAAGTACTGCGTAGTCCTTCTTTAATTCCTTCAACTCAGATGTCAGTTTACTAACTTTAGTTTCTAGCGACTTACATTTCTTAGTAAGTGCAGATTTCATCTCATTATACTCTTTCTTAGTGTAATAAGTTTCCATAATTAAAAACGATAAGTAAAATTTTGTATTTTCTTCTTATAAGGCTCATAGGGTTCTCCCCTTAGAACTTTCATAAGATTCTCTTCATCAATAGTTATATAATTCACTCCTTCGTGTGATTTCTTGTACCATTCACACTCTACAGTGTTTTCAATAACGATTGTGAACATTTCAGCATACTTAGTAGGTTCTTCCTTACGTATTACCCTACCAGTTCTCTGCTTACTCTTTATAGGACTGGAATCTAAACCAAGAACAATACCAACAGATAAACCTTTACAGTCTAAACCCTCATTAGCTAGCTGGACGCTATTAAGCACTCCAGAACTAAGTGTGGAAAATTCTTCTATGGTTATTCTGTTTTTCTTTTTACTCTCTCTTCCAGTATAAACATATCCTATACCTATGCTTTCAGCCATTTTCACATTAGCTGAAAAGGTAATGATTTTCTTATCAGACCTATACTTGATTATCTCCTTGGCTATTTCTAGCTTCTTAGCATGATTGTATATGAACTTTTTCCTACTCTGCAAAGCTCTCATGAACGCCGTAGCATGAAAAGTAATTTCCTTGAAAACTTCTTTCCTATCCAGCTTGCTGTTTCGGTTACATAGTTCGTCCCTATACTTAGCCCTATTGACAAATCCGTTTGGACCTAACATACTCATAACTAAGTCAAAATCAAAGTTAAAATATTCAAAATGTTGAACAAACTCCTTGTTATATTTTCTATACAAGTCTATATCGTCCACCGTTATTATAACTTGATATTCTGAAAAGTTTGATACCCAACCATTGGCTTTGGCTACTTCTATAGAGATATTATCAATCTCTGGACAGTATTTTTCTATGATACTGTGCTTTCCATCAAGTCTCTCTATAGTAGCAGTTAAGCCAAGAATAAGTTTATATTTTACCTTAGTAAATACAGAAGAGAAAGTATCAGCAGGGCACCTGTGAATTTCATCCAGAATCAGGAGGTCACAATCATACCCATTCTTTGCCATGGAATTGATAATTCCAACTTCGACATTCAATCCATATCCCAAACTGTCTAGGATTCCAGACCATTGTTCTTGTAAAGTAGAATTTGGAACGACTACTAATACCTTGATAGAAGGATACTTAGAAATAAGTTTTCCTATAATAATAGTAGCAACCCTAGTCTTTCCATATCCAGTACAGGCAACTATTGTACCTCTTCCTTTGGACTTAATCCACTTTTTGACGGACTCCTCCTGCCGCTCATCACGAGTGACAGGAGTAAAAAGGTCCTTCATTAGTCTATATTTCTAGTGATGTCCCAACCTTTAAGTTCGGCAACTTTCTTGATTTCTTCCATTTTGTCCTTCCACTGTTTGGCTTGACTTTCACATTGATTCTGGAAGCGATAAAGAACCTTGCTCGACAACAGTCTCAACTGATCACTAGTTAAGTTTGCATATTTATCTCGTTTCAGTCTGCACATCGATCTAAACTCAGCATAACTTAATCCAGTATCACAGATTTTAAGAGCAATAGAAGGATTCAAACGAAGTTCCTTACTTACCACCAAAAGTCTATTGACAGCTTTACCTGTTACAGGGTCTTTACGATACAAGTCCTTTTGCATTTCTTGTTGTGTAAACCAAAGTCCCATCTTGACAATGAAATTCAACGTCAAATGAGAGTTATCAAACAATCCCAAAGAATCCAGACAAGCATCCATAACTAGACTTACAGGTACTTCTCTAAATTCTACAGGGATACCATTAAGAATATTTCCAATAGGATAAACTTTAATAGCCTCATTGGTCAAAATCTCTTTATTATTCTTGATGGTAATTCTCAGGTCTTCTAAACAGCGAGTGTTTGTGTATTGTTTCTCAGCTCTAAGCCATCTAATAAGAAGCTCTGCTCGACATCTCTGTATTTGGTCGGACACTATATCGAGTAATGTTAAACGACCCGGATTCTTGGTATCCGAGTTGTACAACATTTGTTCACAGTGGTTATAGAAGCGCTTCAGCTGGTCATAATCAGCATCCACTAACTTTATTTCCTCCTGGACTCCATTTACTTTAGGTCCTTTCCATACATAGCTATTAACATCGTTTGCTTTATCATTCAAAGCCTCTCTCAGCTTATCTCCTAATACAGTCATAAATTATTCTTTAAAAATACTTCATAGTTCATCTAATTTTAACGTTAATCTAATAATATTTGTCCACATTCTAGAGACGGTTTTTCATGAATAAATTTCAGGAAAATTATGTTTGTCTCCTTATATGGAACGAAATCTGTACCATCGTACCATTTATCGATGCCTTCTTCTACATATCTCAGAGATACATATCCAACATCACCTAATTTCATAGAACACTGGTTCCAATTCGGAAATCGAACACACATTATGTCTTTATAATCTAGATTATCATATTCTAGACGTTCAAAGACATAATTTGCATAACCCATTCCGTCCTCACATTCAGCTACAAACTTAACATGGTAAGTTACTTCTTTGGTTTCCACACCTCAAAGGTATTAATATCCTCGAACTTCCTGCAACCATAGGAGGCAAAATCCCCTTGTAGCTTGTCCATATTTGGCAAACAAGGATAGTTCTTACACCTAGTACAACTACGTTCAGGATGTTTATAGTGAAAACCATCTTTGTCCTTAAACATTATTTCAGTAATAGGCATAATAATATTAATACACATGAGCCAGCAGCTCCGTATTTAATTACGTTCTGCTTCTTCTTTAAAGACTTATTAAGACCTTCAATTGATCTATTTTTATCTTCAATTATGTTTCCATAATACAGTAACTGGACTCTGCGAACAGAATCCGTTTTCTCCCAACTTTTGTTTATAAGTTCTAAATTAGTTATTTGGCTCTTCAATAAAGGAACAGTTTCGGACAACTTCTGATGTTCAGCAAATATCAAATTAGTTGTCTTTAACTGTTCGCTGGTTATTGTAACGGTCGATGTATTCTGAGAAAAAGCACAAATTGATGCTATCAGAACTAGACATAATAGTAGACACTTTCTCATCATACTCCTTGTCTATATATTTAATTTTCTCAACAATGGAATCATTAACTATATAAATGCTATCTCTAATGATAGAATCCCTTACAATCTCTTGCACATTAGGAGTGCTAGGATTACTATCTCTCTTAGGGATAGACAAATATATAATTATTAATCCCATTATGACAATTAAAATATAGCAAAACTTAGTCTTGTTCATTTATCTCAATACCTGCAGCCTTAGCCTCCTCTACGAGCTTAACGCATCCAACTACATCCACACCTTCCTTCATCGCCAGTTTCACAACAAGTTTCTCATTGTCAGAGAGACCTTCCACTTTAGCTTTTAGAGCTTGCTTTTTGTCAAAACGAGCTTTCATCTGATTGTAACCCTTGATAATTCTCTCTGGATTTTCTTTAAGGAAATTAACCTCTTGTTTCAAGAAAGCCTTCACCAAGGTCTTACTAGCTACTCCTCTATCTCTAGTATAGATAGTAGGACATTTAGGGTCATGCAAAGCTTTATTGTAGGCATTAGCTTTACCTCTCTCCTTGTCAAACGTATCAGTCGGGTGACATACACTGATACCAACAGATACGACTCTGCAAACTTCTGCGTAATCTAGATCATCTACACAGACAAATTCGTCCATTTCGTTTACCCAACCTACTGCAAGTTTGCAACCATCCTCACTCTCTTCTGGAGATTGGCTCAAAGCACACGCTACAATTTTGTGTTCCTCACCCTTAAAGTCTACAAACGAGTCAATCAAATACTCAGCTACATCCTGTTTCATTTTCTACAATTTTAAAACCGTTATTAATTAAATATTCTTCTGGAGCAAACTGTAATTCGAAAAATCTATGCAATGAATAGTTTTTTCTCTTTACAGAGATTAAATTTTTCTTTTTAAGTGTAATAGGCTTATCAGAAGCATAATACTTTTCTTCCATGAGGGCTGCTCCCCATCCCCACATTTGATAAACCGAACTACAGTAGATAAACTTGTCGTGCGTATGCACAATCTGTCTATCTTTCTCGTAAGTCTTCCGTAAGGTCGTCATAAAATACTTGAATAGTTCTAAAGATAAACTTATTCTTTGCTGAATTATAACATTCGTTCCAGCTACGATTTTTGTAGTGGTCTAGAATTTCAGAAGCTCTTACATTATAATATATATTTCTGCAAAAGCTTTCGTCCTCATCACATTCAGCAGAATTTATTGTATAATTTCCTATGCCAATAGCGTAATGATAGTGACTTCCAGAAATTTCACTAAATCTATCTTCTAACTCATAATCTTCGTATATTATTACTCTAAACTTGAACTTGTCCTTACTAAGAAGTTTTGCCAGGCAATATGCTACATAGCAGCACCCTCCAGCATTAATATCGTACTCTTCATCTAGAAACCTACAAAGTTTATTCAGCCTCTCCGCTAGAATTTCTTGTACTTCCGTAGATTTGGAGTTCAATCTCCTCCTTTGCTTTTTTAAACTCATCCAAGTACTTACCTAAAGTTACAACTTCATCTTTTCCGAATTTTCTTCTAACTGCATAGTGGATACATCTCTCCACTGCAGACTCTAGCAGGAATCCATATCCTACTACCTTGAACTCTTTTCTCGGATTTTTACCACCAATGTCGCATAACAACTCCAAGTCGAAACGGGGAGATGAATCGTTAATCGGGGTTAACCTGTAAAATGGACCTTCAATTATCATCTCTTTTTAAATTACTATCCGCATACATCTATCACTGTTAAATTATTATTACTAGGCTTATATCCGTAATCACAATATGAATTAGTTATCATAACACGATCAAAATTGTTACACAGCTTTACCAAGCCTTCGATATTTACAGCATGACAAACTATAATCTCGAATTCAGAGTCTGGATATCTCTCTTTAAGAACTTTAAGCTCCCCAAGGAATGTTCCTCCAGCATCACACAAATCATCAATAAAAGTAAAGGTCGGATAATAACAATTAACCTCTCTTCCAATGGAAAACTCCTTAATCTTACCAGTTTCCAAATCTCTCACTTTGTTAAACACAATATGTCCCCAATTATTAGAGAGAATTTTGTACCTTTGGTAAGCTCCAGCATCTGGGAATACAATATTAGTTTGGATGGCAAGATTATGTTTAAATTCAAGCGCTTCGCATCTATCCCCTAGAAGTTGTTCTGTTCTATCAGAGTGAGGTTCCAAAACCGTAACATAACGATAATTCATGGTGTTTAAAATACTGCAAACTATTTTCAGAGAAAATGGGCGGTTAAAGTCCATTACTCTATCCATACGCATAGACATTAGATAGGTAACAAACAAATCCCACACAATCTCTTGTCTATCAAGAATGTCTCCGACTTGAGTTAGAATAAATAATTCTTCAGCAGAAGTAATTCTACATATAACCTTTACTGAATCCTTCCTATCAAATTCGTCGGGAAAACTTATCTGAGGTTCTCCGTCAGGAAATCTAGTGAGATTATACTTAATCTCACTCTTGTCCAAGTTAATTAAGTTTAATAATTTCATCTTCAATATATTTTAGAACTTCATTACAAACTCTTATCAATATTATTCCGGATTTCTTGCAAAGTAAAGCCTTTCTTCAGGATTCCGTTCTCAAAGACTGTTTGCAATAAACCAGTATTTTCCTCCTCTTTAGTACACTGGTCAGTAGCATAAATACCATTTTCACCTTTATGTACTGAAATCAGACCTTTCAAAGAGTTCTTAGTTCCATCATCAGTCTTAGGATGTTTGAATATTTCTTTCAATTCTCCATTAATTACACAAGCAGTAGCTTTAATTGCAAAACCTAAGCTATCTCTACTTGCGTATTGATATGAAAATGAGCCAACACCTAGAACAAGATTGCAAGCCGCCATACGAGCATTCTCAAGTCGCATATAGATTTGCCTCTGACGTTCAAGAGTAATAGAATCACCATACAACAAACCTATTTTCGTACTAGGATAGCGATAATCCTTAGAAGTAGTATTCCATCCAAAAATCTTACCAAGCATATAATAAGCACCATAGTATTGACCTTCTGAAACTTCTACATACTCAGCATCATCGTTAAATGGGGCATAACAACAATAATACTTACCCTCTTTCATCCTAGTATGGAAGTGAGGATTAGTTCTTAAACCACAAATAATATCAACAGGGTCTCCGCTATCTGGACGAATAACTACACGTCCGTCCCGAGCCATAATATCCTTCTTTAATTTGGGAAGAAAGTTTTCAATAACATTCCAGAAGTCCCAAGTATCAGAAACTATAGAAACGAACCCAGATGGATACAATTCATTAATTAATCGCTTAAAGGTTTGAAGTTCATCCTCTTCTCCACCAGCACACATTACAGAATGTTCTGTAGCTGGAACAGTGGCAGCAATTAATTCATTGTCAGAATTTGCACCATAATATTCTTCTAGAGCAGCAATAGCTGGAATGGTCTCACTTCCAACAAACGAAGTCATATGTGCCATACCAGAAATAATAGCAGCTTCTAAACCAGCCATTCCTCTCATAGAGAAGTCATGACACAAGAAATCCAGATTTACATCTTCTGGAAATCCGGTATGTACTGCGTGTCTTTTAAGTTCCTTCTTATAGAGTCTTGCTCTAGTAGCAGAGGTGCAAGGCATCCACAGAGTACAACTAATCAAAGTCTCTAAATAATTAGTTAACCAGAAGAACTCTGACTTTGTATTAGTAATAGTCATCATAGGAACCCTAATAGGGCATACTGAACCTTCTGGCAACGCTTTAATGCGAATGGGAAGATAACCCAAATCATATAAAGCTTCAATATGTCTATATCCTACGGACTCAATTCCCACGAAGTTGTGAACTCTTCGATAAAACATTTCTACAGCTTTCTCTTTAGGCAACTCAAAGAAATTCTTGTTAAATTCATCAATCAGATACTTTTTAATTAAATACTGGATTCCGAATACTACAGAACCTTCAGTAGCTTCTGGAAAGTATTTGTTGCTTCTGGGAGTCCAATTACTGTAAACTTGTTCAGTACCTTCTGGGTACATTCTGTGGTGGCCCAATTTATAGCCATCTGTTGCATTAATTATTTCCATTCTAAAAATTATTTTAATAACTAATTGTTAATAAACTTTTCATGCCTTTACCACTAGCTAAATTCTTAAAACACTGAGTGATAAATTCCTTCGTTTCTGGGTGGATAGCCCTAGGAGAACTTATATACTTAATCCACCAGTTATATTCTCCTTGAAAACTATTACCATTATATACTTTGCCGGCAGCTAGATAATCGCATACTAATTCCAGAGCATACTCTTTAGGCATCTTCACTGGAACGCCTCCAATGTCTAGCTTAGTTACCCAGTACTCGTAATGATGTGGATTTCTTCCTCTGTGATGTAAATAAGACCTAGAATATCCTAGAATTTCTTTTTCCTTGTTTAAGGGAGATGTGTCATCATCGTAAAATTTTACAGAACGAGAGAACTCATACCATCCGAATTTAGATAAGTCGTGCAAGATACCCTGTTTGTATAGACCTAACTGAAAACAGTAATAAGCTACCCAAAACTTATGTCTAAGTATTCGCCTAAGATGTTTCAGTGTTATACACATACATTTAAGAATTTCCATATTTTCTTCACTATTCTAGTTAGAAAATTATTTCCTCTTAGATTGAACTTATGTGTATATCCAGACAACTTATCTGGATTCCACACAGCGTGAACTATATAGAATAAATATCCTACTGTGTATAGCATAATGTTCAGCACTGGGATAAATCCTAGAATTAGTATTACTAAAACTAGCCACACTGGAACTTTAAGGTCATAGTCTTCTTCTATAAGTGCCATACTTTTGCTATACCCATTGTAATAAACGGTTACATGGGTATCTTTCAAGATAAACACCGTGATGATTACCATCACAGTGCATATTACCAGGTACATCATTTGTTATTAGCTACGTCTTTAAATAAGGTGGGAACCTGACCATAAGTAGGAAGTTTTCCATCCCACTTCTTAATCATATCCTGCTGAACTATGAGAACTGACAAAGATGCTGAAATCTTTCTATTATATTCAGCTTCTGCATCACCCTTAATCTTAAGAGCTTCTGCCTCTCCTTGTGCAGCTGCTACTTTCTTTTTAGCTTCTGCCTCAATAGTCTTAACTTCATTCTCTGCCTTCAAAGCCTGTTGAATTGCAGCATTCTTAGCATCAATAGAATTGACTAGCGTCTGTGGATATTGAAGACCAGAAGTCATTTGTTCAAGCTGAAAATTCTCAGCCAAGAGTTCCTTTGACAGTCTATCTTCTATAGACTTCTCAAACTCCTCACGTTTACTTACTAGTTCATCAGTAGTATAGTTATTCAGCTGAATACGAAAAGCATTCTTTACGTAGTTATACAAAGTAGTGTTAATTACCTCTACAATATCTTCCTTTCTATACTTCTTAAATACTTCTGGTGATTCCCCGTCAACAATCTTCAAAGAAATTGTAGGGTCTACAGTAAATGATGATCCATCTTTAGCATTAATACTGAAAGGAGGATAGTCCACAGTCTGTACGAATGTGGGATATTCATATACAGCCGTAGTAACAGGATTATACCACACCGCGCCAGTAACAAGAGACACATCGTCTACTCCCTTACCATCTCCGTATAGATTCACCTTAATGCCTTCGTAACCAGCATCAATTCTCTCATAGCCACAACTAGACAAACCAAACACCAAAGTTAACACACACAAAAGCTTAATAATTGTCTTCATTTTCCTTATTTAAATAATGTTTCTTAATATATTTGAATATCCTATAAACTAAACTTGGGATTGCCACTAGTAATAGTAACAACCCCAAGATATTTGCAGCATACAATGATTCGGATAATAACCATAAGCTGACGTTGTAAATTACAACGATTAATAGAACGGCAACAAATGCCTTAATTAAGTTTTTCTCGACCATAGAATAATATATTCTCTATTGCCACTTTTATTATACCATAGTAGTACATTATCCTCTGTAATATCTACATACGGGTCATAATAAATATACGCGGCAAACATTATGCACACAATTATAAATGCAACCATGATTTATCGAGTTTTAATAGACCCAGGTCTGGTAGTTGCAGCCTGAAAGTCTTTTCCTTGTTTATCCCACCATGCTTGCTTTGCTTTTAACCAAGCTACTTTTTTCTTATACTTCATTGTTCGGAAATTATTACGATACGATTAAATTCATTATCTCCAAATTCAGTGGTAATTCCGCATCCCTTAACAACCAATTTATCCTCTGGAGCACCATAGCTAATCAGAGCCTTCTTCATAGATTCTGCCCTAGCTACAGCAAGGTTATTATTAAACTCTTCTGGACCTTCTTCCGAAGCATATCCCTCAATCACATAAGTTTTTCCACTATTAGAAATATAGGAAGCTAGTTCTGAGACAGCCACATTGGAAGTTTTAGAAATCTCTGAAGAATTTTGAAGGAATTGAATTTTTGGAGTCAAAAGCTCTACTTTAGTAATTTCGATTGTGTCCGTCTTAACAATTTCTATTGGTTTACGAGCCATAAGTTCCTCATTCTTGGCTCTCAACTCATTAATAGAAGCGTTTAGGCTTTCAACCTCGGCATCACTATACAACTTCATAATTGGAAAGTCCCCCTTGCTAGACTTAAAGCGATAGGTAGCACCAATATAGACGTTAAACTCATGATTCAGAGGAGAAGTCTTGGGAAGTAACATATACTCAGGAGTAACATTCAATGCCCATCTATTAGAGATATTAAAGTTACATCTAACGGCTCCACGGGCGGATACATTATTATAGACATCTCCACAAGTATGATACCAACCAGCACCAACAATTAATATAGGTTCAAACAGACGTCTATCTCCGTTATATCCACATATCAAGTTAGTAAGATTAGTAGTAACGTTAGCTGTCAAATTATGTGAATCAAAGAATGTCTTATTTCCTTGATTCATTCCAGCCGTCATGTCTAACTCCAAGCCAAAGATAGGAGTAATTTCCTTACCAATAGCAATGTTTACTAGTACATCATTCGGTTCTGCCCAACTTCTATGGTTATCCCAGATAGTAGTTCCAACATTACCAGAAATATACCAGTTATCCTTCATACTTCCAGTCTCAACAACTTGTGCGCTAGCAAATGCACACATTAAACACAAACAAATAATACTAAAAATTCTCTTCATAATTAAATTAATTAAATTAATCCCACCAAGTTCTCATACGTTCAAACTTAAGTTTATTGTACAAGTACCAGGCTTTTTCTCTTCTTAAATGGTCTTGAAGAATAGGTTTACTCAAATCAAGATCAGCAGCTTTAGACCAGAATCGTTTCCAGTTCTTAATGTTTATGTGCCTATCTACGAATCCTTCAGACCCAGGTCTGAAATCACAATGATAGGCAGAATCTATCTCTAGAACAATATCTAAAAGTCCTAGTGCGAGTTTTAGATTCTTTTCAACAACTTCGTTACCTTCAGCAATTCTAGATACTTTGAAGTATTCATACATTCTAATTAAAGCTTGTTTCTCTAGGGAGAGAACAAAACCATAATCAAACGGATAGAACTTCATAGCCTCTTTAATGAGTCTCTTGTTTTTGTTCTTTCTTAGTTTCATATTCTTGACTTGCTTCAACTGCTAATTTATCTGCTAAATTGTTCATTTCGGAAAAGAAATCGGAATTTGAAGTGTGTCCCTTAACCCAACAAAATTTTATGTCAGAGCAAAACTGGCTTGCTTTAGCAAAAACTTTGTCATACAAGTTCCACAATTCTACATTCTTTTTTCTTTTCCATCCTTTCGTAGCACATCCTATGACATACTGAGAATCTGAATAGATAGTAAGAGATTCTATCTTACGACTTACTGCATTGAGAGCATATATTACAGCTAACAACTCACATTTGTTGTTAGTAGTATTTGGAATCATCTTACTAAATTCATAGGATTTTTTCCCATCAATTACGAATACAACTCCTACCCCTCCTGTATTTCTAGACGAACTAAAAGCCCCATCGGTAAAGACCTCTAAATTACTCATTCTGAGTATTGGTCCTGAGATTAGTTCCTAGTAGTATTGCTATCTTTAGCAGGTCGTCTTGATTATCACAAAATATATTATCTAAAATATAGTTTGCGTAATCACTTATTCTAACTCTCTTTCCTACAGCTCCATACTTCTCATTAAGCCACTTAATTTGTGGAATAAAGTCTTCCAAATTATCTCCAAGATGCCTCAAGGCTTTTCTAATAGAGACTGGAAACCACATTTTTTCTTTTATCCAATCTAAGTGACAATAACCAAAAGCAAAAGCTCTACTCAAATCCTTCTGAATGAATTCATCTAGCTCGAAATTTCTCTCATGCCTTCCTAATTCCTCAAAATCATCTTTTAAATCTAAACAGAACACTTCATTGAACTCAATCATCACTCCAAGATTCTATAACACCAACCAACTCTAGCATACCATATCTACACATAGCCTTAAATGGCCCAGTAGATATAGAAACAAATGTTGATTTGCTGTTTCTGTAATTTCTTATTACTTGAGTAAGTAATTCTCTAGCTAGTGTTCTCAGGTCAGAAATAGATGGAACTCTATACTCTCCAGGACTTATATACATCCTCCAGGGAGACTTTCCTACACATTTCCCATCATCGTCATATATTCTATGACTCTTGTCCCAACTCATATATTCTAGAACCTTGTCAAAGTCAAAGTTCTCCATGATGTAGTTATACTGAACATCAAGAGGTGGGGCATCACTGAAATTTCTTGTCTTCTTTACTTTCATTTTTATAACATTCAACGAGACGTTGCAGGTTGGGAAGTTTGTCAGGTCTTACACTGACAATTAAACCTCCTTTCCGCAGATTGTAACTCAATTTGATTCCGCAATGATTAAGAATTTCAATAAACTCTTTCAATGCGTTACCTTTCAATACATTTCTATAGACTAGCTTCTGACCATCTTGATAACCTTCACGGTAGTATTCATTCGCAACATCGGAAATAAGCCATCGTCTAATGGGTGAAACCTTTTCTAGGAGTTCACTAACTCTAGTTGCGATGAAATCCATACTTACTGAATACTATCGTTAGATACTATAGAATCGACAGCAGTTGTGTCTGCAACATTCTCAACGACTACAACAGAGTCTTCTGCAACTACAGTTGCCGGCTGAGTCTTGTGTGTGCAAGCTGACATAGCAGCAACTAACACAAAAAGCAATAATAACTTCTTCATTTTCAATAATTTTAATTAGTTAAACATTTTATCTATCAAAAAAAAGAGTGGTTCCAGTATCTGTGCTTCTCAGATACTTTCCCCACTCCTATCACTCCGAAGAGCTTGTACCGTTATTAGGTCGGCCAACCTCCCTCTTCATCTTGTTGAGAATTTGGGATAATAGTCACCAAGTTTAAAGATTACTTGTAACTGAAGCAAATGCTGAAACCCTTAACAGGGCTTCGTAACTCCTCCAACAACTTGGTTGGTGAGCTATAGTAGGAAGCTAACACGCAGACAAAGATGAAATCAAAGCCAAAGACCTGGTCACACTAGCGAAGACTAAGACAAAGACTCTCAATAAGAGAGTAATTTCAAGATTTTTGTGAGACCAGCGAATGTGTAAGTCAGAAATCCTTAGATTTCCAAATAAAGATTCATATATTATTCCTAACGTATATATAAATTGTTAGCTTCCTACAGAAAATTCCTCTAATTACTTAGAGGAGGGATCGCCTTGTTTCCTAATTTCTTCGAAAATTCCTAGAAGATTCGTTGGCAAGGTAATCTTTAGTTGAGAGATTCTCTCCTGTTCAGACGTTCTCCAGTTATTAAACTGACTTCTAAATTCTTGCATTTTAGAATTATATCTCTCATAGTCAGCCTTAAATTCTGCTACTCTATCTTGATATTCCCTTTCTCTAGTCATATCAAGTTTATTTACAGTCTCTTTAAGTTCTGCCTTCATAGCGTTCAGTTCTTTTTCATAAGAACGATACGTATCTTGAAGAGACATAAACATCGCATCAACATCCTCTACCTTAATAGTCGGGTCTTGGTAATAGAGAATTAAGTCTCTACCAGTTCCTTCCTTGTAGATTGGGCAGTTTTCAGCGGCATGAACATCTTTTCTAGCTTTGCTAAAAGCTCCTTTTGGGTGAATATATTTCCCATAAGTAGAAGCAAACGCTTCAAGTCTTAGGTACTTGTTTCTCTTATTAGCATCCCATGAATCCATTACCTCTTTTTCATCCGCCTTAATAGGTGAATCTGGATATTGAGGTTGTTCTGGAATCTCAACATTGTTTTCTCTAGCCCATTTTTCGATAGAGTAAGCAGTAGTATAGGAAATCAATTCTTCCTTTTTCTTAATAGCCTCCCGCACCCAAGCACAGAAGCTATTCATTTCCGCTGACTTTTCTAAGTCGTCCTTAATAAAGTCTAGGGAAGTTTGACCTACTGTCATTAGTTGCTTCTCTCCACCTCCTATGGAGGCTACAGACACTTGATAGAACTTCACACTATTCAGACGCTCAGTAGCAGCCTGAATCATTTCCTGCGCAACATTAGCATAATAGTTAGCAGATGTAGAAGTCAACCCTTCGTTTCCAAAAAATACACTTTCTTTCATTTTGTTAACTTATCAATTACATTTACTATAGATTCTTCTCCAGCTATGAAACCAGCTCTATGAGCGTTCATAATAAGTTTCTTCAAACTTTCTAGCTCCTCTTTTGACTTAAGAGTATTGCTAGTATAAATCTCTACTAGTTCTTTTATGTATCTTTCCATATTAAAACATTCTATAGTATCCGAAGTGGGACTCGAACCCATACGCCCACAATGGGCATCAGAGCTTAAATCTGACGTGTCTACCAATTCCACCATTCGGACATATGGTAGCTATTCTCACGAACCGCTACCGAGAGATAACCCTAAAGTATCATTTTTCTAATCTTCTTACTAGATTAGTCTCCGAATTGTTAAATTCAAAGTTAAAAACTGTTAACTTACTTAAATTGCAGACAAGTGTTAATAAACTTATCAACATCAGTTCCACAATCAATATAGTTTGGAGTAACTTTTTCAAAGTATCTTAGATTAGCTTCTGTACCAATTAACCCAAGCTCTTCAAAATCGTAACCCTCTCCATGAACATCAAAGGGCAAGCCAGGTCTAAATACCAACCAGGCTGTCCCTTCAAACTCACAACAAATACAAACTGTTAATCCACTTTCTCTCAGTTTGTCTAAGATTTGCGGACTAACAGTCTTTAATACTACACACTTACCCGAGTTCGGCGAGTCTCCGTTTGATTTCATCTTCGGACAAGCTTTCTAACTTCTCAGATTGTTTCTTAGCTAACAGTTCCGTTAAACGAGCTTTCTCAGCAGCCTTATTCTTAGCTGTCTCTTTATCAAACTTCTCTTGCAATTTATCTGTTATAATCTCCTTCACAATATTGAACTTCATTTCAAGTTCAGTATCTCTAGGAGTATCATTAGTTATGAAAGATTTTCTTGGACTTTTAGCTAGTTCCTCATCGTAAGAAACAGCTAATTTATCCAATACTGGCAGGCTCAAGTCCCACAAATCTTCTACACTCAGATTACCTTTACTAGTTGCGAAACGCAACTTCATTTTTGACGCTTGCTTAAACATAATTAGAAAATGATTTTAAATGATTTATTATCAACTTTTACAACAACATCATTGTGTGATGTGCTAGAAAATCCCAATCCACTTAGCTGGTCATCACTGTACTCAGCTTTTGCTCTAGAACCAAGAGCTTCAAACACTCTTCTATGCTCCTTTTCAAGGTCAGCTCTCAGATATTCGTTAAAGAAGCCTCTAACAGGATCTGGATTCTTGCATCCGTCTATCATAAAGAATAGATGCTTGTTCCCTATAGCGTTGCCTTCCCAATGATTAGGAGAGAACATAATACAAGAAACCTTCTGGAATTTCATTGTATCAATTCCCCACTCGTTAGTAGATTTGAACGATGTAGAACCCTCTTTAATAGTAGGAGTCATGGAAATGTTTCTTTGTCCATCAACACGGATACGAGCAACTTCGACATATTCTCTGTTCGGAACTACTTTTCCATATTGGAATTTGTGAAGTTCTCCATTAATCTCGATTTCCATTTCGAAACCAAAATCAATACTTTCTCTCTTATTGAAGTTATGCACTCTTACCACATAATCCCCTGGTCTTAGTCTGCTAGGGTCTGTCCATATGATGTTCTCAACAGCATCTCTAGTTTTTCCAGAACCTGCATTCATGTCAACATCAAGAGTTCCTCCAGTATAACCAGTTTTGCTTCCATAATAGATTTCTCTTCCACCAGGTTCGGTTACATGAAGGTCAAGGTCATCATAGTTAAACCAGTGAAGAGAGCATCTCATGAAACCGTCTACATTTCCACCAGCAGCCTTTACCTTCTCCTTGAAGGAATCGGCTACAGAACCATTATAAACCCAAGCAAAGTTGTTATTCCACTTAAACAACTGTCCAGCATCCGGATTTTCAGGAGCGGTCAGAGTAACAAAGTTAGGAATGTGTCTGTTCTCTACCAAGATAGAAACCTCCTTGGCTCCTGGAAGTATATTCTTGACAAAGGCATCAGCAGAAACCTCTTGGGCTTTGGTAAACTCTTTTGGATTTACTGTAGAAGTCTCAGAGAGCATATCAAACATTCCTCCTTTCATCTTTGCTCTAGTGTCTCTATTTACGAATAGAACATCATTCACAGAAATATCTTCTACGTGAGCGTGACGACGGGGAAGTGCATCAGTAAGACCTAGCTCTTCTACTTTCTTCTGAGCAGATTCAATTTGCTTCTTAGTAATGATAGCAGTAGGTCTCTTATAGTTGGCAGGAGCCATGATGTTCTCGTATGCTTTTACTGCTCTCTCCAAATCTACACCATTACTTAGGTCAATAAGTAAAGTTCCCATAGCCGTGTTTCTAATCTTAGCTATAGGAGACTTAAAGTTTAACCAGCAGTAGTTAGTTCTTACTTCTGGACTCAGAGTGTGAGCAGCAACCAATGTTCTTCTAAATTCCTCCAAACTCTTCAAGAACTCTGCACCTCTATAGAGATTGTTTCCTTCTATAAGCTCAATAACAGTTTCAACTGCCTCTAGCTTAAGCTCGCTGATGGAGCGTTCAAATACCCCGGCTCTTGCTCTAACATCTCCTCTGTAACCAGCAGCAGAGTCAAAACCATGAACTCGTTTGTTGAACTTGAAGTTATTCGGAATAGTTACATACAGATGCGTCCAAGTCCTAGTTGTTCCATCAGGAAGTAGTTGAACATTATGGTCACAACCATGAAATTCGTTCACATCTTGAATAAAGACGTCTCCTATTCCAGCTGCCTTAACTAATTTAGCTAAAGCCTGTGCTGTTTTCTCATATCCAGGAGTATGCACATCATCCCAGAATGTTTTAATCTTATACGTTTGAGGGTCAATCGCTACAACTTTACCATAATGCCGGATAAAAGATTTACAGGCATTGCAGTTATGGCCTTGTCTAATAGTTTCATCTTCAAACGACAGAAGATAGCCCATCCAAAGGAGGTCTTTATCAACATTAGCAACAAACAGGTTTTCTGCAATCATATTATTGAAAGCAGCTTCTACATCTTTCTTAAAATTCTTAAATTCCATTTTAAATCTATTAAGTGTTCAACTTTTTGTTCATTTCTTCCTCTAAATTCCTAAGAGTTTTTATACTCTCTTCGTAGAACTTATCCTTACCTAATTCACAGACTTTGTAATTAGATAATATTTGCTGGAATCGCAAATACGGACTACATTCTATGATTTGAGCCAGTCTAGTTAAAATCTTAAAGTTGGCCTGTTTTCTATCTTTAATGTTTATCATACTTTTGGAGAATTTTGGCTCTTAAAGTTTTGACTTTATTTACGTATTCAGGGTCTTCTGCATATCCTATGCTCTCCAAGAATTGCCAATAATCCTCCTTCTTTGGATTATATCTGGAATAAATCATATCTTTATATGCAAATATACAACTTATCCAACTGTCAAATTCAAAATATTCGTGTTTTTTTGAATTATAAAGTCCGAATAAATTATTCTTTTCTAAACATAATTTAGATTTAAAATTTCCAGTTTCTAGAACAGCTTGTGCTGTAACAGTGGCTGGAATAGGACAATCAAAATGTTGAAGAGTTTTAAATAAAACTTCTTCGTTAATTTCTTCTAATAAGTAATATGGATTCTCTGGAAGTAACATTACTTCAGATTGTTCTTTATGAACTAAATGATGTAATGAATAACCTGTCACAAATCCAAATACAATACTAATCATTAAAATAATTAAAATTTTTCCTTTCATATCCCAATAGAATTAATAAATTTTGAATCGTTGCAAAGTTGGTGGACAACTTTATCAAGTTCTGGAACGTAGACGATGTAGTAATAATCAAAGAACTGGTTATTATCTTCGAATCCTATAATTATCCCTTTATGTCCACTATCTATCACACAGTCCTTAAATAAACATTTTGCAATGTCTTGGCGAATGTCATCTTGACACGCTTGAAGCGCAGACAATCCATAGTAAGAAGTATTAGTACCTCTTATCTCGTTCCCTAGTAGGTCTTTATCGTAGGAGGTCTTGATAATCATAATCCCTAACCACTGCCTTTATATCAGAAATAACTCTATTATATAAGGCTATCATGGTATTCATTTTACCAGAAACTTCCTTGCAGAGATTGTGATAGTAGTTCTTGTCAGACTCTGCATTTTTTAGTCTTTCAATATTAACTACTATCATAAGCTCAGAATCAGGACTTTCGCGGTATTTTGCCTTCTTAGCCTCTTCCTCAGTATCGTATTGACCTACAATGAATGGAATGTTGTTCTTGTACTTAACTAGGTAATACTCCTTCATTTTCAATTTCAAAATAACTCTTTAGTAATTCTATATTTCCTTCCTTAAGATGTCTTATAATAGCTTTTCTCTCCTTTTCATAGAGAATAATCTTGCTTTCTAAGATACTTATCTTATGGTTGAAATTATTTTCGTATTCTTCCAGAGCTTCAGTAATGACTTTAATCGCAGTACAATCCTTCATCACACTCTTCGTTATAATAATCCTCGCTTCCACTTATAATTCAGACAAATAAATGTTTTGAGGATATTCGTTAAATACTAGTAGAGTTACTGGACAAATCCAAACTCTATCGTTATAGTTCTTACTCTTACACAAGTAAGTAGCTCCATTCTCATCTTCTTCAATCTTAGATAGAACAATCTTAGCTACAGAAGGGTCAACCATCTGCAACCTAACAAATCTATCATCAAGAGAATCAAGAAGATCGTCAGCCCCGCCAACCATAGCTAGCTCTCCTGGGTCTCCGTCGAAATCTGACCACCAATAAAACCAGACTCCTCCCACTTTTACAAATTCAAATGTTTTTCTCATTCTGTGCTAGATTTAGAAACATATCAAACTTATATTTACTTATAAAATCATTAGTCAAAATAAAACTCCCGTTTTCTTCATGACCTAACACTGATCCATAAAAATAACTACAGTTATTCTTCTTATCGTATATCTTACGAGCTTCTTCTTCTGAATCAGCCTCAATGATATTAGAAGGCCTGCTAAAATAAATCTCTGGGCTTTCCATTAACCCACCACATCTGGTACATACTAAATACTTCATACTTTTAAATAATTTATTAACAAAAATACCCCAACAACTTTCGCTGCTGGGGTACATAGTAACGGGATTCGAACCCGTATGAAAATCTTGTATCCTGATTACGCAATCAGACTATAAGCCTCTTGCAGTAATTTAATAGTTGGAGTCTTATGATTATCTACAACAATTATCTTGTAAATGTTCAAAAACTCATTGTAAGTCAATGAAGTACAAGTTAAGAAAATCTGGACATCCTCATTTATAGAACCATTACTTAGTCCTAGGTCTACTTTTACCATGCTAGGCAATGTTCCAATCTGAGAAATATCCCAAGTTGATTTAGCTCTTCTTAATACTTCTCTCTGCTTTGCAGTAAGATTTTTCTCCTTCAATCTGGATTCAATAATATTTCCATCAAATTCTAAGGAATTTGCATCTGGATTTGTATTATTTAAAGCCAGTTGAATCTTTTGTACAGCAGAATCTTTCGGTTTTGGTGCAGAAGTAACAGACTCTTTAAGTCCTTTCATTATTTGCAATGATGGAATAAAATCCTTGATTTGGTTAGCGTTCCAAACTAGAAATTTTCCAGGACTATCTTTAGTAGTCACTATATACTTAGTTCCTCCATTATAAGGAACAAGAACGTGCAAATCTGCATCACTATTTTTACTCCAATGGTCTGATACTCGTATTTTTACATTACCTATAACAAAATAACGAGAAACAGTGGTTTCAGCTTCGATAATCTCGGAAGCTGTCGCTAATAAATACTTTTCTAATCTAGTCATAAATTTAATCTAATTGATAATAGATCCCCCACTCGGATTCGAACCGAGGTCACAAGATTACAAATCTAGTGTTCTGGCCAACTAAACTACAGGGGAATATAGCGGAGATTTCCACTATTTACTAATTCTAACCTCTTATTTACAATGTTAGTTGGGAAGGGCAGAGTTGAACTGCCGTCTAGAAATTATCAGTTTCTTGTTCTAACCGTTAAACTACATCCCAATCGGTTGAGCTATAGCCCTGTCATGTGGACCTAACGGGAGTTTTATTTGTATTTCCATACATAACCTCCGCAGGATTTTGCTTTTCCTACACAACAATCAATTATATGATTACTAGCAGAGTGTCTACTCTTTGATTTTCCTACTTCAACTAGCCAATCTGCGGCTTTCAGAGAACCAGGAAATTCCTAAATTTTGTTTCCAGCTTTATCATACTGAACAACAATTCTACATTCACGTGCCTATTTATTAGCTCTTCCATCTATTCCGTGAGCTTTTAACACTAAGTACACAGTTTCCACTGAACAACCAATCTTTTCTGATACCTCTTTACATAAATACCCTAAGTTATATAATTCAATAATTTCCTTGTAGTCATACAATATCTTCCCATCACCGCCTTTAGTGGCATTATATCCATCTTTATAAGACTACAGTTTGTTTATCCAATATATTTCTCTATCTGATAGGGAGTTATCATCTGCTTCCTCTAGGCACTCAACTATGAAATTCTCAACCCCGTACTTATTCATGGCATCGTACAATGGTCTCTTTTCACATCTTTCCTTCTAACTATCTTGACAATGTTCTCTAAAACGCGCTTGTGGGTTTTGCGTAGTCTTTCCTACATAGCGCTTATTGTTAATCAAGTTTGTAATACAATAAATATATCCCATAATTTTCTTTTTTTTTATTAAACATTTAGTTTTAATCCAGAGTTCACCACGTGGAGGTAGTTTAATACGAACTCCTGGACCTAACGGGAGTCGAACCCGTGTCCAAACAACCCTTATTACAAGGATAACGTGCGTCTCATTTTTATTACATCAGCTAGTGAGTTCTAGCATTTAGATAGTTTTACTAGATTTACTCTAAACTACACTATCGAGTTTTAGAAACTAGTTTACAAACCACCAAACTGGGCTGACCGAAGTCAACTCTCCACCACCTACTTTTTAACGCTAAAATAGGAAAACGAGTGTTTGTGGTGAGTCAACCACGCAGGCACACATCCCTTCTGTTTAAAGACAACGGAGATTCAGTCTTACTAACTCTTAGAGTGTTCTGATTAAAGATATACCACGGATTACCGTCCGCACGCCATTAGCGATATACCTAACCTCTTCTGTTTCTAGGTCTCTCCAGTAACCCGACTTGATTAATAGTGTCTATTAATAAGCCAGCAGCTTAGGCTGCCATTCTTACAGGTGCAATTTCTGCAGTTATTTGTTTTCGTCGTTTAGAGAGATTGCGCTCTACACGTCCTTATAATTTGTAATCGCCTGTCAAATCCAAGTAGGCCCATATAAATAAAATAATTACTAGGTTCGTGTCTTTTTCACTGATTCCGTCACATTGAGGCTACCAACGTGTGTCCCTGGGCATTACTGTTTTCTTCAGCCAACTATGTAATTATTCTATTAGAGTTTACACTGTTTAAGTATTTCTTTAGTTATTATTCCATCACTAGCAAGAGAATTTAATTTCTCTAAATCAAATTCACTAGGTTGGAACTTGAATTGAATCCAAGTTGGCTCGCTTGGTCTATAATCTAACCAAGATTCGCAGTCATCAGTTCCAAGAACTTCTCGTACCATAGCTAAAATGCGTTCGCCAGCAGCTTTAGTTTTTACGAATCCAGATAAATCGTAACCAACACCCCTAGAACTCCAATATTCTCCTTCTTCTGGTCTAACATCTTTAGGCTCCCAATGCCAAGGAGGAATACCTTTTCTAGGATGGTCTATTCTTATAGCTTCTTCCTTTACCCATTCAGAGTTTGGGTCAGACGGATTCTCTGGATAAGCTCCATACAAACACTTCATAGTAGGATTATCGCTCCTTACCTCAAAATGTATACCACAGTGCCTACAAGTACCAGAAGTTAAACCTCCTCCAGATACACAACTACCTTTAATGGCATCACAACCACAGTTGGGACAACCCCATTTTAGGTATTCGTCATAAAGTATTGATAACATTATTTATTGAGTTTAAATTCCACTTCTTTTAGAACAACATACATTTTACCATCCTCTTTCTGTTCAACACAATTATTAGCTTGTAAAAAACTAATTATAAACTCCATAGGAATATGGTAACTATCAGTAACGAGCATACCACCATCAATATGATAGCGTTCTTTTCTTTCTAATCTAGTGGGATTACCGTTTATAGTAATCTCACCAGAACATTCATTGTCCTTATCTGGTTTTATCCCTTTTATATAAATAGAACATCCAGAATCAGCTAGATAAACTTGTTGTATTACACTCATAACTTAGGAACATCAGAACGATTATCATGATAACCTTCGTCTCCAACAAGTTGAGCCAGACAACCATGCATATAAGGAACAAGCTCAGGTTTCTCCTTATAACACCTGTATAGCATCCAACTCATGCTCATAGAGTTTCCACTATGACCATTATCAAAGTACGGAAGTTTGTCTTTGATAGCCTCAATCAGCTCAAATAAGCTAGGATATTTCTCATAGAAGGCTTTACATTCCTCCAGACTCATTTCTTTGAAAAACTCAGAGAATGATAGGGCTTGCTTTATACAAGCCATTTCATAATCAAATAGGTCATTTTCTTCAAATGTACCATCACCAGCTTCAATGAATAAACGATTGAAACGTTCAATTCTCTCCTGAAATTCTTTCGGAAGAGATTCCTTTGTAAGATTCTTGAAATCCATAATCTAATTTTAATTGTTAAAAATAACTTAGTAGCGGGAGTCGGATTCGAACCGACGACCTTCAGGTTATGAGCCTGACTAGCTACCTCTGCTATCATCCCGCGATATTACAAATGCTTTTTAATTAGTTTACAATGATTATACTCTCCTCCCCATCTAATAGGAAACTCTTTTTCCTTAGCCTCTTTATACTTTTCTGCCTGTTTCTTGTCTAAGAAGATTTGGCAATCAGTTTCATAATTTTGAGGAGCATTAGCTGGGTGATAATTTACTACAACTACATATACTTTCATAATTTTTTAAATAAAGTTTGTGGACACGCAGGGACTCGAACCCTATCTTCCGGTGTGCAAAACCAGCGCTCTAGCCATTTGAGCTAACGGCCCATTTTTGGGATTTTCTTTTTAATTGGTGACATACCCATAAATTTCCACTGTTAAGATTCCACAACTTAACAACACCAGATAAGTTTTTTTGTTTGAATCATGTTCTAGTAGCATAAGTCCGCAACCATGCTACTCTCTCAGTTCATCGACTATCGTGTCAGAAAAGGTCTTTATGATTTCGCAGGGACTGGCTTCAACTAATTTTGTGAACAAAATCTAAACCCCGAATGGATTTTACCTTGCCAGGTCAGGATTTTAATAGCTGGGGCACATGGACTCGAACCATGATTCTTTGATTAACAGTCAAAAGTTCTGACCTTTGAACTATACCCCAATAGTTAATTTTCTCCATAGGTGTAGATAAGTACCCCTTTGGTACTTACCTTTTAGTAGTATCTTTACTCTAGACCTCTGTAGGGAGGTGGAATAGTTCCAGAAACTAACCATGTATAGCTCTTAGAACTCTGTTCAAAATACCACTTAGCAGCTTTCTTCACAACATTAATTACTTTCTTCATAACATCAAAGTTTAAAATTGTTAATAATTAATCTAATTCAGAGCCACAAAAGGAGTTTTGTTGCGAAGACAAGATTCGAACTTGTGACCTTTTGGTTATGAGCCAAACGAGATAGACCAGACTTCTCCACTTCGCGATATTATTGGCAATTCTTTTACATCTATCTACCATAAAGATGTCATATTCTTAAATTTAAAATTAGAATCCGTGGAGGGACTCGAACCCTCATTGAAGATTTCTCTTTTCAGTTTTGCAGACTGATGGCTAAACCAGTTCACCCACACGGACATCAGAGCAGTGTAACAGAATCGAACTGTCACCCTCTGGTTGGAAGCCAGATATACTAACCATTATACGAACACTGCATAAGGAGAGTTATACGATACTCTCCTAAACGCTATCTTAAGATAGTAATTCCTGTGCCTCAATCTCGTCGATTATCTTAGTAACCGCAATCTTGAACGGATTTCCCTTAGTTTTGTCAAACAGATGTACATCACGTACCTCGTCAACCTTGTCAGGAACATTCACCTTTCTTTTCCCTCTCTCTATGGTCTTCCAAGTGATGACTTCGCACCGTTTCACGTCATAAACGCTATCGTTGCGGTCTACATAGACCCTGAAGAAGTTCTTCTTATGCTTCACAATCTCAACTCTTTTAAAGTTTTTGATGTTAGCATGAAATTTCAAATCGCATTTTCCATTAGGTAAGAAAATCAATTCTGCCATAATGATACTCCGCATAGTCGGAGATTCAAAGTTAAACTATGTTAATTCCAGTCTTTCGTCTGGCACTCCACCTCGTTTTAACCAATAGCTACTGTTCTTCACTACTTGAGCTAAGCTCTAAACTGGGATAAAGGTATTATTCTATATACATAAATGGTTTTCCAAATTCTTGCCTGAAAGACTCAAGCCAGCCTTCCATTTCCTCATCACTATCAAAATAGATAGACTCATCATGTCTCTCAGAGAACTCTAGAATAATATGCGGCTTCTGGTATACTATTCCATCCTTGTAGAAGGACGTTCTCTTACTAATTGATTCGAGCATCCCTTTCTCAGAGTAAGTCCCAAAGCATGGGTCTAGAAGATACCAATAATCAATATGCCTTTTCCAGAATAAAAATTTGGTATCCGCTATTCTATGCTTCCATTCTGGATGTTTTCTAGTTTTAAAAACTAGTATCCTCTTTATTAAATTTCCATTAATATATTTATCCATAATTAATCCCAATATTCTGGACAATCATCTGTCGTTAATAATCCTTTCTCGCATAGACCTCCATCATAGAATATACATGATGAGCATGAAAGATTGTCCCTGGACTCATATTCCTGAATACCTTCCTGGATATCTTTCTTAGCCTTATATCTATCTTTTCTATTCTCTTTCTTATATTCGTACTGCATCATCTTACTTCTGTAGGGAGAAGTGCAATTCTTAAGCATTTTGGCATACTTGGAATCATTAAGAAAATCCGTAATTGATTCACAAATTCTCAGTGCTCTATTTCTGAAAATAGGAACATTATACTGAACACTGGCTTTAATTCCGTTTACCGGGATATAGAACTTCCCGCAAGAGTTATAAACTTTTTTAGCTCTAGAAATCCACTTTCTTTTAGAAAGCTCTCTTCTTAATTTTCTGTCCATAGGCAAATAAATTAGTGTAGAATCTGGAGTGGGATTCGAACCCACGAAACACGGTTTTGCAGACCGTTCCCTTAGACCACTCAGGCATCCAGACATAAAGGGGAGACTAGCTCCCCAGTTTTTAAAGTACCAAAGAATCGTATCTTCCTGTACGATACAGAGATGGTTTACTGTTAGGATCTTTAATCCACCAGTAGTTAATTTCGCCACCGTCCTTAGTAACAATAACATTCAACTTCTTGTCAATAGCGATAATCTCGTCATTGTAGAAGTCGTCTCCCACCTTAAGATTGCTGAACTTGGTAGAAGAGTAGATAAAGTTATACGACAGGTTGTGGAAGTTATGGCGACGATACTCATAGTATTCGTTGAGAGCTTTTCTTTCCTCCATAGTACAGTTATCCTCATCGTTAACAATAGGCTTAGGTATAGGATTATTAAATCTCTCAACAGCCTTGGAGAAGTTCTCAATAGAGAACTTATTCTTGTCTTGCTCAATTTCTCCAGTGTAAGCATAACCTCTGATACAAGAATACTCATACTCATTAGTTACTACATTGAAGAAACTCTTAGCCTTTCTCAAACCTTCAATTCCATGAATGTTAACTTCATTAACTATAGTTTTGAGAATATCAATAGTTGATATGGTCAAAGAATCAATGAAGTCAAGCAAATCTTGACGTGCTTCTGGAACTTCCAAGGCATCGTCTAGATATTCGTTTACAACCTTCAAATCAAGATTTTCAAACTTCTTGACGTAGCGGATTCTAGACGGACGTCCTACCATATTCTCGTTGATAGACATTGCATTAGTAGTCAACAAGAATACCTTACGATACTTAGAGTTATAAACTCCATCCATAATTTGGAGGATTGTAGAATCCGATTCGCTGAAGTTCTTTTCAAACTCGTCTAGGAAGAGAACACAGTCTCCCTCAATGCCAGAGAGAAACTCAATCATAGATTGATTATGGTCTCCCATATCCTTTACGATAATAACAGGAAGGTTCAACTTATTAGCTAATTCTTTAGCTGTGACAGTCTTTCCAGTACCTTTTGTACCAGTAAGCATGATTCCTAAGTTTCCTTCCGTGTTACTATAAGTTTTGATTACATGGTCTATGAAATCTTCCTGCAGTCCATACATCTTGTACGGAAATACGAACTTGTCTGCATACTTATCCAGGTGATAACCTGTCATTGTCAGACTAATACTGTAAATACCAACCGGAAGAGATTCCGAAACCTTGTAACCTGAGCCTACTTGGGTGTATGTAGACCCAGAACACATCCAAACTTTGTTCATTTCTTTATTTTTAATTGTTATTTAATATGAATGTTTCAGAACATTCAGTTAATTAAAGTTCTCCACTGTCTTTGATAAGTTCTTTAGCCTTATCCATTCCAGCTTCGTAAGCCTCCACAACATACTGTATAGCAGTTTTTGAATCAATTTGACCCATGGAATTGCCATTGTCTACCATTTCCTGAATAATTTCACTTAACTCTTTCATATTACTTAATAAATAAAAGTTGTAGGGTAGGAGGGACTCGAACCCTCACACATTTCTGTACTAGATCCTAAGTCTAGCGCGTCTACCAATTCCGCCACAACCCCATTGTTATTCTTTCCTCTTTATCTTCACTTTAGTTGGTTTTAACATTCCTAAATTATTTCCAGATGGAGTCAAGAAATCAATCTTATTATAATGCCTCTTGTGCATCTTATCCATTACTACCCATTTACCTTCAAGCTTAGGGTTATTAGAGATTACTATAATAGTATCTCCATAATCATAATGCTTTAATAAGTTGTGTGATAGCGCCACCCATCTTAACTTACCAGCATTTAGTTTCTTAACACTAATTCTATTCCCACTAGCTGTAATCCATGATAAACCATGTTTTGGTCCTGCATGATAATACGTTGCTGTAGCATTATGCTGACCATATAATGATAGTGGGATAAACATTAGAATTAATAATAAATGTTTCATAAGCGATAGTTTTGATATGTGGACCTAGAGGGCTTTGACCCCCCCCCGACCTCCTGATTATGAGTCTTTCTTTCTTATTCCTTGAATAACTCTGCGAGTTAATCCAAAATGCTGAGCAACTTTCTCCCAATTCTTAAGTATTTCGTACTGCTCATTTACTTCTTCTAGAGAAGGATAATGTTTATCAGCATCTCTGCATTCCTTAGAACAGTATATCTTACCCTTAGATTTAGGAAATCTTTTGCCGCATACTGGGCATACAGACCCAGTCATATTTTCAAAAGACGTCTTATCTTTAGCTTCAGTATTAACTAAATCTTCAACTTCGTCCATTCCCAAGTGAGGGTTATGTACTTCTCTATGACAATTAGCGCATAGAAGTTGACATTTATCTGCTTCCTCTTTAAGCCTTTCTAGACTTGTATTAGATAAATGTCTCATATCTAACTGAAACTCTTTCTCATCTGGATTGATATGGTGAAATTCTAGAACAGCTATGTTTCTATCATAGCCGCATAGTTCACATTTACCACCACGAGATTTTACTAGCTCTAATTTGCGCTTTAAACCTCTTAACTTCTGTGTATTATAATCATTGTAATTCATATACAAATATATATGAAAATAATCATAATACCAAATGTTTTGGTGCAAAACTAAAAATTCAATCCAGAAGTTGTAGGGACGGTGGGGCTTGAACCCACGTGCGACCGACTACCCTTTCTACAAGGTATAAGCTTGAGGGGATACGTCCCTATCTGACTCATAATTAGCTGCTCTAACCGACTGAGCTACAGGCCCTAAATAGGTTTCTTATTCTCTTTCTAATAAATCCTCTTCATAAACGTATTCTACCAATAATTCATCATTTCCAAATACCATTATTTGTAGTACTACAAGTTTACGTGTAGAGTTTTTAGCTAACCTAGGAGAATCAGAGAGTACACACTCAGACATTGGAGACCTAGCATGAAATCTAACAAAATTACTTCTAGGATGAGATTTCTGAATTATTCCGGTACTAGGTGCATTAAGAGATACCTTACTTGTAATATCTCCAATATTAAAAGAAGTTACGTTAAGCATAAGCACTTATTGATTGACACTTAAATATTACAGTTTTACCAATGATATTGTCAGGCTTTATATTGAACCTAACGAACTCTTGGATTAGTTTCTCCATGTCCTCCTCAGAATATGTTTCTCCAATAACTCTCATATTATCTAGAGAAGTTTGGAAGTTCTTCAGTAGCTCTGTAAGTAAACAGCTATTAATTATTACTTTCATTTTACTATGATTTGCTCTTCAGGTTTTAACTTAGCTGGAGCATCAGAATGTAATTTACCACATCTTACACACCAACAAACTCCAAATGAATTTTCTCTCACTTTACATCTGCCTTTCTCACAGATTTTAACTACTTTTCTATAATTCTTCTTATCCATAATTATATAATTTAGAAATACAGCCTTACTACCCTTATGTTCCTAGTTATTCTTTAGCTAGCTTTAGATTATTACTAGGTAATACCTCAACGGATTTATTCAGCTGACTTTACCGCCTCTTGGTATGCAAGGCTAGGTCCCCCTAGCGAAGCTGTATTTAGTTGGGCTACCAGGACTCGAACCTGGACTCTCAGAACCAAAATCTGATGTGACTACCATTACACCATAGCCCAGTTTAACTTAACTATTCTCTCGAACCGTTAAGCCCATATTTACCATGAAAAACACACAATGCGTGGGACGAGGCAGGATCGAACTGTCGCTAACGTCCTGGATTTTCAGTCCAGCGCTCTACCTACTGAGCTATCGCCCCATATAATTAGATACTCAAATCTAATATATTTTTGTTCCACCAGTTAGTTAAATCTTGTAAAGAAAACTTAAACTCTTCTTCAAATCTCTCTACTGGAACTGTCTCATCTCCTATTTCTATCGCCCATCTCCAGCAAGCTTCTGTTTCAGCTACGTCAATAGGCTCTTCCATTAACCAAGTATCATCCATAAGTAAGTCAAGAAATGACTTGTGGAGAGACTTAAATATTTCAATTCTTTCTTCCATAGTATGTTTTATTAAGCGGAGGCAGCTGGATTCGAACCTAGGAATAATAGTTTTGGAGACTATCCTCTTAAACCACTTGAGTACGGACGTATTTGCGGAAGGACAGGGATTCGAACCCTGGGGACGTGTTACCGCCCTACGGTTTTCAGGACCGTTGCAATAAACCTGACTCTGCCACCCTTCCAAAAGCTAGTCTTATGACTAGCCAAAAATCATACCAAGAAGCAATATTACACAGAGTATAGCTAGAATACACCAGCCTATAGCCTGGATTGCTCCTCAGCCAAATATACAAATCATTGAAGATATAAAGAATACAGCTCCTCCTACTACACTTGTCCAACCTCCAGCATCTTCATCGTTTTTGGATAGTTTACCTCTACCAGTTAGTAGCATAAATACTGATATTCCTAATAGTATGGTGCCTACTACAATTCCGGCTATCTCCTTATAGAGGAGTTTCCACACTACGATAGTTATTGCTGTTTGTCCTAGGTTGGATTCTGCTATTCTTATGGCTGAATCTTCAACTGCTTTTAAGGTTTCATTGACTGCTACGCCAATTTCCTTACCAAGATTTGCATACTCAGAAACTTCCTTGATTTCACCCTTTATAGCTTTCTCTGTTGTTATCTTCTCAATTTGAGTTCTAGTTTCACCAGGCAACTTATCATAGTCTTCTTGTGATATAGTTATCTGAGAAAAAGCTGCTACGCTCATCCAGAGCATAGCAAGCATAAGTACAAGGAACTTTTTCATTAGTCAAGCCATTCAAATTCTTTACCTTCAAAATGTCTTGCAAAACAAGCATCAAACACTAGCTTTCCAAACTGAGTTGACACATATTTTGCAATCTCTTCAGATTTACACGCAAGCATCCCGACATCGGAACCGGCAAAGCCGACGCCATCGCTAGAAATGAAAAAGCCGAGACCCGCACCGCCGCCACCATACGCGTAGCCGCCCACCAACGCGAATTTCTCGCCCTGATAACGGAAGTGTCCAATGACCTCTGCATCTTTCGGCACTGATTTCATTCTAAAGAACCGAACCCAAGGATACCATACAGTTCCAGTCAGCAGATTGAACTTGTGCTTTTCGTTCAGCGCATCCAGAATTGTTTGCAACTTAGCTAGAGAATTTACGGATTCATTATAGCTAACCGCATCTCTAACGACATATCCAAGATAGTCTCTAGCGTCCTCATAGGTCTTTATTTGTCCCATAATATTCTCTGGAACAATTTCAACATTGCCTGTTTTGGCATTGTAGATAGGCTTGTAGCCATCTGGACATTCAATTTCAATAGTTCTTTTCATTTGTTATAATATTTAATAAAACATGGTTTGGGTGTTATAGCGGATTCGAACCGCTGACCTCTACAGCCACAATGTAGCGTTCTGACCAACTGAACTAATAACACCATCAAATTATTCGAATAGCGGCAACAACTTATTTCCTAGTATCTTCACCGCTTTCTGTACATCAGCTACGGTTCTAAAATAAACAACACCTGGATATTTTACGTTTTGATGCATAACGACGTACACTCCTTTTATATCAGTTTCCGTCTTTCCAGATAGAGAAGAACCCCTTCCAAGGAAATAACCGCTGTTACTCTCTGTTTTATTCCAACCATTGTTTAAGTAATTAGCTACTATTTGTAGACAAATTAGAGACTTAGTTTGCTCTGATATCCCTAAAGGTAAAAATAGCACATCCCAATCCTTTTCAGATTCTAATATTTCTCCAAGAGAAGGGACTAGGACTTCTTCACTAAATGCGGTAAGAGCCAACTTTTTCAAGTCTTCATTGTCACTCTCATACCATTTACGTGCCTGTTCTAAAGTTATTTCAAGGCAAGCTTTTGTTTTATTCATTTTATTCATTTTATTTATTAGTTTTTAATGGACACCAATCTGGAATTAATACCCTTTCGTAAGGTCTTAACATTCCTTCAATTAGTTTATTCTCAGACTCCTTACAGAGCGCTTTCTCGTCGTCATCATTGAACCAGTCATTAGGATCTGGGTCAGGAACAATTAAGCAGTGCGGACATTCTCTACACTGCTTAATTTCTTTTTGAAATACTACACTAGTACCAGATTTCTGGTAAGTATCCTTCTCCGTACTCATAATTTGTCATTTTGTAATTTCTTTAAATTCGTTTATAACTGTTTTTATAAATGGTTTAATACCAAATAATAGTATTACAATAACAAATATAGTATTTATTACTGGTAATGCCATTATTGCGAGTCTTCTAACTGTAACAAATCGTTCATTTACTGCCATATAAAGGCCAACTATGTACGTGCTTATTATGTATATAAATGCTGAATATACAAATATCATCATAATATATTGAAATTAGTGTGGGATTGGGAGGACTCGAACCTCCAGTCTCAAAAGAGAGCAGATTTACAGTCTGCGCGGCTACCAATTACCGGTTACAATCCCAATTACGGACTCATTTTGTTAAGACAGAGATTCCGAAAGCCAACTGCTGCGTTTCATTCGCAAAGAGACTGATAGTAGTCTATCCAATAGTCTGCTTCCATATCTTCAAAAATCTCTTTAAGCTCTTCGTCAGATAATCCTTCGTACTTATCTTCCATATAAATAACGTAAAAAATAAATAACTAAAATCTTCTTTAATTTTATTAAGAAAGGACTGTTCATTATAGTATTCCCACAATAGATTATACTCATTATCATCTAAGTTAGAACAATATAGAATATAATTATTTAATTCTTTCATAATTTTCTCCTATTAAATAGATTAAAGTAACTTGCTGAATAAATATCACATAATGCCTTATACTTTTTAGGAACTGGGTAGTTAAAGTCATCAAAAGCAGATTCTTTAATAAATCCGTCTTTGAGAGCCATACTAGCAGTAGTAAAAGCAATGTTACATTTGTTCTTTTGTGCCCATGACATAATATCAGCCATTTTGGAATTAAAGTACTCTTTGTCGTTTTCAAGTAGTAAATAGATTTCTACTCTACAAATAGCAGGATTATTAAATCCTTGTTTTCCCTGTCTTAATTCTATCTTAGACACGAAATTTAAGTCTAACAAATCAGCTATTCTTTCCTTTGCGATAATTCTTGAAATTCTTATCATCTTCGTGAAAATAAGTAAACCCTATAGTAGCTATTATAGCTATTTCTAGAGTAATAAATACTAAAAATCCTATTAACATATTCATTAAATTTGTGGGAGTGGAAGGATTCGAACCTTCTAAGCCATAGGCACTTGATTTACAGTCAAGCCCAACTCTCCAACGTTGGCGCACTCCCATACAATTAACAGATTTGTTCTAATTAACATAACTACTACAATTCTTCCTCTTGGCACCCCAAGTCCTCTAGTAGCTAATAGCCGCACTAGTGCGTGGTAACAATTTTAAGGGAACTCACCTCTGTTAATTGGAGTAATCAGGGATTCATCTACGTAGGCACCCAATAGACATTATCTATTCTACTAGTGAATGGTGATTACTTCGTCTGGATAGTGTTATTCATCTCTGAATTTCCACTTATATTTATAAGCTGATCTAGTTTTACCCTTACAACAGTCAGTTATTTTAGAATAACCAGTATTATTTTTAGCAAAACCATGATCACATAACCAATTCATTGCTTCTGTAACACTATAAAACGTTTGAACATAATTATTAGCTAAATCATATTGTATTACTGCCTAAGAATTAGTTCTTTTTAGTTTTACTCCGTTTGCTCTTAATACCTTATATACAGTATCTCTGCAACATCCCATTTTATCAGAAATCTGTTGACTGTCATAGCCTAAATTAGCTAACTCTATTATCTCTTTGTAATCATACAGTATTTTTCCATCTCCTCCAGATGTAGCATTATAACCATTATTTCCAAATGTCTCCAGCTCTTTTATCCAATAGATTTCTCTTTCAGATAGAAGATTCTCATCTTTAACTTGTTCTAATTCCTCTATTATAAAGTTTTCAATACCATACTTATTCATAGCATCGTATAAAGGACGCTTCTCACATCTTTCTCTCTAGGAATCAACACAATGTTCTCGGAAGCGTTCCTTTAAAGATGAGGTAGTTTTACCTACATAACGCTTTCCATTAATTAGATTTGTAATACAATAAATATAACTCATGTTCTTTTAATTTTTTGTAGATTATTAGCATTACCCAAAGCACACCACGTGGAGGTTATCTACTTGTGCTTCTCTGGATAGTGTGGCTCGAACACACGACCTCTGCATCCCAAATGCAGCGTTCTACCTACTGAACTATATCCAGGTGTAAGTATGTGTTTCACAACAAATACTCACTACGTAAGAAAAAGAAAAAGAAAATTCAATCTTTAGCAAAATTTTAAGTGTTTATAATAGTTCTCCCTAAGAGAGTCGAACTCTTGTCTTCTGATTAAAAGTCAGAAGCTCTACCGTTGAGCTAAGGGAGAATAACTGTCTTCCCTCCCAGATTCGAACCGGGATTGGAGGCTTAGAAGGCCACTGTTCTATCCATTGAACTAAGGGAAGTAATAGTCTACTATTATACACAGCAGACTATCAAGATTGTAGTTAATAATTGTTAAATCTTCTCTTCGGAAATAAGAGCATTACCGCACGTTATTCTGTCAGCATCTTCTTCTTTAGACGGAACAAATACGATAACATCCCAACCTTCTTCAAGTAAAGGCTGTTCGAATTGACGATAAACATTATAATCAGAGTAGCCAGTTACTTCAAAACCATTCTCAACTGCAGATGCAGTTTCATGAATAGGAGTTATTTTCACAATAAACTTCTCTTTATCGAAAAGCCTAGATAACTCCTTTGCATCCAGAATAGTCTGCGCAGTAACTGGGAAGTTCAACGTATACTTTCTACCTTTCGGCGTAGGTAAACGACTAGCCATTTCTGAAATAGTAGCTAATGAATGACTTTTGTTGTCAAATAGCTCTCTTCTCTGTTCATCATCAGTAGAATTTATTGAGAATTGAAGACCTGCCTCACCTCCATAGAAGTCATTCTTGATTCCACACCAAGTTTGTATGAAGTTCTCTAGTTTTCTATTAGCTCTAGGAAGCATAGTAGAAACTACTGGATGGACAGTCTTAGCTATCAATCCACAACTCTTTACCACTTCTTTTAGAACAATCCCAAATGCTAGTACATTATCGTTCCAGGTTGGCTCTCCCATTCTTGCGAAATGCACATTGAATCTGTCAGTATTCCTAACAGTCTCATTCTTGATAATGTTTCTTATTTGCCATTCCATCTCTTCAATAGAAACGTTTCCATAGAATCCAAATTTCGGAACATCACAGAACTTGCATTTCATCGGACAACCTTTCTGGGTAGAAATGGTTGCAACCCACTTTTTACTAAGGTCAACTTCAGTATTAGCTACCTCATTAATCTCCTTAGTTAATCCTAGGAAATTAGCTTTGATATTGTTCTCCTTTCCATAGTCTCCTACGGTTAGAAATTCAAGTTTATGTTCTGCATCAACATAAATCTTTCCTGTGTGAGTAAGTATTGTCTTCATTGTTCTTCAATTGCCTTCCAAATGATAATTAATATTATGAATACTACTATATAGGTCATGGTACAATCCTCCAATCCAATCTATTCATCACTATTCTGAATTTGTTAGCTTCTGACCAGCTACGGAAAGACCTAACGATCTTCCCGTAACTGTCCAATAGATAATATTTCATACTTAACTAGCTCTCCATTGATATGAATTGTACAAAGGATTATATTACCTACAATAATCATAGTTTCCACCATAATTATCTCACCGTTTATTTCGGTGATTCTTCTCGTTATTGCCATAAACTAAATACTTTTTTTGTTAATGGATAGTTTCCCCTCCACTTTGTTGCATACTTAAATACACGAGAATCGCCTGTACGACGCCAAGTAGATCGAAATAGCGGGAATAAAATCGCCATAACGACAAGTCCAAATACTAGAACAATGAAAGTTAAACCTTTCAGTATATGTTCTAATAACCAAACGGGCAATGTGATGCCCCATCTAACAATTGCTAATAAATCTTCCATATTAGTTCTCAATTATCAGAGTGCTATGGGTTCTCAATTCCTCTTCCGAAATCGGAATTAATTCTCCAAATACTCTTATGTATTTTTGTTCTTTGATTACTAATGATGTGGTAATTTCAGTGATTACCTCGATGTTAGCATTGTGCCATCTCTTTAAATACTGAGAATGTATTCTTCTAGACAATTCGTAGTTGTCTGAAGATGCTATTCTCGCAGCTTTGAATCTTTTTCTCATTTTCTTTTTAATTCGTTAAATCTTTTTCTTGCTAATTTTCCATTCACAAATGTTTCTGTAACTGTTCTGATGCCTTCTATGTGAATGGTATACTCGAAGGCGTGGGTTCCAGTGAGAGTTATCACTCTTCCCCATGAATCTGTAAATCTTGCGCGAACAGTTGAATCGCAATGTAATCTGTTGAATTTTCTCATTTTCTTTTTCTTTTAATCCTGACTACCTATTTCTAGGTAGTTTCGTCTTAATTTTCAAAGACTCATCAGAGGATTTTATCTCCAGCAATGCTTTTCAAGCATCTTTTGAAAGATAGGAATATCAGAAACAGATGCAAAAAGTAACATACAAGACCTTACTTTAATTACATCGTTTCCAAATATCTCGTAAACAGTTTTCTCGTTATTATAGACCGCTTCTGTGATTTCAACTAACCTATCTCTCAATATAGGATGGTTGATATATTCAATAGCTTCATCACGTCCACTTATTCCATAATAACGAGACTTTTCACTCGTGCCAAGCCCCCTCATTTGAGGAAAGATAAACCAAATCCAATGTGTTTTCTTCTTCCCTGCTTTGACTTCTTCCAAGGCAGTTTGATAAGTATTCCACTTATCTTGTGCTTCAATGAATCTGTCAAGTCCAAGATACATTTTGCGAGCAAGTTGTCTTGTTTCTTCTAGAGGAAGTCCACTCTGATCTAATTGAGAGTGAGGCATAGCCAGTTGGCACCATTCTTTGAATGTAAATTTATTCATCTTTATTTAAATGTTTATAACCTAGCATTCCCATCATGGTAAGAGATAAGAATGGATTATATAGCTTTTTGGGACTAACATCATACATTCCAGATCCTCCAAATACAGATTTTACAGGAATATCTGAACCTACTATAGTAAATACTCCTTTTATAGGGTCAGAATTAAGAACCTATGTTGCATAATCGTCTGTAAGAACACCTTCAGACATATTTACAGAACGTGCTCTATCCTTGCTTAAATAAGCACCTATTGGACCTCCTGCCCAATTATTAGAAGATGGATTAGCTTTCTGCCTTTTTATAAGCCTAATCTAGTCATCCCAGTTGGGATTAATTATAGAAGGTTTAACTGGTAGTCCCCAGATTGCAAAGTCTCCGTAAGCTTTTGCTCCTCTTGGATTAGAACTGAACCATTTCTCATAATTCTGGTTATTTTTTCCAGTTTCAAAACTATGTTTATCCTTAATTCCAGACCTCATTGTGATACCATTATATAAAAGATTCTTACCTTGAGGAGAGTTTGCCTAGATATAATACATAGTTTCTATGTTGCTTAGATTCTTCCTTCCATTAGCAGTATATCTTCCATTAGGCTATCTTATCAGCTTACCAGACTTAATTAGTTCATTATAAGTTTGAACAAACTAGGGAAAAGCTTTTTTGGTGAATAAGTCTATTTCCTCTTGTGACATCTTATGTCCTGAAGCTAGTGATTGCCAATTTTCTAAAGAATAATCAAGTCCCGTTCGAAGTCTAAACTTTTCTGCTTCTTCGTTATGCTCTTTGATTACTTTCTTTTGTTGATTAGATCTGGCTTTAGCCTTAGACTTATTTTCCTCAATTCTTTTTTCTACGGCTTGAGTCTGTTTGTAAGATGATAAGCTTTGAAGTTTTCCTTCTTTATTCCTAATGTATTCAACTCCCTATGGGTCAAATATTCTTCCCTTCGTTTCTCGCCAACCTTTCTTTATTAAAACGTTTGAAAGTTTCTTTATTTGCCCTCCTGTGATTCCTGGAATAATTAAGCCTGTAGCTGCTAAACCCATACTTATATAATCTTTATCTTTTGCGGCATGAATAAAATCATGTGCGTCCTATGCTTCTCCAACTCCAGGAATAAATCCTGCTAGGAAGTCTAGTATAGGATTTTTGTCTCTAAATTCTTTTACTTTGTCTTCCATAAATATTTAATTTTTATTTATAGAATACTACACATTTGTTTGCTAAATAGCAAGTATTTTACACTACGTAGGTAGACTATTCTACCTACCGCTCTCCGCCTAAAGCCTATTTATACTCGCGAAGTCGAGTTAGAATGTTTTATATCCGTACTTTTGCAAAACTGATCTTAAATCACTTAGCGATTTCCTTCCAACACCAGGCATTTTCATGAAATCACGCCAAGAATAGTTTTCCATGAAAATGTTGAGAGAGATATAAACTTGATCATCCAACATAGCTCTAATACGGCTAGCTGTCCTAGGTTGCATTTCTGGAAGAATACTCGCCAGTGTAATGTTTCTATTTTTCCTTTCAAGTGCTGTAATCTCTGGATAAATACCTAAAGACCATAATACGGAACAAAGTAAATCAGCCTCTCTATCAGAGAGAACTTTTGTTGTTTCTAGAATTTTTATCTCTTTCATATATAACTAGTATTGCATTTTACACCTAAAACTTACTATCTCTCTGGTCTAAGACTTTCGAGGCTCTGTCCTGCCCATATATAGGCTTTTCAGAGTATTTATTCATAAGAAACTGGTGCCCTCAATGTCTTGGGAAGTTATTGAGTTTTTTATTCAGCCTAAGCTTTGTAGGCTAGGCAGGTCAAACAGCTTATTAATTCTCCAAATCCAAATTCTTGATGATCTTTTTTCAACTTTTCTGGAATCCAGTACAAAGCCTTCAACAATTGGTCTACTTGGAGGGAGTCGAGTACTATTGGACCCTCTTCTTTAAGAGCTTCTACTAGAGCTTCCATAGCCTGAAAGCTGGAGTGGTTGAAGAAATGAAGATGTCCGTTGGGCTTTCTGAAAACAACACATTCTTCGTCGGATTCTATCACTCGATCTCTGTTCTTGAGCAACATTGACAGACACGCCTCCATTCTCATTTCTAACGCCTGTATGCATACTTCTTTCCAAGCGTCAATTACATCCATAGGCGTATAGCATTTAGCTTCTACATCATTTGCCTTTTTGAATGGAATACGAAATGTTGTTGTAAACTCTGAATACTTCTTTAAGCTGTTAATTTCTACTGTGTTCATTTTTTCTATAATTTTTAGTTAAAAATACCTGTCTATTCCAGGCTGCCAACTAATTTCTGTTTTACTTCTAAATCAGTTAAAGGATGAAGAGAGCCGGGCTTACCGTTCTAGATTTCTCTTTTTAATTTTTGAGCTTTTACAAAGAGTAATAAAAGCCAGCTAGTTTTAATTCTCAGCTAGAATAGGAGTTATAAGAACACCTTCATGCCTGCAACATAAGCTCCCCATATTTCATCATAGATTTCGTTCTCTGAATCTGGGTTTTGCTCCAAGAGTCTATCTAGTAGCTCTCTCATTGCTTTAGTGTACTCCTCAATACGTTTCATTTTCTCTTTCATGGTAAATATTTTTAATTATTACTAGAACTATTAGTTTCAGCTTGAATAGCTTACTTATCTCCTAAACCACGTAAAGGTTGTTCTTATCTTAGGAGTAGAGGCACCGCTGTGCCTCACAATTGTCTCAGAACTTTCCTGTGCCTATAGCCAAATGGCTATTTTCGATTATATAGTGTATAATCTCACAATACTTTGCCTTATCTCTCGATAAGACATCTCTCCAGTATCAAGGAGCATACTGTTTGGTATAAGAGATGCTCTGCATTAGTCTCTGGGCGTACCCATTATAGTCCTTAACAGCAAATAGAGCCTACAAGTAGCTGTAGTCCTCAAATACTAAGTTCCCCACTCCGGGTTTGAACCAGAATCTCCTTCTTTAGAGGAAGGCGCAATGCATTATACTAATGGGGAAAACTCTATCTTGGCAACTAGTATAAGATAGAGAGTTATTCAACTACTTAATTCTCAGTTTCCTATACTGAAAATCAAATAGCTACGTTACTAACGTTCACTAAGAATATAGGTAGCTAATCCATATTCTTGCGACTGAGTTCGAGGTAGGAAATATACCCTTATGAGGTATCCTCTTATCAGCTAGCCTTATTAATCTAGCGGCTTATACCAGGCAACTTCTAATACAATTGCATAACATATAAAAATATGACATACATGGTCTACTGGTATGTCAGCAGTACTTTCATATATTGCTATAAGTGACCAATCTTATAGCTCAATCCTCCTTACTCATGAGATAAGTTTGCGAACTCTCATTTTCATTAATAGCAGTTATTTTCGGATATTGGGCTATCTGCGTAACCCCGCTTTTTGTTGCCTTTTTATAGGCTAATGTTAGAGTAAATAATCATTGTAGTATGAGTTATAAAACTCGTCCTACTGGCGATTTTTTGAAAACTGGAAAAAGTAGGAAAATCTGCCTTTGAGTTTGTGGAACATTCTTCTCCTTACCCATATTTTCTTTTGTGAAACTGAATTTTCAAAAGAAATGATAGTCTTTCCTATCAGCCAGACATAAAACTAAAACTACTACAAAAGTTAACTCGGTTTTTGATTTTTTTGTTTTGTTGTTGATTTCTCCGTTGACCAATGTTCCAATGATGGAGTTCATATGGGCATTTTATTTCAACTCATAATGCCTTAGAGTTGCACATCATTTTAAATCTCGTTGTGCTGCAATTAGATTCTGCCACTCTCACTTATTTATACGCGAGAGAGTCGTGTTAATCTACAAAGACAATTCTTATTACTTTTGGGATGTCTTCTTCTGACTTTTGATAAGTCATAATCCATGCTTCAGAAGTTTTACAATAAACTCTGTCCGCTTTGAGATTTAACTTTTCTCCAGTCTTTGGGTCATAGATTATTCCCCAGCTATACAAACACTTTTTCGTTCTGAACTTTTTTCTCGTGTCCATAACTACAAAGATTATTTGTATATAAAAGAAAGGGGATTTCTCCCCAATCTTTTAATCATAGTCTTCCACTACCAGCTTGTAAGTATTTTTCTTGTAGGCTTGGCGGTCAGTGGTAGCTTCGATGTCTTCCGTTACCTTTTTGTCTACCCTAAATGTTACATTGTGGTCAATGCAATAAACAAGGAAAGCGGCATTTTCCAACGGAGTTGAACCGATTGCCGGAGCATCGTCGTCGATTTCTACGCCCGCAAAGTGTTTTGCACCAATGATTGCACCTGTGTCAGTGCTAAATGTAATCGGTGTAAAGTTGCTTTGGTTTGGTTGGTTGGCATTTGCAGGCAAATCTACCTTGTTCATTGCCACCAACTTAAACTTATCGCCCTTTGACAAGCCGACAACAACTGAGCGTTCATCACCTTTCAGTCCCAATGCTGATACTACTGCCTTAGCTCTTTCTACTGCGCTTACGTTCTGGTCTTTCAATTCTTCGAGTGTCATAATCTTAAAATTTTAAAATGTTAATACTGGAAATTGATTTTTGTTTTTGTTTTAGTTTTATATCAATATACAGGGGGGGACTAAAGGGGTTGTGGACCGCCATAACAATCTCTCATATAATTTTCGGAATCTAGGTAATTTTCACCTGTATATAAATTCCGAATTTATTAAACCCCCAGGGGGCTATTTATATAAAGTACCTGTACCCATTTGCGGATAACTAAATGAAATATGTATAATATTAGAATTAGAATTTTTTAACTTTGTATTTAACTTTTCAGAAGGTATTGTTGTATATAACTAAAAAAGAGACAATTATGATTACAGACTTAGAAACATTACTAAATTAGGACGAGTTTAAGAATCTCGTTGATGCAATTAATAAGAACTAGGAGTATTATCTATCAAGTAATGGTCTAACCATTAAAGCGGAATCTACAGATGATTCTTTATTCTTATTAATATCTTATGAGAGATAGAAAGAGGAAAGCTGTCTAGCTAATGAAGAAGTAGGCAAATTCCAGAAATACTTAGAATCTTTAGATGATGATTTATTTATAGATGTCTGCGAATATCTAGGGGAATCCGAACTGAATAAAATTCAAGAATGTTTGGAAAGTGGAAAATTGGAATCAGTAAGAGCTGGAATTACTAAATTCAGAATGGCATTATCTAATGTGGTAACTATGAAAATAGAACAACTGAAAGCATATGTATGAACAAATAGCTCAAATAAGAATACTCCTTGCTAATGTAAATGCAACCATGTAGGCTTTATTTCACGAAAACGAACAGTTAAGGAAAGAACTAGAGAAATTGGCAGCGGAGAATAAATCTCTAAAAGAGAAATAAATACTGCCCTATGGTGTAATGGTCAGCACAGATGACTCTAAATCATTTAGTCTGGGTTCGAATCCTAGTAGGGCAACGCCAAAATTAATAGTTATGATAAAGTTAAATGAGAATTATGCTGTAACTCCAACAGGAGCTAAGACCCTTATTATTGAAGAGGGAGATGATTGGAATAAAGTTTGCGATAAGGTAGTTGGATGTAGATTTGATTACATATTTGTACCTCAAGAATTTGAGAATCAAGCCTGCTACTTTCTTCCACAAATAAGTATTCAAGGAAAGCAGATAGGTAAGATATGTACTTATAAAGTAGTGAAATGGAACAGTGTGCAGTCGTATTGAATGGTAATGATGTTGTCAAAGTTTCTAATTTAAAAAGAAAGTATGACAAAATAATGAGTAATCCCAATATGAAAATATTGGAAGAATGTGATAAGGAAATGCTAGATGAGAAATACAACTACTGGAATAGAACATTAAATAGAAATATAGAAGAGGAGAAAAATGAGGAAGCAAAACTTCATCATTTTAGGAATCCAAAAACAGGTTGCACTATAGCAAGTATCTATCCAGATTTAGAGGAATGTAAATCATATATAAAAGACTGGATGGATTATGTTAAACTTGACTGATAAATACAATGAACTAACTAAGCCAAATTTAAAAGAGTTATCTGAAACTATACTCCTAGCAGCAGAATCTTTAATTGAGATTGTTGCAGAAGAAGGAAAACAAAATGAACAATGGTTTCTAGATTACCTAGATGAATTAAATAGACTAAGTGTAATATACTAAAATATATGGATAAAGAATTTAAATTTGAAGTCTTTATTAACGGTCAACTAATAAATATGATAAAAGCCGGATATTTAGAAAGTACACTTAGAAGTGTTCCGGAGAATAAATCATTACTGATTGATATATGGAATGTAGTTGACAATTCAGTTAGAAATCTAATTAAAAATGGACTATATAAAGACACTACACTAGAAAAAGCAATAATTGATAATACATTTGAGGGATATGATAGACTTTAAAAAGACATTGACAAACTTACATAATGAATTTCCAGAATTTGACTTGGATACATTATTTAAAATAGTAGATGCTATAGTAGAAACTTCTACTCCTACAATAACCATCCCAAGTGGTATTAGATAGCCATCAGATAAACCTTGGTGGGAGGATGGTATAAATAGAATCACTTGTACTTATGATACAAAGTATAATGTTAAATAAAAATAGGCGAACCTAATCTCTAGGCTCGCCTATTTTGTTATATAATATAGTACCAATCAGTTCTCTCCATGACTCCCTTTTCTCTAAGCTATTTATTATCTAAATGATAATCTCCGTTTCTGAAATTCAATTCCTTTTAGAATAATCCCAATAAAAATATCCTCTCCATCCAGGAAGTAAGAGAGTACGACCTGTTGCCGCGTGTAAAGTTGCTTTGTTATAGTCCATGTTACTTTTTAAATATAAATAGTAAATATAGATATATTCTTAATACAATCTCTTTAATGCACTTAATAATGTTTTTCATCGTTTCTTAGTTTTAATAAATCCATAAGTTCCCTTCTTTAATCTAGTAGTAGGAATCCATCCATTATCTAGAATAGACCTATGTCCACTCGGTTTATGTATCTTAGCCCCATCTTCGTGTTTCCATTTAGAAGCATTTCTTTTCTTTCTAAAATTCTATATTATCTTATGTATCATAATTATTAATAATTTGTTTACATATATACAAAACTGTCTACATATCGAAATCAGATTTAATCTAATTAACAGCCATGCAGACAAGCTAGATATTTTCAGGAATATAGCCTTTTCCTGGAACAACCTAATCTATACTCACATTAGAAAACACCCTTCCCTAATTCAATTCATATGTCATAGGTATTCCTGAAATTGCACATTTTCCACCTTGCTTATCCCATAATTTAGTTAAATCCTAAAGGGAGAGTTGAAATTCAATACCTTTTGAGGAAGCTCTATTCTTGGCAGCTAATAGTCTACTATTTAATACGTATTGTAATCTTTTCTCATCAGAGTATTTATCTTTAGCTTTCTTATTTTGTATTCCTTTACATTTTGTACATCTGCTATCTCTATAATTTCTGTATATATAATGACCACTAATAGGAAAGCAATTTTCATCTTTATACTATCCACATATATGGCATCTAAGTTTGCCATCTTTCCATTCCTAGTTTACCTTATTTTCCTTTTCACATTCTTTGCATATTTCTGAATAATGTTCCTTTTTGTTAGTAACTATTCTACGAAAATAAGTTCTATTGAGGGGTAATTCTCTTCCACACTATTTGCAGTTTACTAAAGCTGATTTAAAAGGCATACATTAATTTTTAAAATTATTATATATCTAGAAACCCTCTATTGAAGGCTCAATTAAGCTTATTCCAAAAATCTTAGCAGCTCTATTTCTCTATTGATTTGCTTTATCTAGTTTCTAGTTAGATCTTCTTAAATTATTTCCAGATTGCACCCAACCCTAGAAGGCTCTTTTTCCGACCTCTCCTCTTTCTAGCATTTTCTTCTAATTTGCCAATCGAGTAGCATTTCTTGCGGCCTATATAGCTTTTGCCGATTTCCTAACTGTGTTTGCAGTCTTTAACCCTTTAATCGCAGTACCTAAGCCATAACCTAAACCAGTTAGTTGTAGGACATCCCCAACCCCACTTAAAGCCATGTTACCAAAATTTCCCCAAGAAGGATTGTCTTTAAACTATTTGTAATCTAAATAAGTTCCATATATAGGAACTAAACCTGCTGCAGCTTGCATTATCCCACCTTCCTAATGCCTCCACTTTTTACTGTTCCTAGCAAAATTAGCTCGCTTCTTCTAAAGAGGGGTAGCGTTAGGATTGTTTAGTACGTGCTTAGCGTGTTCTTGTACAGATTCTCCTGCTGCCTTGGCAGATGCTGTAAATTTGCCTCTGTTCTTCTCTTTAATGTGAATGCCCGATCCATTTTTGAAAATTGGACACCCAAATGTTGTAATTTTCTTACTGTTAGACATTTTTAATATAATGTATTATTTATTGATTTGTATCTTACAAAGAATATTAATATACTTGAAAAGTATCAAATAAATATAGATAAATGTGATAAATGATTAAATGAATTATGACTAATGGACAAAAGTAAAATTACAAAACAAAATGGGAACATAGCTTTTGAGGAAGAAGCTCATATTTATTATGATGTTACAAAGCCAGAACAGAAGTTTATATCTGTAACGACTTTAATTCATTCTTTCACCCAACCATTTGATAAGGAGTTCTGGTCAGCATATAAAGCACTAGAGAAACTCTTACCTAAAGAAGATTGGGCTATAGAAAAAAAGTCTTTGTTGAACACTAAGAAATTTGATAAAGTTCTACTTGAACTTCATAACATTACAGAAGACGAGTTTAATAAAGAGCAACAAGCTATCTTAGATGCTTGGGATTTAGAGAATAGAAACTCATGCGAGAGGGGAACTAAAATCCATGCAGATTTGGAAAACTCTTTCTATAAAAAGAAACAGAACATAGACCTTAGTAAATATCAAATAGGTGGCAAGTTCGAGTGTATAAAAGACCACAATGAATTAGACTTAGAGAATGGTGTATATCCTGAGTATTTAATATCTAGAGTATCGGATGATGGAAAGCTAAGAATAGCAGGACAGATTGACTTATTAGTTAAAAGAGGAAATAAGATAATTATAGGAGACTGGAAGACCAATAAGAAAATAGAAACTAAGAGTTTCTTCAATTCTAAAACCAAAACTTCTGTTAAGATGAAATATCCTCTAAATAATTTAGATGATGTTAATTACTGGCACTATACTTTACAATTAAGTACTTATGCTTGGATGATTCAAAAGAAAAATCCAGAGTTTGAAATAGAGGATTTGGTTTTGGTACATTTCGACCATAATGACAATATGACAGTATATCATTTGCCATATCTAAAAGATGAGGTTATAAAAATGCTAGCCTTCTATAAGAAGGAATCTATATTGGCAGAAAATAAAAGAAAACGTCAACGTATTGAATATTAATTATGACACTAGAGGAAATAGAAGAAAGATTTGAGATATGTAGACGCTGTCCAATATGTGACCAAGATAATGGATTATGTAATGGGCATTTGTATCTAAATCCAAAGAATAATGATATAAGTATAAGCCCTAAAGAAGGGTATATAAAGGGATGTGGATGTTTACTAGAGAAGAAGATTCCAAACGAAAAGAAACATTGTCCAGCAGGGAAATGGTAATCTATGGAACTCCTATATTATATAAACCAGATAAGCATTATATACTTACTGTCCAAAATATAAATAGGGAAACAAAGGAGGAAGATATGATATGGAAATGGATTAAAGCAATATTTACTAAACCTTTAACAATATTGAAAAGTATATATTTCAGTATATTCGGAATAAATCAAGATTTGACAACCAAAAGATTAAAAATTTGTGACGCTTGTTCCCATAAATTACAAACATCTGTTGGGGAAGTGTGCGATGAATGTGGTTGTATATTAGAGAATAAAACAAGAATTGAAGATGAACATTGTGATTTATGTAAATGGTAAAATGAATTATGGAAACTTTAAGAACAGAATTAAACAGTAACGAAAAACTAGCACTATCATTAACTGGAATGGAAGGTACGGGAGAACATTTTATTTTAAATGGAGAAGCTGCAGACCAAACATTATTAAGAGAAAAACAAGAGAAGTTTAATACCTCAGTAGATGAGTTAGAAGATAAATTCTCTAAACATAATCAGGCACTAGAGGATTACGCTAAATCATTATCTAACGATATGAATGGAGTTGAAATTATGCCGATGTATGGGTATGCATTAATTAAACCCTTTGAACAAAACCCATTCCAAAAAATAAAAACTACTAAAAGCGGTCTTATTACTGATTTAGGTGGATTTACTCCTACTTATAAATCTAATGAGACTGGAGAAATTGAAGAAGAACAACAATTTATTAAGGTAGGAACTGTGATAGAAGTAGGACATAAGTGTGAGTTCTTGAAGCCTGGAGATATTGTATTTTATACAATAGCTAGTGAATGTATGGTTCCATTCTATAAACTAGGATTTGTAGTAGTTAATGAGAATAGAATCATGGCTGTAGTTAATGAGAAACTAACTGAAAGAAGAGACGAATTGAAGCATGGAAACAATTGATGAAAAAGTTTATTTTAAGCCTGGGGATTGTGTTACTTTACGGTAGTGTAAAGTAATGCACTCTCCAGTTATGCTTGTTCTAAGAAGAGAAGCAGCTTTATTTAAAGATAACAAAGGATTGCGAGGACTAAGATGTAGATGGTTTACTGATTCTGGATTAATGCAGGAAGCAGTATTTAATACAAAGGATTTAATTAAAGTAGAAGAGTAATGGCTAATTAGGAAGAATTACAGAAGGCATTCATGGCATACTTGATACAAGATGCCCAAGCACAAGGAATACAATTACAATCAGAGCAAGATTTATAGGCTTACGCTGAATAGCTTGGAGAAGATGGAATTAAAGCCAAGTATCAAGAATTTATGTAGAAGATGCAAGGCGGAGTTATGGCTAGACTTGGAGCTAAACTAGAATACTATAAAAAATTAAAAGGAGTATGCCCAGAAGGAGAGGAACTTGTTTATTTTAAACAGGGAGGAAGAATCTGCAAAGCTTGCCAAAAAGCATAGAAAGGAACTAAGGTTACTAAGAAAGCTAATGAAGTTGACAAGTTCAAAGCTGGAAGAGCTTAGTATAAAAAGGATATGAAATCTGCAAAGGATGAAGCATCTAGGGATTCTGTGTCCATTAATAAATATAATGACTAGGAGGTCATGGCAAATAGAGGACACAGGGGAAACTTTAAAAATGGAAAATGGGTTCCAGATAGAACAAAGTATGCTAAGAAGGATGCTTGTGGTTCTAAAATGAAAGTAAGTAAATGCGGTTCTAAAATGAAATAAAAAGATTAAAGATGTTAATGTTAATGATTGATGAGTATGAATGTATTTAATTATAACACTTTAACTAAATAGTTAGAAATAAATGAACCAGAGCTTCTTCTAGTTAAAGAGTTTAAGGCTTTGATACAGAGAGATAAATCTGTTGACAAGGAACGAGTAACTAGAGAATTATCTTACATTTATCTAGCTATTGATTGGAAGAGTCCCTATAGCCAATATTCAGAACATGAAAGACATGATGAAGCTATTAGTGACTCTGGACTATCTGAATCCGAATTTAATGACCCGTTATTCAGGGAAGCCTGTAGAAAATACCGAGCATTGTAGGATTCTAACAAATCAATAAAACTTCTAGAAGCAGCTAAAAGAGCAGCTGACTAGTTTATTGATTATTTTGATACTATAGTAGATTTAAATGAACGTGATAATAATGGCAAACCCGTCTTTCAAGCTGAAAAGGTAATGAAAGAAATGGCTACTCTTCATAAAGTTCATGAAGAATTAGTAACACTAGAAGAGCAGGTTAAGAAAGAGCTTACAGAACAATCTACTGTAAGAGGTGGAGCTACAGACGGCTTTGACCCAGGAGACTTTTAATTATGCCTAGAAAGAAAAAAATATTACCTGAAGAAATCTAGAATATAGTAGATTAGGTAAGAGAGAAAGAACAAAAAGAGGATGCCAAAGAAGCTAGAGAACTAGTATAGAAGATAAGAGAGGAAAGGGGCAAAAATGCTGATTATTGGGATGTAAAGAGAGGAGATAAGATAGAGGTATTTGACCCTACTTTATCTTATGAAATAACTGGATATAGACCAATAGATGAAACACACGGTCTTGACTTCGACCCAGATTGGTTTACTGAGACCAGAGAAGTGTATAGAAAAACTGGAAAGTATTGTCCATATCTAAAAGATAGTAAGAGATATAATGAGTTTTGGAAGGAATAGTATAGAAGATGTAAATACGGAATGACTGTTAATGGTTATACAATTACTGGAGATAACTATTTCTTCCTAAACTTCTACTAGCTTCCTATTATTGATGATAACAAGGCATCTGGAGAAGGAACAAGTAGTGACTTTCCTATATTTTTCGCATCTCATTATATGTTCTTTCATTATCTATAGATGGCTAGAGTTCTGCATAAACACGCAGCTCTTATGAAAGCTCGTTCTATTGGATTCTCTGAAATAAATGCATCCTTATCTGCAAGAATGTATTCAGTAATCAGAAGAAGCAGAGTAATGATTACTTGTTTTAATGATACCTTCCTTAAAGGTACTTTTAGTAAGTTTGATAATGCTTTAACATTCTTGAATACTTGTACAGGAGGAGGATTCTTCAAACTACGTTTGATTGACCAAGACTTAAGAAAGAAGTCTGGTAAACAGATTAAGGTAAACGGACAGTTTGAGGATGTTGGATTTAAATCAGAAGTAGTTGGAATAAATGGAGCTAAGGCATCTAATATTCGTGGAGACCGTGTTGACCTATTAATATATGATGAAGCGGGGTCTTGGCCCGGACTAGATACTGCTGTAGTGCAGGGACAAGAGCTTTGTGAAGTTCAGGGTAAACCTCGTGGAACAATGTTATTTGGAGGTACTGGTGGTGATATGGGTGCTCCATTAGCAGGTCTTAAGAAGATATATTACAATCCAAAAGCTTACAAAGTTCTTCCATTTAGACATAATTATACACAGGATGGGACTACTATTGAAAGTGGGTTCTTCATTCCATATTTTGTCTAGTCTCTAAATTCAGAATACATGGACCATAGAGGTGTATGTAATACAGTAGAATATAAAAAGTATCTATAGGAAGAGCGTGACAATTTATTAGCAGTTCCAGACGACTATCTAAAGAAGTGTGCCGAACGATGTTGGAATGCAGAAGAAGCATTTAATCTTGAAGGTGTTAACAAGTTCAACAAGATTCTTATTGCGGACCAGTTAGCTAATATAAGACTTAAGAAAATAGGACCAAGACCAGAATCTGGATACATAGACTATTTCTATAAAAATAATAAACACACCTAGGATAATATAGATGGTTTTAAATGGATTCCTAATATTAACGGAAAAGTAAAAATACTTGAACATCCTGTATGGTCTGATTTGTATAAAGAGTAGATGGATAAACTTAGATAGGAAGCCGAGGAAAGGGGAGAAGAATTTGAATCTCCAGCGTACAAAGAAATGCATGATTTATATGTTGCAGGAATAGACGGTATTGATATAGGAGCTAGTCAAACTTCAAAAGAAACAAGAGATCCTTCTGATTTCTGTATAACTATAAAAAGAAGAGCATTTGGTCTAAACGAACCGTAGTATGTTGCTATGTATAAAGACAGACCTAATGACATTAGAGAAGCCTATAAAATAGCTATGTGTTTAGCTAGATACTATAATTGTAGAATAAACATAGAAGCTACCCGTGTAGGTATGATTACCTGGGCTAGAGAAAAGGGTTGTTTAAACTACTTTATGAAAAGACCTAGAGCTACTCTAACAGACGTCAAGAATGGAACTACTAAATAGTACGGAACACCCGCTACCAAAACTATTATAGAACAACATACTGATTTGACAGCAGCCTTTATTGAGGATTTCTGTCATACTATATGGTTTGAAGAAATGTTAGACCAATTTACTGGATATAATGATGAGAATAAAGGTAAATTCGATATTGTAGCAGCTGTGGGAATGACAGAATTGGCAGACTAGGAATTGTCAGGAAGATAGCCAGTGCTTGTTGAAAAAGAAGTTGAACAATTCCAAGATTATGGTTATTATTACGACGAGAGAGGAATCAAAAGATTTGGGGTTATACCAACTTCTAAGACTTTTGAAACTAACATACAAAAAAATGAATACGATGACCCATACAGAATTGAAACAAGTGATCCTAGGTTATATGAGAGACTTGTACAAAATGGAATACGTAGGTGGGCTTGAAATTCAGAACCTAGATCCAGTTGGTTATAAGGTATCGTTTAACTTTGATAGGTCAGAGATGCCTTTAGTCATTATAGCTGATTTACCTGATGAAGAATTTCTCCCATTTATAAAGGAAGAATTAAGAAGTAGGAAGTTACAAAGAGTTAAATACTATAATGCAACTAAACTTCCTCCAGAACAGCATAATTTATGTTATGAAAGAAAAAGAACTGATAGACAAGACGAACGAGGCTATTGCGGAGCTTGTATATGATAAGTACGAATTATAGAAAGCCTATAATTACTATAACGGAAAGAGAGACCCAGAATAGTTTCGTTACCTGGAAGAAAACTTTGGAATAGGTAGTCCTACTTCTGTAGAATTTACACCATTACTAAAAAAGCACGTAGATGCTCTAGTAGGGGAATATCTAGGAACCCCTATCCTTCCGAAGATTTCTTGTAAGGATTCAGATACCATTAGTAATATCACCAGAGAAAAATAGTTAGAAATAACTAAAGGAATAGTTAAATTTCTTAGAGACCATTTAAGTAATTCTATTCTGAAATTTATCGACGGAAAAGATATTACAGATAAAGCCGTGAAGACTTAGTTAGATAAAATTATTCAAGACATTGATTAGTCTTTTATTTCTCAATATGAGATAGCTGCATAGAATATTATTCATTATATTATGCAGTCTAGAGAAACCGATTTAATAACTAAACTCCGATAGTTACTTACAGATTTATTAATTACTGGCTATACATTTTTCAGAGTAAAATCATCATCTTCTGGAACTAACATAGAAATAGAAGTTCTGAATCCTTTAAATACTTTCGTAGATAGGAATCCAGAATCTCCATATGTTAGAAATTCGTATAGAGTAGTAGTTAGAAAATGGATGAGTAAAAGCTAGATATTAGCTAAATATGGAAAAGAAATCTCTAGAGAAGATTTGAAAAGACTAAAAGATGAATGGAGAGCTGATGATTCAGCTGCAGTTTATAGAAGAGTTTATGGTGACACTTGTACTATAGTAAATGAAGACTAGAATCATGAAACTATTCCTGGATACCCAGATAATGAATATAGTGCTCATAGATTTTAGTTAATTCCTGTTTATGATGTAGAGTGGATAGAAACTGATGACGATTTTGTAATGTAGAGATACAATACCATTAGAATTGGAGAAGAAATATATATTCTGAGAGGTCTAGACAAGACTGTTATGAGGTCAAAAGATAATCCTAATTTCTGCTCTTTGTCTGTAAATGGAGTATATTTCTTAAATCGCTCTCAACAACCGTACTCTCTGATATTAAAGTGCGCACATCTATAGGATAGATATGACTTGTTAAATTATTATAGGGATAACCTGATAGCTAACAGCGGTACTGCTGGAGTAATCATGGATATGTCATTGCTTCCTACTAACCTAGGCGTAAAATGGCCAGAAAGAGTGTAGAAATGGTTAGCATACAAGAAGGGTGGTATCATGTGGATTGATTCCACTTAGGAGGGAAGAAATGATGGAGCGCAAGCACCTAACTAGATATACAATGGATTTGATGATACCTTAAAAGCTTAGGCTGTATAGGCTATTGAATTAGCAATTCAATCAGTAGAACAAACTACATCATCTATAACTGGAGTATTTAGAGAAAGATTAAATGGAATAGAAACTCACGATGCTGTAACTAATATTAAGCAAGGTGTTACTAACTCTTACATAGTAACCAAGCATTATTTCTAGTAGATGGACCTAATCACTTGTGAGATATTATTGGATAGTCTAAACTAGGCTAAAATAACATATAAGAAAGGATTGACTGGTACTATTATACTTGGAGATAAATACTAGCAGATATTTACAGCGCTTCCAGAGTATTTTACGGTTACTGATTATGACATCCATATAACTTCTAGCTCTGAAGTAATGGAAGATTTACAAACTATTAAAGCTATTATTCCAGAGTTTGTTAAAAGTCAGCAAATGGATCCTGACATCATATTTGAAGCACTAACTGCTAAGAGTCTTACAGACCTTAAATACAAGGTTAAGAAAGCAGTATAGATTCGTAAAGAAGAAAACAATTAGCTATAGTAGCTATAGGAAAAATTGGAAGAAACTTCACAATAGGCATAGCAGTTACAGCAAGAACTATAGAAAGCTTAGTAGAAGATAGAAAGTTTGGATGAGTAGAGATTAGGATTAGAATAGCAGAAAATGTAGTTAGAATATAAGGTTAACTGGCTCAAAGCTCAATCTGATTCTACATATAAAGATAGACAAATGGATATAGAAGAAAAGAGAACTGAAATAGAGTTGGCTTAGCTTCATGATGGAAATCCATATAATGACAAAATAAGACAAATACATTAATATGGCAACTGGAACAATTGTATATAATAAGGATTAGCAATAGATTTATCCTATTTCAGATGGTTCAGTAATTATTAGTAATGCTTCTGGTTCTAAATCAAATGTGGAAGAAGATTTAAAGAAACTATTTAAATAGGTGTCAGACCTTTCTGGTTCTAGTGAGGCGGTAAATAATATTATTATTAAGATTCATTACTTACCTGCTGATACTGCTGAAGAATCTGAGATAAAATTATCTACTAAATAGTGGACTGATACTTTTGAACTTCCAACTGAAGAGAATCCATATATCTGGAAAAGAACTAAATTTACTTTCTAGGGGGCTGACGAATCTCAGGGAACTACTATTTATGAGATTGTAGCAAGCGATGTTTCTACTATTATCTAGAATATATACACTAGAACTGAGGGAATAACTCCAGTTATTGAGTATAAGTAGAAAACAGATGAGGAGGGAAATCCTCTATATGTAGATTCAGAAGGACATGAAACAACGACTGTTACTCCAACTAAAGCATATGACTATAATTATTATTGGAATGGGGAACCAGCTGGTAAGTTAAATAGTCTACCACCGACCCCTGAAGGTTAGTCATATACATGGACAGACTATCCTCAAGATATTAGTTTATCATTTAGTTCAGTTTTTATGTCTAGACGTATACGACAAGAAGGTAAGTGGAAACCATTTTCTACTCCTGCTCAATATGGTCAATGGCCTACTACTGAGTCTTAATTATTATAATATGGAATTTAGTATTGATATACATACCCAGATTAACGGGGAAATAACTATTGAAGACTTTTCAAAGGAATATGGATAGTATATTGATGAAGATTTAGAGGTAGTAACTTCCTATGATTCTTATAAGTATAGTGAAAGTGCTACCCTAAATACTATCATAAAAGTTAGTATAGGAGACGCTACTTTGATAGACGTACTTCTCAATGACCATACAGAGGATTTAGACTCTTGTACATTTAAGGTAAAAGAAGATGGATATTATGTAGTAGACCACATAATTCTTCCTAATATGAAATGGTATGAAAATTCATCTGATGAATACAAGGAGTATTATGAAACTATCTATATAACTGATGGAGAGAAACTATATAAAGAAGTAGATGGAGAGCTAGAGGAATGTACTGTAAAAGAAATCCTTGAAAGAAATATAGAAGGAACTACTATAAAAAAATGTAAGGTAGATGTGTTCTTTACAGGAAATCTGCAATAGTGTTATATTAACTACTGTAAGAAACTCTTCGACTCTTTATTAAATAAGTGTTTAACTAGAGAACATGATGCAGATATATTTGCAAGAGATTTTATCTGGATGACACTTAATATTATAGATTATTTAATAGGCTTTAAACAATTCATGGAAGCTGAAAGATTGTTAGCAATGTTCCGTACTTGCGGTGGATTCTGCAACAATCACCATGAACATAAACATATAGGTTGTGGATGCTCTTAAAAGAAAGGCTATTAAAAGGTATGAGGATTTCCTTAAAAGGGTTAGAAAGGGATATAGACCAGATTATTAGGATATTTTGAATCTAATTTGTTTTATTAACCTACCCGTAAAATTAGATAATCACGAATTTATTAAATAGCAATTATTGAATCATAATGATACAGCCTATTTACACTTCGGTAAGCAATGCTGATATAAAGCCTTGTGGAAAGAAAGGACATTTAATAAAAAGTGAACCTATACCTCTCCTAAGAAACAACTATCTTGGAGAATATAGAACTGAATTAGAAAGAGCTAAGGTTAGAAAGAATCTAGGTATCGCTGATGAGTAGAGTCTTCTTTGGGGAAATATAGAAGGAACTATAGAAGCCTAGAAAGATTTAGTATAGTACATAGAATAGAAATGGACTTATACCAGTGATGTTGCAGAGAATATCAATACTGTAAAAGATGCCTTAGATTATGCTTTATTCTTTATAAGTTAGTACGAAGCTAATACAGAAGAAATAGAGGAAATAAAAGTTGATATAAGCAATATCAGAACTTCTATTACTGTACTTAAGGAAGAACTCGAAGAAGAAATTGAATCTAACAGAACTGGCATAAACAATCTTTCTGAGAAAATAACCTAGATTAATGAGGCAATAGAGGATATTAACGAGTCTATCAAAAATATAGATGTTGACAAAAACATCTAGAATTGGATAACTAATAGTCTAAGAAACTCCAAAACCATAGAAATAAAGGATGATAATACTCTAGAAGTAATTCTATCCTAGTAGGAGGATAACGCAATACATCTTATTTAGTAGGAAATTCCTCCAGTAGAGGAGGAAGGAGAACCTTCCACAGTAGTTCTACCTGGAATATATGTAAAAGATCTGGAACCATCTCTAACAGAGGTAAAGGAAGAAGTTAAGGGAGTATAGGAAGCTTAGAAGAACACTGATTCTAAAGTAGATTCTAATACTGAGAATATCACAAATATATAGACAAGTTTAGAAACTATAGCTACTTATCAAACTGAACTTCCAGATGATACTACTTCTACTGTTATTCAAGGAACTACAGTTGAAAAATTGAAAGGAAAGCCGTTTAATGAGATTATAGACACTCTATTATTTCCTACTGTTGTTAGAGATTTGGTTTATCCTTAGTTGTATTATAGCTTCACCTCTTAGATTGTGGAGGTAGGATCCGCTTTACTTACCCCTACTTTAACATTTATAAAAAATGATGCTGGAGAGGAAACTGGTAGAGAAGAAACTATTACCTATAATGATTCTCCTGTAGAATCTGGAACATATGATTCTATCGGTGTTTATGTGCATTCTGGTACCGTAAATTATGCTGCTGGAGAATATCTTATTAACAACAAGGGAGAGGTTACAGACAAGAGAGTGGAAGCTGGTTCAATATCAACTACAGCATAGGTAACTGCTACCTACCCTTGGTATTCTGGTAATACAGATGGTTTAATCAAATAGAGTCTTGTTCCATTTGGACAATCTTCTGGAATTATTACATTTTCATTAAGTGGAAAAGCTATTATAAAATTACCTGGAAGTAATACTTAGCTAAATTCATTTACAGTAGATGGAGGACTAGGATACCTAAATGTTGATTTAAGTGGCTGGGAAACTTCTACCGAATAGATAAATGGATTTCCTTATAAAGTATGGACTAAGAAGGATACTTATTCTTCAGCATTGCCTCATCAAATTAACTTTACTTTATCACAATAATGGCATTTAAATATACAGGTGATGCTACATTAGGCGTTGCTTTAACCGTAGAAACTCCTAAACCTCTTGATAATAGAACAGTAGTCGATAATTTAGACGAATTATATTCTATTCCGGAGAAATATGCTTATCAAGGCATGACCGTTTCAAATATAGATAACGGAAATATTTATATGCTAGTAGATAAGTCTAAGATTAAATACAAAGAAGGTTGGAAAGCTTCTTATGAATCTATTTAGATAATCACCTGTACAGAGGCTGAATATAAGGAATGGTCTGAAAATACCACAGAAGATTTTAAACCTATAGACGAAAATAAAACATATCTTCATGCAGAAACATATTATTATATATATGAAGACAGCCTAGATGATGATTAGTTTTATTTATCAGCAGAATGGGGTAAAAAGATAGAGGAATAGTTGAAATAGAAAGCTCTAAATACTACTGTCGTACAGATTAGAACGGATTTAGACTAGACAATCTCTAACCTTTCCAAGTATGCTACTCTTGAAGAGTTAACTGAGAATTATGCCCCTAAAACTGATCTAGATTTAGAGGACCCAGAATCCTTGTTATCTAAAGCCTTATCTAACCATTATACTAAGGAAGAAACTGATGACATATTTGTTACCAAAGAAAGTCTTAGAGGAGAAGGAATGGAAGGAGATGATTTTGTCTTTGTTACAAAGAAATAGTATGACGAAGACCAATAGGCTATTCAAGATGAGCTAGATAAGACTTTAAAGGTAGATGGAGATGGTTCCCTAGAAAGTATTACTGTAGGATAGATAAAGTCTCCAGTAGTAGAAGGGAAGGATTAGCTAGTAGTAGATGTTAAATCTGATGGATTGTTTGTTGGAGAAGACCAATTCGCCATGATGTCAGATGTTCCTAATCTGGTTACATTAACTGAAGAGGAATATTTAAAACTGGTAGAAGATGAGGCTATAGAACCTGACACATATTACTATGTGTATGATGTAACAAATGATGCTAAAGTCTATATTACTAAGGAGTACTTAGATCAAAATTACCATACTACACATCAGTATTAGTCCTGGGTTGCTACTAATTATTACTCAAAGACATAGATTGATGAAATTGTTTCTGGTTTATAGAAACTAGGAAGCTACGTTACTACAGAAGATATTAAAGCATACTACACTAGCTCGTAGGTAGATGAAAAGTTTCTTACAAAAGAAAATGCTCAATCTACATACGCCACTCAATAGTCATTAACCGACCTTTCCGATTAGATAGCAGAGGAGTATGTGACAAAAGAAAGTTTAAGAGGAGATTCTCCCGAAACTGGTGATGACGATTTTATATTTGTTACCTAGAAGAAATATTAGGAAGATTAGGATGCCGCTTCTAAGGAATTTAGCACAGAGCTTCTAAAATCAACCTCTATAGAAACTTCTGATATTACTATTTAGAAAATTGTCGAAAAAGAAGTACAATAGGGAACAACTGGAGAAAGTTCAGAAGATGAAACAACTGAACAGACTATTGAAAGTTCTGTTAAACTTACTACAGAAGACAATAGATTATTAGCATCTGGAAAGCAAGTTGCTCTTACAGAAGAGGTTCCTAAATTGGTATGTCTTCCACAAACAGATTATGATGACTTAGTTGAAAATAATAAGACAGAGAACGATACGTACTATTGTACTTATGGAGAAAAAGATATATAGGATACAGGATATGTCAGAAGTGAATATCTGACAGAACGTTACTATACAAAAGCTGAGGTGGAAGAATTAATAAAGGCTGCTGTAGACGAATTGTAGAAGAAAATAGATGCAATATAGCCTGGTTCTGGTAACGTACAGGTAGATGGAGAAAATGAACAATTAATATTTTAAATAGTATGGGAACAATTTGGGTTGAAGGGTAGTTTAAGAACTCAGCAAAACCAGTAAAAGTTGTTGGAGGAAATATAGGAGGATCTGGAATAGACCCAGATACATTAAAGAACTACGCTACCAAGGCTGAACTGTAGAAAGCTGTTGAAGACTTAACTGCCTCCATAGAAGGAATAGAAGGAATAGATCATAATGTAGAAGAAGAAACTTTAATAATACAATAATATGGCAGCTATCAAATCTATAAAGGTTGGAGAAACCGTATATGACTTAAAGGCTACCTATGATGGCTCTGGAAATGTTATAGATTAGACATATGCAAAATCTAGTGCCATTCCAACTAAAGTGTCTTAGTTATAGAATGATGAAAATTATTTAAAGGAACACTAGGATATAAGTGGTTTAGCTACTAAAACGGAGTTGGAAAGTAAGGTAGATAAAGAATTAGGAAAAGGACTTTCTGAAGCTAATTACACAGAAACTGAAAAACAGAAACTTAGTGGTATTGCAGATAATGCAAATAATTATGTACACCCAACTACTTCTGGAAATAAACACATACCTGCTGGAGGAGTACTTGGATAGATTTTAACCTTTTCTGAAGATGGGACTGCATAGTGGGCAGATACTAGTACTAAGTTAGAGGAACAATTTAATGCTCTTAATACTGCTTGGGAAGAATTACAAAAAGAACAATAGAGTCTAAGCAAACAAGTCACAGAGTTAAGCAGTAACGTAGACTTATACTCTTATGGAGTAGAATGGGATATTACCGTATCTTCTCCTATCCTTACTAGAATAGGAAACCCACTATTACATAAATCCCTCCCTATTTAGTCCGCTTACAGAGGATGTGTAGCAAATAACGGTGTGGTAAATTACTATTTATATCCGGACGATTGGGCTTACAAAGAAGATGGAAGTACTCCTTCTGTGCTCGATGGAACTGATGGAACTGTAAGAGTCCACACTCCTAAATTTTATGGTAAATCAGGCTCTAATGGAAATAAAAGATGGGTTAGAATTTCTCTAGTAAAGCTTGATGATTCATGGGTAGAAATACCAGAACTATTAATTGACGCATATAGAAATACCGTTGATAATACTGTGTCAGCAACCCCTAAAGCTGTGTCTGTGGTCAATACTACAGAAGCATTTAGAGGTGGTGGAAATAGAGCACAATTCGATGAGTATCTAACTACTGAACTTGATACCAAAGATGCTTTTAGAAGCGATTTAGGAAAACCTAGAACTAATGTTTCTAGAGCTAATATGAGAACTTATGCTACAAATGCAGGTTCTGAATTATTATGCTATGAATATTATAAATGGATATTCTACTGGAACTATGTAATAGAATATGCTAACTTTAACTCCCAGGCTGCCTATAATGCCGAACTTACTTCTGATGGTTATCGTCAAGGAGGACTTGGTCCTGGAGTTACAGACTGGAGTAACTCTGCTACAAGTTGGTCTGGATATAATGGAACTTATCCAATAACGCCATGTGGGTATTGTAATGATATTGGTAACTTCACTGGAATAAAAGATTTAGTTATTCCAGAATGTACTGCAACAAACGAAGCAGATACAGTAGCGACTAAGACATTTAAAGTTCCAAGATGGAGAGGTTTTGATAATCCATTTGGAGATATTTGGACAAACCTAGATGGGGTAGTTATTCAGAGAACTAAGGCAAATGAGGTCAGTAGTGTATATACTACCACAAACAAGGAAGAGTTTACTGACGTAATTGGCAACAAGACCATAGCAGGATACGAGGTAGCGCAAGATGGATACATTAAAGAGTTTGACTTAGGAAAGACAGCAGAGATTATACCATCTTCTTGTACTGGAGCCTCAGCTACAACTTATATGTGTGACTACCACTCTTGCAATGCTAGCTCTACAGCGCTTCGCACGCTGCTGGTGGGCGGCTGCGCGATTACTGGCGGCCTTGCGGGTCTCGGCTATTTCAATTCTACCTCTGGCGTCGGTGCTGCCATTTCCCATGTCGGGTTCAGGACTCTAAACAGAGTATCTTAAGATATAA